>Ga0068843_1005456_pt1 | contig 13226 bp, 9 predicted proteins | sample Hof3ISUMetaT_5_FD_73617 | JGI IMG/M metagenome (GOLD analysis project Ga0068843, IMG submission 73617) | Enriched soil aggregate microbial communities from Iowa State university to study microbial drivers of carbon cycling -... | ecosystem: Environmental > Terrestrial > Soil > Agricultural land... | reverse complement strand
TTGAAATAGCATCACCATAATGGTGACGCGTTCCTGGGTACTCAAGTGTTTGTATTGGGTAGACATGGCAACACCTTACATCAGGTGTTGCACTTGCTCCTTGAGACCGCCTTGTGTTCAAATCATTACCGCGTGCTGTCGAGCGAGGGCTGAAGCCGACCCGAAGTGCCAACGAAACATGTGGCTATTCATCCTGCGGACATGGTTGCTTACTGGTTCCGGTGCGGGAGCGCCTCGCCTTCTTCTTGGCGCTGACTAGCAGGATGGCAGGTCTTGCTTACTGAGTGAATCTGCATGGTTTAACTGAGGTGCTATGCCAAGGCAGGTGGTTTGCCGGTTCAGTTGACTAACTCCTAAGTATGTGGCCGATGATTATGGTGGTTATATGGCCAAGAGGATGCGGCAGTATCTGCCGATGTACTGGGTGATGGAGCGGCCAGTTCCTCCAGGTGGGTAATGACGTCGTCTGGTTTGAGCACCAGTACGTCGCTGTCCAGGGTGTCCAGAATCATCTCGGCGGTGTTGCCGATCAATGCGCCAGATAGTCCGGTGCGAGCCACGCTACCGATCACCGTGAGCACGGCTTCGAGCTTGTGCGCGATGTACGGAATCAGCACATCGGCAGGGCCTTCCTCGATGTGCAGACGTTCGTCGCTGACGCCGAATTCGTACTGGAACGTCTTGCACAGTTCGCGATAGAGCGCCTGAATGCTTTCTTTGAGTTGGAATACGGAATCGGCCGCCGACAGCATGGGGTAGGGGTGGGCGCTCAACATATGCAGAGTGCCGCCGGCCAGTGTGGCGATGTCATAACCGTGGCTGACGATGCCGGAATGCAGGACGCGATGTTCCATGTCACTGCTGCCAGCATCGATGGCCGCGAGAATGGTGCCACCGTTCCAAGGCCTTGCACTTTTTACTATGAGCACGGGGCTGGGGCAGTATCGCAATAGCTTCCAGTCCTCGGGGGTGAGCAGGGCCTTCATCAGCGGGTTGTCGGGCAGGTGTTGCTTAATCACCAGGCCACAGCCCTCCGTCTGTTGGGCGGCGATGATGGTCTTGTGTGAACTCCCTTGCCAGGCCTGCTGGGCGCTGACGCTATAACCCTCCTGTTCCAAGCCGTCTTGCATGTGGCTCAGGTAGGAGGAATGGTGATGTCCCTTGTCGCAGGCCAGCAGATGCAGGTGAGACTGGGTGGCGCTGGCAATCATTTTGGCTCTATTCAGGATCAACTCCTCGGACTGCTGCGAATCCACCACCACCAAGGTGTTGCGAATGGTGTGCATGAGTGTCTTCCTCTGTGCGTAAGTACAGTTTTTAGGTGCACCACCGCACGCTACAGCGAATATCGAATTCTGCCCGCTCAGTCCGATTGTGACGCTTGAATCAAGGTGGCGTTAATAACCGGAACGGCTGCTGATCGCGCTTGCAACTGCGCAGTTGACTCCATATCACTGGCGCTGTTCTTCCATGGTATCTATATTAAGTTGTAACGCGGTTGATACACATGATGCTGAATGAACTGTGTACTTTCTGTTGGTTGCGTTGCTGGCAGAGAAGCTCTTGAGCATCTGCTGTGTTCAATACCGTGCCTGCCTTCGCCTATCCGCATATCCCAATATTGCGCACAGCGGATTACCTACCGACTTGGTAAAACAAATCGCCGATTTCCTGTGCGCTCAACTCGATTGTTAAGTATGGTGGCAATTTTGCTTAAAGCTTAGGTAGTTGGTCGATTGAGTTAGTTGATTTTCACCTAAGGAAACTCTCAGAAAAACCCATTCGATCTGATGTAAACGCACCGCTCTAGCTGGCTGAGACGCCGGAATCAGATTATCTTTTCGATCCAAATTACGCCAAAACGTGAGATGGACTGGGATGGTTGCTTTGTTCAAACTGCCTGTCATGCCTACGCTGCCTCACTTAAACCATAGAGACTTCACTCTCGACTTTCACAGAATGCGTCAGCATTAGACGCTCAAACTCGATCAGCGGCATTGGCCGACCGAAGAGGTAGCCCTGGAAGCTCCGACAGCCGAGCTCCCGCAGAGCGATGTGTTGCTCATGACTCTCCACCCCTTCGGCAATCACCTCGAGCTGCAGACTACCGGCCAAGGCACAGATGGCTCGGACAATTGCAAGACTGTTTGAATCACCCGGCAGCTCGCGAACAAAGGATTGGTCGATCTTCAATTGATCCAGTGATAGTTGCTGCAGGTAGGCCAGCGACGAGTAACCAGTGCCAAAGTCGTCGATTGAGAAGCGAATTCCATGGGCCTTGAGTTCACATATGCGAGCAATGGCTCCTGGTAAGTCGTCAAGGAGTAGCGTTTCGGTAAGCTCAAGTTTCAGTCTGTGTGGGTCTGCGCCACTTTGCTTCAAAATTTGAAGCACTCGCTCGACAAAGTTTGTCTGATAGAGGAGCCGTGCACTAAGGTTGACGGACAAACTGAGTGATGCCATGGCCGACTGTTGCTGCCACAACGCTAGCTGATGGCAAGCCTTCTGCAGCATTTGCAAATCCAGCGTCTCACTCAAGCCGGTGTGCTCGGCCACCTCAACAAAAGCAGCTGGACTAAGCAGGCCACGTTGAGGATGTTGCCAGCGTGCCAAGACTTCAGCGCCAACCAGACGACCTGTGTCATCTAGCTGCGGCTGCAGGTAGGGGATGAACTCTTCGGACAGTAGCCCCCGACGAATTTCCTGTTCCAGGTTTAGGCGCTTGCTAACAGCCTCCTGCATGCGCGGATCGAAGAACCGCACAGTGTGCTTACCCGCTGCTTTGGCCTCGTACATCGACAGGTCAGCACGTTGCATGAGTTCATCTATTGAGTATGATCCGTCGTTGAATAAAGTTACGCCGATACTCGCACTGCTGCGCAACTCTAGTCCGTCGATTTGGTAAGGTGCGGCGAGTGTCGCTAGCAGTGATGTAGTGATTTGCTCGACCTGCATGGCAGCCTGTTGTGGTTGCTTGTTGAGGTGCTCAAGCAGCACCACGAACTCATCGCCGCCAAGGCGTGCCACTGTGTCACTCACTCGTACTGCGCCGATGAGCCGCGCAGCGGCTATGCACAAAACCTTGTCACCGATATGGTGCCCATGCATATCGTTGATGTTCTTAAACCCATCTAGGTCGAGAAACATCAGTGCTGCACAATCGCCATTACGCACGCAACCATCCAACGCGTGCTGCAAGCGATCGAGGAGGAGGCTCCGATTGGGCAGGTCGGTTAGTCCATCAAAAAAGGCAAGGCGCTGGATACGCTCCTCGGCCGCCTTACGCTCGGATGTATCGTCAATGGATGCAACGTAATTGATAACCTGGCCCTGGGTATTTCGCACCGCGCTGATTGACAGCCATTCGGGGAAAATTTCTCCGTTTTTACGCCGATTCCAGATTTCGCCTTGCCAGCGATCTACCGCCTTGAGCTGTTGCCACATGCTCTGATAGAACGCCAAGCTTTGGCGCCCAGAGCTGAGCAGACTGGTTCGCTGTCCAACAGCTTCTTCGCGGCTGTATCCGGTGATGGTGCTGAAGGCATGATTGACTCGCAGAATGCGGTTGAACTCGTCGGTGATAATCATGCCCTGCTGCGTTTCAAACGCGGCGGCTGCGATGCGCAATTCATGTTCGTCATTGACCCGCTGGGTTACATCGCGGGCGAGTACCACCACGGCCTGCTTGCCATTGAGTTGAACATCCAGACGCTGGGCATGACCCTCAAGTATCTTTACGCCATCTGCGCTCTGTCGTGTGTATTCGATGAGTTGCGGATGATCGCTGGCCAAGGTCTGCCGTATGAAGTCCATAAAACGCTCGGCTTCGCTTTGTGGCAATACATCGTGCACGCTTTGGCCAATACGTGCGGTCAGGGCGCCGCTGTGCGCATCTTTCTTGGAAGGGGTCACCTCAAGATAGAGTCCATCTTCATCCAGCACCAATAAGGTGTCAGGGATCGCCTCGGTGATTGCGCGCAGGTGCGACTCCCTAAGTTGCAGGGCGAGCTCTGTTCGTTTGCGTTGCTCGATCTCTTTGAGCATCAAACCCAGCACAACTGTCGCAACTGGCATGACCAGCAGCAAGGGAACAGCTGTCTGTTCCAAGCTGGATGCTGCTTGTGCTGCGGGCAACAACAGCATATCCAAAACCTGCATTAACAGGCCTAAAAACCAAAGCTGCCAAGGGCCGATAGTGAGCTTACCGTTTAAGGAGTAATGGCGGTACAACAGGCCAAACAGTATGGATAGGCCGATCTCCACTAGACCAAACGCCATACCACTGCCACCCATCCATATTCGGTAAATACCCGCGATCAGGCCGGCGACGCCGGCTACGAGTGGCCCGTTAAATAGTGCGGCCATGCTCAGAACTACGCTGCGGCCATCGAAGAATATTCCGGGCTCTGGCGAGATGGGATTTAGCATGGCAATCACGCAAATAGCGCCGAATAGCGGTCCTAAAACCAGCTGTATTGCTGTGCTGTGCTTGTCCCAGCGGCGCGTAATAAACGCGTGCATCCAGCACAAAGCCAAAAGCAATGCCGCTCCATTAATTAGGCTGATAATCAAGACGACCCTCTCCCTTAGGTCTGGTTACCTGTTGAAGCGTTCAACCAGAGCCCGTAAACCACGGGAGGTAGTTTCAAGCTCACTGCCACGAGCGACCGCTGCGTTAGCATTTTTAGCTGTTCTATCAACCGTCCCGGCGACGTTGTTGATCTGCCGAGCAATATCTTCGGCGACATGCGCTTGTTCTTCTGAAGCGGCAGCCATTTGCTGACTCATGCCACTGATGCGTTCGACCGCCTCGCGAATACCTTGAAGAGCACCCTGTGCCTCTATAACTTGCTGTACGCCGTGATCTGCCTCGCGGATACCGAGCCTGGCAATGCTCACAGCCTCATCAGCCCCCTTTTTAAGGGTTTCAATAACACTCTGAATTTGTTGGGTAGACACGCGTGTTTTACTGGCCAAGGCGCGAACTTCGTCAGCGACCACAGCAAAACCTCGGCCCTGTTCACCAGCCCTGGCCGCTTCAATTGCCGCATTGAGGGCCAGCAAGTTGGTTTGATCCGCAATGGATTGAATCACCCCGGCAGCAGTCATGATTTGCAGCGTTTCATTGGCGAGGTTATCCACTGCAGTGCTGATGTTTGTGACCGTACTAGCCAGAAGCTGAATCGCCTCTCTCGTGGTACCGGCGACTTTGTCGCCTTGTTCGGCCAATTCATTCGCTGTTTGCGCCTCAGTCGCGGTTTGCTGAACATGCCCAGCCACCTCACTGATTGAAGCCGCCATTTCAGTCATAGCGGCTGCGGTCATGTCCGTTTCGGCGCGCTGCTCAAGCAAGGCATTTTCAGTTTGGTTAGAGAGCAAGGAGGAGTGCACAGCGGCCTCAGCCACCTGGTTAGCCAGATCGCTCAGTCGAGTCAAGGCGGTTTTAAGGCGCGCATCCTCACTGATCAGTACCATTTCCAGCTGCGCTGAAGGGCCGTATGTATCACTGTAGGTGAGGGCGCTGATCGGATCACTGAACGCATCGGGAGCGCTTTTTATGATTCGATTGAGTTGGGTAACCTCGCGCGTATAAGTCCACAATCCAAGGGCCAGAAAGAGCGCGATGATGATTGTTTGCGCCAGCAGATTCGGCAGCGTGTTAACCACTCCGATAGCTGTCATTGCCGCAATGACCGGCAAAATAAGCCTATCGACAAAAGCGGCATAGTGGCGCCTTTTCGGGACGGCCTTTTTGCCGGCGCGAAGACGTTGATAGAGTGTTTGTGCACGCTCAATCTGTTCGCGAGTCGGCTTGACCCTTACGGACTCGTAGCCGATTAGATGGCCATTTTCGAGGATGGGGGTGACGTACGCATTGACCCAGTAATAATCGCCATTCTTACAACGATTTTTTACCACGCCCATCCAGCTTTTTCCGGCCTTCAGATAGCTCCACATCATCCCGAAAACAGCAGGCGGCATGTCAGGGTGGCGAACCAAATTGTGTGGGGCACCGACCAACTCCTCACGGGAGTAGCCGCTTATTTTCGTGAACTCATCGTTGCAGTAGGTGATTTTACCGCTGAAATCAGTAGCTGAGATCAAGCGCTGCTGGGCGGGGAAAATTTGCTCAACAGACGTAATCGTTTGAGTTGCACGCAAGGTTAATTCTCTACAAAAAAGGCATACGTTATGGCCATTATGCCATCACTGCTGCTATTGTCGTAGTTTTTGTGCGGTTATTCAACTGAATTGGAGACTTCCATCTTTCATAGCGTGGTTTCCGTCAAGACGGCGTTAATCTGGGAAGTGTAGTGGTCTAATGACGGCGCCTCCGTAGCTCTCCATGCCGATCTTACAACCAGCTTCGAGCTTCTCCAGCACCGCTTGAAGCCAGTCATCGAGAGACAAACGCTGCCGCCAGACCGGCTTCTAATGGCTAGGCCGGCCCCAATGCGCACAAGCTCATTTGTGAACTCTTCACTTTGGTTCGCGCCTTCAGCTTTGGGCTCAAAATGCCAAAGTGAGAGGGAGCCGATTACATTGCTTACGGGGAAGTGTTTAATTCGTCATGCCAGTGAACAGCTAGAAGACTGCTTCGAAGCATTGCTTATAGCTTAGCCAACAAAAACTGATCAATGCCCAGTTGCTCAAACGACTGGCCGTCAAACTCAAGTTTCCGTAGCTGTAACGATAATCCTAAAAACCTAGGCCTACGATGCATCTCAACGTAGCGGAATAGCTACGAGTAATGGCATAGTGCGATCACAAATTTGTGCCCAGGAATTGGGGGGAATAATGATCGTTGCGCCAGTGAAAGCTACTCATGAATGTAGGGTTGCTCCTGATGATACTCCCGTGAGATTCAGTTCTCGAAAGCTGGCGGACGTTGAGTCGCGGCTAAATATGAGCCGGAAATCGCATTGAATGCGTGCCGGGCAGCTGAGTAAAGAACATTACAGATAGGTGTCGTAATGCAGCGTAGCTCTGACAACCTCGCCACAACGTATATTCAACTGCTAAAAGAGGTGGCCGTCGCGGCCAATGAAGCCATTAGTGTTGATGCTGCGCTGATTCTGGTTTTGCAAAGCATTTGTCGGATCACCGGTTGGCCCGTTGGGCACGCGTTCAAACTTCGGGAGGGTCTCCTGCATTCGAGTGGCATTTGGCATGTCGATGAACACTTTTCTGACGGCGCCCTCCGGGCTTTCCGTCAAGCTACTGAAGAGCAATGTTTTGCCTCAGGGATAGGACTGCCGGGCAGGGTCTTGGCTGGAGGTCGCCCTCTGGGCATGAGCGATGCGAGGACAGAAGCCACCTTTCGTCGTAAGTCCTCTGCTATGCAAGCAGGTCTCACCGCTGGATTTGCCTTTCCGGTGCATTCCGGTGACCGTATCACTGCGGTGTTAGAGTTTTATGCCCCGACCTCACAGCAGCTAACACCTGAACTGTTGGAGATCATGGAGCAGGTCGGTGTCCAGGTAGGGCGTGTATTCGAGCGCGAAGCCGCCCAGAGTGCACTGCAAGCTAGTGAGCAGCGCAGTCGTCAGATCATCGATAGCGCCGGATACTCCTTTATCGCCATCAATGCCCAAGGAGCTATTACCGCGTGGAACAAGGCGTCGGAAAAAATCTTTGGTTGGTCTTCGGCAGAGATAGCAGGGCGCATAGTCTCTGACACCATAGTCCCTATCCGCCACCGCGAAGCGCATCCCCGGGGATTGGAGCACTTCGTTGGCCATGGCAAGGCCTTGGTCAAGGGCCACCGACTTGAGTTGCTGGCCATGCATCGCGGCGGGCGGGAATTTCCTGTAGAAATTACGCTTTGGTCGTTCAAGGAAAATCATGAATGGAGCTTCTTCGCCTTCGCACACGACATTACTGCGCGTATCGAAGTCGAAGAAGACCTTGAGCACCGGGCGCTGCATGATTCGTTGACCGGACTTCCTAACCGGACGTTGGTGCTGGATCGGTTGCGCCAATGCTTATCTCGAAGAGATGCATCCAATACCGGCCTTGCGGTGTTGTTTATCGACCTGGATCATTTCAAACGAATTAACGACAGCTTTGGCCATGATGCAGGCGATCAAGTTCTCATCACTGTGGCTCAACGGTTGCAAAACACCATGCGACCTTCCGACACTGTCGCACGTCTGGCTGGCGATGAGTTCGTGGTGGTTTGCCCTGAGGTCACCGCCTACCGTGATGCGGCGGTGATCGCCGAGCGTCTGTTAAAGGGGCTGGTTCCGGCCGTTCAATTAAAAAACGATGAAGTCTTCGTCGGGGCCAGTATCGGGATTGCGATGGCGGAGCCGGGTTATGACGCTGAGAAGTTGATTGGCTCGGCTGATATTGCCATGTACCAAGCCAAGACAAGTGGCCGCGCCCGCTACCAATTGTTTGACGGGCAGATGCAGATGCAGGTCGCGGCCCGACTACGCATTGAGCGCGATCTGCACCGTGCCATCGCCAATGGCGAGTTTCGTCTATATTTCCAGCCCGTTATTGCCGCCGCCAGTGGTGCAGTGGTTTCAGTCGAAGCGTTGTTACGTTGGCAACATCCGGAAAGAGGGCTGCTGTCTCCCTTAGAGTTTATTCCGATTGCCGAGGAAACGGGCTTGATTATCCCCATAGGCACCTGGGTCATCGAGGAGACGTGTCGACTGGCTCAAACCTGGGGTCTTCTGCGCGATACCTGCCTGCCACTTGGCGTCTCGGTCAACCTGTCGGCGCGGCAGCTCATTCAGTCCGATTTGATCGAGAAGGTCACGCGTATTTTCAGTCTCACTGCCTTCGATCCGAAACGAATCGAGTTTGGCTTCGAAGTCACGGAAACAGCCGTGATGAGCGATCCTGACGCCGCCGCCGAGACGTTGCAGGCGCTGCGCGATCTCGGTGCCCGCATATCGATTGATGACTTCGGTACCGGTTATTCGTCGTTGGCGTATCTCAAGCGGTTTCCAGTTGATACGCTCAAGGTTGATCGCTCGTTTGTGATGAACATCGACAACGACCGAGTCGATCAAGCGATCGTCCGCGCGGTTACGGACTTGGGGCATAGCATGGATCTGATGGTTGTCGCCGAAGGAGTCGAAACAGCGGAACAAGAGCAAATATTGCGTCAGCTAGACGTCGACTTACTGCAGGGATTCCTCTACGCCCGCCCACAACCAGTAGAACAATTGGAAGCCTTGCTGTACAGGACTCAGCCAGTACCTGGCTGCTAATCATGCCTGTCGGCAGTCACCACATTTGACTGAGGGCGGGGGAGGAAGTGTCCTGTCCCACTTTTCTCGAGTCATATCTTCCAATTTGGAAGGGATTGTTTCAGATCAGTCACGTAAAGGACGGTATCAGTGTAAGCGTTCCGGCAATGGATCTTACGATCCTTGATTCATCGCAGCGACGCCGGGGCTCAGAGTGTGTAAAAACGCTTCGCGAAAATTGGAGTATGCGTTGTTACGTTAAATCGGAAATTTGTCGACATGCCAGTAGACATGGATTTTGCGTAGAAGCGCGATTTCCATCCTGGTTTTGAGTCACTGTGGCGTTGAAAAACAATTTCACACAGCATCGCCCGATTCCTGCCCGAGGTGGGGGCAGCAATCGATCGATTCTGTTGAAAAAGTGAATTCGTCCAAACGGCCTCCCGAACGAGTTGCACCTTACACGGCGGATGATGGCAAATTGCCCTACACTGGGTTTTGTTGCAGTGGTGCCTACCTAGGAAGCATGCAAATGTGGCTCGAAAAGTTTTCTTTCGGGCACATGCGAAAGGGGAGACGCAGTGCTGAGGATGAATCCGAAAGCTTACTACGCCATTTTTGGGGAAGTACCCTTGCCCAGCGTCATTTTTGAATCGCAAGTACGCGCATCGGACGTGATCCCCTGGGAGTCGTTTTCAATACTCAACGACCTTCAAATCGGCATTTCATCGGTCGCCCACCACCTATCTCTTTTGGCTTCGCCGGTGGTTGCCAAGGCACGGTTCTCCCACTGCGCCTTGGAAGGTTAAAGTGATGCTTACTAAACGGCGCAGCTCCCTGGTAGGGTTCATTATCCTGGCCGTTGGATTGGTTGGTTTTTCGGCGCTATTGCTGCTGAAGTCCGAGACTCAACGCAGAGAAAAGAGTTTCTCGGAATACGTGCAGAATATTTCCGGCATCGTGCGCAATCAGCTTGATACTAATGAGGCTGTGTTGGCCGGGTTTTCGGCATTTCTGCAGGCTGTCGATCAAAGCGATACGGATGCGGCGGCCCGTTACGCAGCGGCCGTTTTATCCGCGTACCCTCATATTTACATGCTTGAGGCGGCGAGGGCGGTACCAATCGGCGAACAGGCGGCGTTCGAAGATCTACTGCGTCGTACTTGGCGGCCAGACTTTGAACTCAAGGACTTTCCGAGCCTCACTCGTCAACCTGCACAGCATCGGGTCTATCTCAACGGGACTTGGCCTGTATTGTTCATGTACCCGTTACTCCCTGAATCCAGCTCGATCTATGGCGTCAGGCTGGAAACCGTCGCCTATCTATCCTAAGCGCTGGCTCGAACCCACAGTAGCCAGAAACCTGTCGTATCACCGGTTTTCTCAATGTACGAGGGCGGTAGCGCTTACATTCTGATGCAGTCAGTCAGCCGGCCTGAACAGGTGCGAGAGAACACCCGTCCCAACTTCTTTGGTAGCACGATGGTGTCTTTGCTTTTGATCAAGACGAGTTCGCTACAGGATGCTGTGAATTATGCGAACGTAGATCCGTTGGTTCACGTCAGTGCTGTCCTGAAATCCGCTGCAGGATTTGAAAGCAATGTCTTTTCAACGGAGACGGAGCAAGCCGGTATCCTGGATCGCCTCCTGTTACCGGCTTTGTCCGACAAAGTCGAGATCAGGAGTGTTTCGCAACCGATGACCTTGTTGTTTGAGCGTCAGTTGCGTTTCGGGGACATTCTGGCTGCGGAAACATTGATAATTCTAGCGGTTCTCGCGGGGGCATTCGTATTGATGCCTGTGGTGCTTATTCGGCATTTCAAAGCGATTGAAAGAGCCGAGGTTGAACACGAGCGCTCGGCTTATCTCGCAACCCATGATGTTCTAACTCAACTGCCGAATCGCTACCTCTTCGCCGAGCGTTTTGATCAGGCCCTGTCAAACTGGACATCGAGCGGGACTGCATTTGCCGTTCTGTTGGTCGATCTGGATCACTTCAAGGAGATTAATGATAAGCATGGCCATGAGGTCGGTGACCAGGTTCTCAAAGTAGTCGCCAATCGCATGCTTCAGGTCACTCGTTCTTGTGACATCGTCGCGCGCTATGGTGGAGATGAGTTCGTGATTCTGATCACGGATCTTATCAACTCAGAGAGTGCTGAGCAGAATGCAGAAAGGGTGCTGGAAGCCATTGCGCAGACAGTAGCGACAAGCGCAGGAGAGCTATCACTGTCGTGCAGTATCGGAGTTGCTCTGTGCCCCAATCATGGTCAAAGTCTGGGCTCGTTGCTGAAAGCAGCGGATCAGGCCATGTACGGCGTTAAACAACTGGGACGCAAAGGATTTGCGATGACTGAGTCCCCAGAAGCTTGAGATGGTTAACCTTCCTACGTTGTTCCCGCAGTCGTATGGTCAAGGTCAATGAAGCTCAGGAAACCAGCGCAGGTGAATATCCTTGAGGGCGCCGTTGGCCTCGATACGGCGATAGCCCTCGTCGTACATTTCCAGTGCCCTCAATCCGTCTGGGTGGGCCAAGCTAAAGCCAATTGTTGAGTTTTCCACTCCGCAATTGAAGGCGAAGCGCACTACATCCTCTGTGCCCGATTGTTTGGCCTTTTGATTCCTTGCCTCAAGATCATTACTCATGACCAGTGCTGCCTGAAAACGCCGAGCGGCGAGTTTTTGCAGGCCTGTTAAGTCCGACAGGGAGTTTTCAAAGACCACTCCTGAAGTCTGGAGCGCCGTCGCCTGGGCTGAGTATTCATAGTCTCTGGTGATGCCAACGACAGTGCCAGGCGGCAACACACATTTACCGTTTGGCGGCTCAGGCAAGGGAGCATTGATGTGTTCGAAAATGTCGTTACGTACTTTAAAGATCGGCTTTGCAGCCAGCTTGATCTTGCCCTCGAATTCTGGCTGCCAGCTCATGTTGAAGCAGGCCGCAACCTGGCCACTGAGCACCAAGTACTTACAGCGTGAGTACGGCACAACTCTTAGTCGAACCTCTATCCCCATCTCCTTGAAGGCGGCTACAACCACGTCATTGGCGTAACCTGTGCCGTCACTTTTAGACCATGGGGCGGCCGCATCTTCCACCATGATGGTCAGCGTCTCAGGCGCCTCTCGTGCGATGCAGGCGCTCGCTACCAGCAACTGTAGTGTGCAGCTCAGAATGGGCAAAGCAACATTTAGCCAAATACTGTGAGGAGTCTTTTTGTTATACATTCGGGCTTCATTTAATCGATGACTCTACCTATGGTGGATAGGGTCTTTGTTTTTGATCGGGCAGAGAGACTATCTACCGGATAGTGGCGGACAGTAAAGGCAGGGTAAGGAACTACAGCAAACTCGCCGCTCTGCTGCAAGTCACGAACACCCTCTTGCGTCACGCTCTGGATGGCAGAAATCATTCGATCGATTTCTTGTGTATGGGGTCGCTCGGTAGGCCGTGTACTTGCGGGCAGGGCATCTGGTGGTCGTAGATCAGCGGCTTGACGGTATTTAGCATCTGTAATTCCTTAACGAGGCTGTAGCTGAGCCAGCGCCGCATCCACTAGGGCCAGCAGTTCGTCAATGCCTTGAGTGGCGCGTTGGAAGTAGGTCTTGGCGGCAATCACGGGTTGTTCCCGGTCGAGCAGCTCCTCTTTTGTGCAGCGTAGAAAATCCTCCACCACCTGCTCGCGATGCTGCAGGCGGAACACGTCAGCCTGCGGGTGATCGGTGGCGTGGCGTTGCAGAGTGGCGAAGGCCGTGCCGGCCAGCAGCTCGATCTTCTGGTAGAGAAAACGCATCCTCACGCGTTGCTCGGCGCTGCTCTGACCGGTCGCCGCGATGCCGGTGCCCAGGGCGCGTGCCTGGCCTGCCCATTCTGCCGCCTGGACTACCTCGCGCCAGATGCAGGGCAGGTAGCCCAGCTCGGCACGACCCTCGGTCAGATCGATTTCACTCGCCACATCCTCCATCAGAAAGATGCTGTTGCGAATGATCAGGTGATGCTGCAACAGATTGTTTGCCCGGTCG
>Ga0068843_1013734_pt1 | contig 13305 bp, 15 predicted proteins | sample Hof3ISUMetaT_5_FD_73617 | JGI IMG/M metagenome (GOLD analysis project Ga0068843, IMG submission 73617) | Enriched soil aggregate microbial communities from Iowa State university to study microbial drivers of carbon cycling -... | ecosystem: Environmental > Terrestrial > Soil > Agricultural land... | reverse complement strand
CACCGCCATCGCGAGCAGGCTCGCTCCCACATTTGTTTGAGGTGAATAGTAAATCCTGATCCGCTCATCATCCCAGTGGGAGCGAGCCTGCTCGCGATGGCGCTAGTACAGCCGACATCAAATCAACTGACCCACCGGGGTCACAAGCTACCCACCCAACCCCCAAATCCCGCCCACAAAAAAGGGGACTTTCGTCCCCTTGCGGTGTTGCTTTCTCAAGCCCTGCGTCTCAGTAAATATCCTTCGACAACAGGGTGAACGGCGTCTTCACCAGAATTTTCAGATCCAGCCACAGCGACCAGTTGTTGATGTACTTCAGGTCGATCTCAACACGCTTTTCCATCTTGTCGAGGGTGTCTGTCTCACCCCGGCAACCGCTGATCTGCGCCAGGCCAGTGATACCCGGTTTGATTCGGTGGCGGGCCATGTAGGCGAGGATCTTGCCCGAGTAGTAGTTGTTGTGCGCCACGGCGTGCGGACGTGGGCCGACCAGTGCCATGTGCCCTTGCAGCACGTTGAACAGTTGCGGCAGCTCATCCAGCGAAGTGCGACGGATGAAGCGACCGACCGCGGTAATGCGCGAATCGTTGCGGCTGGCCTGCTTGACGTCACGGTCATCGTGAACGCGCATCGAGCGGAATTTCCAGACCTTGATCACCTTGCCGTTCCAGCCATGGCGATCCTGCTTGAAGAACACCGGGCCCGGCGAGTTGAGTTTCACCGCCAGGGCCACGGCCAGCAGCACCGGGCTCAACAGGATGATCGCCAGCAGGGCGACGGCTTTCTCCACCAGGCTCTTGCTCAGCGCAGCGGTCGGGCGGCTGGTCAGCGGGCTTTCGTTGAGGTAGATCGCCGGCAGACCGTCCACGACTTTCACCGAGTGGTTGAGCAGCGTCAGGCTGTTCAGATCCGGCACCCAGACCACGTCAACGTTGGCATCCAGCAAGTCCACATACATGGCTTCGATCTTGGCGGCTTCCGACAGCGGCAGCGTGATGTACAGGCGGCGGATGTCGTGGGTCTGGATTAGCTCGAGCAGTTCGTCCTGAGCGCCGACAACGCGCGGAGCGTCCGCTTCCAGCGACGGGGTATCGCCGTTGCTGACGAGGCCGACCAGCGGCAGGTTTTCGTGCTGACTCAACTTCTTCGCCAGGCCCAGAGCCAGTTCGCCAGTGCCGACGATCAGGGTCTTGTGTTCGCTTTTGCGCGAACGCTGGTAGAACTTCGAGAACGCATGCAGCGGTGCGTACAACAGCGCCTGACCGAGGAAACCGTACACCGCCCACTCAAGGATGACCTGGCGGGAGAACAGCGCATCGGCCTTGCAAATGAAGGCGATGAACGCCAGCCCGGCCATGGTCATGAACCAGCCCATGAACAGTCGACCCAGCCCGGTCAGGTAATTGTCTCGCTTTCGATACGCGCCGCTGAAGGTATAAGCCGGCACCGAGGCCAGTACGGCCAGGATCGTGCACATCCGATAGTAGAACTCGACGGTGCCCGTGTGCTGTTCGGCCAGTATGAACAACAGGGAAACAATGAAACTCTGTGCCAGCGCCCATTGGCCCCAAAAGGTCAGTCCCTTGAGGCCGGTGTTTCGATTGATACGAAGAGAAAGATCCATACGATATCCCCAAAAGACGTCCGTTCAGGTTTCGACAGTAGAAAACCGAGTTGTTAAGCAGACTTGTTATTGTTGTTTGAGTCAGTGTCCTGAGGTAACAACGCCGGAATGCGGAACTGTCGTCAGTCAATAGACTAAGTTATTGCCGGGGATGCTGTCTGACGAGTTCTAACAAGATGGCACAGTGCCAACTTATTTAAATTTCCAATATTCAAACGTTAGAAAAGGTCGAAAGGCAGGGGGTGAATAATCAATATTGTGTTTGCTATCGTAGGTGGGGTCAGGAGGCGGGTATAACCAGGGAGGAGTGAAACCAAACAGAGTGCTTTTTTATTTTTGTAATCGCACTTGTATCTGTTTGTCTTGTAGTGGGGGATGTTGTTTAGGCAACAACTTCCTGGATCAGGCAATAACCGCGATTGCGCACGGCACGAAACAATCGTTCACCGTTGCTGGCGTTCTTGAATTTGTCTTGAAGACGGCTCAGGCACATTTCCAGTCCCCGGTATTGCTCCGGCTCGCGGCCGATGCTGAGAATCAGATCGTCGCGACTGACAACGCGATCTTCATGGTGCAGCATCTTGCGGACCAGTGCGGTTTCAAGCCCGGTGAGACTGATCTCGACGCCTTCTTTCGTCAATGCACCCTGATCATTGTCCAGATGCCAGGCTTGGGTGCAGGGCGCGTCGGATTCGATCGTTCGGGAAGTATCAACGGGGTTTTCGGACATGGCCGTGGAATTGTGGAATGAATGCGCCGATTGTGCTGCCAGCCATTCCGATTCGAGGGTGGCCAATATGCGCTGGGTATCATGTTCGATGCTACGTGCGACATGCTTCCTTGTGCCGCGTGGGTAAGTGAACTCCATCAGCATCGGAGTGGAAGAGGGCGAAGCAACACCTTCAATAAACATTTGTGCCTGAGACGTGCCAAACGAATTGAAACGCTCACTGGAGAGAATGCTCTCGAGTTCGCGTTGCGACGCTGAGCTGTTAGTCACGACAACAAAGTATTTTCTTGGGAGGGTCGTGCTGGTTTCCATGTCTCTCTCCTAAAGTACACACCAAATTTGGCGAAAAAATAATGGCAGGCGAGCAATGTTTTCCTCGGAATTAATCGATCAGGCAGGGTCTGGGCCCAAAGATGGCCTCGATAAGTTCCACTCGGTCTGCGTTAGAGTAATGGTTTATTGTTATGTTTAAGTGTTGCAGCGCTCATGCAATTGACAGCTTTTTATTAGATATGTGACGCGGTTAAAACTATGAGAAAGCGGATGTTTGAAGCGTTGCATCAGACGTTCCCTCGTATGCTGCAAAAGAGTGTTTTCCCTGAATCAAGGGGTTGAGATCAACCCCCTCATCAGACGATAGCCATACCCGCGAATGCTCTGTATGGCGTTCGTACCGTACACGTCCTTGATTTTCCCACGCAAGCGGCTGATGGATTTTTCCAGCGCCCGAGGGTCGTAGAATTGGGTGTTCAGCCCCATGATGCTGGCGATTTCATCGTGGCTGAGAATGTGATTGCCGGTCTGCGCAAAGGCTTGCAGGATCTTCATTTCGGCAAAGGAGATATCCAGTTTCTTGCTGGTGTCCGAGAGGCAGATGCGGGTGGGGTCCAGCACCAGGCTGATATCCCGCTGCCATTCTTCGCTGTCGAAGAACTCACCCAGCAGTTCCGCGCTTTCATCGGACAAGGTATTGAGTTTGATACAGAAGTCGGCACCGGCCAGAAAGTACTTGATCTTGTTGTGGGCGCCGCGCCCCGTGATCACTGCACAAATAATCGGCTTCAAGTTGTCGTTGCGCAGGTTTTCCACTAGCGCAAGGTTATCTTCGAGTGCCTGAGGGCTGTCGATGATAATGAAGATCGCCCGATACAGGCCGTGATATTCGTTGTGCTGATATGAACTAATGTAGGCGTCGGCTTCAACAGCCACACCGCTCTGCACATGCTTTGCGATTAGCGCGCTAAAGTGTTCAGCCACGCCACGGGTACGACCCAGGGTGAGAACACCTGGTTCGTCGCTTGTGCGGCGCGGGCTTCTAGTCGCTAAGTTACCTGTGAGCATCATGCATTGACTCGAAAAGGTGCTGACATCGGGATGTTAAAGCACCGGTTCTCATCTGTGACTGACAATTGGTAACATTTGGACGAATTTTAGACGTGGCTCCCGAGTTTTCTAACAATAATTAAGCGATTCAAGCTTTTAGTTGATTTTTTCGGGGCTGTGAACTAACGGAATTGATGCCGTTAGATGGTGGCAATATGGAATGGTGCCACTATTTTGTAATTATCGCGAGCTGTTTTTATGTCCCTTGGCCATCACTCAACTGCATACGTATCAGAGCAGTGTGAGGTGGGTCACATTTTATGGGGAGGCCTGTCTTTTGGCTATAACGTCGACAAGTTCACACACGGACGTTTATTAACATGCCTTGAGTGTGGCTTTTGATAAGACATATTCTCCGTCCCCGAGTCGGGCAATGGGTGTTCATCTGCCAATTGTTTTACTTCAGATACTCAATGCCTGAATGCATTTAACAGGGCGCCCGCAAAGAGCGCTCTGACGGAGGATTAATGGATTTACTGACCTTGTTCAAGGTGCTGATTCTTGGGGCGGTAGAAGGCCTGACCGAGTTCCTGCCCATTTCCAGTACGGGCCACCAGATTATCGTTGCCGACTTGCTGGAATTCGGCGGTGAACGCGCCATGGCGTTCAACATCATTATTCAATTGGGCGCCATTCTGGCCGTGGTCTGGGAGTTTCGCCCGAAGATCTTCGAGATCGTCAAAGGCCTGCCGACCCAAAGCAATGCCCAGCGGTTTACCCGCAATCTGCTGATCGCCTTTTTCCCGGCAGTCATTCTCGGCGTGTTATTCGCCGACACGATTCATGAATACCTGTTCAACCCGATCACCGTTGCCGTTGCATTGGTGGTGGGCGGCATCGTGATGTTGTGGGCCGAGCAGCGCGATCATGTAGTGAGTGTCGACCATGTGGACGACATGAAGTGGGCCGACGCGCTGAAGATCGGTTGCGTACAGTGCCTGGCGATGATTCCGGGCACGTCGCGCTCCGGTTCCACCATCATCGGCGGTCTGCTGTTCGGCCTGTCACGCAAGGCCGCCACGGAGTTCTCGTTCTTCCTGGCGATGCCGACCATGGTCGGTGCCGCGGTGTATTCCGGCTACAAGTACCGCGAACTGTTCCAGAGCAGCGACCTGCCGGTCTTCGCCTTGGGCTTCGTCGTAGCATTCATCTTCGCGATGATCGCCGTGCGCGGCCTGCTGAAGTTCATTGCGAACCACAGCTACGCCACCTTCGCCTGGTACCGCATTGCCTTCGGCTTGCTGATCCTCGCCACCTGGCAGTTCGGCTGGGTGAACTGGACGGCGGCCGCAGCCGCCTGATCATTGACTGCTGATCAGCGCAGCGACGGCGAGGTCGCTTAACTCGGTATCGGGCGATTCATGACGAAACCGCTGCAAGGCTGACGTGAAATACGCAGCCTTCAGCATGCCGTCGCTGGCTAGATAAAGCCGCGCGTCTTCCAGCTCCTCGGCGGAGTAAACGCGTTTATGGCTGTCGGTGGTTTCTTGCGAGGCCGTAAAAGGCGTGAGCAGCAGGGAAGCAAGCGAGAAACCAGACAACTTGGTCACCTCCCATGGCGTATCGGTGTTACCCAGACACAGCCCGTCGCAGTGGGCCTGGGCATTAGACGTGGCGCAAAACAAGGCAAGGAGGGTGCAACGCTTGAAACCAGAGAAATTCAACGCGGGCATAAACAAAAGACATCCTGTCAGTACATCAAAAGAATTACATCAGCGGGCAACAGTCATTCGTTGCCCGCATATTCAAAGCATCGATCAACGACCCGCCAGCAACTCCGCCGCCTGATCCAGCAACGCCAGCGGATCCTTGGCCTTGTGGATATCTACCGACAACAACTGACGAAACTTGCGCGCACCCGGGAAACCGGTGCCCAGGCCCAGCACATGCCGGGTGATGTGATGCATCGCACCGCCGGCCAGCAAATGCTCGGCTATATAAGGCCGCAACTGCGCCAGCGCCTCCGCCCGGCTGATCACCGGCGCGCTGCTACCGAACAACTGCTGATCCACCTCGGCCAGCAGATAAGGATTGTGATACGCCTCGCGCCCCAGCATCACCCCGTCAAAGGTCTGCAAATGCTCATGGCAGGCCTCCATCGTCTTGATCCCGCCGTTCAGAATGAACTCCAGCTCCGGAAAATCCGCCTTCAACCGCGCCGCCACGTCATAACGCAACGGCGGAATGTCACGGTTCTCCTTCGGCGACAACCCCTCAAGAATCGCAATCCGCGCATGCACCGTAAAACTCGTGCACCCGGCATCCCGCACCGTGCCGACGAAATCGCACAGCTGCTCATAACTGTCACGGCCATTGATCCCGATCCGATGCTTCACCGTCACCGGAATCGACACCGCATCCCGCATCGCCTTCACACAATCCGCCACCAACTGCGGATGCCCCATCAGGCACGCCCCGATCATATTGTTCTGCACCCGATCACTCGGGCAACCAACGTTCAGATTCACCTCGTCGTAACCGTGCTCCTGCGCCATGCGCGCGCAAGCGGCCAGATCCAGCGGAACACTACCGCCCAACTGCAACGCCAGCGGGTGCTCGGCTTCGTTGTGACGGAGGAAACGCTCGTGATCGCCGTTGAGCAGCGCGCCGGTGGTGACCATTTCGGTGTAGAGCAGGGCGTTTTTCGACAGGATGCGTAGGAAGTACCGGCAATGGCGGTCAGTCCAATCCATCATCGGCGCGACGGAGAAACGGCGGGAGAGTGGGGCGGGTGTGGCGGTGATTGGGGGCATTGGGGGTACGGAATCGGTGTGGCTGGGAGGTGGGGGAGTTTATCAGGAATGGAAGGGTGGGGCTTAGGGGGCTCTGAGTGGCGTGCTTACGGGGGAGCATGAAAAGGGGCACTGATATCTGAGAATTATCTAGGCACCGGAGGCTTGGTGGATGGAGCCCTACGCGCCCAGCTTGACCCAGCGCATGCTCGAGGAGCTATCGTCATCACCGATGAAGGCACCCCAGGATTGATCGCGTTGAAGAACTGTCAGTCTCATGTGCGCGAAGTTTTCAAGTAGGGCGGGGGAATCGGGCTGTCGCTGAAGCCAGCTGGGTATGCCGAGTATTACAGAAGACTAATCCCGTTCAGTTCCACTGCAATGATTTCAACGCTGCTTCTCTACTGCTGAAAAAAGCATGCGCAAGAGGAGGAAGTCGTCTGGAGCGTCCATGATTAGCTCGCCGTCAGTAGCAACCGTAATCTCGCAAAGTCGCTCATGCTTCAGTAAGCCAACTGGTAGTGGGTGTTTAGCAAATGGATTATGAAGAACGTAGAGGCCGTCAAGCAGGTGCTCTGTGTAGTCTTTTTTTATTGCGCAGCGTAGTTCGGGGTAGATGCTGCCCTCTTGGGGGTGAATGGTTTGATATATTGTCGGTGCGTATGGGTTGTCGGCAAGTGCTCTAACCTTACCCCATGTCGCTAAACAGCTATATATTACAGCTGAAATCTCTGAGTGGTTGTCATTGCAGAATAAACCTACGTCAATATTTGTATGTTCGTTTTTTGGTGCAGCGCTAACATTGTACGACGGCACTTCTGTATCACCTGGTTTTGTGGCTGCCTCGTCGTGATAAAGACCATACATAGCAGCGATGATACTTCGGCCTGCAGCAAAATGTGAGTGAGGGCGATCGAAAGAGGCGATTCCTAGTACAAAAGGTTTTTCTTTTACGTGCTCTAGGTTTGAATAGCTCTTTCTGTACTTTTTAAGTTTTGCGTCGAAACTATTACAGATACGGAGAGTTGACTCTATATTGAATTCAGTGAAATCACCCGGTAGTTCGCTTCCTGTCGCGCCCAATGGAGGCTTTCCACCGGCTGGAGGTGCCGCAATAGTAGCCTCCAATGTAAATGGAGTTGGACCATCTATAACAAAATCCGGGGCGTGATTTTGTAAGTTTATTTCAAGGCCAAAATTCTTCAAGGCTGCGTGCAAATAAAGTTCCCAGAATGACGATTCAAATGTTTTCTGAAATTCGTTTATGAATTTACCGTCTCGGTCCTGGAATCCTTCAGCCCAAGCGTTGATGACTTCCCTCTCGGCTGAATATTCAGCGTTGAGTATCATCTTGAAAATTGGATGTTGTTCATAAATTGGTATTGTAGGTGTGAACAGGTCGATGGTCATGGAGTGGTCTCGGGCTCGCCTTGTTTGGGGGGAATAGTTAATGATCTTTGATCCATTCAATTACTTGATTGTAATCTGCAAGGGTAATATCCCAGCTGCTGGAAATATCGTTGTTGACAAATTTCTGGGCATCGCTAGTGAACGAAGATGTGGTAACCATGATTGTCTTGTTTGGGCCATCCTTTTGATTCATTACGCCGTAAAGCTCTCTGACTATCGAAACACTAATTTTGTTGTTTTCATCGTAATGCTTGCATTCAATGAAGTATTTGTTCTTTATGCCCAAACCATCTGTGGATATAGCTATGATATCTTTGCCTCCATCTCGAGTTCTTTTAGTGAGCTCAACGTTAAAGCCCTTTTTTTCGAAGACTGCTGCGATAATCTCTTCAAACTCTCTTGAGGTGATGGATCTTATGCGTGTCGGGTTGTATTTAATTGCTAATATCAGGTCTTCAATAGCATTTTGGACCGGGCCGAAATCATCGGTGTGGAAAAGCTCCTCCAAATGAATCATTCGTGGTTCGTCCGGCGTTGATGCTCCCGTAGTATTGTTTATTACAAAGCTAAGAAAGCCTATTGGGTATTCATTTGCTTCAAAAGAAATATTAATCTTGCTGTCGCAATGGGAGCATTCCAGTTCTGAAGAAATTTCATAAATTAACTCCTCACCCATTCCTCGCTCTGATCCACCGGTACATTCTACTGAAAGCTCACTCACTGCAATTTCGCCTTCGGTGCCACATTTATTGCAAATGTACTCAATTACCCCGCCAAACTCCCACATTTCACGCTCCTTATTTTATCTTGAACAAAAGGTAGCTAATTGGCACCTATCTGTCTACTACTGTAGTGTGGGTAATATTACGTTTTGCCAGTTAGCCTTGTAAGGTCATTACTTTAACTGGATACATTCCCTACGTCTTTGCTGGTAGGGTCTCTCCGAAGTCACTTCCTGCTCGACAGCTATTCTGGACGATTTTCGCTGCGCGCTCGATGGAGATCGTTGGGGCAATCCACTAGCGATTAAAGGGACAGATTTATTTGTTTTAGATTTCTAGGTTTCAAATAAATCTGTTCCCATTGCGACTGTCCCCATTGCGACTTTGATTTTGCAACTTATTAATAAGCGGTCTCTGTTGTTTTTAAGTGTTGTTTATTTTATGGAAGACAAATCCAGTTTTTGCGTGCAATGGCATCTATGGTTGGGAAGTTGTAAGATTTCATTTTTGGGTAATTTGTTTTTGCAAGTGTGATCATTTCATTTAAGGTTTTTTTGTGTGCTGCTAATACTTTAACAAAATCGAAAACGTTTTTCTCATCTAAAGCCTTTGTAGGGGATTTCTGGATCTCTAGGAGAATTCTTTGAAGAGCCCATTTGGGGATTTTATTTTGTAAAATGAAGAATAAATTAATGGCGGTATATAGTTCTTGATTGATGGCTGGGATCGATTGAGTTGCTACGTTGGAGTGTTTGATGCTCTGTTCTTCTGACCCGTTGGTCGATGTGGTTTGCCCTTGCCCTGTGCCTGGAATTTGGATGTTCTGTATAGGGTCTATCAAGTGTGGCATTTTTTGATTGAGTATCTTAAGGAAGCTCGCAGCGCAGCTTTTTCCTACTGAAAATGTCCCTTCATCCGTAGGGTTTTTTTTATTTTTATAATGAAATATAGTGTGTTCGCTTTCTAAGTCACCGCAACACCCCTCAATAGTTGAGCCAGGCATTAGCGCAATTCTTGAGATGACTTGTACTTCATAAAGAGCACAAATATTTTTCTTGTTTTCGTCGCCTTTGCAGTTCTCGGTTGGGTGCGCCATAAGTGATTTTCCTAAAGTGAATTTTGGCTTGTACCAAGATGGATTCGAGAAGAATCTGGGAAGATGTGTTTGTTAGGAATCCAGATTGTAATTTAAAATTGGTATTCTAATTCTTCCCAGATGTACCTGTATTTATTTTTTAACAATATCACTGTTAAGTCGTTAGTTTTTCTTTTTAACCAGCTATTTTTTTTTGCCTCCAACATTTTTTCTATATCAGCTTCCAATTCCTCTCTATTAAAGCAAAGCCATATGGTTGGAAGAGTGCTTTCAAGGTTTGAGTGGCAAACAGGAGCAACCTCTTCAAAGAGTATGCGCTTCACTTCATCTCGGTCGAATTCTCTTGTCCGCCGTGCAATCGCAGCATAGTCGACCTCGTTATCAACAAAAGCATCGGACAATGCCCAGCGCACATCCGCTCTTTGTTGCTTTGTCATAGAACTTCCCATTTGGAAAATTCCTCCAGTTCTTCATCACAGGTGTCGGCTACTGCGCTACCAGCAATTCCTCCCACAATACTTCCCGCCAGAACGATTGCCACCGCGCAAGCAAGTGCGCCTGGGCCGCAGAATGCGGAAACGCCCAAGCCTGCGAGTCCACCGCCAGCGGCGCCGCCGCCGATGATAATGCCTTGTCGGGCTGTTTCCTTTACTTTGTTGTCAGCGTTCATGATTTCATATACGGCGAAGGTCGCAGTGACTAGTAATCCAACCTTTCCCATTATTCTTAATTTTTGAGTTCCCTTGCTTACCGGTGCGTTGTCACGGCCCGCTGAATCCAGAATCTCGTAATAGACTTTGCTCTTTTGTTCTGGAGTCAATTTGTTGTATTCGACGTTTGCCGTTTTGAGTGCGTACTTGTCCAGGGTGTCCTGTAACGTCGGAGGTAATCGTTTCTTCCGTTCGGCGAAGGCCACACCTTGTGCCGAGGTAAATTTTCGATGCTCGACCAAGATTCTATTTCGCATTTCCTGGCAAAATGCTGCTCCTTCTTGGGCACTTAGCCTTCCTGCGGCGACTTCGGCTTTGGTTTCCACTGACATGCGCTTAATGTTGCTCATGTAGTTGGTGCGTACTTTTGCATCTGATATGGCATCTAAAGAGAATCTTGTGGCAGCCCCCTCCATACCCGCAATCGCCATGTCCAATGGAGAATTTTCAAGCTCGTGTGCTTTTTGAACAACGTAGCTTCCCGTTACGAGCAATGGCTCAGTCATGAAACAATCCTTATTTCAATGATGCATTGAATAACGTGTCGAAAATTGAGTCGGTCGGTGGTTCTTCTTGAGTGCCGAACTCTAGCTTTTGGCAGACTTTTCCACGGATGTTGAGAAATTTCACAGTGTTGGTGATATCGAAATTTCCGAATTGGGTAGAACCATCTTCGAAGTGAGCAACGCAGCTCATGCCTAGGTAAGACTCAGAACCGGGGATGGTGAAGCTGATCCATCCAGGATGAATGATCATCGGCGTCGGCGGCGTAAACGGCGCAGGCGTATGTGAGTCGCCGATGATCACCGTTCCCGATCCTCCGATCACAACGTCTCCATGTGAACCCACTGTGCCGACCAGCGCGGCATTTTTGCCGTTGATGAATACGGTGCTGGATACGGCGGAGGCCAGTGCGCTGCCGCAGGTGCAGGTGTCGTCTTTTCGGGCGGCGGCAAGTCCGTCGAAGAATACGTCGGGGGATCCGGAGGCAATGGCTTTGGGGCCGTGTCCGGGGATGGGGCAACTGGTGGGATCGGTGATGCGTGCAGCGGGCTTTGCCATGTTTGACTCCCTGTCAACGGATTAGCTGGCACCGACTGTATCAGAGTTGCTTTGGTAGTTGCCTGACGGCGACGTGCGCGGTGTTGGTTATCCATCTAAACAGCAAAATTTGAGTGTGTTTAAACGAAGCTCTCTGACACTACTTCGGCCCTACGCATCCTTGCGCCACCCCCTACACCTAAGACAGAATCCGCCGGCTTGTGCCTCTAGCACGGGGGTTCTATCGTTCCTGGGTCACTGAAAAACAGTGATCGGGTTTGGTAGCCCGGATTCCGTCAGAAGCACAAGACTACTGTCTTGCGGGGGCTTTCAGTGCCTTCGTTTTATGGTGGTCATGCGCAGGGCATCTTCGGATGCGCCGGGGTTCCTGACGGCCGGTCTACCAACCTGCGTATGGCCTCCACCCTAGTTTGGTAGCGAAGGTGGCGGCTCCTAACCTCTTATCCGTCGGGAGTTACTCCATGTTCAAACCAACACCCAACCCACCAGAAACCGATCCAGTTTCCCCCTACAAATTCCCCGATTCACGAACCCTGAACGAAGCCGCCGAGCGCGCCCTCGATCACTACCTCACCCCACAGCAACGGATCATGGGCAGCCACACGCAACACGATCCGATGTACTTCGCCAACCCGGCCTACGACACCGAATCCCTGCTCGCCAACGCCAGCGAATCCTTGGGTTCAGCCTCCGAAATGCTCAACAACTTCGCCGCCACCCTGGAACCCGCCCACCGCAAAACCGCCATCGGCATTGCGCAGTTGGTGATGTTGGGGTCTTTGGCGGTGAATCAGGCGTTGGATAACGTCGAGCCGAAGTAGGTCGTTGCGGCCCTCTGTCGCGGAGGGCCGCTTTTCTGTGGCTCAAGCACCAAAATTAAACGCAATCGAAATCCGCGGCCTCGTCCCTTCAAACCGTCGAACTGAATGCATCAACCACGACGGAAACATGATGAAGGTGCCGCTGCTGGCGGCGCAGGTGCTGCTGAAGCCCGCGGTGATGCAGTCTTCGACGCGCATTCGCAGTGCGGGGTTGTAGGTGGAGGCGACCATGCCGCGAGGGTCGGCGAATTCCAGGTCGCCGCCGACGGTCGGGTCGTCTTCTCGGCCGCCGGCGTCCACCCAGTAGACGCCTGACCAGAAGGCGCCCGGATGTCCGTGGAGGGCGTTGCTGTGGCCTGCGGTATTCACGTTGGCCCAGGCGTTGAGTTTCCATTCGAAACTCGGTTCGGTCAGTCCGAATTGTTCGCTGTGCACTGCCGTCATTTGCACGGCGAACGCTTTGGCGAACTTCACGAGAGCGTCGCTGGCTTCTTCGCCCCATTCATGGAAGTCGTTCGCGGACTGCCAGCCGCCGTCGTTGCTGCGCTGGGCGCCGCTGCGATCTTGCGCCATGCGGGTTGTGATGATGGTTTTGAGTTGGGAATTAAGTTTTGCGGCATCGGGGTACTGGAGGCTGGCGAGGGGTGTTGTGAACAGCCGTCGAATCTTTATCAGGTCAGGATTTACCAACTGGCTGGTCGACGGCATTGCGGGTTCTCTGGGTTGCTCAAGTTGCAAAAAACTATACCGAGCGAACTGAAAAGCCGATGTAAACCTTTGTGAAAGGCCGAACCTGAACCCCCGCTGAAAACCCCGCAAGTTTCATCTTCCCACCACCCGCACAGGCCTACGATCCATCGACAAGATCCCGACCCCACCCGAGCGCCTCACACCATGAACAACCCACTCAAAGCACTGTTGATCGTCGCAACCGTTTCGGTTCTAAGCGCCTGCTCCGGCTCCGGTGGCTTGACCACCACCAGTTGTTTCTCCAGCGACTGTCAGTCGCCGCAGG
>Ga0068843_1010990_pt1 | contig 13461 bp, 5 predicted proteins | sample Hof3ISUMetaT_5_FD_73617 | JGI IMG/M metagenome (GOLD analysis project Ga0068843, IMG submission 73617) | Enriched soil aggregate microbial communities from Iowa State university to study microbial drivers of carbon cycling -... | ecosystem: Environmental > Terrestrial > Soil > Agricultural land... | reverse complement strand
TTTTTTGGGTCGGGTTTGAACTGGCGGTTGAGGTTTTGGTGGAGCCGATTTTACCTTGACGACAGGTGGGGGAGCCTGCATTTCCGGTGTTCCGCCGGTAGATGGACCTGCTACCGGAGAACGAACTTCCCCGCTCGGTGCAGAATGTCTCGAAGTTCTGGAGCCCTGGCTGCTGGCGGCCAATTGCGCCCTTGGTAGCTGGAACGTCGTGTTGCGTGGAGATACGTTTTCCACCATGCGGTAACTCGACGGTGCCGGGACACTCGACGCAGAGTTCCCGCTGGCCTTCACGGGATTGGCTGTCACTCTGCTCGCTACAGCAGCGGTGCCTTGTTGGACCACATCAGGTGTGAGCGTTCTATTCGATATGCCCGAAAATTGGCCTGCGACTTCTTCTAATGCCTCTCTAATAAAGCTCTTCACATGTCCAGTTTCATCCTTGAACCTGATGGGGTCGCCTGCACAATAAGCGTACCAATTCAATCCACCTAGACCAAATGGGCTCCAGCTGTCCGGACTATGAAAGTGCATCAACACCGGATTGAAGGCTCTATAACCCTTCCCCAGCAAATACCAGCTTGTGGACGCCTCTTTCAATTCCCCGTTATACCCCAGAACTCCCTCCCCCCCGGGACCATGCCCATACGGTGAGTAAGCAACATCCTGGCGAAAACTATCGCCGGCCTCTGACAAAACGCTGTTCTTGTCATCAGTGGCCAGCATCATGACTTTGGGCCAGCACCGTCCAGTTGCTCGGCGAGCACACTCCCAACTGCCCGCAGGATCGAACTGCTAGCCGAACCCTTGACCAGGGTAGCCACGTCGTCGCCCTGGTAGAACCGTCGTTCCTGAGCACCCTCGGAATTTGCCGCGCTCAATGCATCCAGCGCATCGTATTCAAAGGTTCCGGCTGCACCTCCAGACCGTTCACTGACACTGATCAGACGACTCAGGCTGTCATAAGCCAGAGTGCGCCCCAGCTCGTCCTTGATGAGATTGCCGTTTGGATCGTATTCAAAGTCGATCCTGGGTGGATAGTCCGGATCACCAGGGCGTGGAGGAACCAGTTCATTGGTGAGCCCGGTCAACTGGCACGGATCGCTCGGGTTGTCATACTCGTAGTAGATCGAATGACTGCCTCCGGCAAAGTTTGTCTGCAAAAAGGTGATGTTGTCCTTGTCATCGAAACCGAAAGTCTGGTCCTGGATGATTTTCCCGTAAGGATCTACAGGGCATTGATCGCCAACGCAGGTGTAATACACCAATCGTCCCCGGGGGTCATATTCGTAGGTTTCAGCACGCAAGGTCTGCGAACCGTCTTCCAGCTCCCGGCGGGTCAGACGGTCGACCTCATCATAGTGCTGGCTCAGCGTCTGGGTATCCCCGTTACCGAAGTCGAATGTGCGCTTGGTCTCGCGACTGAAGTCGTCGTATTCAACATGAGTCACCAGCGACTGCTCGCCATCGATTGTGCTGATACTTGAAACGCGCGCCAGGTTGTCATACCCGAAAGTTGCAACCGTACTTCCCAGCCGTGTCTCCGTCAGCTGCGCCTTGGCGTTGTAGATATACGTCTGAGTCTGTCCAAGCACATCGCGATATTTGAGCAACCGCGACTGCCGACTGTACTCGTAATGCATCTCGTACGGTTGTTCATCACCTGTTTTACTGCGCAGCTCGCTCTTCAGCTCGCCGGTGCTGTAATAGCGACGCTCGAGTACGTGCGTGACGTCGTTTTCATCCACCTCCTCGGTCATGAGCAAGCGCGCGTTGTGCTCGTCGTATACATAGCGGGCAGTACCTTCGTGCGCAATGCGTCGCTCAGGGTCTTCGCCCAACTCCGGCCGGTAGATGTATTTGGTTTCCACGCCACTGGGCCGCAGCACGCTCTTGGGTTGTGTTTGCCCCTTATCAAAAAAATATTCGGTGATCCGCCCACCCGTAGTCGATTTGACCATCAGGCCCCGGCCATTAAACTCCTGCGTCCCCAGCACTGCTTCATTGACAGAAATAGTTACTGGCAAATCCTCACTGCTATGAGGCGCGTATTCACGGGTGACTTCAGTGAAATCCGGTAGCACCGTCTTGACCATACGGTCGAACACATCATAGGTGTAAGTCGTCTTGTTCCGCGCAGCGTCGAGTTCCTCGACGGCCCTGCCGATGCCGTCATACTCTTTGACTTCCTCGCTGTAAGGTTGGGCACCAGGCGCCGCCGGATCAACTCCACTCAGGTAACGTTTAACACTAACGGGTTTTTCAAACAGATTGTTGGTGGTGACGGTTTTGCCCGTTACATCCTTACCGGCAACTTCCAGCCATTGTGTGGTGGTAAGGCGCACCGGATCGGTATGTTCGTGCTCTTCAACTCCGTCCGGCCGGATCACACAGCGCTGCGCTCCCCAGTTGTCGTATTGGAAGCGGCTCTCAAGGGGAACATTTTTCGCGCCTTCCCAGTCCATCAGCGTTTCAGTGACAAGCTTTCCGCGGTTGTCGAACATCGCTTCGTAGGTCGGGCGAGGTGGATCAGCACGGTTGAATCCAAGCGCATCGGCGTCATGCCGGGCCTCTTTGATCGCCCGATTCAAGCCGTCTACCCAGGTCGTGGTGGTCACACCCTTGACGTCGCAAGCGGTCTGCGATGCCTGCTGACCCACCGCATTGGTCAGTGTATAGGTATAGCTGCGACTGGCCTCATAGGGGGTACCCGGGGCCACCGTCTCTTTAATGACACGACTCAGCCGGTCATACTTGTACGCGATCTGCACATTATTGTCGTCATGGCTGAGCAGTGGCTGCCCATTGAGCATCGAATGCATGACAGTAACGACTTTTATCTCACCATCGAACCCGGTCAGGGTGTTCTCCGATTGCAAAACCTCCTCTGCGTCTCGAGGATTACGAGTCTTGCTGTACACATATCGGGTGGAGGTGGACTTGCCGTTCAGCGTGACCGTTTCCTGCAGCTTTCTTCCGTGCTCGAACGGGTTGTCGGGCTGATTGATGTACTGGTGTGAGGTGAGTTGTTGCTGTTTACCATCGCCCTCCGTCACCAGCGATTCGTCACGGATTGCCAGCCAGGGGCCATTGCCCGTCAAGCCCAACTGCGCGCTGTAGCGATTGAAAGTTGTCAGCGTTGGAGCATCGCCGAACCGCGAGGCAGCCGGCGTGACTGTGGTGCTTTTGAGATTGCGCACAAAGCCCTGGGGGTCGGGCGGGCAAAGGACAGCGCCTTGTTCGTCCAGTTCGCCAGTACTGGCATACCATTCCTGGGTTTGCGTCACGCCACTAGGGAGTTTCTGGCTAAGTTGATTGCCCCAATCGTCGTACGTGGTGCTGGTAGTCTCCTCATGCCGAGGCACGGTGGCCCCAAGATAATGCCAGGTCTGGGTAACGGATTCAGGTAACTGGCAGTAGGGCTTCTGGTCGGCAAAGTCCAGATCTGGATCGAAGTAATACTTCGATTCTGTTTTGTGCACAGTGCCATCTTCCTGCGGCTCGCTGCTGTATTGCGTGGTTTCTTCCAGTATCAGCAGATGTGCACGGTTGAAGACGCGGTGGGTTTTGCGTATCGCTTGATCAATGTCGGCATCCCAGAGAATTTCGTTGGTTTCATAGGTGTAACCGCGGGCCACCCCATCCTTGTTGAGGTTGTCCAGTCCGTCATCGCTCCAGGACACGCCACTGCCATAGCCCAGGAAGTTGGCACCGCTGGTATCGTACTCGTAATGGGTTTCAATAGCCGGTTGCTCAAACCCCGGGTCGCGTACATGCTTTTCAACCCGCGGCACTTTGCGATCGCCCAGGCCCGGCAGCGAATGAGACACGCCGGAATAGGTAACTTTTTCATGGCCGCCGGTGGGGTTCCACACCTGCTCCAGGCACGAGAGGCCGTCTTTGGTGACATACTCAAAACGCCAGGACGCCTGATCGTCGGTGGGCAAGACCAGACTTTTGGTTAGCCCGCCCAGGATATTCAGCACAAATCGGGCTTCGAACGCAGTGCCCGGATGCAGGATGAACTCCAACAGGGTGTCTCTGCGAACCACGCTGAGCAACTGGCTGCCATCGGCATTGGCAATGCTGCCAAGCAGCGGATCGGTGCCAAAGGATTCATATTCCAGGGTTACATGATGGCCTTGTGCAGAACGCAATTGCACCGGCAGCGCCAGACCGCCCTGGCGTACTTGAAGAATTTCCACCAGGCCGGACTTATGCTCGACACGATAGGCCGGTTTACCGTCATGCATTTGCTCATGAAAATGAAAAGAGTCAAGTTTCTTTTCCGGAATGACTGGCTGTTCGCCACCCAATAGTACTTTGAAACTTTCCCCGGTGTACAGGGACAACATGCCGGTCGCCGGATCGAACTGCGACAGTTGCAGGTTCCAGCCACGGCCAAAGCCGCTGTCTCGGTTGTTCAGTGGGTTAAAATGCAGTTGCAGTGGAACAACGGGCCCGCAGAGATTGTTTGCTTTTAGTTCGGGCAGAGAAATGGCGCAGGTGTATTGGCCGGTGCGTGGATCTACCTGGCTGACCAGTAGGTTCATGAAGTTGAAGGCGATGGAATGTATTGAAGAAGTAATGCTCATCGGAGGCGTCTCTTTGCATGGCCAGAGAGGGCGTAGAGGGGTGAAGAGTTCCTCTAGCGCGAAGAGTTAATTGACCGGTTGTGAGCGTTCGATATAGACGCAGCTGATTTTCTCGTTCCAACCATTGCCAGGTAGGCCGTCCCACATTTCTTCAACGCGCAAATTCTTGCCAGGAACCAGATAGCCGGGAGTCGTGGATTTGAAATCATTAAACGATAAAGGATCTTTCCAGGTTGTCGGCTGCTTGGTAGTTTTGAGTTTTACATAACCCTCGCCGCTGGCATGAAAGTCAGTACAGGTGTCCGAAGTGTAGAACTGAATAAGGGTTGCCGATGGCACGTTTTCCAGTGTGAATTGGCTGGATTTGTTGTTTTCACAATGCTGACCGTCTTGGTTGAATTGATACGTTGCTTTGGTTTCAGGCACCGGCAAGGAGCATATATCGAGCCGGACGAAACCGTAGTCAGCTTTTGCACTATTAGGGGCAACTGATTTTTCTGTTGCACTACTGTGCCCGGACAGGACCAGTCCGCTGAAAGCTGTTGTTATGAGCATTAGTTTTAATTTATTCACTGTGCACCTCTATTATAGAGCGGTCGGGGATAGAACAGGCGGGTGTGTGGTTAGCGTTTGCTCGACTTTAGCACCCAAAAACCATTTGGCAACCTAGCAGTTCTGATAGTTCTCATCGTTGCAAATTCGGCGTAAAACGTAGTGCAAGAGCATTTGTATCAAGTGAAATTCAACGAAATTAGGTATTAGCGCAAGGGGTTTAACCATGGCCGCAGGGGAACTGGATGCACCAAGTATTCCACTATTAAGCAACAATACAGTCGACCCGGAAGACTTGAATGGCGGCCCACTCGACACTTATGCCAAGTACGTCAACCCGCAATTGGGTGACAGGCTTCATCAGAGCTGGCTGGGGTTGGCGGAGGACGGCAAGCCGGTCGATGTCAAGGGCTCGATTGATGTGGATCCGGCAAATGAGCTCCCTGAAGGCTTTCTGATGCAGGTCGCCAATCACTTTGTGTTGGAGCTGGACAAGGGGCAGGTTTTTTATTCTTTTTTTCCTGCAACGCGGCGGCGAGCCGCTGCCAGGAGAAGAGTCCAAGCGCATCCACTTCGGTATTGGCAAACATGGACTGCTCTCGGGTCCGCAAATCAAGGATTCCCATGACCTGCAACTGGACGTGGCCGCAGTTGAAGGCAGCATCACGATTGCCGTTGTTCCCTATGGAGTCATGGCCAAGGGCGATGTGGTCAAGCTCATCTGGAAGGGGGAACGGGCTAACGGTTTACCAGGACCTGTCGTTAATCTGCCACCCAAGACCTTGAGTGACAGTGATACCGACCCGACCAACAACCCGGGTGAGGTGTTGACATGGAGCGTATTGAAATCCAACTTGCTGCCGCTGCAGGGCGGCAGGCTCACCCTGCATTACGAAATTACCTATGCCAGCCCTTCCTCGCGGGTTGATACGCGTTCAGCGCAACGAAGCTTCCTGATTTCACCACCCGTTTCCGCCGAGTTGAGCGCCGCACGTGTCAAGGATCTGGTGGGTAGCGTAATCACTCCAGAGCAATTTCCTGCCGGGATTCGCGTGGTCGTGCCGATCTATCCGGGAATCCGTGTCGGCGACGAGGTACTGGTTTACGGCACCCGCCTGGCACCAGGCAGTGGCTTGGACAGGAATACCATCCAGTATGTGAAAGTCGATGCGACCCACATCGCAAGTGGTCGGCTCGAGGTACCGATTGCTGCGAAGTGGTTGCTGGATAACCGGGGCGGGGCGGTCAGTCTGCGGTACCAGTATGCGCGTCCGGATGCAGCCGGCTCTGGCGTTCCCCTGGAATTGACGGTCAGTGAAGCTCTGAAGCTGCCAACGCCTAGCGTTGACCGCAGCGTTACTGCGGGAGGGCGAGACGAACTCAATCCGATCCTGGCCATCAACGGCGCCTATATCACCATCCCCGCCGAGGCCACGGTAGGCGACAGGCCGGTCACGGCGCACTGGAAAGGATTTGGCGCCAGTGGTTCGCATGAAGAGCAGACTCCAAGTCAACTCGAACCAATGAAATTCATGGTTCCGAGGGAAGTGCTGCCGGCGAACTTCGGCAAAACTGTCGAAGTCACTTATGAGGTAAGCGGGCAATTTTCGCAGCCTTCTTTAAAACTTTACATTCGTCATCTGACCAGTCATCCGGGCATCGTCTGCGAAAAAGTCCAGGTTGGTTCACCGGCCACATTGAAACGATCAGATGTGCCAGATGCCGGTCTGGTTGTCACCCTGGATCCCTGGTCGTTCATTTCGACCCGGCACCTTGTGCGCTTGTGGCTTGTGGGGGTGGGCATTGATGAACGTGAGATTTTACCTGTGCGTGAGGTGTTGGCTGGTGAGGTTACTTCTGGCGTAAAAACCCGATTATTGAGAACACATCTGGCAGGCATCGCTACCAACGCGGTGTTTACCCTGAAATCCAGCGTGAGCTTTGATGAGGGAAATTCAACTGTTCCATTCAATAATTCCTTGTTGATCAAACTTCTTGATTGACGCGTGTTTGTCCTTATTTGATTTCTGTGGAGATCGACGATCATGAGTAAATTGCCGCTGTCTGAGTTAGTGAGCCATCTGAAAGGTAAATCCATTACCAGCGAGTGGGATGCCATAGCGGTCTACGACCAACGCAAGGCAAACGAATTGCTGTCGCAGTTGTGGATTGAGCGATTTAATACTGCGGACGGTTACATCAAACCTGCATCAATGGTCGCGCCGTGGGGCGATGGTACCTACAAGGAGCATATCTACGGGCTTCAACTGAGTGCGCCGGTTCTGTCCTTCGAGAATGCCGACCCAGAGCTCGCAGCCCGTACGCGGCTGACAATGAATATGATTGGCGGGATGATTGCAAGTACCAGAGAGATGCCGGGCGGTGCCGCTTATGTATCAAAGATGCTCAAATTGCTACCGGTCGGTAGTCCGCAGCTATGGATGGACCAACCCCTGACAAAAGGATTTGTCAGCGGTATTGGCGAGGTGCATATCGATATAGCAAAAGCCGACAACTTCAAGTCCAATTTCATTCTGGGTTCAATTACTCAGGAACAGGTAGGTCTGCGCTTTAAGGACTACTTCGAAAAACAGGTAACGCCAGAACAAAAAAGGTTCCCCTTGGGCACACTGGACGGCTATGACAGCGCTCAACTGACTCCAGAACATTTCGAAATCAGGACAGCGAAAGCCAAGCCGAACGCTGTATTGGGTGATCTTGAATATGGCGATGGCATGGTGATGCTGCTCATCACCCTGCGGGGCGGGACGGATGGAAAAGGTTTGCCCGGTAATTCCGTCTATCTGCTTCCAGCAGATGGGGGCGGCGCAAAATACACGGGCGCCCTCTATCTCTCCAATCGCGTACTGTTTGATAGAATTATCCGCGCACCGGCAATGGTTGACATTGGGCATGATATTTCTTTTATCGACTATAATGGAAATTCCGACCTTGCTTGGGCTTTACAGGCGCGAGGTGGTGGTTTATCTAAAAACTACGAATTTGATTTCAAGGTCCGTACCGGTGATTTTGATTCAACTCTATACACAACGATAGCGGCGAATTTTGATGGTGTTGGCGGTTCACCCTTGACACTGAGGGCCGCGGGACCAAATAGTTTGGAGCTTAGTTGGAAAAAAACCACCCTTCATCGATGGGACCATGTAATTCATTGGGCTGAGGGCGATAAATGGTATGATGGAAATTTCACATTCGAACATGATTGCAAGTTAAATTTTAACATTGTTTTGGACAAGGAAACAGGTGTCGTCAGTTTTATATACGATCCAGCCTCCGCTAAAGTAACATTGGAGCTTACGCATGATAATGGCAATGATTTCGAGCAGTTTATCAGCCGCCTGTTAGTGCCAAAAATGAAGGCTGATTTTCGGGACGTCATCCACCAGGCACTCAAGGTTATCGCATCGCCCAGGATTGAGACCTTCCTCTTGCGCAATTTGCTGTTCCCCAGCCATAACGCGTTGCACCTGAGTGACGCTTTTATCCCAGGAGATCTTGCGGTATACGGGGAAATTGACCCGCTGCGTACTTCTACTGTTCTTTCGCCGCCGAACTCAACGATAGAAGCAGGTCAAAAACTGCAATTTACACTGACCCCCGTGATTGAAGACGCTATATGGTCCGTGAGGGACGTTGACGGCAATATTTTGAAACCAGGGTCGATCAGTGCAAAGGGTGAATACACAGCCCCACCCGCTGAAGTCCTTTCGAACGGTTTCGTCACAGTCATCGTGACAGCTAGCGGAACGTTGAACGGCCTACCGGTACAAAGCTCTGCATTGGTTTCCGTGATGCACAGCGCGATCGTATGCAACCCGATCTATGAGAGCTGCAGCCCTGCAAAAACCTTGACATTGTCCGCGGAGGCAATGAGTTCTGAGGCGCTCGTATGGGAAATCATGACTAAAGAGTGGGGTTCGAGCCTGTCGGTGGTTGAGGGAAAACCAAACGAACGACTTTATACCGCGGGAGGCAGTGGCACTTACACAATTCCGTTTTCAGTGGACAAGATAAAAGTCAGCAAAACTACCAACGGAATCACTACCTCCGCCTACATTCATATTCTTATTATTAATGAAGGTATTAACAAGCCTTTGTTAATTAGCGACGAGAGTGATCCTGCTACGGGTAAAGTGCAATTCCAGTTGAGGGGAAGGGAAGATAAACCTATTGATCCGAGTTTGGTGACATGGAAGTTAATGCATGGTGAAGGCGTTTTTAATGATAAAACTGGTGAATATGTCGAGCCTGAGTCCCCCGCGCCAGGGAGTTTTATTATCGTGTCGGCGGTGATTCCGGGCGTTGTGACAGATACGTTGGCTGCGGCGGCAGTACCACTGCCACTGAGCTCTTATCGTGATTTGATTGAAACACTCAATCTCACACTGGCCGGACACTGAGCACTTCCATATAAGGTCGGCCATTTGGCTGTCTTACATTAACTTTCTACTGCTGAAGGATGGCGAAGCCATGACTACCTATTCGTTGTTTGAGCTCAATAATAGAATGCAAGGGAGATCCATCACGCTTGAATGGGATGCCCTCGTTTTCATGAATAAAACTAAAGTTAACGCTTTGTTAGAGCAGCAGTATATTAACAATCTCAACAGTGCGAGTTTCTTGAAACGTATTTCCGGTCAAGTTGATATGACGCCTGACGGCGAGGAATACCTGGAGATGGGCGATCTCATCCTGACGCATCCTCGTCTCAGTTTTGAAAAAGCCGATATGAGTGATTCCAGGGTTACCGCAACCATGGATATAGTTTCGGGTACCGTGTCATACGGGATCAAGGGTGGTACGCATGTACGACCTACTATTCTCTACAGTTATTCGGTCGGCGTGCATCAGGGGGCGACCCTCACGATGGACATCAATCTTGCTGCAAGCAAGGGTACTGTAAATCAGCAAGGTAAGGTGGTTGTCGACATCGGAGAGGGTTTCAATTGTCGCTGCAATCTTGTCAACAATGATAAATCGCAAGAAGACCTGGGAAACTATTTCAAGGCTCTGTTCCTCCAGCAGGCACCCGAACATCGAATGTATACGCTCGGCATGCTTGACTTGCGCGATATCGATGTTCTGGCGCCTGAAGAGTTCATCATCCGAACCATGGCCACTGAGGACGGCAAAAATCGCAACTCCGACGACTATGGCGAAGGAGCGGTCGTACTGCTCGTGCGTACGAAGGGCAACAACAAAGTTGGCAAAGAACCAACGGAGGATTCACTCGATTATCTGATTCCCAATGATCGGGATCCTAACGGGAAGGCTCTATACTCAGGAGCACTGGTAGTAGCCAGTCGAGCGATGTTCGACTGGTATATGGAAAAGGATCTGAGAGAAAAAATAGGTAACAATCTTTACTTTGAATGGGAGCAAAGCAATGTTGTAGCCAGGCAACTGCATGCAGTAATGGGAGGTATGGAACTTCCCTCCGTGTACCTTGAATATCAAAATAACATGAATGAGTATTGGCTAACCAACATTGGTCCCCGTCGCCTTGAATTTAAGGTCGCGTCTCCAGGTCAGGCGCTAAAAGTGGCGTCTAGCCGGGACGGAGATTACCTGCTCGAATGGGGTGGTCGGCAAGTTCATAACATGAATTTAAAAATGTACAATCCGTTCAATATTCCTCCGACCGTAAACAAGCCGTTCAATTTGTACCCCTCCCCATCAGTCGTTTTGCGGTTAACACCATCCGTTGATCCTGCAACCAACAAGGTTAGTATAAAATTCAATGCGGAGTCTGTTGAATGCCCGCTAGATTTTACCGAGTATGACGATGTAGGGGGTGCTTTGCCTTACATTTGGAGAGAAGGTTTCGAAGAACAAGTTGTGGCGCCACTGAAAAAAGCGTTCGACGTATTCGCGGACCTGGAATTGACAGAAGTGAGCGTCCTGGCGATCAGCAACCTGCTGTTCCCCGAGCAGCACGTTTTGCACCTGACGACTGCCAGATTTCCCGGCGATCTATTGCTTGTCGGCCATATCGATCCGAAGGAAACCACCTTCACCCTGGACCCATTGTTACCGATGATGCAAGCCGGGACGAAGCTAAAGTTCACCATCCGCCAGCTCGGTTTCAAAGCCGATAATGTCAAGTGGTCCGTTCGCGGTCTCGATGGAACGCCTTCAACCGTCGGGTCCATCGTGGACGGCGAATACACCGCCCCCGATGCTCCCTCGCTCCAGAGTACTGCAGTGCGCAACGTGGTGACGGCTTCCTACATTGATCCCGACACCGGGCTGGAAGTCACTGCGTCGGCCATGGTGACCGTGGCCTTGAGTGGTGTGGTGGTCACGCCCGGGATTAACCTGATCGACATGAGTGACCGCAAGGAGGTGAAATTCACGGCCACTACTCTGGGGGAAGGGCCATTGGTGTGGACACCTCTATCAGGGCCCGGGACCCTGGTGCCCGACGGTGCATTGGCCACCTACACGCCCCCACAAGCCGATTTGCCTGATGGCGCTTTGCAAGTCGCACAATTTCAAGTCGAGGATACCAGCAGTGGTGAAAAAACCATCGCCACGGTCCTTTTGCGCCAAGGTTATTTTGGATTGAACGTCGAACCCGCAATTCACCCAGGATTGCGGCCGAAAGGCACCACGCTGTTGAGAGCACCTGGCACCCCTGAAATGCAAAAGTGGGAGATCGTTTATGGAGGGGGGAGTATTGATCCGGCAACTGGAATATATACTGCACCATCAAGTCTATCTTCGCCCTATGCGGTGGTGAAGGTAACGCTGGAAGAGGTTGTTGACGATATTATCGGGTATAGCGTTATTCATTTATCCGAACACGCACGTCAGTCCGAATGGACCAGCCTGGATGTGTTTGACTTCGAAGTTGACCCCAGCGGGTACAAGGTTTACGCCAATGGACTGCAGCAGGCCAAGGTTACGGTTAGAGTAAAGCCGAGTGGTAGTACAATAGATTTGTCGCCTTCCGAATACGAGAGTATTTGTCTGGTATCGGCCGATCAGAAGCACCCGTTACCGCTGGTGGGCAAGGCGGGGGTTGCGGAAGGAGAAAAGTGGCATTACACCCTGGACGAGGATAAGCGATACGACAAGTTTCCCTCCGCAGGCGCACTGGACTCTGAAGGTCATGCCGTTGCACCGAGGGATGTGAAGCCCAAGACGTTTTATGTTCAATGTCATTCTGTTGAGGACCTGAGGATATCCGCACGTCTTCGCAGTGACAACGGTGAATACTTCTATTCCAACCCTAGACCCAGCGATGGTGAGGCTGACGGGAAGGTTATTCGTCTTACCGCTGTAAAACCGCCAGTCGGCGGGGTGGTGGGCCAAGTGGCGTTTACTTTCGATGAAGGCCAGGGCGCGAAGGTTCCGACTCGAGTCGAAGGTCAGGCCGATGATGAAGATTTGTCGACGCTGGATTATTGGTATTTGAAGCTGGTGATCCAGGGCGTTCAGACGCAGATCAGAGATATCGAGTTTGTAGGTAATTCAAGCATGGTCAAGTGGGAGAGTAATTCCTCGCTGGAAGATGTACACAGTATTACGGGCTACGCAAAACATGGTGACATAGATGCTGAGGGTCGGACGAGATTGCACTTCGATCCAGTTTTGTATCGCCGTGTACCCGGTGTGCGGCCGGCGCCGACAGTGCATCCGAGCCAACCTACGAGGGCGGGTCAAGTGTTGTTCAGCTTGGAACGTCGTGAGTATTGGAATTTTGATCCCGTTGCAAAGCGACAGTTCGATACTTCACTGAAAGCGATTGTTTACGATGCCTATGGCAATCGGCATCCCGTTGGAATCGGATTCGACGGAAATGATCGCAACAACCTCAAAATTCAGGCCTGACCTGTGATATGCCACGGCGCAGCTAACCGTTGCGCCGTGTAATGAGCTTCAACCTTTAAGGGTGAGTACGATGTCTTCAAATACTTCACTGCATTCCAATGCCTTCAACTTCATGAGCTTTTTCCTCAGTCAAGTCGATCCACGCACAGGTCAGTTTACCCATGCCATTTCGTTGCCGGAACTCAAGGCCAATTATCTTTGCGGCCCTGTGGTTCCATTGCAACTTTTCTTCAACCCTTTGAATAATCGAGACAGTGGTTTTGGCCGAGGCTGGAACCTGCAATTGTCACAGTTCGATCCGGCGACCGGCATGTTATCCCTGTACACCGGGGAGAGTTTCAAAGTGTTATTAGGCGGCGAACTTCCGGTCATACCGGAAAAGAAACTCGACTCTTTTCATTTTCATGAGCAAATGCATGACGGTAAACCGGCCTATCGTGTCGAGCATAAGTCCGGCCTG
>Ga0068843_1012183_pt1 | contig 13625 bp, 14 predicted proteins | sample Hof3ISUMetaT_5_FD_73617 | JGI IMG/M metagenome (GOLD analysis project Ga0068843, IMG submission 73617) | Enriched soil aggregate microbial communities from Iowa State university to study microbial drivers of carbon cycling -... | ecosystem: Environmental > Terrestrial > Soil > Agricultural land... | reverse complement strand
CGGGTGATGGTGAAGCAAATGGTAATGGGGATTTCGTCACCGGGATTCGGCGGTTGCGGCGCCTGATTCGGATTGACCCTGGGCTTGGGCTCCAGCAGTTCGCCATTGCACTTGAGGGTGATAAGGTCATACGCCCGGCAATATGGATAGGCCACGCACACCTCGGCGCTGACGAAATCCGGGCCGACGCCGTTCTTGATCTCATCGGGCAGTAGCAATTTGAGTTCGGAGTGGCCACCGGGGTCGGTCAGGCGATCCTTCAGGCCGGGGCGAATCCGGTTGTAGAGGATTTCCAGCGGAGGTGTGGAAGTGCCTCGATTGTCGCTGCCACGCCTGACGGTGTAGTGCAGTTTGTTGACCTTGTCCGGATGCAGTCGGCCCTTGGGAATGCGTAACGTGGTGCGCACGTCTGGATCCTCAATGGTTTTGCTGTCCAGCGCAGCTGACTCACCCTCAAGCCAAAGCTCCATGACGTCTCCGGGATCCATGGTGCCCGTCGACGGCGGATCGACGAGAACGACTGCACCTTCACCATCGGTGACCAGATCATAGGCGACCAAGGGCACGCCGATATGTGCACCTTCCACAGGCGTGGTCTGGCCATTGACGATTGGCGGATAGAGAACGAAAACGGTGTCGTCCGGTGGGGTTGAAGTGTTCACGGTTGAGGCTCCTGGGCGGTGGGAACGGGCAGGAGCTATCAGAGCGCTAAACGATGAATTTCGCACCTGTCAGATCTGACAGGTGACGGCGGTTTTGCGACGAGTGGTCGTGTACTGTATGAAAAAACCGCCGTCCCGGTTGATTCGCAACGGCGGTTCTTTTTGTCTGGAAAGATGTGTTGCCTGTAAGTCAGCCGTCTTGAGCAAGCTCACTCCCACAGGAGGGCAACAGTGGCATAACGCGATAGGGATGACGGCAAGCCCGACTTCGATAAAGAGGGTAGCAGGACACAATCTATTTGCCCTTAGTCTGTCCACCGAATGCTTTTGGCCGAAACCAGCCACTCCCATCCAAACCACCAACGTAGAGTCCCCATGAAAACTGCCCTAATCTCCGACACCCACAACCTCCTCCGCCCCGAAGCCCTCGCCGCGCTCCAGGGCTGTGACCAGATCATCCACGCCGGCGACATCGGCAACCCGGACATCCTCGCCCAACTGGCCAAAATCGCCCCCGTCCACGCCGTGCGCGGCAACAACGACCTCAACAGCCCGTGGGCCGAAAACCTCCCCGGCCTCCTGACCTTCACCCTCAACGGCTGGCCAACCCTCCTCGTCCACGACATCGCCGACGTCCCCGCCGATCTCGATCCGGGCATCAAGCTCATCATCACCGGCCACTCCCACAAACCCCGCATCGAATGGCGCGGTGACCGTCTCTACGTCAACCCCGGCAGCGCCGGCCCTCGGCGTTTCAAATTGCCGGTCACGCTGGCGATCCTCGAGATACAACCCGACCGCATCGAACCGCGCCTGATTTCACTGCTGGATCCCCCCGCCTGAAATCGCTACCGTTCCCGCATCCAGAACAGGGAACCCACGCACCATGTCCATCGCCGACAACCTCCTCGCCTTCACCCTCGCCGCCACGCTGTTGACCCTGACACCCGGCCTCGACACCGCACTGGTGCTGCGCACCGCCACCGTCGAGGGCAAGCAGCAAGCGTTGCGCGCGGCGTTGGGGATCAATGCCGGTTGTCTGTTGTGGGGCGCGGCGGTGGCGTTTGGGTTGGGGGCGTTGATTGCGGTGTCGGAGCTGGCCTACAACCTGTTGAAGTATTGCGGCGCGGCGTATCTGGGGTGGCTGGGGTTGAACATGCTGCTGCGCCCTCGCCGTTCGCTGGCACCGGCCGAGGCCGATGGCAAACCGGGGGCGAACTGTTTTTTCAAGGGCATGCTGGGGAATGTGCTGAATCCGAAGATCGGGATTTTCTACGTGTCGTTCCTGCCGCAGTTCATTCCGCAAGGTCAGCCGCTGGTGCCGTGGACATTCGGGCTGGTGAGCATTCATGTGGTGCTCGGGCTGATCTGGTCGCTGGTGTTGATTGGCGCGACGCAGCCGCTGTCCGGGTTTCTGCGCCGGGAGAAGGTCATTCGCTGGATGGATCGCACCACCGGGATGATTTTCGTGTTGTTTGCTGCGCGGCTGGCGTTCAGTAAGCGTTGAAGCGCCTGCGCTAAACAAATCTTCGGTCGAGAGCTGCCGCCTTCATCAAACTCGAGGCTTGCCCATTACATATGGATATCCGTATATTCGGACAACCATATGTACTCAAGGCATCGTCATGCTCACCCCCGCCTCCGTTTTCAAATGCCTTGCCGACGAAACCCGCGCCCGGGCCACGCTGCTGATCACCCGTGAGGGTGAGTTGTGTGTCTGCGAGCTGGTCTGCGCGCTGGACGACAGTCAGCCGAAAATCTCCCGCCATCTCGCGCAATTGCGCACCTGCGGTCTATTGCTGGATCGCCGTCAAGGCCAGTGGGTTTATTACCGGCTCAACCCTGATTTGCCGACATGGATTCGCACGCTGCTTGAAACCACATTGGCCGCCAACACCGCCTGGCTGGAAGAAAACAGCGCACGGCTGGCGGCTATGGGCGATCGCCCGCTCAATACGTCTGCCTGCTGCTGAGGATCGAAAATGCGAGTTCTATTCATGTGCACCGCCAACAGCTGCCGCAGCATCCTGTCGGAAGCGATGTTCAACCATCTGGCGCCGGCCGGTTTCGAAGCAGTCAGCGCCGGCAGTTTCCCCAAGGGCCAGGTGCTGCCGCGCAGCCTGACCATGTTGCAGGCGGCCGGCATTTCCATCGCCGGGTTGAGCAGCAAGGGCAACGAGGCCTTCGAGGACAACCCGCCGGATATCGTCATCACCGTCTGCGACAAGGCCGCCGGTGAGGCCTGCCCGGTGTACTTCGGCCCGGCCCTTAAAACTCATTGGGGGCTGGAAGATCCATCGGATGTGGTCGGCGATGAACGGACCATCGATGCCGCCTTCCGCGCCACCCTCGCCCGCATCGAAACCCGCTGCCGAGCCTTCCTCGCCCTGCCCTTCGCCCAACTTGACCGTGATGCCCTCAAGCGCGAGCTCGACCGTATCAGCGCGCTGTAACCGGAGCCGACATGACCGATTTGCCCAACCTCGACCCTTCACTGGTTCAAACAACCACGCGTGACGAAGGCGCGCACAAGCCGCGCATCCTGCTGCTTTACGGCTCGACCCGACCGCGCTCCTTCAGCCGCTTGCTGGTCGAAGAAGCCGCCCGCCTGCTGGAGCACTTCGGTGCCGAGACGCGGATCTTCAATCCTTCCGGCCTGCCGCTGCCGGACGATGCGCCGGGCGATCACCCGAAAGTCCAGGAACTGCTCGAGCTGATGCAATGGTCCGAAGGCCAGGTCTGGTGTTCACCGGAACGCCACGGTGCAATGTCGGCAGTGTTCAAGGCGCAGATCGACTGGGTGCCGCTGGCCCTTGGCGCGGTGCGTCCGACCCAGGGCAAGACCCTCGCGGTGATGCAGGTCTGCGGCGGTTCGCAGTCGTTCAACGTGGTCAATCAACTGCGCGTGCTGGGCCGCTGGATGCGCATGTTCACCATCCCCAATCAGTCATCGGTGCCCAAGGCTTATCTGGAATTCGACGAAGGCAACCGCATGAAACCCTCGGCGCTGTACGACCGGGTGGTGGACGTGATGGAAGAGTTGGTGAAGTTCACGCTGTTGCTGCGTGATCGCCCGGATCTGGTGGATCGTTATTCCGAGCGCAAGGAATCGGCGGAGGAATTGATGCAGCGGGTCAATCAGCGCTCGATCTGAATAACCGCAACGCCGCGAACGGTGGCCCGTCGCCCGGGTCACCGAAACTTTTCCGCGCCCTCCGGCCCCATCACCTAACCTCAATGTTTGTGTGATCAACCGGAATCGCCCAGTCCCATGCGTAATGCATTGAAGTCATTGATGTTCATCACCCTGACGCTGCTCTGTCCGGGTGTCTCGATGGTGTCGGCCGCCGACCTGCCCGGCACGCCCGATGTCGGCGCCCCGCTCCCCGGCGTCACGCAAAGCGATCTGCAAGCCCTTCAACTGCGCCTCGACGGCCTCAAGCAGCAGATCTCGTCCGCCAACAATTACAACCAGCTCGAAGGCCCGCAGGACCGGGTGCAGACGTTCATTCTGGACATCGATCGGCTGTCCGCGTCGCTGTTGCCGCAGCAGGCGCAACTGACCGTGCAACTGGGCGTGCTCGGTGCCGCGCCGGCCGAAGCGGTCGCTGCCGAACAAGCCGATATCGCCGCGCAACGGGCGACGTTGATCGAGCAGAAAACCAAAGTCGATACGGCGCTGAAGAACCTCGCCACCCTCAAGCAAAGCGCCACGGAGCTGATCACCCAGATCGCCGGTATCCGCCGCACCTTGCTCGAAAGCGAACTGACGCTCAGCACCCACAGCATTCTGAATCCCGGCTTCTGGGCGCCCCTTGTCAATCCGTCGGCGGATGATCGCCAGCGTCTGCGCTCTTTCGTCGATCAAGTGCAACAGACCGGCGCCGAAGCCTGGCAACCGGGTCAGCGCTTTTACACCGCCCTGCTGGTGGTACTGGCCTTTATCGTCTGGACGCTGGGCCGGCGGCTGGCCGATCGCTGGCTGGCGTGGGTGTGCATTCACCGCATGCCGGAGGGTCGACTGCGCCGCAGTTCGCTGGCGTTCGCCTCGGCGCTGGCGACTCTCGCGACCACCGCCATCGCCCTGCAACTGCTCTATTACGCCTGCACCCGTCACGTGCCGTTGCCGCCGATGCTGGCGACATTTTCCGATGAGTTCGGGAAAGTGGTTTATGCCTGCGTGCTGATCACAGGGCTCAGCCGCGCGTTGCTCTCGACCGAGCATCCGTCCTGGCGACTGCCGGCGGTGGCTGACCCGGTGGCGCTCGCGCTGCATCCCTACGCGCGGTTCCTCGCCGCAACGCTGCTGGTGCTGGTGACGGCGGTGCAAGTCAGCAATGCCGCCGGCATGAGCAGTCAGATTGTGCTCGCAGGCCGGGGCATCATTGCGCTGGCGGTGCTGGGCATCGTCACCACGCTGCTGATGCGCGTCGGCAGGGTGCGCAAAACACTGGCCGCAGCCGGTGACACCCAAGTGGCGGGCAACACCTTCGCCGGGGTGGTTTACACCGTTGCCACCCTGGCTATGGTGCTGTCGTTCGGCGCCCTGCTCACGGGTTACGTATCGCTGGCGCGGTTCATCACCTATGAACTGGTGTGGGCGTTTATCGTGTTTTCCGGGTTTTACCTGCTGATGCAGTTGCTCAAGGACAGCTGCGAGTATTTCTTCTCACCCCGCCATTCCAGCGGCAAGGCGCTGAAACAGCTGCTGGGTGTCGGCGACCGACGCCTTGAGCAGGCCTCAACGCTGCTGGCCGGTTTCGGTCGAGCCGCGCTGTTGCTGCTGGCGGTCATCACCCTGTTCGTCGGCGGGATCGGCACCACCCTGGGCCAACTGGCCAACAACATCGGCACGATCCTCGGCGGCGCCGGCCTGCGCAAACTGAACATCGTCCCCGGCCATTTGCTCAACGCGGTGCTGGCGCTGCTGATCGGCATCTACCTGATCCGCGCCCTGCGCCGCTGGCTCGACAACGAGTTCCTGCCCAAGACCGACATGGACCCGGGCATGTGCGCCTCGCTCAGCACGCTGTTTTCCAACATCGGTTATGCGGTGGTGATCCTGCTGACCCTGTCATCGCTGGGGGTGCAATGGACCAACCTGGCGTGGATCGTCAGCGCCCTGTCGGTGGGCATCGGCTTCGGCTTGCAGGAGATCGTGAAGAACTTCGTCTCCGGGCTGATCCTGCTCACCGAACGCCCGGTCAAGGTCGGCGACCTGATCAGCATCAGCGGCGTCGAGGGCGACATCCGCCGGATCAACGTGCGCGCCACCGAGATCCAGCTCAGCGACCGCTCGATCGTGATCGTGCCCAACTCGCAGTTGATCTCGCAGAACCTGCGCAACGTCACCCTCGGCGGCAGCGCCCAGGGCGTGGCGACGCTGGAGCTGATGTTCCCGCTGGATATCGACCCCGAACAGGTGCAGAACCTGCTCTTCGACACCTACAAGGAACACGAAACCATCCTCGAAAAACCGGCGCCGTTCGTGCGCTTCAGCAAGCTGACGCCGGACGGGATTACGTTGACGGTGACCGGGTATGTGGCGAGCCCGAGGATTGTCGGGACGACCAAGAGTGATTTGCTGTTCGAGATTCTCAAGCGGCTGGGGGCGGCGGGGATTGAGCTGGCGAAGCCGCCGAGTACCTGAGGTAAAACCTGCTGCGCGCCTGCCTGATCAGGCCTCAGGGGTTTCAATCGACTCTGGAGCCGCTTGCGCCTCGAGCTTCAGGCGATCAGCCTTGCTGATGTACTTCGGCTTGTTGCTCTTGGGTGCCAGTTTGGCGTTGGCCTTTCTGGATTTTTCTTTGAAGAGCTGTTGCAGTTTTTTCTGACGGTTCATGGTGTTTTGGCCTGCTTGAAAGTTGTTGGATGATATCAGCGTTGGGCCTGCTTCACCCCAGCACGTCAGTAATCCAGCGCACCTGCTGCGTCAGCTCCTGCACCTTGTGTTCACAAACGGCATGCCGAGCCCGTCCAAAATGAGCCAGCGTCTGCTGCTTGTGCCGCAGCCGGTGCTGCCACTTACTGACAAACGCCGGACTGCGCGCCTGCAACTGCAGCGGCCCGAAGTACAGTTCCTCGGCGGTATAGGAAACCGGCCCGCCCCGCTCGGCCACGATGACTTCGTAGTCGAAGCGGTTCTCCCGAAGGATTTCCTCACAGAGGATTCGGTAGTCGTTGTCCATCAGCCATTGGCGCAGCGGTTGCTCGCCGCCGTTGGGTTGCAGGATCAGCCGTTCGCGGCCGCTGAGGCGTGCCTTGCCGGCTTCGAGGATGTCTCGGATGGTCTCGCCGCCCATGCCGCACACGGTAATTGCCGTGATCCCGTCGACAGGATCGACAGCCATCAAGCCATTGGCCAGGCGCACGGTGATCTGCTGCTCAAGATCGTTTTCGCGCACGGTGCGTTGCGCCGAACGGAACGGCGTCACAGCCATCTCACCCGCCACCGCCGCCGTGATCGCGCCACGGCGCATCAGGGCCACCGGCAGGTAGCCGTGATCCGAGCCGATATCGGCCAGCCGCGCACCGGCGGGCACATGCGCCGCCACCCGCTCCAGGCGCAGGGACAATGTCTGTTCGTTCAACCGCAACCCCTTTCACTCTGAACGCCTGGCACTGGTGGCCGGATCGGGGCGCGATTCTGGGGGGATACGCCGGGGAATTCAAATGTCTGCGACCAAATCACTTTGATCGATCCGCGCTTCTCCTCAACTGCCGATAGTTGCCAGGAGCCGGCCGGCCCGCTCGGCCAGAACAGGATTTTCCCCCTGCGCCAGAATCCGCAGCTTTTCCCTGGCGTTGTCAGTTCCGATATCACACAACGCATGGATGCATTTGACCCCCAAAGCGTATTCGGAGCCGATATAGGAATACTCCGCCAATGCGGCCTCGAACAGACTATCGACCGACGCCGGACATTTGAGAATCTGCAAGGCACTGGCGATATCTTCATGCCGCGTGTGCCAGCGCTCACCCAACAGGCGACTCAATACATTTGAACAGTCTGCTGGCAACGAAAACAGATAACCAAACGTCAGCGCACACTCAACGCTATCGGCGTCCTTGTCGCCAAGTGCTGTCTCCAGTTCCTGACGTACATAGTTTTCGGGGATATCGCCTCCCGAAAAAAACAACTCGAGGAATGTCTCCCGCGACACTCTTTTCAAAGCGAGATCGATCACCAGGTCTTGCTGTTCGTTATTCACCGTTAACTCGCCCTCCAGCCGGACCAGGACGCGATTGTGTCGGATAACGCGTTGAATTCAAGAGGGCTCTACGCCTGCGACCGCAGAATTAGTAAAGTGGCCACCCTGCACCCGGACAACTACAGAAAGGATCATCGCGTGACATCTCCAAAGGACTGGCTGGACCGGCTGAGAAACAAACCCGTGACCGAGCCCACATGGGCGGAGCACCGGCGCAACGAAGCGCTGGAACTGCTCGCGAATGCCAACGGCAGCGGTACGTGGATAGAACTCAGCACCCACTACAACGGCTTCGTCCGCGAAGTCGCCGTGAGAGAACTCATTCGCGACTGTTCTCCAGAAGCGCTTGTAGCCCTGATAGAACGACTCAACGATTGGGTGCCGCAGATTCGCGATCTGGCGCTGTCCGGGCTGAACAACTACCTGAACCCCGCTCAGGCGCCTGCGTTGCTGTATGCGCTGGACTCGATCATGGCGCTGGCGGCGCGGCAGCGGGTTGACCATGCCCCCACCTACACCGCCGCACGCACTGTTCTTCAATCACCGGAAATCCGCGATAAGGTTTTCGCAAACTTTCTCACGCGGCAAGGCAAAGCCGCGCGCTACCTGTTCAGTTTGCTGCTGGAAACGGATTTCGACCCGGAGAGACTCCTGCGTAGCGCCCTGGCCCATCGGGAGCTGACTGTAAGGCTAGCTGCGGTGTCGGTCTGTCAGGATCTATCGCCAGCGCAGGCCTCGCCTTTGCTGATTGAGGCCCTGTCGCGGCCGGGTGCCAAGGTGCGTGTCAACATACTCCGCGCGCTCCTTCCCTTGTCTGATGATCCAGGCCAACTGTTGCGGATGGCTTTACTCGATCCTTCGCCCTCGATCCGCAGCCTGGCGCGTTGGGCTGCACCTCGTCACGGCGTCGATGCACCTGAGGTACTGGCGCAGCGACTCAGTCAGGATTTCCCCACCCGCAAACGCGAATGGCTTGGCGTACTGGGCCTGGCTGCCGAGCTGGAAATCAGACTCCAGAAGCACTGGCTTACTGAAGCGCTGAGCTCGATCTATCCCTCTGTGCGGCAGGCTGCGGTTCGCCTGCTGGGCGACGAAGATCTGCCGCTGATGCTCGGGGCGTTGGGTGATTCTTCGGAAAAAGTGTACCTCGCCGCCTACGCGCTAACAGACAAGCAGCCCTGGGCCGCGCTGAATGCCGGGGTCGCCGCGAAACTGGATTGCGAATGGCATGACCTGCCCCCGCAACGCAGCCGGGCAATCTTGCACTTGATGTCGAGTTGGCAGCAGGTCGCCTATCTGTTGAAACGGCTGGAAGCAGAACCCGTGATCGAGACATTCTGGCTGCGGCAGGTGGATCTCTGGTGCGATCGTCAGTATCAGGCGGTCGACCCGGTCACCTCAAAAGACCAGCGCAACGCGTTGGTGCAACGGCTCAGAGCGCTGGCCGCCAGCGGCCTTATCCAGAGTGACAGGGTTGCGCTCTTTACCGACTGATATCTGAACCGATCTACACCAACACCGCCAACCAGGCCGACAGCAACAACAAAAACGCCAGCCCGGCATTCATGCGCCGCAATGCCCGTGGCGAGCCAAAAAACCGCGCACTGCCCACGCCCAGTAGCGCCCACGCCGTCATGCACGGCAGGCAGACCATTAGAAAAACCGCCGACAACAGCAGCATCCGCGCGCTGTCGTCGCCGTTGCCGCCAAACACACTCACCACCGCCACGGCCATCATCCACACCTTGGGATTGATCAATTGCAGGCCGGCGGCGCCGAATACGTTGAAGCCTTCGTCACTCGACGTTGAAGACTCCAGCGACGGCGGCGTGCTGCGAAAGATCTGCCACGCCAGCCAGCTCAGCCACAACACCCCGGCCCAGGCCATCGCCTGCTGGACACGGGGATAGCGCAGCAAGGTTTCCCCCACGCCGAGTCCGACCACCAGCACCACCAACGCCGCCGACACACACGCGCCGAAGATGATCGGCACGGTGGCCGTCAGACCGCGCCGCGAGCTGTGGCTCATCACCAGAATATTGGTCGGCCCCGGGGTGATCGAGGCGACGAAGGAAAACAGCAGAAAAGGCAGCAACGATTCCATGACAGGACTCCCGAATCAAAACAGGAGGCCATGGTCGCGGTTGCGCGGGGGTTCAGTCTGGAAGGTTTGAGCAGCGCTTGCGGTAGTCCGCCGGCGTCAGGTGATAGGCACGGCGAAACCAGCGCCCGAGATGGCTTTGATCGGCGAAACCAAGGGCGCTGGCGACGGTCGCGGGTGTTTCGCCGCGCGCCAGCAACTGGCGGGCGCGGGCCAGGCGCAACTGGATCAGATACGCATGCGGCGCCAGTCCGAAAGCGGCCTTGAATGCACGGGTCAGACGAAAGCGATCGACCCCGCAGGTCTGGGCCAGGTCGTCCAGCCCGATGTCCTCGAAGGCGTGCCCATGCAGATAATCCCGCGCCACCTGGGCCACCCATGGCAGGCGCGGATCGAACGGCTGGCGCTTACGCCAGTCGAGGTGGGACGTCAGCGCACCGAGCAAGGTGTCGATGGCGGTCTGGCGCACGATGCGCAAGTCGCCTTGATGCAGGGCGTTGAAGGCCTGATTGATGGCCGTGGACAGGCGCGAATCCTGGCTCAGGGTATCGGTGAACCCGAGCTGGCTGTTGTCCGGCGCATGCTCGAACAGCACGCGCAATTCGCGCTCCAGCCAGTGCGGGTCGAGGTAGAGCATGGAATAGGTGAAACCCTCCTCCGTCGGCGCGTGCCCGTCGTGGATCTCCCCCGGTTCCAGCATGAAAATCTTGCCCGGCGTACTCAGATGGCGCACGCGCCGGCAATGAAACTGCTGCACACCCTGCTCGGTGACGCCCACCAGAAAGCTGTCATGCCAGTGCGGATCGTAGGCATGCCCCTGGAAATGGGCACGAATCGACTCGATCCCGGTGTCGGCATCCTGAGACAAGTCGATCCAGTTGCGTTTGTCCACGCAAGGCTCCGAAGGCAGTGGTTGTTCGTCAAGGACGTCTACGTTACCGCGACTTTGCCGATGGGTTTAGAACATTTGTGCACGTGAGCCAGGCAGGCCATCCAGTAAATTTAATGAACCCTGAGTGTCACGGCCCGCCTAAGCCAAAGACCATCAGGAGGTAGCTCATGCAAATTGAAACCACGTGGATCGTACTGGCCGTCGTGCTTTTGCTCATCGAATTGTGGGCGATCAACCGGGTGCGCAAGAGTGGGGGGAAAGCCAGCAACAAAGGTGTCTGGATCGTATTGATCGTGTTTGTGCCGCTGTTCGGGCTGATCGCCTGGGCGCTGGCCGGGCCCAAGCACGTCACGCAGGCCTGAAGCCCAAGGCAAGCAAGAGCCCCGAACATTCGGGGCTTTTTGTTGGCCGCTGGTTTGTATCGCAGTGTGTACGAACGCCTCCCGGATACATGCCCGCGCATCAGCTGATGAAAACGGAAACAGCGCAGATACGTGGCCAGTCTTTAATGGGCTCCAGATTCGAAGGGTTCAGCCAGAACCCGGCCCTCGCCGATCATAAGGAGACTTGCCATGAAGCACGCACCACACGCTACCGTCACCACCGGGAAAAACCGTCACCGTCTGCTGGGCCTGTCGCTTCTCGCCACTGCGCTGCTGCAGTTTGGCGCCTTCGCTCAAGCGCAAACCGCAGCACCCGAGCCGATCAAGACCGCAGCCGCCAGCGTCACGGCTGACCTGCCATTCGGCCCGCTCAAGCACGTGAAGGCCGGCGTATTGGACGTGGCCTACGCCGAAACCGGCCCGGCCAATGGCCCGGTGGTGATTCTGCTGCACGGCTGGCCGTATGACATTCACAGCTACGACGACGTCGCGCCGCTGCTGGCGGCCAAGGGTTATCGGGTGCTGATGCCGTACGCCCGGGGTTATGGCGACACGCATTTCCTATCTGAAAAGACTGTGCGCAACGGCCAACCGGCGGCGCTGGCCAGTGACGTGATCGATTTCATGGATGCGCTGAAGATCAAGCAAGCCGTGCTCGGTGGCTACGACTGGGGCGCGCGATCGGCAGACATCGTTTCGGCGCTGTGGCCGGAGCGGGTCAAGGCGCTGGTCTCGGTCAGCGGTTACCTGATCGGCAATCAGGCCGCCGGCAAGAATCCGCTGCCGCCCAAGGCCGAACTGCAATGGTGGTATCAGTTCTACTTCGCCACTGACCGTGGTGAGGCGGGCTACACCAGGAACACCCATGATTTCGCCAAGCTGATCTGGCAACTGGCGTCACCGAAATGGGCGTTCGACGACGCCACCTTCGACCGCAGCGCCAAGGCGTTGCAGAACCCGGATCACGTCGCGATCACCGTGTTCAACTACCGCTGGCGTCTGGGCCTGGTGCAGGGTGAAAAACAGTACGATGCGCTGGAACAGAAACTCGCCACCGCGCCTTCGATCAGCGTGCCGACCATCACCCTCGAAGGCGATGCCAACGGCGCACCGCACCCGGCGCCCGAGGATTACGCCAAACGCTTCACCGGCAAATACCAGTTCCGCCTGATCAACGGCGGCATCGGGCACAACCTGCCGCAGGAAGACCCGAAAGCCTTCGCTCAGGCGATCATCGACGCCGATCACCTCTGAAGCGGCACGCCGAACGGCTCGTCATTTGACGAGCCGTTTTTCTTTGGACGGGCGATAACCGAAATAGGCGCTGTAGCACTTGCTGAAATGACTCGGCGAAACGAATCCGCAGGCCACCAGCACGTCCACTTGGGACAGCTCGGTGTGTTGCAGCAGGCGCCGAGCCTCGGTGATGCGCAGTTCCATGTAATAACGCTGCGGCGTGGTGCCCAGTTGTTCCTTGAACAGCCGCTCCAGTTGACGCCGGGAACGCCCGGCATACACCGCCAGTTGTTCCAGCTCCAGCGGTTCCTCCAGATTGGCGTCCATCAGCTTCACCACTTCACGCAACGGCGCGCTGACGCAGAGGTTCTCGGTCGGTTTGATCCGCCGGTAACGGGATTCCTCGAACGCCAGAATGTCTTCGATGCCTTCGACCAGCGCCTTGTCGTGCAGGCCCTTGATCCAGTCCAGCGCCATGTGGAACGCGCCGGACGGACTGGACGCGGTCAACCGGTCGCGGTCGATCACGTAGGGTTCGCTGCTGACCTGCGTCGCCTTGGAAATCTCTGCCAGCGCCGGTCGATGCTCCGGGTGAATCGCACAGCGATAGCCTTCCAGCACCCCTGCCCGACCCAGGAACCACGCGCCGTTCCACAACCCGGCCAGTATCACGCCAGCCTCGGCGGCCATTTTCAGCAGGTTGATGAGCTCATCGCTCGCCTTCAATTCCGTGCGGTAACCGCCGCAGATCACCAGCAGATCCAGTTCCTGCAACACGCTGGTTTCCAGACGCGAGTCCGGGCGAATCACCAGCCCCAGGTCGCTGATCACTTCACCGTCGCTGAGGCCGAAGGTGCGCGTGGAAAACAGACCGGGGCGCAGCAGATTGGCGGTGACCAGGGTGTCCAGCGCCTGGGTGAAGGCCGGCAGGGAAAAATGCTCCAGCAGCACAAACCCGGTGCGGGTCATGCGTCCCGGCCCGCTGGCGGGCTCGTTCAGGTAGCGAAGGTTCTTGCCCTTCATGCCACCGCTGAATTGGCGTCGTTCGATCAAGGTGGGGTCCATCGTTTCGTTGTTATGCCGCCATGCTAACCGGCGCCGCAGCAAATTACTCGCGAACGACGCAAGCACCTCAGTGCG
>Ga0068843_1009637_pt1 | contig 13666 bp, 14 predicted proteins | sample Hof3ISUMetaT_5_FD_73617 | JGI IMG/M metagenome (GOLD analysis project Ga0068843, IMG submission 73617) | Enriched soil aggregate microbial communities from Iowa State university to study microbial drivers of carbon cycling -... | ecosystem: Environmental > Terrestrial > Soil > Agricultural land... | reverse complement strand
TCCCGTCATCACCCACCATTCGTTTCAAGCGTTTCGCGCAGCGGTAGTTCAGTCGGTTAGAATACCGGCCTGTCACGCCGGGGGTCGCGGGTTCGAGTCCCGTCCGCTGCGCCATATTCGGTAACCTGGAACACTGAACGCCAGGTCACCACAAAAAGCCCGCTCAATGCGGGCTTTTTGCTGTCTGGCGTTTGGGTTTTCCTTCCCCTGTAGGAGCGAGCATGCTCGCGATGGACGTCAACGAAGACGCGGGCTGTTTGAAGCCCGCGGTGGCCGGGCCTCCATCGCTCCAGCGCGGTGGCGAAGCGCTGGACTGGCTCTGAATCATCACGCATCCCCTATGTAGGAGCGAGCACGCTCGCGATGGACGTCAACGAAAACGCGTGCTTGCTGAACGAACGCGGCGCCCTCAGGTCCATCGCGAGCATTCGGGCGTCGACCGGCTGCTCCTACATCGCTTGATTACGAGCATGACGGTAATCGCTGATCGCTTCATAAACAGCCTTGCGCAGCCGGTTGATGCCGCCGATGGGACGATGCGCTTCCAGTCCGAACCATGGGTTGAAGGACAGGTTGTCGCATTGCAGGTTCTGCGCCGGCGTATCGAAGTCCTGGGCTGGCACCGTGACCCGCGCCACCGTCTGGAACGGCGCATCGCTCTCTTGCCATTCAATGCTGGTGTCTTCGATGGGCATGTATTTGCCCGGATCCTGCCGCTGAATCTGCAAGACGAAACACGCGGGCGTCCGATCGGTCGATAACTGCTGATACAGCGCGTTGCGCAGGAAATTCGGCAATTTGCGATTCTGCGTGGGCAGGGTGTAGGCGGGGCAACTGCCGGGATCCGGCATGACCCGAAACTTGGCATTGGCCTCGCCGAACTTGTAGGGCGAAACCGAAAAGTAAGTGCTGCGCGTCGGACTTTCAGGCGCCGGGGAAAGTGTCGCCAGGGCGATAAACAGATGGCGAACCTGCCAGGTACGCGGGTCCCAGCCCGGGAAGAACGCCAGCGTCTTTTTGCCGTCCGCCTGGGCGGACACATTCTGTCGATACTCGGCGACATCGCTGACAAAGAAGTTCGGATGACTGAACATCACGAAGTCCTGTTCAGCTCGATCCGGTTGATCGCTGAGCAACTGTTTGCCGGGCACATCGTGCAGCTTGATCGCCATGCCCCGTGCATCGCGGATGCTGTCGAACTGAGGGTATGGGTTGCCGTTGGACAGGCGCAGGGTCGCCTGCCAGGTCTTGCCCGGTGCGCTGAAGACCCCTTGGCGCAAGTCGTCCGCCAGATCCGGCAGCACTTGAACCTCGGCCTTCACGCAGCCGTGGGCCTTGGCGTGGGCATCGCGCAGGTAGCGGGTGCTTTCCCGGTGCTGGTCGACGATGCGCACCGCCGTCTGGATGATCTCCCGGGTCATCGCGGCTTCGCCGTCGGCTACCCGCTCTTGCGCCGACACCGGTCCCCGGTGCTGCCAGGCGAACCATGCCGTGGCCAACGCCCAACCGAACAATCCCAGGCCCAGTACCCAGAGCAGGGTTTTTCCCAGGAAGACACCCAGGCGTATCCACAGCAGCTTCATGGCAGTTGCGCCTCCAATGGGCCGCCCAGCACTTTCAGATACTCCAGCAACGCCCAACGTTCTTCGGGTTGCAGCAAACGACCGATGACGCCATTACCACGTTTGCCGGCGCGGAATTCGTGGCCGCTGTTGTGATTGCCGGTGACGCGGGTATCGAACACAAAGCCATTGGTAAAGGCTTCGGTGCGATAGCCCAGGTGCCTGGGGTCGTACTCGAAGGTGCCTTTGTAAAAGGTGGTGGCGCGTTCGTCCTGGGGTGAAAGCAATTGATAAATGCTCGGCACCGAACCGTTGTGCAGGAAGGGGGCCGTCGCCCAGACACCCGCCAGGGGACGGGCCTTGTAGGCGCGCAATTCCTGGACCCCGATCGGCAGGCCGAAGCCATCCATGTCCGCGCGCTCGGCAGGTGTGACGGCGGCTTCACGATAGGCGCGGTTGCCGACGAAAGCGGTGACGTAGGCCAGCCCCTTGGCGACTGAAAGCCGGCTCATGTCCAGTGGTTCGGTGGGGGCTGGATGCAGTTGCACGTCCAGTCGCGCCAGTTCGGCCGGGTCCCACTGCAAGGCTGTCAGGTCGAAGCGGTGATCGGCGATATTGTTGGCTGCGCCGGGGTCGGTGCCGATCACTTCCACGGGCAGCATTTTCAGCTGTTGCACCGCTCGCCCTTCGTTGAGGCTGACCTGCGGTACATGGCAGCCGGCGCAGTTCTGGGTAAACAGGGCGCGGCCTTTGGCGGCCAGCGGTTTGTCGACCACCCCCAGCAAGTCTTCCGGCCAGGCTGGCGGCTTGAGTCGTTGCAGGGTCTGTTCGATCAGGTGCAAATCACGCACCCGGACGCTGGAGGGATAACGATCGTCGCCCTTGAATGGCTGCCCGCTGCCATCGAAAAAGTTCAGCGTGGCGCCCACGCCCAGGGCTTCACCGATATTGCGCGCCATGGGCTGCTGCGCCGAGCCGTTCCATTGCACCCAGTCGAAGGTCCACATGTCCCATAACTGCGGGTAATCGACAGGGGCGTTGGCCACGCGGTAGTTGGCGGGGGAAATCGCGTCGCCAAAGCTGGCATTGGCGATGCGCCCGAACGCGTCGGTACGTCCGGGGCCTTCTTCGGTCGGGTAAAGCCCGCGATGCGTATCGTTCCAGGCCACCTTGAGGAAGGTGTCCAGGGAGCCCTTGAATGCCTCGCGCAACTGTTGCTGTCCGGCCTCGTAGTCAGGGCCCAGGACCCTGCGGGCGAAACGTTCGAACTTCCATGGGTTGTAGTAGGTGGAAACCAGGCTCGCCACCAGCGCCTGGCCAAAACTGCCACCCTGCAAGGTGGGCACGCTGGAGGGCAACACATGCTGCGCCGAGCCGCCGTCGATGCGGATGGCTTGACCCTTGAAGCGCAGTTCGCCGGTGTGGCAGGCGGCGCAGGTAATATCCAGAAATGTATCCGCACTCCCGGGAATCTGGTGTCGGGTAAAGCCCACGGGCAGGTTGCCGGGGTTGTCCGGTGTGGGTTTCTGCTCGGGGTCGATGAGGAAACCGAAGCGTGCGAGGTACTCGGGAGCGGCAAATCTTTGTTGCGAAAAAGGCAGTTCCAGGGCGGTGAACCAGTCGTAGTGCAAGCCCTTGACCTGAGTGCCCTGGGGCGTGAAGTAGTAACGCTGGCGGTCTTCGGCGCTCCATTGCTCCAGGTAATGCACCGCTTGCGCGGCCCCGTGCTGCGGCAGTTTCGGGTTGGCAACGTAGTACAGGACCACGGCCACGGCGAGGGCCGCCAGGGCAAGTATCAGACCCGGCAAACGGAGCAGTAAGCGCACGTAGACCATCCTTGTCGAATTTTCTTCCGTTATGCCTCAGTGCCAGGAATGCGGCAAGAGGCCATTACGCCAGATGTTCAGTCTCCCTGAGCGCAAGATGACAGAACTTTCATCATCAACAGGCTTAAATGCGTTTAAACACCTGAACTTATCGCCAGTTTACGGTTCTCATGCCGGTAGCCATTGGTCGTGGCCGCCTGATAAGCTCGCGACTTTACTCGATTGCCCTTTAGGCGCATGAACAAGGAAATAGCATGAAACAGCATCGGTTGGCGGCGGCGGTGGCCCTGGTTAGCCTGGTACTTGCGGGTTGCGACTCGCAAACCAGCGTAGAGCTGAAAACCCCGGCGCAGAAAGCTTCCTACGGAATTGGCCTGAACATGGGCAAGAGCCTGGCTCAGGAAGGCATGGATGATCTGGACTCCAAAGCCGTTGCCCAGGGCATCGAAGATGCGGTCGGCAAGAAAGAACAGAAGCTCAAGGATGAAGAATTGGTAGAAGCCTTCGCCGCGCTGCAAAAGCGTGCCGAAGAGCGTATGGCCAAGATGAGCGAAGAGTCGGCAGCCGCCGGCAAGAAATTCCTCGAAGAAAACGGCAAGAAAGCTGGTGTCGTAACCACCGCTTCGGGTCTGCAGTATGAAGTGGAAAAGAAAGCCGATGGCGCCCAGCCAAAGCCGACTGACGTAGTGACCGTTCACTACACCGGCAAGCTGACCAACGGCACCGTTTTCGACAGCTCCGTCGAGCGCGGCAGCCCGATCGACCTGCCTGTCAGCGGCGTGATCCCGGGTTGGGTCGAAGGCCTGCAACTGATGCACGTAGGCGAAAAATACAAGCTGTATATTCCGAGCGAACTGGCTTACGGCGCGCAAAGCCCAAGCCCGGCAATCCCGGCCAACTCGGTGCTGGTATTCGACCTGGAACTGCTGGGCATCAAGGACCCGGCCAAAGAAGACGACGCCAAGTAAGCCGTCTTTCTTGACGACAACGCCTCGCTCTTGCGGGGCGTTGTTGCATCTGGCCCCTGGCTGCATAACCCTGGCACGGTAAACAAAGCGAACAGTTGCGGTAAGCTGAAGTCATAGACTGTGTGGGGCCGCGTTAACCCTCGGCATACCCTCAAGTCAATGAAATATTAGGTTTTTTTAGATGGGCAAAAAACGCCCGATCTGAGCCCAGCCCATATGCAACGGGCCTTTCAGCCATGAAAAGTGGCTCTGTTCACAAGGTTATCCACAATTTGTGTGGATAACATTCTTGCCGGAGGCGACATGAAAGCACCCTGGAATTTTGCTCGTTTCCTGCCCTTGGCCGGACGCCTGCTCGCCCGTGGGCGCTTGCCGACCTTGCTGTTCGCGGTGGCCAGTAAAGGCGCCAGCCAGGGTAACCGGCTGGGTAAGCTCAAGGATGACCTGCGCCTGTTGCAGGCATTGTGCCTGGCCTATTGGCGTGGTGAATACCGGGCCATCAGTCCCAAGGCGCTGATCTCGGTCGTCGCCGGCCTGATGTACTTCCTCAGTCCGTTGGATGCCATTCCGGATTTTCTTCCGATGTTTGGCATGATCGATGACATCGCCGTGCTGGCCTGGCTGATGAAAGTCCTCGACGACGAACTCAACGCCTTCCGCGCCTGGCGCAAACGCCAGGTGCCGGAAAAGCTCGCGGTGGTCGAGCGCCTGCCAGATACCCCGGAACAACTGACGCTTCAAGGCCCGAAAAAACCCTGATTCAGCCTGCCTGTGCTTCAGATAGATAGCCCCCGCGACCTTGGCCGCTGTTAGGATTACACTTCTAGGGAAAAGTGCCGACTCGCTAAGTGTTGTTGTCCTACGGGGTAGTCATGGATATTCAGATAATTACACGCGAAGGCGAGCCCGAATACGCGGTTCTGCCGTGGGCTCAGTATCAGGCTCTACTGAAAGCAGCAGGCATCAACGAAGCACCGTCGCGGCCGGCCCAGACGCCGCCCGCAACAACACCAGACGCCATTCTTCCGGGTCTGGATCAACTCCGCAGTTTGCGCGAAGGGAAGGGCATCGCCATCGAGGCGCTGGCCCGCACGGTAGGCATCAGCCCGTCATATCTGGCCATGATCGAAAGTGGTGAGCGTCAACCCGACGCCGCGATTCGCCGCAGCCTGGCCTGGGAATTGACGGTGCCAGGGTGGAGGGATGAATCGTGAGCGTACGCATCAGTCGTCAACATTGGGACGGATTGCTGGGGGAATTGGATCAGGCGCGCCGCCAGCGCCATCTGCTGACTTACCGGGCATTGCTGGAGCGCCTGCAGCTCCCCACGCCGGCCATGCAAACCCTGACCGCCGCCCTTGAACATCTGGCCGCGCTGGATGCCAAGGCCGAACAGCCGCTGCGCAGTTCACTGGTGATCAGCCAGGGTGCCAGCCGCTTGCCACGCACCGGTTTTTTTGAATGCGTCGAGCGCCTGGGGCGTTTCTCCGGGCCGTCCGACGGCGTCGCCGCCGCTTCGTGGCACGCCTCGGAAGTGGTTCGCGTGTTCGAATACGAGTACCCCGAATCGGCGGAGGCCTGAGTGTTTCTGCGGCTCAAGGCGCGGGCCGGTTACTGGCTGGCCCGCCGATTGTTTCACTGGCCATGGTTCATGCGCCAGCCTCGTGGCTGGCGCTGGCTGGAAGGCCAGTTCGCGCGCATGGCCAACCTGGGCGATGTCGGCGCGCAGAGTTTCTACGGGCACATCCTGACCTTTCGCGGTGTCGGCCTGGGCGCACGCGAAGAGGGGATTCGCCTGCTGCGCCTGGCGGCATTGGCCGGTGATGGCAAGGCGGCCTACCAAGTGGGCGTGATCAGCCTCGCTGGCAGCCCGAGCAAGGCGCCGGATCCGGTTGAAGCGGCGCGGTTCTGGGCCATGGCGGCCAAGGCCGGGCATCCATTGGCGCCGATGAAGTTGCAAGAGCTGGAATCGCGTAGATCTAGCCGTTAAGCCTGGCAGTTGAGTTGATGGGGATTTGCCCTACGTCGGGCGGCGATCCGACTTGCCCGCGAAGGCGTCCTTCCCGATCACCGAGGCCCCATCAACTGGGTAATTGCTCTGACTTCATTACTCATATGCAATCGACCTGAGCAGTCATTTGCATCGGACTTGACCAGTACGTTTCGCAACCATGACCGGCGCAGAACGATACAACGCTGCCTTTCGCCGTAATACGTCTTTAAATCTGTTGGCTATGTCGCCAAGGAACAACTGTTCTTTTGCGCCGGGCAAAAAGAACTAGCCTGATTTGATGGAGGCGTATGTTCAACCTTCATCAGGGCTTTCCCATGAACACTACCGTTCTGGAGACGGACTATCTGGTCGTTGGCGCGGGGGCTACAGCCATGGCCTTCGTCGATACCTTGCTCGATCAGTCGGATGCACGTGTGCTGATGGTGGATCGACACGCTCAACCGGGTGGACACTGGAACGATGCCTACTCGTTCGTCCGTTTGCACCAGCCGTCAGCCTTCTATGGCGTGAACTCCCGCGAATTGGGCTCCGGTCGAAAGGACGACTCCGAATGGGGCGATGGTTTGTATGAATTGGCCTCAGGCAGCGAGATTGTCAGCTACTTCGATCAGCTCATGCATCATCGATTCTTACCGTCAGGTCGGGTGCAGTATTATCCGATGCACAACTACGAAGGGGATCGCACCGAGAGTCATTGCATCACATCCTTGCTTACCGGCGACAGTCATGCTGTCCAGGTGCGAAGGAAGCTGGTGGATGCGACTATTGTCCAGACAGCCGTACCTTCGACCCATCCACCGCATTACCGGGTAGAGCCCGGCGTACGGTGCATACCGCTCAACGACTTGCCAAAAATCGGCCAACCTTACTCGCGTTACGTGGTGGTGGGCGGCGGAAAGACGGGCATCGATGCCTGTCTGTGGCTGCTGCACAATGGCGTGGAACCCGGCAGGATTCAATGGATCGTGCCCAACGCTGCCTGGCTCTTGAATCGCGCCAACTTTCAACCCGGCCAGGAGAATGTAGTACGAACGATCGGCAGCCTCGCGAACCAGTTCGAGGCAATAGGTGCTGCGGATTCGATCCCGGACCTGTTCCTCAGGCTCGAAAGTGCCGGCGAACTGTTGCGCATCGATCAAACCGTCGAACCCACCGCCTTCCGCGCTGCGACCATTTCCCAGAGTGAATTGCGTGCGCTACGGCGTATAAACGATGTAGTGCGTCTGGGGCGGGTTTGCGCGATCGCAGCCAGTCGCATATCCCTCGAAAGGGGCAGCATCGCTGGAGATCCCGACGCTCTTTACATCGACTGCAGCGCCAGCGCTGTCCCGATTATTCCTGAGGGAAGCGTAAAAGTGTTCGATGGCAATCGTATCAACCTGATAACAGTAAGCAGTTATCAAATCTTGTTCAGTGCCGCACTCATCGCATACGTGGAGAGCCACGTTGACGATCAGATTCAAATGAACCACTTATGTGGGTTTGTCCCACCGCCACGCTCACCGGTGGACTGGGTCAAGATGTGGGCCGCTTATCTCGGTAATCAGCGGCAATGGAAGCACCATGCGGGGCTGTCCAACTGGCTTGCGCAGTGCCACTTGCACCTTTTGCCAACCGTGTTGATGAGCTTGCAGGAGGGGGATCCTGAAAAGCTTGCAGTGTTGAACCGGTTTACTGAAGCCAGAAAAAAAGCCTTGGACAATATGCCCAGGCTCATGCAGGCCGTGGCAGGTTCAGCGCCAGAGTCCTGATCCACTGAACTGGGTCGGCAGTTGTCAACGATATTTGGCTCTGCTGTTCGGTGTGGGGTTATTACATGCTCACGCGTCCAAGTCATGCAGCCGCCAATCTCCGCTCCGTAATAGGCTTCGTTGGAAACCTTTTTTGATAGCGTTCAAGGGTGCCCGTGTCAGTAAGATGCGTGCACGGGCTTTCCCTTATGGATCTAACATGACGTCCGGGCGGCGAGCGTCATAGTTGTCGAACATCAGCGTCATGCGCCGGCAGTGCTCAGGGCACTGGCGCTCATCAGTTCAATATGTGCTGCCGGCCAGCTGAGGGTTTAGTTAACCATCACCTCGTCCAGTGCCTGCTCCAGGGTACTGACCGTGCGCTCGATATTGTTCAGCTTTTCAAGCCCGAACAAACCGATGCGGAAGGTCTGGAAGTCGGCCGGTTCGTCGCATTGCAATGGCACTCCGGCGGCGATCTGCAGGCCGTGATCGGCAAATTTCCTGCCGCTCTTGATGTCGGCATCATCGGTGTAGCTCACCACCACGCCAGGGGCCTGGAAGCCGGGTGCGGCCACGCTCTTGATGCCTTTGCCGGTCAACATGGCGCGCACCCGATCGCCCAGCGCCTGTTGTTCGTCGCGGACCTTGTCGAAACCGTAGGCTTGCGTCTCTTTCATCACTTCGTTGAACCGCGCGAGGGAATCGCTGGGCATGGTCGCATGGTAGGCATGTCCACCCTGTTCGTAGGCCTGCATGATCTGCAGCCACTTTTTCAGGTCGCAGGCAAAGCTGCTGCTATGGGTCTGCTCGATACGCTCGAGGGCCAGAGCACTGAACATCACCAGGGCGCAGCATGGTGAGGCGCTCCAGCCTTTCTGCGGTGCGCTGATCAGCAGGTCGACTGCGCATTTGTGCATATCAACCCAAATCGTGCCCGAGGCGATGCAGTCCAGCACGAACAGGCCACCCACGGCATGCACGGCGTCACCGACGGCCCGCAGGTAGTCGTCGGGCAGGATAATCCCTGATGAGGTTTCAACGTGGGGGGCGAAGACAATCTGCGGCTTCTGCGCCGCAATGGCTGCCAGCACTTCGTCCAGAGGGGGTGGGGCGTAGGCAGCCTGGCGACCCGTGTCGACCGGCCGTGCCTTGAGCACCGTGGTGGCCGCCGGGATGTTGCCCATCTCGAGGATCTGGCTCCAGCGATAACTGAACCAACCGTTGCGTATCACCAGGCATTGCTGGTCGGTGGCAAACTGTCGCGCCACCGCTTCCATGCCAAATGTGCCGCTGCCCGGGACCACCGCAACTGCCTGGGCGTTGTAGACCTGTTTCAGGGTCTTGGAAATGTTCTTCATCACGCCTTGAAATGACTGCGACATGTGGTTGAGCGAGCGGTCGGTGTAGACCACTGAATACTCGACCAGCCCCTCGGGGTCGATACTGGGATATAGCTTTGACATGGGGTGACTCCTTTGGCAGAGATGTCAGTGGTATCGACCCTGCCCTAAGCCTTGGCAAATGACAAGTTTGCCCGGGATTGAATTGCGACTTCTACTCAAAGAAGGCACAGCCATGGCCTGTCCGATCATGACAGCAGCACCTCGAGGGTGATCGTCGCGCAGACACCCAGGAGACACAGGATCCCTTCGCCTTGGCCAGGGAATTGGGGCGCGAATACCCCGGCTACTGATGGAAACTTTGCCGGAGCGCTGGGTGAGAAACTGCTCGCTGGAACCCCGCTGGGGCGTTTTGGAGAGCCTGAAGACATCGCGCCATTGGCGGTGTTTCTGGCATCCGAAGACTCGCACTGGGTCACCGGCGAATCCACTCGCGCTTCGGGTGGTGTTCGCGGGCTGGGCTACTGACGCGACCGGCGCACACCACCGAGTACCTGTTGAGGCTTGCCTGACGCCCCAAACCTGTCCTTAACCCCCTTCGTGCGTGCGGGGCCGAGCGGCCAATTGCGAGCGGGGCGTCAAGATGGCCAAGGCAATCGCCACGATGAAGAGCGCCGGCACGTCACCTGCCAAGTGCCCCATTTGCCCTGGCTGGGTGACCGCCTGGATGGCCATGATTGCTCCGTGAACGGCGCTGGACCACACGGTGAACCAGATCAGGCTCAGATTGGCCAATGGATCACGTGCGGCCAGGATCAAGAACACGCCAAGTGTGGCGTAGATGCCGACGATCATCATCGGGTAGTCCGAGTGACCGACATGCCAGGCCCAGCCGGACGGCCAGACCAACATAAGTGGGTAGAGAGCAAGGCACGCGAAGCCAGCCAAAACCAGAACGACGCGCAAATACCTGAGGCGATCGACTACGGTCATATCGGACTCCTTTTTGGGCCTGACTCTGAATCGACCCCGAGTGAGGGGGGATAGCACCTTCACGGGCTTGCTGGACAATATTTCTTGTTGCGTCGTCCAGCCCTGACAAGGCCGGGCATTGTGATAGTCGGGACGCAAAGCCCGATCTGCTCAATCAGCTCCCGCAGTAGACCAAGCATAGCGACTCATTTGCTATCGATCCGAACACCGGCTGTTGCTGGCCGATTTGTGCCTGTCGTGACCGGCAGTCGTCGACCCAAAGCTGCCCTTCATGGAGCGCAGATCTTCCTGGTCACGGAAAGTATCCCGAAAAGGGAACGGAGCCCGTGCGATATCCGCTGCAAGCGTAACTGGCATATATTTTCCAAACCCGGCCCGCGCGCCGGGTTTACTGTTTTCGTTTGGCGTCCGACATCTTTCTGAATCTAAACCTGAGGGCCAGCGGAGGTTTGGTCGCGGGTTTTCCAAAGCGATAGCAGCACACCGCCCAGCAGCAAAGCCACCGTCACGCCCAGAGAAAGGACTGCCGGAATCTTGCCGATTATGCCGACCATAAAGATCTTGCCGCCGATAAATACCAGCACCAGCGCCAGGGCGTACTTGAGGTAGGCGAAGCGGTGGATCATCGCCGCCAGAGCGAAATACAGCGCACGTAGGCCGAGGATGGCGAAAATGTTAGAGGTGTAGACGATGAAGGGGTCCTGGGTGATGGCAAAGATCGCCGGCACGCTGTCCACAGCGAATACCAGGTCGGCACACTCGATCAGCACCAGGGCCAGGAACAACGGCGTCGCCCAGACCACGGACTTGCCACTGGCATCCATCTGGTGGACGAAGAAGCGCCCTTCATGCAAGCGATCGGTCACCCGCATGTGTTTGCGCAGGAACTTCACCAGCAAGCTATCGCTAAGGTTCGGGTGGGCATCGACCTTGCTGAACAGCATCTTTACCCCAGTCAACAGCAGGAAGATGCCGAACACATAGAGAATCCAACTGAACTCGGCGATCAGCGCTGCACCGAGGCCAATCATGATAGCGCGCAGCACTATTACACCGAGAATGCCCCAGAACAGCACCTCGTGCTGATACTTACGCGGAATTGAGAGAAAACTGAAGATCATCGCCATCAGGAAAACGTTGTCCATCGATAACGATTTCTCGATAAGAAAGCCGGTATAAAAATCCATCCCGGCATCACCGCCCTTGACCTGCCAGATCCAGAGGCCGAACAGCAAGCCAGCCGTGATATAGCCAGCAGACAGCAGCAGGCTTTCACGAACACCGATTTCTCGATGCTCACGGTGTAGCACCCCGAGGTCGAAGATCAACAGGCCCAAGACGATGCTGACGAAAACGAGCCACAACCAACTGGCGGTGCCGAGAAACTCGGCAAAAAAGAACGGTTCCAGGGCAGTCATGAGCCCCTCCTATAACGTCGAAGTTGTACAAACTGCAACTCCGACATGGCAGCGATTCGCTGTCAGAGGGGCCCGGCGTTGTGAGGAAAAATTTAGAGAGGCGCGTGTGGTTTCTCAATCGCTCAAGGGTTGCAAGTTATTTCAATAAGGGAGGCCGCAACTGAGGTCGGAATGACGATTGACAGAGATTGAACAGTCCCGGCTCTCTGGAGAAGTATCGAGACGGCCATCATAGTCGGAGCATATAGGTCCGCTTCTAGCCGATTGTGCCTGTCGCGAAGGGCTGAAAAGTGTCGTTCTTTGCCGGATGGCACTACTGTTTGCTCTGGTCGAGTCGAATGCAAACGGTTGGTCAAAAGCAATGCAAATGAGTGGTAAAGTCCATGCAATTGCGCACAAACGACCTGATCCTAACGGTCATTTTATCGCGACCTATTCGCTCGCCGAGCTTTCGCCACTGAAGTCACATTGCTGCGCGTGAACTGTGCCGCGACGGCCATTTCTCACAGGTGTTAACGGTTAAGCGGCTTTCTCTTCGAGCTTGGCTTGCTATTGGCAGAAACATGCAGGTAGGACAGCACGCTTTCAGTTAGCTCGGCAGAAAGCCTGACGGCTTCCTTATTTTGCGTCATTACAGCGGCAACCAGCCCCTCGATCAATGCAAGGACAGCCGAGTTTGAGCTGATCAGCACCGGGTGGTTGGCCGCCGCGAACAGAGTGTGATGGGCGATGTTGGCCAAAGGCGATGCTGGGGAGTCTGTGATGGCCAGTACCGAGGATCCCCGTTCTTTTGCGTATCGCGCTAATTGCAGCGTGTCCTGGGAGTAGCGGGGCAACGAGATTGCCAGCAGAACGTCGGCGGGTGTGATCGAGGCCAATCGATAGGCTGCGTTCTCGTTGCCACCTTCCATGCTGATCGCCTGCGCATCTGCAATGAAGGGAATCAGGTTGGAGGCAGCCAGTCCTGCCATGTATGCGCTGTTTCCAAAACCAAGAATGTAAATCTTGCGCGCCTGAATCACTGCACTGACAAAAGCTTCAAACACCTCTGAAGGATTGTTGGTGTTTGTAGTGCTCAGGTTGCTGGTAGCGAATTGAAGTTGTTCGGTCAGGCCGAATTCGCCCGAGGGCCGATGGGCCATCTCATTGCGCAATTTGTCGACGGGCGAAACCATGTCCTGCAAGGTCGCAACCAGTTCAACCTTCAATTGCGTGTAGCCCTTCAGGCCAATGGCGCGTGCAAGTCGATTGACCGCGGCCGGTGAAGTCAGAGACTCCTGGGCCAATTCTTCGATGGTCAGGGTTGCGGCCTTCAGTGGGTGACGCAGGATGAAGTCAGCCACCTTGCGCAGTGACGGTTGCAAATCAGGTGCAGCCTCGGCGAGGTTGCGCATGATGGGGGCTGTATAAACGGTGGCATTGCGAGGAGGTTGGAGCATAAGTTGGGCCGGCCTGTCGATCAGTTGCCCCAGTGTATCTGAAGCGAGCGAAATCACGGGAGTGCCGCCTCAATCGGTCAAGAGGCGGCCATGACGAATGGGGTCGCTGCCTGTGACCTTGGCTAGCCAAAGTCCGGGTTGAGCAAACCGCAGGCGCTCACGGGCATAGAGCACGCCGTTGGTGGTAGCGCAAACGCGTGTATGGCGGTCATTGATTGGATCGAAAACTTCAAAGAGCGCGTCCCCTTTGTTTACCCGTGCGCCCAATGGCTTCAGGAATGAAACGACCCCGGCGTGGGGGGCATAGGCGTACTGCGCTCCTGCAAATGGCGTAGCTTCACAGTAAGAGGGAGGCACTTTTGGCCAGTCGCCG
>Ga0068843_1001267_pt1 | contig 13891 bp, 10 predicted proteins | sample Hof3ISUMetaT_5_FD_73617 | JGI IMG/M metagenome (GOLD analysis project Ga0068843, IMG submission 73617) | Enriched soil aggregate microbial communities from Iowa State university to study microbial drivers of carbon cycling -... | ecosystem: Environmental > Terrestrial > Soil > Agricultural land... | reverse complement strand
CCCTTGGCCTGATCGAACCCTTGCTGCGCTCCCTTGAGACGCTCGGCTACCAGACTCCGACGCCGGTTCAGGCACAAGCCATTCCGGCGGTGCTGGCCGGTCGCGACCTGATGGCCGCCGCCCAGACCGGCACCGGCAAGACCGCCGGTTTTGCCTTGCCGCTCCTGCAGTTGCTGGCCATGGAAGGGCCGAAGGTCGCCGCCAACTCGGTGCGTGCATTGATTCTGGTGCCGACCCGAGAGCTGGCCGAGCAGGTTCACGAAGCGGTACGCCAATATGCCGAGAACCTGCCGCTGCGTACCTACGCGGTGTACGGCGGTGTCAGCATCAACCCGCAAATGATGAAGTTGCGCAGCGGCGTCGATCTTTTGGTGGCGACCCCCGGCCGTTTGCTCGACCTGTTCCGCCAGAACGCACTGAAATTCAACCAACTGCAAACCCTGGTGCTGGACGAAGCCGATCGCATGCTCGACCTGGGTTTCTCCGAAGAACTGGCGAATATCTACAAGGCGTTGCCGAAGAAGCGCCAGACGCTGCTGTTCTCCGCCACGTTCTCCGACGACATCCGCCTGCTGGCCGGGCAGATGCTCAATGATCCGCTGAGCATCGAAGTCAGCCCGCGCAACGTCGCCGCCAATACGGTCAAGCAATGGATCGTGACGGTCGACAAGAAGCGCAAGCCGGAGCTGTTCGTGCACCTGATGCGCAAGGGCAAGTGGAAGCAGGTGCTGGTATTCGCCAAGACCCGCAACGGCGTGGACGCCCTGGTGGAAAAACTTCAGGGCCTGGGCATCAACGCCGATGGCATCCATGGTGACAAGCCCCAGGCGACCCGTCAGCGCGCGCTGGATCGCTTCAAGCTCAGTGAAGTGCAGATTCTGGTCGCCACGGATGTCGCGGCCCGTGGCCTGGATATCGAAGACCTGCCATTGGTGGTCAATTTCGATTTGCCGATCGTGGCCGAGGATTACATCCACCGCATCGGTCGCACCGGGCGCGCCGGTTCTACCGGCGAGGCGATCTCCCTGGTGTGCGCCGATGAAGTCAACCTGTTGTCGGCCATCGAGATGTTGACCCGTCAGACACTCAAGCGTCAGAACGAGCCGGACTTCGAGCCAGAACATCGCGTGCCTGACACCGATGCCAGTGGCCAGGTGATCAAGAAGCCGAAGAAACCGAAGAAGCCCAAAGCATCCGGGGGAGGCGGCAAACGCAATCTCGGCAAGTGGGTAGACAGCGGGGAAGTTGCGCCAGCGGAGCCTTCGATCAAGCCTGTGCGCAAGGTGCCGGTGTTCAACACTGGGCCGCGTAAGCGTAAGCCTTGAAGAAGCGGCTGCAAGTTGCAAGCTACAAACGGCAAGTTTCAGCCGTTAGCTTGCAGCTTGCAGCTTATGACTTGCCGCTGTTCCTGAGCCACTCCAGCATCCCCAACCCCGCCGCACGCCCACTGGCGAAACACGCAGTCAGCAGATAGCCGCCCGTTGGCGCTTCCCAATCGAGCATTTCCCCCGCGCAGAAAACCCCCGGCATCTGCTTGAGCATTAACCGCTCATCCATTGCTTCGAACAACACGCCGCCCGCGCTGCTGATGGCTTCATCCAGCGGTCGGGTTTTCACCAGGGTCATTGGCAGCGCCTTGATCGCTTTGGCCAGCAACGCCATGTCGGTAAAGGTTTCGGCAGATGTCAGCTCCCGCAACAACGCCGCTTTCACCCCATCGATGCCCAACTGACTGTGCAAATGTTTAGCCATTGAGCGTGAGCCGCGCGGCTTGCTCAGCGCAGCCTGGATTTTATCCACAGGTCGGCCTGGCAAAAGGTCCAGGTGAATGGTTGCCGAGCCGTGCTGGTTGATCGCTTCACGGATCGCTGCCGACAGGGCGTAGATCAGGCTCCCTTCAATCCCGGTCGCTGTGATCACGCATTCCCCCAGCCTTGGCACGTCATCGTTGAGACCGATGGCGATGTTTTTCAACGGCGCGCCAGCGAATTTGCTGACCATCAAATCACTCCAGGCCTGCACCTCGAAGCCGCAATTGCTCGGCTGCAGTGGGGCAAGTCCTACACCGCGTTGCTCCAGTGCCAGCATCCATGCGCCGTCTGAACCCAGACGCGACCAACTGCCGCCGCCGAGGGCGAGCAGGGTGGCATTGGCTTGAACGGTTTTTTCGCCTTCGGAGCTGTCGATGCGCAAGCCGCCGCGATCATCCCAACCGAGCCATCGATGACGGGTGTGGATAACGACGCCACTGTCGCGCAGGCGTTTGAGCCAGGCACGCAGCAGGGGCGCGGCTTTCATATCGGTTGGAAAGACCCGACCGGAACTGCCGACAAAGGTGTCGATGCCCAGCTCATGAATCCACTGGCACAACGCATCGGCACCGAAGGCGCGTAGCAACGGCGCGATCTGTGGTGCCCGTTCGGCGTAACGCGAGAGGAATGCCGGGTAGGCTTCGGAGTGGGTGATGTTCATGCCGCCGACACCCGCCAGGAGGAATTTTCGCCCCACCGAAGGCATGCCGTCGTACAGGTCGACCTTGATCCCGGCTTGGCTCAACACTTCAGCCGCCATCAAGCCGGCGGGGCCGCCGCCGATGATGGCGACATGGCAAGGGGAGGCGGTCGGGGATTGAGTCATGGGGTGCACTGGGGTTTTGGCCGATAAGCCGGGCATTCTAACAGCCCAGTCTTCTTGTTGTAGGAGCGAGCATGCTCGCGATGGAGGTACAAGCACCGCGGGGTGTCAGACAGCCAGCGTTTTCGTTGACGTCCATCGCGAGCATGCTCGCTCCTACAGGGGCGTGGATGTTTTCAAGGGCTGGTTAAAAAAAAACCACCGCTCCGCAGCCCACACCCCGCAAGGCTTGCAGTCCCTTTCCCGCAGGTTATCCACAGGCAGTTCCACAGGCATTGTGGGTAAAACATCCACAAATCAATGACAGCCTGATGACTGCCAGACCTGTTGGGCGCTGTGATGAAGGATGCCATGGCGGCGGGCCAGCGCCTTGCGGTCCTTGCTGTAACCGCCGCCAATCACGCCGACCACCGGAATGTCCCGGCCCAGGCAATGGCGCATCACGCTTTGATCGCGGGCGGCGACGCCTTCGTCTGTCAGTTTCAGATAACCGAGGGCGTCGTCCTTGTGCACATCGACACCCGCGTCATACAACACCAGGTCCGGCTGATAGAGGGGCAAGAGGTAGTTGAGCGCATCGTCCACCACTTTCAGGTAATCGGCATCGCCCATGCCGTTGGGAAGTGGGATGTCCCAGTCACTTTCGGCTTTGCGGGCAGGAAAGTTTTTCTCGCAGTGCAGGGAAACGGTCACCGCCTCGGGGGTGTTTTGCAGAATACGCGCAGTCCCGTCACCCTGATGCACATCGCAGTCGAAGATCAGCACCCGACTCACCCGACCGCTCTCCAGCAGGAAACGGCTGATCACCGCCAGGTCATTGAAGATGCAGAAGCCGGCGGGGTAATCGTAATGCGCGTGGTGGGTGCCGCCCGCCAGATGGCAGGCCAGGCCATGCTCCAGCGCCTGCTCCGCCGCCAGCAGCGAGCCGCCGACCGCTCGCACCGTGCGCCGGGCCAGGGCTTCGCTCCAGGGCAGGCCCAGGCGTCGCTGGTCCTCGCGGGACAAAGCGCCACTCATGTAGCGCTCGATATACGAGGGGTCATGGGCGAGGGCGAGAATTTCCGCCGGGCATAACTGTGGGCGCAGCAGGTCGACGTCGCGAGTCAGGCCGCTGTCCACCAGGTGATCGCGCAGCAGGCGAAACTTGTCCATGGGGAAGCGGTGATCCGCCGGGAACTCGGGACTGTAGTCTTCGTGGTAGATCAGCGGCAGCGGCATGATGATTTCGTTGCGGAGTGAGTGAAGGATCCTACCAGCGTTGTAGACTGATGGCATGGAATGGGGGAGGGGATGATGGAGCCGATACTCGAACTGGCGAGCGCGCGTTTGCTGTTGCGGCAGTGGCGTGACGAGGACTTGCCGGCATTTGCCGCGATGTGTGCCGATCCACAGGTCATGCGCTATTTTCCCGCCCCCTTGAGTCAATCGCAAAGCGCATCGTTGATCGGCAAGGTGCGTGAGCACTTTGCCGAGCATGGCTTTGGCCTCTGGGCGCTGGAGCGCAAGGACACCGGCCAGTTCATCGGTTTTACCGGTCTGGGTGTGGTCGGTTTCGACGCGCCGTTCACCCCGGCCATTGAAATCGGCTGGCGCCTGGCACGCGAGCACTGGGGGCTGGGTTATGCCAGCGAAGCGGCATGGACCGCCCTGCGTTGCGGTTTTGATCGCCTGGTACTCAATGAAGTCGTGTCCTTTACCGCGGTCAGCAACTTGCCGTCGCAGAAAGTCATGCAGGCCATCGGCATGCATCACGATCCGGCCGATGACTTCGATCATCCCGGGCTTGCCCTCGATCATCCCCTGCGACACCACGTGCTGTATCGCATCAGCCGTGAACAATGGCTGCAAACCTTGCATGGATAACCTGGCGCGGACGTTTACAATGGCCCCTAGGTTGGCACGGGCCAGAAACTGAATCGACCGACGCAGCCAGGACTGCGCGGCATTGCGTTGTGTGAGGAGAGTCTGAATGAGCCAAGTGTTGGATGATCTGGTCGACCTGCTGAGCCTGGAACCGATCGAAGAAAACCTGTTCCGTGGCCGCAGCCAGGACCTGGGGTTTCGTCAACTGTTCGGCGGCCAGGTGCTCGGCCAGTCGCTGTCGGCGGCCAGTCAGACCGTTGAAGAGGCGCGTCATGTGCATTCGCTGCATGGCTATTTCCTGCGTCCGGGCGACGCCAAGTTGCCAGTGGTTTATTCCGTTGACCGCGTGCGCGACGGCGGCAGTTTCAGCACGCGCCGGGTGACGGCGATCCAGAAGGGCCAGCCGATCTTCACCTGCAGCGCCTCGTTCCAGTATGACGAAGAGGGTTTCCAGCATCAGACACAGATGCCGCAAGTGGTCGGGCCGGAAAACCTGCCGTCGGAACTGGAACTGACCCAGCAACGCGCGCACCTGATCCCCGAGCACATGCGTGACAAACTGCTGTGCCCGAAACCGATCGAATTCCGCCCCGTCACCGCGGAAGATCCCTACAACCCGAAAGCCAGCGATCCGGTCAAATACGTCTGGTTTCGCGCCGACGGCGCCTTGGCCGACTCTCCGGCATTGCACAAGTATCTGTTGGCCTACGCCTCGGACTTCGGTCTGCTGACCACCTCGATGCTGCCCCACGGCAAATCGGTCTGGCACAAGGATATGCAGGTCGCCAGCCTCGACCACGCCTTGTGGTTCCACGCCGACCTGCGCGCCGATGACTGGTTGCTGTATGCGATGGACAGCCCATGGGCCGGCAATTCCCGCGGGTTCTCCCGTGGCAGTGTGTTCAATCGCGCCGGGCAACTGGTGGCCTCGGTCACCCAGGAAGGCCTGATTCGCCATCGCAAGGACTGGGCATGAGCCTGGCCAACGTACGTCATTGGGTGTTCGACATGGACGGCACCCTGACGGTGGCAGTGCATGATTTCGCGGCGATTCGCGTGGCGTTGGCGATCCCGGCTGAAGCCGACATCCTCACGCATCTGGCGGCGTTGCCGGCCGATGAAGCCAGCGCCAAACACGCCTGGCTGCTTGAGCACGAACGCGATCTGGCGCTGGGCTCGAAACCGGCACCGGGTGCGGTGGAGCTGGTGCGTGAATTGGCCGGGCGCGGTTATCGCCTGGGCATTCTCACGCGCAATGCCCGCGAACTTGCGCATGTCACCCTGGAAGCTATCGGCCTGGCCGACTGCTTTGCGGTGGAGGATGTGCTGGGTCGCGATGAGGCGCCACCAAAGCCGCATCCGGGTGGATTGCTGAAACTGGCCCAAGCCTGGAATGTATCGGCCAGCGACATGGTCATGGTCGGCGATTACCGTTTTGACCTCGATTGCGGTCGAGCGGCCGGAGCGCGGACGGTGTTGGTCAACCTGCCGGATAATCCCTGGCCGGAGTTGACCGATTGGCATGCGGCCGATTGTGTCGAGTTGCGGCAGATGCTCTCGGCTTGATGTCCAAGGGCAAAAAATCGCAGCCGGCTACGGAAACAACGCCGCCTGTCCCTGCGGCGAGCTGAACATCCCATCCCCATCATGCCCGACCCCGGGCACTTCAATCAGCTGTTGCTGCAACCCTTGTGGCTGCAGCCGCTTCAGGTAGTTGAAATAGTAGCGGCCCCGGGCCAGGCGATAAGGTCCCTGGGCCTTTGCCTCACAGGTTTTATCCAGCGCCGGATGGTTCGGATCGACGTCCTTCTGCCCCAGCAGGTAAACGATGTCGCGCTTGAGGTACTTTTCCTGCAGCAGCGCGGCAGTTTGTCCTTCTGCGTAGGCGGGCAGATCGCTCATTCCGTATTTCCAGCGGTTGAATTGCGGACAACCGGCATGACTGAAGGCCACTGGCCGACGCTCATCGAAATAGGTGTAGGAAGAGGGGTTGGCGATCACATAGCGCACTCGTATGCCGGCGGCTTCCAAAGCCGGCTGATCGTGGCCCAGCACGGCGTAGTGCTGAACCACTTGAGCGCCCCCGGAGTGACCGGCGACGACGATCTGCTTCAAATCCGGAAACTGCTGGCGATCACTCACGCGGGCGATGATTTCGTCCAGCGCGTCGAAGGAACTCAGGCGAAAGGGGGCGGTGGATTCACCGCCAGCCATCCACTCATCGCCCTGCCAGCGCAAAACGGTGTCCGCCACCGGGTTCTGCGCAATGTCGGTTTCATTGAGAAATTGCGGGGCGATCACCAGGGTCGTAGCGCTTTGCCCGGCCAGTTCGGCGGCGTGCCTGGCGCTCTGGAGGGAGGTCTGCGCATTACGCAGGCGACCATGGACGACGATCAACACACGCTCGATTTTTGCCGGAGCCGGGCTGATGCCCACCGCGATCTCACCGGATTTCAACAGCAGGCGCCCTGGGCTGATTTCCGTGACCCGGTGCTCGGCCGCCTGGGACGTTGCGCATGTGAACAGTAAGACGAACCACCACTTCTTCATTTACAAATTTTTCGCCGCAAAGGTATCGCACTGGCCAACCTGGCCCTGGGCGAATCCGGTTTTGAACCAGCGCACCCGTTGCGCTGACGTACCATGGGTAAACGAGTCCGGCACCACACGGCCCTGACCTTGTTGCTGCAAGCGATCGTCGCCAATGGCGTTCGCCGCGTTCAACGCTTCTTCAATATCGCCCGGCTCCAGCCAGTTCAGACGCTTCTGCGCATTGTTGGCCCAGACCCCGGCCAGGCAGTCGGCCTGCAGCTCCTGGCGCACCAGCAGGCCGCCATCGCCTTCCATCTGCCGGCCTTGCTGGCGGGCGACCTGCATCTTCGCCGAAACACCGAGCAAGGTTTGCACATGGTGTCCGACTTCATGAGCGATCACATAAGCCTGGGCGAAGTCGCCGGCGGCAGCAAAGCGCTGGGACATCTCCTGGAAGAAGGCCATGTCCAGGTAGACCTTCTGGTCTGCGGGGCAATAGAAGGGGCCAGTCGCCGAGCTGGCCAGTCCGCAGGCCGAGTTGACCCGGTTGCTGAACAACACCAGGGTCGGGTCCTTATATTGTCGATCGGCCTGCTGGAAAATCTGCCGCCAGGTGTCTTCGGTATCACCGAGAATCGAGCGGACGAACTCGGCCCCTTCATCATTGGCCGGCGGCGCCTTGCGCGTCTGCGACGTGGTCGGCGCCGATTGTTCGCTCATCTGCCCGGTCAGTTGTCCGAGAATCTGCATCGGATCCTGGCCGGTGATCCAGCCGATACCCACGATCAGCAGGATCGCCGTCAGGCTCAGGCCCTTGCCGCCACCAAAACGCATCCCGCCGCCACCGCCGCCGACATCATCGCCACGGGCATCGACCACGTTGTCGCTGCGTCGGCCTTTTTTCCATAGCATGTGGGAATCCTCTGATGTTGCGGGTAAAGAACCGTGCGATGAGTGTTGCTGCTCAGCAGGAGCGGCGCCAGTCCGGTCGTCAGACAGCCATGAGCGGCAGCGGTTCTATCCAGGCGGCGACATTCGTGGTGTCATGGACGGACGGGGCTCACAAGGCCGCGGCGGCGAAGGTGTCACAGGTCTCTGGCAGACCGCTGGCGAATCCTGTCTTGAACCAGTTCACGCGCTGGCGGGAAGTACCGTGGTTGAATGTCTCCGGCCGTATCGGGGCATTGCGCGAAGCTTGCAGGTGGTCGTCACCAAACACTGCCGCGGCATGCAGGGCTGCTTCAATATCCCCCGGCTCCAGCCAGTCAAGGCGCTGTTGCGCATGGTGCGCCCAGACCCCGGCCAGGCAATCGGCCTGCAACTCCGCGCGAACTTCCAGTCCGCCATCGCCGCTGACGGGTTGCTGTTCGAGCAGGGCTTTTTCGAAAGGGGCGGAAAGACCCAGTTCAAGCTGCACGTGATGCCCGATTTCGTGAGCGATGATGTAGGCCCGTGCGAAGTCGCCGACCACTGCAAACTGCTGCTCCAGCTTGCTGAAAAACGCCAGGTCCAGATACACCTGCTGATTGCTCGGGCAATAAAACGGGCCACTGCTGGAACTGGCGAATCCACACGCCGAGACCACGCCGTTGTTGAACAGCGTCAGGCCGGGTAGCGGATAGTGCCGGCCCATTTGCGCGAACAGCGGGTCCCAGGTGTCTTCGGTATCGCCCAGTATCGACTGGACAAACATCAGCTGCAGGTCTACTTCAGGCTCACTTGATGGTTGAGGGAGCGGACGGTTCAGGGTGTAGGAGGGTACGGACGGCGTAACGTCCGGCGATGTCTGCAGTGTCGAATAAAGGCCTGCGCTGGCCAGCGCGATGGCGGCCAGCCCGGCAGCCAGTGTTGTCCCTGCAGGCCGGCGGGCGTCCTTGCCCTCGCGTGTATCGTTCACGTTTTTGCTGCGTCTTGCCTTGTTGCATAGCATGTTGACGGTCTCTCATAGATTGATGGGGGCGTATGGCGCCGGGTCTATGAATAACCGCACTGGCAAAGGCGTGTGGGTGAAATGTGTAAGGTTTGGTAAGGCCACCCTCAATGCGATGGGTAGCCCACATCGAAAGTGGCGCTTTCTTACTTATTGATCGAATGCGTCCCACACGGGCGCGAAATCCGGACTGACTTGGCGCTCGCGCTTGGACAGGCCGGCGATCAGCGCACGATCCTGATCATCCAGGTTGACGGTGAGTGCTGCCAGGTTGGCCAATTGGTTGGCCTCGCTGCTGGCCTTGGGGATAGCGGCCACGTTCGGTTGATCCAGCAGCCACTTGAGGGCGACCTGGGTCGGCAGTACCCCGTGCCTGGCGGCAATGTGTTGAATAGCGGGAACATCCGACACCTTGTTGCGCGCCAGCGGCGAATAGGCGGTCAGTGCCAGATCGTGTTGGCGGACGTAGTCGAGCAGTGCGTTTTGCCCGAGCAGCACGTGGTACTCGACCTGAATGGCCGACAGCGGCGCGCCCAGTTCTTCGACGACTGTGCGCAGCAGGGGCAGTGGGAAATTCGCCACGCCGATAGTGCGCGCCAGCCCCTGCTCCTTGAATGACACCAGGGTTTCGATCGTACGGGGCAAGTCCCAATCGGCGCTGGGCCAATGGATCATGAAGAGGTCGACGTAATCGCTGTGCAAGGCCTTGAGGCTGCGGTCCAGGGAATGGCGCATGGCATCGGGTTGCAGTTGATCCCACCAGACTTTGCTGGTGACGTGGATGTGCTCGCGGGGTATCGGGCTGTTCACCAGCGCCTGACCGACAGCGTCCTCATTGTTGTAGGCCGCCGCGGTATCGATGTGTCGATAACCCAGCGCCAGGGCCTGTTCCACGGCTCGGGTGCACTCTTGACCGAGCATCGGCCAGGTGCCAAGGCCGAGCCTGGGCATGTTCAAACCCTGGGCATTAACGATGTGCGTCATGATCGATCTCCTTTTCATAGGCGGTGATGCCGGCAATATGGCGAGCGGCGATGTAGCCGAATGTCAGCGCCGGCCCCAGGTTGATGCCGCCAGCGGGGTAATGGCCGCCCATGATGCTGGCCATGTCGCCTCCCGCTGCATACAGACCGGTGATGGCCTGGCCAGTGTCGTCGAGGACCTGGGCGTGTTGGTTGACCTTGAGCCCGGCAAAGGTGCCGAAACAGCCCGGTTCGACTTTCACGGCATAGAACGGACCTTGTTCGATCGGCGCGACGCAGGGGTTGGGCTGCTGCAGCGCATCTCCCTGTTTGCGGTTGTAGGGCGTCGAGCCGCGGCCGAACTGCGGGTCCTGGCCATTACGCGCGTGGCGGTTGTAGTCCGACACGGTGGTGCGCAAGCCGACCGAGTCGATGCCGCAGGCCTGTGCCAATTCCTCCAGGGTCTTGCCGGTTTTCAGATAACCGCTGCGGATAAAGGATGACAGCGGTACCGGAAACGGCCGGGAAATGCCCAGCCCATAACGTCGCTGAAAGCCGTGGCTGCAGATCAGCCAGGAGGCCACTTCCTCGCCTGGCGGCGCGCTGGCGACCATGGCCGCCACATAGTCGTAATAGCCATTGGCTTCGTTGACGAAGCGCTGGCCATTGCTCAGCACGCCGATGATCCCCGGCTTGCCGCGCTCGATGATGTGCGGGAAGTGGCCGATACTGCCATCACGGTACGGCACTCGTGAAACCGGAGCCCAGGCCACCGGCGATGCCTGGTTGGTATCGACTTTGGCGCCGGCGCTCTCGCCCAGCCGCAGGCCATCGCCAGACACGCCGAGGGGCGGCAGTGCCAAGTGTTCGTGTCCGGTTGGTGTACGGGGGAAGAGGGACTTGCGCCGTTCGACGTCATTGGCAAAACCGCCGGCCGCGAGCACCACCGCCCTGCTTGCGTTGATACGGATCGAACCCTTTGCAGTGCGAACCACCGCGCCTTGTACCCTATCGTTGGTGCGCAACAACTCAGTAACGGGGGCTGATTCCCACAGCAACACGCCAAGATCGTCGGCGGATTTGGCCAGGCGCGCTACAAGCGCCACGCCGTTGACCAGTTGCATCGCCCGGCCATGCACGACAAGGTCGAGCAGATGGCGAGTGAAACGTCGGGTAACGTGCCAGGCCGCCGGCAACGAACGGGTCAGGTTGAGAAACGCGGCAAGGTCAGCGCCCGCCATGATCGGCATGCCCATGAAGGAAGTTTCGCGCATGGTTTTGCGCAGGCGCTTGAGCAGCTTGCCGACGTTGCGCGCGTCATAAGGCGCGGCGATCACCGAACGCCCACCGATACCGGCGCCCGGCGTGTCGCCGTGAATGTCGGCAATCGCGTTGCCATCGGCGAATTGCAGCGAGGTGTGCTGTTCGAAGAACGTGACCATGCGCGGAGCGGCTTCAAGGAAGGCGTCGATCATTGCCGGGTCATAGCGATCACCCAGTTCGTGTTTCAAGTAAGTGCGCGGTTGTTCAACGTCTTCGACGATGCCGGCCCGTCGGGCCAGGGGATTGCACGGTACCCACGCCCAGCCCCCGGACCAGGCGGTGGCGCCGCCAAAAACCGGGTCCTTTTCCACCACTATCACTTTCAGGCCATGCCAAGCGGCCGTCACGGCTGTTGCCAGGCCCGCCGCACCGGAGCCGACAATCAGCACATCGCAATCGATGTCGGGGGAGCAGTACGGTTGGGCAGGCATGGTTTGAAACTCCGTTGTGGGTTATTTTGGAATTAAATTCCAGAAAATATATGAGGCAAAAAGAGGGGCGGCAAGTCGGCACTGTATAAAACGGGCGGTTATCGCACGAGCAGTTCCAGATTTCGCATTCCTCAGGTTCTCTTCTAGAATCGAACAAATTTTGCGTGGATATCCCCATGGCTGGCAGTCAGATCGAACGTGTTTTCAGTGTGCTGGAAAGCCTCACCAGCGACCCTCGTGGCCTGCCGATGCAGGTGCTGGCGGAGCAATTGGACATCCCCAAGAGTGCTACCCACCGCTTGCTTGCCGAGCTGATCCGGCTCGGCTACGTGCGGCAGAATCCAGAGAATTTGCGCTACCACTTGTCGACCCGGTTGGTGGCGATGGGTTTCCGCTATCTGTCGAGCAGCGGCGCCGATATCGTGCAACCGGTGCTCGACCGGTTGGCTCAGGAAACCGGCGAACTGGTGCGTCTGGGAGTGATCGAAGGCGAGCGCCAGACCTGGATCGCCAAGTCCCAGGGGGCTCGTTCCGGCCTGCGTTATGACCCGGATATGGGTCGGGATGCGCCGCTGTTCTATACCGCTTCCGGCCATGCCTGGCTGGCGTGCATGAGCGATGCCGAAGCCTTGTCGCTGGTGGAGCGCCAGGCAGCGACCCCGCCGCTGGAACTGGGCCCGAATGCCCCAAGGTCCAACATCGAATTACTTGAACGCTTGCGGCTGGCACGGGAGCAGGGCTACGCCTGTGTCGAGGAAAGTTCTGCGGTAGGTACCTCGGCGATTGCCGCGGTGGTGCGTCATCCCGGTGATGGCCGGGTGATCGGCGTGCTCAGCATCGCCGGACCGAGTGCGCGGATGCCGGGGGCGCGGCTGCATGAATTGGCACCGTTGTTGTTAGCGTTTACCGAGGAGTTGTCGGCCGCGAGTCTGGCCTCAGAACTATTTAGCTAAAGCCTCTACAAAACCCCCTGTGGGACCGGGCTTGCTCGCGAACGACGGAGCGTCAGTCAATATTTAAGCTGTATGACACACCGCATTCGCGAGCAAGCCCGCTCCCACATTTGATCTGTGTTGAGCTTTTTAAAGCTGTGCGCTGTTCGAACACTTTCAATGTGCGCGTGTGTAAGAATGTGGAACTCGGTTCTAAATTGTTGAGGTCGAACCCTTCAACAACAATCACAAGAGGACCGCACCTTGAGTTCACCATTGCGAATAGCCCTTATCGGCACTGGCAATATGGGCCAACAGCATTACCAGCAGCTGAAAACCCTCAATGAAGCGACCTTGTGCGCAGTGGCCGATCCCGGTCTGCACGCACCGGGTCTCGCGAAGGAATGGGGGGTGGAGTATTTCGCCGATCATCGTCAGATGCTGGAACAGGCGAAGCCTGCGGCCGTCATTATCGCCAACCCGAACGTGCTGCACGTCAGCACCGCACTCGATTGCCTGGCTGCCGGCGTACCGGTGTTGCTGGAAAAGCCGGTGGGCGTGCACCTGGATGAGGCCCGTGAGCTGGTGGCTGCCTCTAAGTCGAGCGGTGTCGCGGTGTTGGTCGGTCATCACCGACGCCATAATCCCTTGATCGTCCGCGCCCATGAACTTGTCCACAGCGGCGCGTTGGGCCGGTTAAGCACCGTCACCGCGCTCTGGCAATTGCGCAAGCCCGATAGCTATTTCGAAACGGCCTGGCGCCGTGAACCCGGTGCGGGCATGTTGTTGACCAACCTGATCCACGACCTGGATCTGCTCAGGCATCTGTGTGGTGAAGTTCGCCAGGTGCAGGCCATCACCAGTAATTCCGTTCGGGGGTTTGCCAATGAGGATTGCGCGGCCGTATTGCTGCAATTCGACAACGGTGCGCTGGGCAGTCTGACCGGGTCCGATGCGGTGGCGGCACCCTGGAGCTGGGAGCTGGGGTCGGGGGAGAACCCGGTGTATCCGCGCCAGGCCGATCAACCGTGCTATTTGCTGGCGGGAACCGCTGGGGCGCTGAGCATCCCGCAGCTCAAGCGTTGGCACTACACGCAAGCGGACGGTGGATGGCATCAACCCCTGGTCTCGACTGACGAGCCTTTCAGTGTCGATCAAGCGCTGCGCTTGCAGTTGCAACACTTCGTGCGCGTTGCACGTGGGGAGGTCGAACCGCTGGTGAGTGCCGCCGATGCAGCTCGCACCCTGGCGCTGGTCGAGGCGATTCGCCAAGCCGCTGAAACC
>Ga0068843_1009734_pt1 | contig 13917 bp, 17 predicted proteins | sample Hof3ISUMetaT_5_FD_73617 | JGI IMG/M metagenome (GOLD analysis project Ga0068843, IMG submission 73617) | Enriched soil aggregate microbial communities from Iowa State university to study microbial drivers of carbon cycling -... | ecosystem: Environmental > Terrestrial > Soil > Agricultural land... | reverse complement strand
GGTGGATGTCGATACGGATGATGGCTTCGGTAGTGAGCAGGTCATTCAATACCGCGTGCTGCGCCTGGATGTTGCAGGGCAGTACACGCAAGAGGTGTGGGAAGAGGGATCGAGTAAGACTTCGCAGGTTGTCGCGCCTTTCACGCCGCTGAATGGCATGGGGCGGCCGTGGCAGGTGATCCCGTTCCAGTTCGTTGGCAGCGAAAACAACGACACCACCATCGACGACGCTCCGCTGTACGACATGGCCGAGGTGAACATCGGCCACTACAGGAACAGCGCGGACTACGAGGAAGCCGCCTACCTGGTGGGCCAGCCTCAGCCGTGGATGGCTGGTCTCGATGAGCAGTGGCGCGATCATATGGAATCGAACGGAATTTTCCTTGGGTCCCGCGCGCCCTGGCTGCTCCCGGTCAGTGGCACCTGCGGCGTCTGGCAGGCCCAGCCCAACACGGTTGCCAAGGAGGCTATGGACGCCAAGAAACAGGACATGGTTTCGCTCGGCGCGCGGCTCATTGAGCGCGGTAGCGCGGTGAAGACGGCAACGCAGGCCGACAACGACAGCGCAGCAGAACACAGCGTGCTCTCGCTGGTGGTCAGCAACGTCAGCGAGGCCTACAGCCAGTGTCTGACGTGGATGGCAGAGTTCGTGAATGTCTCCGGTGAGGTGGTCTACAAACTCAATCAGGACTTCAGCCAAATCACCCTTGATCCTACGGTTCTGGTTGCGCTGTTCAACGCGGTGCAGGGCGGCAAGCTGCCGGAAGGTGACTTCTGGCAGTACCTGCGCGATCGCGGCGTGATCAATCCGGAGAAGACGGACGACGAGATCCGGGATGAGTTGGAGGTGCAAAGCACCGGGCCAGCCCTGGATGATGACGAGGTAATCCCGAATGGCGGCAAACCAAGCAATCCTTGATGCCACGATCCGGCACGCCGTCTTCCTCGAGCAATTGAAGTCGGGGGAGGTGGCGAAGTTCGCGCCGTTCCTCAAGGAGATCGACCGCTCGATTCGTGAGCGGCTGACCAGGGCCGACCTGACGGATTACACCGTCGCTCGGCTTGAGCGGCTGCTGAGCGAGGTCGACAGCCTGCTGCTGGGCATCTTCGATCGGTACAGCGAGAAGCTGAACCTCGACCTAGTGGATATCGCAAACTACGAGGCCGAGTTCGAGGCGACCAGCCTGACGCGGGCGGCGCCGGTTGGCGTTTCGTTCGACGCGGCGGTACCTGGTGCTGCTGCGATCCGCGCTGCAATCCTCACGAATCCGCTCAGCGTGCGCGGCGCGGACGGCGGTAAGCTGCTCAAGTCGTTCATTGATGGCTTCACCGCCACCGAGCGGCAGCGCCTCACTGGTGCGATCCGGCAGGGCTTCTTCGAGGGCCAAACCAACTTCCAGATCATCAAGAACATTCGCGGCACCAAGGCGCTGAAGTACAACGACGGCATCCTGGCCACGACCAACCGCAACGCCGGTTCGATTGTGCGGACGGCGGTGCAGCACGTCGCCACTCAGGCGCGCATGGAGACGCTGAAGGCGAACTCCGACGTCGTACCGTCGGTGGAGTGGGTCAGTACGCTCGATTCGAAGACGACCAGCCATTGCCGGACGCTGGATAAACGCCGGTTCAAGCTGACCGAGGGGCCAAGGCCGCCGATCCACATCAACTGCCGGTCGACGGTGGTTGCGGTGACCCGCTTCAGCGTGCTGTTCGCCGAGGGCGCCACTCGGGCATCCATCGGCGCCAGTGGCGCGCAGCAGGTGAGGGCAGATCTCAGCTATTACGACTGGCTAAAGCAGCAGCCGGCAGCGTTCCAGGATAGGGCGATTGGCCCGGTTCGGGCGAAGCTGTTTCGCCAAGGCGGCCTGAGCGTCGAACGCTTCGCCGAGCTGCAGCTTGATCGCAACTTTGCTCCGCTCAATCTTGTTGAAATGCGGAAGCTTGAGCCGTTGGCATTCGAGCGTGCAGGTTTGGGCAAATAGCTACTTTGAACAGGCGAGTCGGCTTTTCTCAAAGTTTTTCAAGACCAATGAGAACTGATGCGGCCACTGTTCAATGTTTTTTCTTCCCTCGGACGCGATTTCATCAATGTGATCAATCTCGTTTAACTCATTATTCACAGCGGCTTCCAATGCCTCTGCGAAGCCACGAGTTGGTTCACCAAGATCACCAGGTGCGTATGCGACAAGTTCATAAGCTGCTGAGACTGTCGCGCTGACTAACGGCCGAGTGTCGTCAATGCTCAAGCGCTCATCTCCTGATTCGCTGTTGAGTCGCCCATTAGCACTGAGGAATTTTGCCGCTTTTTCTCGGACTATCGCCTCTTGCTTATCGATCCGATCGATACAGCTGAGCGTCATTGCTTGCTTTGTGGATTGATAGCTAGAAAACCAAGTCAACGATGAGCCGACTATCGCCACCGCAACAGCACCCCAGGCGACCAAGCCCCCGCTAGATGTTGAGCTATTCGACTTTTTTGATTCCATGAATCGGTGCCACTCCAAGTGCTCGTTCGCAAACCTCAAATCCTATCGTAAATGTCGCTAAACGCGGCTGATTCTCACGCAGGCAGGGCCTGCACCTACGTCTCTGGGAGACAACCAATGCTGAAATTCCAACTGGATACCCTGGAAGGGGTAGATGAAGCCGTGCGCGCTCTTTACACCGAGAAGGACGGCAAGTTCGTACTCGGCATTGAAGGTCTGCCGCAGCAAGAAGATGTATCCGGCCTGAAGGCCAAGGTTGATGAACTGCTCGGCGAGAAGAAAGCCGCCGAGAAGAAGGCACGTGAAGCTGAAGAGGCTGCGCGCCTGGAGCGAGAAGAACTCGCTCGCAAGTCTGGCAACGTCGAAGAGCTCGAACGTTCCTGGTCTGAGAAATACAACCGCCGCGAAGCTGAGCTGAACGGCATGCTGGAACAGGAGCGTGGAACTCTGAGCGGGCAGATCCGGGATCTGACTGTCGGCCGTACCGCTACTGATATCGCGTCTGCCCTGGCTGTTCAAGGCAGCGCCAAAGCCCTGTTGCCGCACATCGAGCGCCGTCTGAGCGTCGAGCAGCGCGATGGGAAGCCTGTTGTGGTCGTCCTCGACGCGCAGGGCAAGCTCTCGGCGGCAACGCTGGACGAGTTGAAAGCAGAAATCGCGAATGACGCGGCGTTCGCGCCGCTGATCGCGGGCAGTAAAGCATCGGGCGGCGGGGCCGGCGGTGCAGGTGGTGGGGGCGGGGCCCCGAAAGGAAATATCGGCGGCACTAAAACGGAACGCACTGCGGCAATTGCCGACAAGTTCCCAGATCTCCCTCAATCGTAAGGAATAGCTCATGTCTCTGTCTCAAATGCAGGTCTTTAACCAGTACATCATGCCGGCGACTCTCGAAACGCTGGATCAGATGACTGCTGCGTTCAACGCTGCCAGCAATGGCGCGATCATCATCTCGGCGGAAGGCTTTACCGGCGACTTCCTCCAAGAGTCGTTTTTCCAGACCCTGGCCGCTGCCCAGCGCCGCGTTGATCGCTACGCTGCCAACGGCGCCGCCCCGATCACCGACCTGACCGAGCTGAAAAACTCGTCGGTCAAAATCGCTGGCGGTTTCGGCCCGATCCGCTACGAGCCAGCCCAGATGAGCTGGCTGCAGCGCCCGACTGTTCAAGGCATTGAGGTTGCCTCGCGCGCCTTCGCAGAAATCCTGCTCAAGGACGAATTGAACACCGCGATCGCTGCGTTGGTGGGTGCGATTACCGCTCAGCCGACCGCTGTGAACGATGTGTCCGCCACCGCTGGTATCACCCAGTCTGGCCTGAACAACGCACATGCGAAGTTCGGCGATGCGAGCCAGTCTCTGGTCGCTCAGGTCATGCAGGGCACCACCTGGCACAAGCTGGTCGGCCAGGCCATTGCCAACTCGACCAACCTGTTCGTCGCCGGCAACGTCCGTGTCGTCGATATCCTGGGCAAGGTCACCGTGGTCACTGACGCGCCGGCGCTGATGCAGGCAGGAACCCCGAACAAGGAAATCATCCTTTCTCTGGTGTCTGGTGCTGCGCTGGTGCACGACAACCGCGATCAGGTATCGAACGTCGATACCTCCAACGGCAAAGAGCGCATCGAGACCACCATTCAGGTCGACTACTCCTTCGGTCTGGGCCTGAAGGGTTACACCTGGGATCAAACCAACGGCGGCAAGTCGCCGACCGATGCTGAGATCGCAACCGGCACCAACTGGGACAAAACCGCTACCAGCATCAAGCACACCGCTGGTGTTGCTCTGATCGGTGACGCCTCCAAGTAACCACGCGATGTCCAAGCCGGGACGTGTGCCCGGCTTGGCGGAGATGCAATCATGAGCAACAAAATTTGGTATCTGCCCGGTCCGTTTCACCAGTATCTGGAGGACGTGAAGGCGCTGGCGAAGGAGCGCGGCCTCCGAATCATCGACGCGAACGTCACCGAAAGCCGAGAAGGTGAGGCTGGCGACGTACCGGAAGTGACTGTGCGACAGGCTGAGTCGGCGCCGGTGCTGCTGGTCGCCAGCACTGGTGGTGTTGATGGCGCTGCATTGCAAGATCTGATCGACAAGCTGCACGCAGAGCGCGACGGCATCGTGTCGCTGATCGAGGCTGCCGAAGGCTTGTCGGAACTGGAGCATCCGGGCGCCGGCGAACTGCCGATCCGTTTGTTCGGCGCACTGAAATCCATTCATGAAGGCTTCGAAGCACTGACGGGTGAGCGCAACAACTTGGCGGGAGAGGTTGAATCCTTACGCGCCGAAGTCGAACGCCTCAAAGTCGCAGCGGTGCCGGTCGACAATGCCGAGAAGATCGCCGGTCTCAAAGCGCAACTCGACGCCGCCAATGTACCGTACCGGGCGAATGCTTCGGTTGAGTCGCTGGAAAAGGCGGTTTCGGAACTGCAGAAGGCGTAATAATCCGGGTGCCCATTCAATGGCGCCCGATTCAAACAACACAGCGAGCTGATTCATGACTCTCATCATCGAGGACGGCACCGGCAAGCCTGACGCCGAAAGCTACGCATCTGCCGAAGACCTGGCCATGTACGCCGTGAAATTCGGCGTGGTCATCCCGACGGAAGTGCCAGCACAGGAAGCGCTGCTGCGTCGTGCCGCATTGGCGATGGATGGCATGACGTGGAAAGGGCGTAAGACCAAGAGTGAGCAGGCCCTGGCCTGGCCGCGCCGGGGCGTCGAGCTGGATCGCGAGATCAAGCCTGACAACTACCTTCCGGCGCGGATCCAGTACGGGCAGATGGCGCTGGCGGCCGAGATCCACACTGACGATGTCGACCCCATCGAGAAACGCAAAGGCGCGGTTACGCTGGAGCGTGTCGAAGGCGCGGTAACTCGCGAGTACGCGACGATCCCGAACACCAGCGGACGACTTTTGCCGGCGGCGCCTGACCGGCCGAGCGCAACGCAGTTTGCCGATTACCTACAGAAGCGGGGCTTGTTCGCCGTCCGCGCATAACTGAGCAGGAGCCACCATGGCCTTCTACGACGAAATGGCCGTGATGGCTCTGGAGATGATCACAGAGTTCGGCCAGCCGGTGACCATTCGCGCAACGACTGTCGGTGAGTACGACCCGGAAGCCGGTTCGGCACCGCCTGACAGCACCAAAGAACAGACCGCCCAAGGCATCCTGCTCGACTTCACCGGTCAGGAATTCCAGAACAACAGCCTCATCAAGCAGGGCGACAAGAAGCTCAAAATCGCCGCGCAGGGGCTGGAGTGGGTGCCGGATCTGCTGAACAAAGTGATCATTCAGGGGCGCACCTGGTCCATCGTGCCGCCGCTGAAAGAGGTGAATCCAGCCGGCACGCCGATCCTGTATGAGTTGCAGGTGCGGTCATGAGCCGCGCAGGGACTGGCCAGTCCGGTAGCTTCGCCCTGAGCCTGGCCGAGTTCGCGGCCCAAACCAGTGAGGCGATCGATGCCAGCGTGCGCGAGATCATCATCGAGGTCGGCAGCAGCCTGATCCGTATGTCACCGGTTGGTAATCCGGAGATCTGGGCGCAGAACGCCGTCGCGACGCAGTACAACAAGGCCGTCGACGAACACAACGCTGCGCTGCGCAATGACCCGGCCAACCTCACCAAGGGCGGCCGGCTCAAGAAGGGTCGCAAGCTCAACGACGGAATGGACGTCAAGGCGCCGGAAGGCTACGTCGGCGGCCGATTCCGGGCGAACTGGCATCTGTCCATCGGTGTTGTCGAGAACGTCACATTCGACGATGTGGACCCGAGCGGCGCCGAGACTATTGCGGCTTTGGTCGCCGCCATCAGCGACTTCACGGCTGGCCAAATGGTCTACCTCATCAACAACTTGCCCTATGCGATCCCGCTGGAGTTCGGACACTCGACTCAGGCCCCGAGTGGCATGGTCCGGGTAACTGTGGCTCGCTTCCAGCAGATCGTGCAGGACGCCATCAGGAATAATCAGGTATGAGCCACAACATCATCGCTTCGATCTACGAGGGCAAGCTGATCGCGTGGGCGAGGGCGTTACCGACACCGCTGAAGGTGGTCGTTGAGAATGAGGCGTACAGCACGGGCGACAACGAGACGTACCTCAAGGCGTTCACACTGCCAGGAGATACCGCGAGTAACACCCTCGGCGGAGACCATCGTCTGTACACCGGCGTGTTTCAGGTGAGCATCGTGACGCCGTCAGGGAAATATCGAGGCCCAGCAGGAGCCATTGCCGATCAGATCGCTGCACTGTTTCCCGTGAATGAGCGAAACACGAAGGGAGCTCTGACTGCGGTGACAATGACACCGGTCGAGCAGGGTACCGGCATTCCCGGCGACTCAACCTACACCGTCCCAGTCTCGTTTTCATACCGGGCCGACACCAACTAATCCGCCCATTGGGCAAACCCAGAACCCGCCATTGAGTGGGTTTTGTCATTTCTGAAAAGGGGAATCACCCATGGGCTACAAAATTCCGAACGGCGGTACTTTCCAGCACGCCGCAACCTATGCCGCTGCGTTGGCGTTCGCTTCCATCACCAACGCCACTGAAGCAGTGGCCACGGTCGTGGGCGGCACTCTCGCCGCCGGCGACATCGTTCTGCTGACCTCTGGCTGGAGCAAGCTGGACAGCAAGGTGGTGCGCGTGAAAGCGGCAACTGCCACGGCGATCACGCTCGAAGGCATCGACACCACGGATACCCAGATCTTTCCTGCCGGTGGCGGCGCGGGCACCATGCGCAAAATCCTGACTTGGGTGCAGATCCCGCAAATCTCCGATGTTGCCTTCTCCGGTGGCGAACAGAACTACCTCGATGTGGTTTTCCTCGAGGATGACCAGGGTAAACAGATTCCCACCGACAAATCGGCGGCAAGCATGGTGTTGACCCTGGCCGACGACCCGGCGCAGGACTTCAACAAGGTGCTGCTGAAGGCTGACGCCGGCAAGCAGGTCGAGGCTGCACGTCTGAATCTGCCAGGCAATGACACCTTGCTGTATGGCGCCTACACCTCGTTCTCCAAGCAGCCGGCGGTTTCCCGGAACAACCTCCTGACGCGCACAGTGAACCTCGCGTTGCAGGCAGAGCCGACTCGTTACCTGACTGCGGTGGTGTAACCCATGGCAAAAATCCGAATCGCGCAGAACCCGACGTTCAAGGCCATGGTGCTGATCCCGATCGTTGGCGGTGAGCCCGAAAAGATCGAGTTCACCTTCAAGTATCGCGACCGGCTGGAACTGGCTGCTCTGTTTGATGAATGGAACCAGAATCGCAAGGACGCACTGGCTGCGCTCGGCAATCAGCCGTCGCTCTCTGAAGTGGTCGCCGCTGATGCTGCCCAACAGGTTCAGCAAATCAAGGATCTGGTGGCAGGCTGGGCCTTTGACGACAAATTCGATGAGAAGAGCATCACTGCGTTGGTGAAGTCGTGCCAAGGCGCAACCGAGGCGGTAGTCGAGGCCTATCAAGGCGCCTACAACCAGGCCCGCCTGGGAAACTGACGGACGCCGCGCGCGCACTGTACGCGCCTGCGGCGCCGGTCGAGTTGATGAGCATGTTCGGGCTTGCGCCTGGTGATCTGGAAGAGGATACGGAGGTCTGGCCCTGCAACTGGCCGGCCTTCCTCCTGTTCAACCGAATGTCCACGCAGTGGCGGGTCGGCGCCGGTGGCGCCATTGGCCTCGATTACAACTGCATCCGCGACGTTGCCGTCTTCCTGGGTATCAAGAAAAAGAAACTCGCTGAAATCTTTCCTGACCTGCAGGTGCTGGAAGGCGAAGCCCTGCGCGTCATGGCGGAGGAAAGGGAAAACAGCCCGTAAGCACGGGCACTTATTCAAGGTGAGTCGATGAACATTTCCGAACTCGGCATCAAGATCGACTCGGCCGATGCAATCGAGGCAAGAACCAGCCTGGATGATATGGCAAAGGCCGGCGGCCGGGCCGAGCAGTCCGCCGTTTCGCTGATGAACGAAATGCAGGCGCTGGAGAAGTCGCTTTCAACCAGTGCCAAGACCACGCAGGATCTCGCGAAACAGCGCGATGCGCTCGCGAAACTGACCAAAACCGGAGCCTATGGCGAGGCCGAAGCCGCGAAGATCTCTGCACAGCTCGACAAGCAGCAGGTCGCTCTCGCCAAGTCGGCCATGGATGAGCAGAAGGCGCTCAATAGCCTGCTGGGCACCATTGACCCGGCCCGCGCCGCGCTGGCGAAACTGGATACTCAGGTCGAGCAACTGGGCAAACACCTGGATGAGGGGCGAATCAGTCAGGAAGACTACAACTCTGCTCTGAGCAAGATCGACAAGGACTACGACAAGCTCAACAAAACCACCACCGGTTTCGACAAGCTGCGCCTCGGCACCCGTCAGGCACAGGAAAACGTCGTACAGCTGGGAAATGCGCTGTCATCTGGCGACTGGGGCAGTGGTGTTCGTGCGGTTGCTCAGTTGGGGGCCGGAGCCGGTGAGGGCGCTGCCGGTCTGCTGGCCATTCTCGGCCCGCTGGCGCTGGCCACTGCTGCTGTTGGCGGCCTTGCCTATGCCTTCTACAAAGGCAGCGAGGAGCAGGACAGCTACAACAAATCGCTGATCCTGACCGGCAACTACGCTGGTGTGAGTGCTGGGCAATTGGGCGATATGGCGCGGCAGGTTAGCGCTACGGTTGGCACCACCGGACAAGCGGCCGAGGTTTTGGCGCTGCTGGCGGGTAATGGGAAAATTGCCGGTGAAAGCTTCACGGGCATCACCCAAGCTGCCGTGTCGATGCAGGAAGCAACTGGCAAGGCCGTCAGCGAGACAGTGGCTGAGTTCGCCAAGCTTGCCGAGGACCCAGTCAAGGCGTCCGCCGCGCTGAACGAGCAGTACCACTACCTGACTGCGTCTGTTTACTCGCAGATCGCCGCACTGGAGAAGCAGGGCGACCATGCCGGCGCCGTGAAGCTGGCGACAGAGCAATACGCCGACGCAATCAACGAGCGCACGCCGCGTATTCTCGAAAACCTGAGTTTCTGGGAGAGAGGCTACAACGCCGTTGCGCGTGCTGCGGACAATCTGAAAAACGTTGGCCGGCCGGATATCAACGCCGATATCGAGCAGGCTCGGCGCAATCTGGAATCGGCCCAGTCTGGCAATGTTGGTCTGTTCCAGAACAAGCAGGAGATGATCGATCTCTACCAGAATCGTCTCAACATGCTGGAGGACCAAAAGGCCGCAGAGGCTGACATCGCCAAATGGGAAGGCGAGCAAGCGAAGGCTCAGCAGGATGCCGTTACCGCCATGGGAAAGGTCGACTCCCTGACCAAATCTGCGTGGACGAATGAGCAAAAGCGCACCGAAGCGATCAAGGAGTACAAGCGGCAGCTCGAAGACATCCGCAAGGTCGCACCCAACGACCCGCGCCTGAATCAGGCAGCGATCGACAAGAACCTGGCGAACATCAACGACCAGTTCAAGGATGCCAAGGCGGCTGGCACTCAGGTCGATCTGACCGGTTTCAACAACGCCAAAAATAATCTGGCGGCCATCAGCGAGGAGTACAAAAACGCCCAGAAGGAACTGGACGCGGCGCAGAAGGCCGGGCTCATTTCTCAGGCTGACTATGCCCTGAAACGCGAAGCGCTGATCGGCAACGAGCGCGATGAGGTTACCGCAGCCTACGAGACTGAGATCGCCGCACTGGAAGCTGCCAAGGCGAAGAAAACCACTTCTGCTGCGCAAAGCATTCAGCTCGATCAGAAGATCGCCGATGCGCGAGCCGGGATGGTCAAGGCGCAGAAGGAGGCTGACAGCCAGCTCGAGGTTCTGGCCACGAACGAGACCGGCCGCCTTGCTCGACAAGAGCGGTCGATCACGACGTACGTGCAGGCCTTGGCCCAACAGCAGCGGGCTTTGGAACTGGCGGGACAGCGCGCCGTTGTCGGTGTCGGCCAAGGGGATCGCCAGAATGCGCTGAACAATGAGCTGAACAGCCAGCAAGACCGGTTTACTCTGCAGTCGCTGGAGCTCGCAAACCAGAAGTCCGATCCGTCGCGGAATATGTCGGAGGAAGAGTTCGCCCGTAAGTCGCAGGCACTCGCAGACGCGAATAAGGCGGCAACAGACCAGATTCGGCAGAACTACGCGGATGTGGAAAAGGCACAGGGTGACTGGACCAAGGGCGCGACATCGGCCTGGGCCAATTATCTGGATTCGGCCAGCAACATTGCCGGCCAGACGAAAACCTTGTTCGGCAACGCCTTCAGCTCGATGGAAGACGCGATCGTCAACTTCGCCATGACCGGGAAGCTGTCGTTTGCTGACTTCACGAAGTCCATTCTGGCGGACATGGCGCGGATCGCGACTCGGCAAGCCAGCTCGGCGTTGCTGAGCAGCTTAGTCGGCGCCGCAACCAGCTACTTCACTGGCGGTGGCGGCGGTAATGGGCTGGCGGCTGGATCTGCTGGCGCAACGTCGTCGAATCTTGGCGCGTCTTCGGCTGGTTACTCCGGTAGTTACTTTCCTCAGGCACTCGGCGGCGCCTGGTCGTCCGGCGTGCAGATGTTCGCCAACGGTGGCGCCTTCACCAACAGCATCGTCAGCACGCCGACCGCCTTCGGGATGGCCTGCGGCCGGGCGGGCGTCATGGGTGAGGCAGGGCCGGAGGCGATCATGCCTCTGACCAGGACCTCCAGCGGCAAGTTGGGCGTCATCGCGGCCAGTGGCGGATCCGGTACTGCAATCAGCATCAGCGCACCGGTGACGGTAGTGACCGAGGATCGTGGCAACGAAGGCATGCAGATCGACCAGCAAGCCCTGTCGAGGAACCTCCAGTCGCAGATGCAGGCTGTGGCCGAAAAAGCCGTGGCTGATTCTTGGCGCGCAGGCGGTACCAGCTTCCGAAATGCAAATGGGAGGGCCTGATGGCCATCGAGAAATTCACTTGGCCAACCGAGCGCGGGGAAACACCCGATATCAGCTATCGGGTGCGTTCCTCGAAGTTCGGCAATGGCTACGCGCAGAACGTCGGCGACGGCCCGAACAACAAAGAGGACTCCTACCCGATCACCTTTGCCGGCCAGAAGGCCAAGGTGCTGGAGATCATGGCGTTCCTCGACCGACACGCCGGTGCGAAAGCGTTTCTCTGGACAACACCGCTCGGCGAGCTCGGGCTGTTCACCTGCAAAAATCCCGCTCCCACACCAATGGGCGGCGGAGTCTTCAAACTCACCGCCACCTTCGAGCGGGCATTCCAACCATAAGGGGCAATCATGCCGCTGATCAGTGACATCCAAGTGCTTGAGCCTGGCAGCGAAGTGCTGCTCTTCGAATTGGACGGTACGGACTATGGGGCGGATGTGCTGCGCTTCCACGGACACGCGATACCGCATACGGCGGCCGAGCTGATCGCTGCTGGCGACAACGCGGACCAGTTGCCGGCGAAGGCGATTTATTGGCAGGGCAATGAGTACAGCGCCTGGCCGATGCAGATCGACGGTATCGAGGCGAACGGCGACGGCACTGCGGTTCGGCCAACGCTGTCGGTCGGCAACGTCAATGGGCGCATCACCGCGCTCTGTCTGGCATTCGAGGATCTGCTCGAGTTCAAGCTGACCATGCGTCACACGCTGGGCACCTACTTGGACGCGGCGAACTTCCCGGCCGGCAACCCAACGGCAGATCCAACCCAGGAGACGATCGAGGTCTGGTACATCGACCAGAAGACGAACGAGGACGGGGAAACGGTCAGTTGGGAGTTGGCCGGCCCGGGCGATGTCGGTAACGAGTCCATTGGCCGGCAGGCGACGACGCTTTGTCACTGGTGCCTCACCGGCGGCTACCGAGGGCCGAACTGTGGCTACACCGGACCGTACGTGACCAAGGACGGCATCGTTACCGACAACCCAGAACTCGACGAATGCGATGCCACCCTGGGCAAGGGCTGTATCCCTCGCTTCGGCGAGGGCAACCCACTGCCGTTCGGCGGCTTCCCGGCCGTTTCGCTGATCGCACGGAGCTGACATGCGCAAACACATCTTGAACGCGATCCAGGCGCACGCGGCGGCTGAGTACCCGAAAGAGTGCTGCGGGCTGCTGCTGGGCGTCGGTCGCAAGCAGCAGTATTACCCTTGCCACAACATCTCTACCGAGCCGAACGAGGAGTTCCGGATCGATCCCGAGGAGTACGCAGCGGCCGAAGACATCGGCGAGGTGATCGGTGTGGTGCACTCGCATCCGGACGCCACCAGCAGGCCGTCACCGCGCGACCTGGCCATGTGCGAGGCAACGGCCATGCCGTGGCACATCATCAGCTGGCCCGAGGGCGACCTGCGCACCGTCATGCCTTCGGGTGAGGTGCCGCTGCTCAAGCGCCCATTCGTACACGGTGCCTGGGACTGCTGGCAGGTCTGCGCCGACTGGTACAAGCGCGAGTGGGGACTGGAGTTCGAAGCCTTCAAGCGCGCCGACGGCTGGTGGGAGAGCAAGGACAACACCAGCCTTTACGAAGCGAACTACGAAGCCGCCGGCTTCTACCGGGTCGACCAGCCGCAGCGTGGCGACATGATCGTGATGGAGGTGGGGCGGACGGTTTATCCGAATCATGCCGGGATCTTTCTCGGCGCCGATCCGGAACTGCCCGGCGAAAATGCCGCGACGTTCGGCCCTGGCCCATTCCTGCTGCACCACCTCTACGGCAGGCCGTCAGAGGTCATTGTCTTCGGTGGGCCTTGGCTCGACCGGACACGGTTGGTATTGCGCCATCGCGACTCTCAAGCCAGTTCGCCCAGTGAGTAAATTGAGTATCCGCTTTTGGTCAAATGATTAATCTGAACAGAGCCACCAATGTACACACGGCCTTCCGCTTTCTGACTCTCCTGAAGTTCCTGCGCACGCATAATTTCAACAGCGCATTCTGGAAACGAGTCGAGGTCGATGGCTGAAACGTCGACGAGCTGCGGTTTTATTCCTAAGCCGTAAGCCAACCATTCGGACTTGAAGTTCGATCCTGATCGGTAAACATAGCCATGAATATTCCCAGTCTTGTCGGAAAACCCGAAGTGATAGATCGTTGCTGTCTGCTCATGCATAGCGGGGAATTGAGCATTCAGTTCGCGCCAGAGGGATTGAAGCGACTCGGATGTATGAAGATTGACCGAATCTACATCAAGGGCAAAACCTTGTTCATTCACCAAGCCGATCCAACGATTGAACAGAGCAGCAGAACCTGTCCCGGCGACAATCATTCTGAGGTGAGGAATAGCCAAGGCTTTGCTCGAATACCCGGGAGGGTACCCATCGGGATAATGTAAAAGCGTGTCTGTTGCGACGATTGCCTCTTTTGCTTCCGTATAAAATAGCAGTGACGACATTTTGCCTCCTTGCAGCTGGATTTGGATCAGAAGCTACTACTCAAATCGGCTCGACGTGACTGGGGATTCGTACAGGCGGAAAAAA
>Ga0068843_1012537_pt1 | contig 14409 bp, 15 predicted proteins | sample Hof3ISUMetaT_5_FD_73617 | JGI IMG/M metagenome (GOLD analysis project Ga0068843, IMG submission 73617) | Enriched soil aggregate microbial communities from Iowa State university to study microbial drivers of carbon cycling -... | ecosystem: Environmental > Terrestrial > Soil > Agricultural land... | reverse complement strand
GGGCGATTCGATTTCGCCAAGCATCAGGAATTTCGCAAATCCTACGAGCGACCAGGCACTGAAGTACCGCCGAGCTCGATCGTGGTCGACCTGAAAGAAGCCACCTACCTCGACAGTTCCGCCCTGGGCATGTTGCTGCTGTTGCGTGATCACGCTGGCGGCGACGATTCCGATATCCGCGTGGTCAACAGCAGTTCGGACGTGAAGAAGATCCTCGCCATTTCCAACTTCGACAAGCTGTTCGACATCAGTTGATCACCGTGCAATCGGCACCTGAGTCACTGACGATCCTGATCGCCGAAGACAGCGCGGCCGACCGCATGCTGTTGTCGAGCATCGTCCGTCGCCAGGGGCATCAAGTGTTGACGGCGGCCAACGGTGCCGAAGCGGTCGACGTGTTTCGCCAGCAACGCCCGCAATTGGTGTTGATGGACGCGATGATGCCAGTGATGGACGGCTTCGCGGCGGCCGCGCAAATCAAGGCATTGGCCGGGGAAACCCTGGTGCCGATCATCTTCCTCACCTCGCTGTCGGAAAACCAGGCACTGGCCCGCTGCCTGGAGGTCGGGGGTGACGATTTTCTGGCAAAACCCTACAACCAGGTGATCCTCGCTGCCAAGATCAAGGCGATGGACCGCTTGCGACGCTTGCAGGCCACTGTGGTGCAGCAGCGCGACCAGATCGCCAGGCACCATGAGTATTTGCTCAACGAGCAGCGGGTGGCCAAGGCCGTGTTCGACAAGGTGGCGCATTCCGGCTGCCTGAATGCGCCCAACATCCGCTACCTGCAATCGCCGTATGCGTTGTTCAACGGCGACTTGCTGTTGGCCGCGTTCACCCCGGCGGGGGACATGCATGTCTTGCTCGGTGATTTCACCGGCCATGGCCTGCCCGCAGCCGTTGGCGCCATGCCCCTGGCCGAGGTCTTCTACGGCATGACCGCCAAGGGTTACGGCCTGGCGGAAACCCTGCGCGAGATGAATGCCAAGCTCAAGCGCATCCTGCCCGTGGACATGTTCTGCTGCGCCACGATGCTGTGCCTGAGCTTCCAGAACCGTTCGCTGGAAGTCTGGAATGGCGGCATGCCCGACGGCTACCTGCACAGCATCGCCAGCGGCGAGCGAACACCACTGACGGCGCGTCATTTGCCGCTGGGTGTGCTGAGCCCGCAAACTTTCGATGATCGCACCGAAGTTTTTCCGATGGCACTGGGTGATCGGGTGTTTCTGCTATCCGACGGCGTGATCGACACCTGCGATGCCGATGAGCAGTTATTTGGTGTGCAGCGATTGCAGCAGGTATTTGCCGCCAATCGTCAGCCCGACACTTTGTTCGAGGACATCGAGCAGGCACTTCGCGATTTTCGCGGCGAGGCGCGCGACGATGTCAGCATGGTCGAGGTCAGTCTGTTGGAGCCCGCGCACGCGAATCCGCCGGTGCCGGTCTATTCAGACAGCGGCCAGTCCTGCCCGCTGGACTGGTCGGCCAGTTTCGAGTTTCGCGCCGCAACGCTCAAGCGCTTCAATCCGTTGCCCTATCTGTTGCATTTGTTGCAGGAAGTGCACGGTCTGAGGGCTCAGAGCGGGGCGCTCTACAGTGTTCTGGCGGAGCTGTACTCCAACGCCCTGGAGCATGGCGTGCTGGGCCTGGACTCCAGCCTCAAGCGCGATGTGGCCGGTTTTACCCGCTATTATCAACAGCGCAATGCCCGCCTGGACGAGCTGAAGGAAGGTTACGTCCGGGTGCATTTGCAAGTCACGCCAGAGGGCGAGGGCGGTTGCCTGGCGATTGGCGTCGAGGACAGCGGCAAGGGATTCGATGTCGGGCAGGTGCTGGAGCGTCCGGTCGATCCGGGCCGTCTGTCGGGTCGCGGCGTCAATCTGGTCCGTCAGTTGGGGCGTAATGCAAGCTGGTCCGACGATGGTCGAAGTGCCCGCGTGGAGTTTTACTGGAAGGCTCTGGCATAATCCGAAGATTCTTGATCAGGGAGCGAACAAGTGACTGGTGAACATCTGAACCCGAAAGTGCTGAGCGCGTTGCGGGAGGTCATGGAGGACGCGTATCCGCAGTTGCTGGATACCTTTCTCGCCGATTCCGAAGAGCGCCTGCAATCGTTGCGCAAGGCAGAGCAGACTGCGCAATTGGAGGAAGTGGCTCACAGCTTCAAGGGCAGCAGCAGCAATATGGGGGCCGACAGGCTCGCCAAGCTGTGCCACGAGCTCGAGTCGAAAGCCAAAACCCTGTCATCCCTCGAAATCCTTGAGCGGGTCGCTGCAATCGACGTTGAGTTCAAGCTCGTTCGTCCTCTTTACGAAGCGGAGCGGCAGCGGTCCCTGGCGGACAGTTGACCTAAGGCGTTTTTCGTCGTCACTGGCGAAGCTGGCCCGCCCCTTGCTAACAACTCCTTCACCTGTACCTACGATCCCAGTGCAGCGGAGACCGTTAAATGCCCGTTACCCCGAATTCTCTCCTCCAGGCCACCGCTCAGGCCAAGAGTCAGGCCGCCGTCGCCCCTTCCACAAAGGTTGCCGCCGAGCCCGGGGACAAGGCCGCCAGCTTCTCTCAGGTCTACGCCACGCAGGGCCGAGACTCCTCCGTAGCGCCCAATGATGGACCTTCGAAACCGCCGCGTGACAAGGTTGCAGACAGCGCCGGTAACAGGGAAGGGGTCAAGGACAACGCTGCCGCCGAGAAGCCCGCCGTTGCCGATAGCGGCAAAAGCTTGCCCGCCGATAAACCGGCGCAAGCCGACGACAAGCCAGCCGGCGCCGAAACGACGGACGCCGGGCAGGCACCGGTCGCCGACGCGGCGCCTGTTGATCCTGCGTCGTTGCCGGTCGTCGCCGCGCCCGTTGTGGCCGATACAGCGGCCGTTGAAACCATCGTTGCGTCGGCTATCCCGCCGGCAGTTCCCGCCACCGACACCGGTTTCGATCCCGAAGCCGATCCGCTCGACGCCCTGCCAGCCTTGCGCATGGCCATGGAGCAGAGCGGCCATGTCTTGGCCTCGAGCCAGGCACAACCCAAGGCTGCGCCGTCCCCGGCCGAGGCCGAGGCTGAGCCGACCACGGCGCAGGCCTTTGCCGCCGGCATGGCCAATATGCTCGATGTGCAAGCCGGCAAGGACAGTACCGGCCAGGGCGGCGACCAGGCCTTCAGCGGCCTGATCGACGAGGGTCTCAAGGACCTCAAGTCAGCCAGCAGCGATACCCGGGTCGACGATTTCGCCAACCGCCTGGCGGCATTGACCCAGGCCGCCACGCCAAAAACCGCCAATGCCTTGCCGGTCAACCAGCCCATCGCGATGCATCAGAGCGGCTGGACCGAAGAAGTGGTGAACCGGGTCATGTACCTGTCCAGCGCCAATCTCAAGGCGGCCGACATCCAGTTGCAGCCGGCCGAACTGGGCCGCCTCGACATCCGTGTGAACATGGTGCCCGATCAGCAGACCCAGGTGACGTTCATGAGCGCGCATCCGGGCGTGCGTGAAGCACTGGACGGCCAGATGCAGCGTTTGCGCGACATGTTCACCCAGCAGGGCATGGGACAGGTGGACGTCAACGTCTCCGACCAGTCCCGCGGGTCGCAGGATCAGGCGCAGCATCAGCAGGCCCGGAGTGGGCGTACCAATGCCAGCGGCGGTCGCCTTGACTCGATGGATGACGAGATCACCCCGAGCATTGGCGAAGTGGCTGCAACGGCCACTCATGTCATCGGCTCCAGCGCCGTCGACTACTACGCCTGAACCTGTCTCTGATCGTTCCCACGCTCTGCGTGGGAATGCCTAAACGGACGCTCCGCGTTCGGCTCTTGATGTGACGCAGAGCGTCACGGGCTGCATTCCCACGCAGAGCGTGGGAACGATCATGCCCGGTGTTTCTGGCATAACACTTGCTCTTGCCTAGTCGCGCGACTGTAAAAACCGAATAGTGACGGATTATTGGCATGGCGAAGAGCGACGCAGCAGTAAAAGACCCCGCAACCAAAGGCAAACTCAAGCTGATCATCCTGATCGTGGTGGCGCTGCTGCTGGCGATCGGTTTGTCCGTGGGGGCGACCTGGTACTTCATGCACAGCGCCCAGAGCAAGCCTGCCGTCGAGGTTCAAGGCACCCCGTTGGGCAAGCAGCCCGCCGTTTTCGAGCCGATGGCCCCGGCGTTCGTCGCCAACTACACCCAGAACGGTCGCCAGCGCTACATGCAAGTGAGCATCACCATGCTCGCGCGCAACCAGGCGGATCTGGACGCGCTCAAAGTGCACATGCCGGTGATCCGCAACAACCTGGTGATGCTGTTCTCCGGTCAGGATTTCGCGACCCTCGCTTCGCCGGTCGGCCAGGAAATGTTGCGCCAGAAGGCCACCGCCAGCGTCCAGGAAGTGGCGCAGAAAGAGCTTGGCAAAGTGGTGATCGAACAGTTGCTTTTCACTAATTTCGTACTGCAGTAGGAACACGACATGGCCGTGCAAGACCTGCTGTCCCAGGATGAGATCGACGCGCTGTTGCATGGCGTCGACGACGGTCTGGTACAGACCGATATCGCTGCCGAACCCGGCACCGTCAAGAGCTACGACCTGACCAGCCAGGATCGCATCGTCCGTGGACGCATGCCGACCCTGGAAATGATCAACGAGCGTTTTGCCCGCTACACGCGCATCAGCATGTTCAACATGCTGCGCCGCTCGGCAGACGTGGCAGTCGGTGGCGTACAGGTGATGAAGTTCGGCGAATACGTGCACTCGCTGTACGTGCCGACCAGCCTCAACCTGGTCAAGATCAAACCATTGCGCGGCACTGCGCTGTTCATCCTCGACGCCAAGCTGGTGTTCAAGCTGGTGGATAACTTCTTCGGCGGCGACGGCCGTCACGCCAAGATCGAAGGGCGTGAATTCACCCCGACCGAACTGCGCGTGGTACGCATGGTGCTCGAGCAGGCTTTCGTCGATCTGAAGGAAGCGTGGCAGGCGATCATGGAAGTGAACTTCGAGTACATCAACTCCGAAGTGAACCCGGCCATGGCCAACATCGTCGGCCCCAGCGAAGCCATTGTGGTGTCGACCTTCCATATCGAACTCGATGGCGGTGGCGGTGACCTGCACGTGACCATGCCTTATTCGATGATCGAACCGGTGCGCGAAATGCTCGATGCCGGCTTTCAGTCCGACCTTGACGACCAGGACGAGCGTTGGGTCAACGCCTTGCGCCAGGACGTGATGGACGTCGACGTACCGATCAACGCCACGGTCGCCCGTCGCCAGTTGAAGCTGCGCGACATCCTGCACATGCAGCCGGGGGACGTGATCCCGGTGGACATGCAGGAAGAGCTGGTCATGCGCGCCAACGGCGTGCCGGCCTTCAAGGTCAAGATGGGCTCGCACAAGGGCAACCTTGCGCTGCAAGTGATCGAGCCGATCGAGCGCCGCTGAAGCGGCGCCACTCCCCCTATTAACCCGCTCTTCTGATTGAAGAGTTGTTCGCCGAGGACAAATGATGGCTAACGATATGAATACCCAGGACGACCAGGCACTGGCCGATGAGTGGGCCGCCGCCCTCGAGGAAAGCGGCGATACCGGGCAGGCCGATATCGATGCCTTGCTGGCCGCCGATGCCGGCCGTTCTTCGTCCAACCGCCTGCCCATGGAAGAGTTCGGCAGCGTACCGAAGAACAACGACCCGGTGAGCCTGGAAGGCCCTAACCTGGACGTGATCCTCGATATCCCGGTGTCGATCTCCATGGAGGTCGGCAGCACCGACATCAACATCCGCAACCTGTTGCAGCTCAACCAGGGCTCGGTCATCGAGCTCGATCGCCTGGCCGGTGAGCCGCTGGACGTGCTGGTCAACGGCACCCTGATCGCCCATGGCGAAGTGGTGGTGGTCAACGAGAAGTTCGGCATCCGCCTGACTGACGTGATCAGCCCAAGCGAACGCATCAAGAAGCTGCGCTGAGTGAAAAGGCTTGCGGGTTGTCTATCGGGGTTGGCCCTGGCGTTGCCGTGCGTTGTGCTGGCTGCCGAGCCCGTCGCCAATGCTGCCGCCGCGCCTGCGGTCAACAGCGGCGTGGCCGGGCAGTTGACGCAACTGGTGCTGGGTTTGCTGCTGGTGCTGGGGCTGATTTTCTTCCTCGCCTGGCTATTGCGCCGGGTGCAACAGGCCGGGCCGGCCGGCAAGGGGCAAGTGATCGAGCTCATCGGCTCCCGCGCCCTGGGGCCCCGTGATCGCCTGATGCTCGTGCAGGTCGGCAACGAGCAGATCCTGCTCGGCCTGAGCCCGGGCAGCATCACGGCGTTGCATGTGCTCAAGGAGCCGGTACAGGTGCCGGGCGGCACCGAGAAAGCCACCCCCGAGTTTGCCCAGCGCCTGATGGAGCTGATGGGCAAGGACCAGAAGGATAAGAAGTGATGGGTGCGCTGCGCATCGTCTTGACCCTGGCCCTGCTGCTGGCTGCGCCGCTGGCGTTCGCCGCCGACCCGTTGTCGATCCCGGCCATTACCCTGGGCACCAACGCCGAAGGTGCCCAGGAATACTCGGTCAGCTTGCAGATCCTGCTGATCATGACCGCGCTGAGTTTCATCCCGGCGTTCGTCATGCTGATGACCAGTTTCACCCGCATCATCATCGTCTTCTCGATCCTGCGTCAGGCCCTGGGCCTGCAACAGACGCCGTCGAACCAGATCCTCACCGGCATGGCGCTGTTCCTGACCCTGTTCATCATGGCGCCGGTGTTCGACCGGGTGAACCAGGATGCCTTGCAGCCCTACCTGGCGGAAAAGATGACCGCCCAGGATGCCGTGGCCAAGGCCCAGGTACCGATCAAGGACTTCATGCTGGCCCAGACGCGCACCAGTGACCTGGAGCTGTTCATGCGCCTGTCCAAGCGCACCGACATCGCCACGCCGGATCAGGCGCCGCTGACCATCCTGGTGCCGGCGTTCGTCACCTCCGAGCTCAAGACCGCGTTCCAGATCGGCTTCATGATCTTCATCCCGTTCCTGATCATCGACCTGGTCGTGGCCAGTGTGCTGATGGCCATGGGCATGATGATGCTCTCGCCGCTGATCATTTCCCTGCCGTTCAAGATCATGCTGTTCGTGCTGGTCGATGGCTGGGCCCTGATCATCGGCACCTTGGCCAGCAGCTTCGGCGGAGTGTCGCCATGACGCCTGAAGTCGCCGTCGACATTTTTCGCGAAGCGTTGTGGCTGACCACCCTGATGGTCGCGGTGCTGGTGATTCCGAGCCTGCTGGTGGGGCTGGTGGTGGCGATGTTCCAGGCAGCGACCCAGATCAACGAACAGACCTTGAGCTTCCTGCCGCGCCTGTTGGTGATGCTGGTGACGCTGATCGTGGCCGGCCCATGGCTGGTGCAGACCTTCATGGAATACATCCTGCAGTTGTACGGCAGCATTCCGCAGGTCATCGGCTAAGCCATGTCGTCGCTGCTGCAGCTGACCGATACCCAGATCAGTACCTGGGTAGCGTCGTTCATGTTGCCGCTGTTTCGCGTCGGCGCCTTGCTGATGGTGATGCCAGTGTTCGGCACCGCCCTGGTGTCCACGCGCATCCGCCTGTATTTCGCCCTGGCCATCACCGTGGTCATCGCCCCGGGCCTGCCGCCGATGCCACCGGTGAATGCGCTGGACCTGAGCGGGCTGCTGCTGATTGCCGAACAGATCCTCGTCGGCGCGATCCTGGGGTTCTCCCTGCAACTGTTCTTCCAGGCCTTCGTGGTGGCGGGGCAGATCGTCGCGATCCAGATGGGCATGGGCTTCGCCTCGATGGTCGACCCCACCAACGGCGTCTCGGTGGCGGTGATCGGCCAGTTCTTCACCATGCTGGTGACGCTGATGTTCCTCTCCATGAATGGCCACCTGGTGGTGTTCGAGGTACTGACCGAAAGCTTCACCACATTGCCGGTCGGCAGCGGCCTGATGGTCAACCATTACTGGGAACTGGCCGGCAAGCTCGGCTGGGTGCTCGGCGCGGCGCTGCTGCTGGTGCTGCCGGCGATCACCGCCTTGCTGGTGGTCAACATTGCCTTTGGCGTGATGACCCGGGCGGCGCCGCAGTTGAACATCTTCTCCATCGGCTTCCCGCTGACCCTGGTACTCGGGCTGTTTATCGTCTGGGTCGGGCTGGCGGACATTCTCAACCAGTATCAACCGCTGGCCACCGAGGCCTTGCAGTTTTTACGCGAACTGGCAAAGGCGCGCTGAGTCATGGCTGAGAGCGAAAGCGGTCAGGACAAGACAGAAGACCCCACGGAGAAAAAGAAAAAGGACGCCCGTGAGAAGGGTGAGATTGCCCGTTCCAAAGAGCTCAATACCCTGGCGATCATGCTCGCCGGCGCCGGTGCGCTGCTGGTCTTCGGTGGCGCGCTGGCCCAGGACATGATGGACCTGATGCGCCTGAATTTCTCCCTGTCGCGCGAGGTGGTGCTGGACCCGCGCGCAATGGGCACTTACCTGCTGCACTCGGGGCAGATCGGCTTGCTGGCGATCCAGCCGGTGATGATCACTCTGTTGCTGGCGGCGGTGATCGGCCCGATTTCCCTCGGCGGCTGGTTATTCTCCGCCGGCACCATGGCGCCCAAGTTCAGCCGCATGAACCCTGGCGCGGGCCTCAAGCGCATGTTCTCGGCCAAGGCCGTGACCGAACTGCTCAAGGCCCTGGCCAAGTTCTTCATCGTCCTGTTCGTGGCCCTGGCAGTGTTGTCGGCGGACATCGACGACCTGCTGCGCATCGCCCACGAACCGCTGGACCGGGCCATTACCCACAGCCTGCAAGTGGTTGGCTGGAGTACCCTGTGGATGGCCTGCGGGCTGATCATCATCGCCGCCGTCGACGTGCCGATCCAGCTGTGGGAAAGCATCAAGAAGCTGAAGATGACCAAGCAGGAAATCCGCGACGAGCACAAGGACCAGGAAGGGCGGCCGGAGGTCAAGCAACGGATTCGCCAGTTGCAACGCGAGATGTCGCAGCGACGGATGATGGCGGCGGTGCCTGATGCCGACGTGGTCATCACCAACCCGACCCACTATGCCGTGGCCCTCAAGTACGACCCGGACAAGAGCGGGGCGCCGATGCTGATCGCCAAGGGCAGCGACTTCCTGGCCCTGAAGATTCGCGAAATTGCGGCGGCCAATGAGATTCTGCTGTTGGAGTCGCCAGCGTTGGCGCGGTCGATTTATTACTCAACCGAGCTGGAGCAGGAAATCCCTGGCGGCCTGTACCTCGCCGTCGCCCAGGTCCTGGCCTACGTCTACCAGATTCGCCAATACCGCGCCGGCAAGGGCAAGCGCCCGGATCCGCTCAAGGATGATCTGCCGATCCCACCGGATTTGCGCCGCGATTCCTGATAAATCCAAAGCAAAAGATTGCAGCCTGCGGATCAATATTATCCAGCGCTCCCTTCACCGCCAGTTCGCCCAGCATGATGATCTGCTGAATCCCCAGCATCGTATTACGCTGCGACCCCGCCAGCCCCCTCGCGAAATCACTGGCAAGCACACTGGCCGAAGCCAGGGACTCACAGGCATGTGCCAGCAAGCTTTGAGTATCGATATCGGCAGCGGTAACGAACATGGTGCTGGGCTTTCGCGAAAAAGGGGACCGCGAAAAAGGAGCGAAAAAGGGGACGGATTTATTTAAGGGAGCGAAAAAGGGGACGGATTTATTTAAGAGCATTGAAAGGAGCGGATCTGACCTTCGCTAATCTTTGTTGATATTTTTCGTGGGCCTGCCTCGACCTCGATCTATTATTCGAAGTCCTGTGATTTGCTCTATTTCGTCCACAAAGCGCGATGCTCCTGTCAGTTGTCCTCGTTGCAGTGCACTTCTAATTAGGTCCAGTTCTCCACTCGGAGCAACCTGCGCTACAAATTCTTTATAACGATCTCGTCGAGCGACTTCTGTTGTGCCAAGTGCTTCAAAGCATGGATCAACGTCCAGCCAATTATTTTCTGCTGGCTCTACTACGCGAAGACGATAGCTCGACCACGGATAGTTTTCCGCTCTCGACACAATAAGAGCTCTCACGGGGTTTAACTCAATGTATCGGCTACACGCTAGAAGGTAAGTGTCCGATTGAACGGCGCTGGACTTGTAACGACTCTCCCATAGAGTGCCTGAGCGTCCTTCCAGCTTATTTCGATAACGAGTCATGCGAGCGGCGAGGGCTTTCATCAGTTGCCCTAAGCTTGCGGGCGTGTCGCCAGGTGAGAGCAAAAGATGGACATGATTGGTCATCAAACAATAGGCATAAACCCTCAAACCGAGGGCCTCTTTTAGCTCGCGCAGCTCTGCGAGATAGTACTCAAAATCACGGGCGTCAGCGAATACGACTTGCCGATTGTGGCCCCGCTGTACGACATGGTGGGGGTGGTTGGGCAATACTACGCGTCCGACTCTCGGCATATGTCCTCCTACGTCCTTTCGATGACGTCGAAAGCCTAGTCGTAGCGGAAAAAATAATCCGTGTTTGTTGTAAGCAAATCTATCCTTCTTTGTTGTGTATGGCGCTTAAATAAATCTGGCGCTTAAATAAATCCGTCCCCTTTTCTCTTTAAATAAATCCGTCCCCTTTTCTCTCCTTTTCTCTCTCCTTTTCTCTTTGTCCCCTTTTCTCTTTTTCCCTACCTTTTTCCCTCTTTTTCCTCCCCCCCTTTTTTCTCTGCTTTTTCTCCGCTTTTTCTCTTTTTCTGTTTAATTTCTCTTTCTGAAGTGTTCAATTGTTGTAACGTTTGCACCGAGACTCTCAAGGTGCTCTTTAACTGGTGTAAGGGAGTCAGGATCTGGTATAAAGTGGCCTGATGAGTTTTTGATGGTAAAAAAGTTTGATCCTGTCATAGTTATTTCGCCGGCAGAGATGAGTTGAGGGTTTCCCGTTAAGTCGCTTAAGTATTGGTGTCCGCCAGATGATATGTAAAGTTTTTTACGAGGGGTGAAAATAAAGTTTAATTTCCTGTTGCTGAGGGGGGCTAAGTCATCCAGGTTGGAAATCATTTTTATGGGTGTGCGTCTGGCTTTGACTTCAGGTGGGATTAGCGCGTAATCCTCCATGCGTAGATTTTGTGGGTAGTTTTTTTCGTTGGTTGAATAGAGTTTATATGGGGTGGGCGTTGTATTTTGAAGTGTTGTTGTGTTGTTGGTTTTTGTGGGCGTGAATGACTCAGGTTTTTTTATTTGGGTGGCGGTATGCGGTCTTGTTCTGCTCAGCGGTATTTTACCAATTCGAGCTAGAATTGCCGCATGTCCGTTGGGGTCACTCAGATTAATTGGGTCTCCATGGCAGTATGCGTACGGATTTAACCCACCCTCCCCAAACGGACTCAAACTATCGGGACTGTTGAAGCGCATCAGAATAGGATTAAACGCCCGATGCCCATTCCCCAGCAAATAACACCCCGTCACCGGATCCGGCCGCTCGCCGTTAAAGCCAAGCAGGCTGAGTAACCCGCTCCGAACGGGGCGGTGACCATAGGACGAATAGGCGATGGGCTGCGGTAGTTGATTGGCCTTGACCGTCTGCAACACCGACCGCTGCTGATCAGTGGCCAGCAGCGTGGTATCAGGCGCATCACCCTCACTTCGTTGTTGCGCCAACAACTGGTCACCCTGCTGGATGATCGAGTAGCGCATCGCACCCTGTATCTCGGTGGCCAGCCTGCTTTTGCAGTAGAAGCGCTGGCGCTCGGGGGTATCTGCCAGCGCATGACTGGTCAGGCGATGGAGGGAGTCGTAGTGGTAACGACAGAGTACGGTTTCGCGCGGTGATGGGATCATGGGTGGTTATCCCGGGTCCGAAGTGCGGTGGGTTCAGTATTGGCGCCTCTGCAAAGGTTGGGAACTAGCAGAACTGATAGGTGAGTGGGCTTTCGCGTTCGATTTGCTGATCAGCATTGTGTTTTTCGAGAAAATCGTTGGCAGTGCCGGCCTCTTCGCGAGCAGGCTCGCTCCCACATTTTTGATCGGTGTCGTGTTGCCAGGGCCGATCCCCTTGTGGGAGCGAGCCTGCTCGCGAAGACGGCCGTCCATGCGACTTGATTTTTCCCGACCAATCCCTCTGTTTCAACCCCTCACGAAAGTTGGAAGGCTTCTTGCAGTAGCCGCTTTGCGCCAGCTTCCGGCGTCAAAAGTTTGCTTCAAAGGAACGGGGAATACCGGTGGATCGCTCGCAGTTAATCAACAGTGCCCGCACGAACATGGCAGACCTCAGTCGAGGCAATCTGGGCGTGCCGCTGTTGCTGCTGGTGATGCTGGCGATGATGATGTTGCCAATGCCGCCGTTCCTGCTCGACGTGTTCTTCACGTTCAATATCGCGTTGTCGATCGTCGTCTTGCTGGTCTGCGTCTACGCCTTGCGACCGCTGGATTTTGCCGTGTTCCCGACCATCCTGCTGGTGGCGACGCTCTTGCGGCTGGCGCTCAACGTGGCGTCCACGCGGGTGGTGATGCTCCACGGCCAGGACGGTCATGCCGCCGCGGGCAAGGTGATCCAGGCCTTCGGCGAGGTGGTGATCGGCGGGAACTACGTGGTGGGTATCGTGGTGTTCGCGATCCTGATGATCATCAACTTCGTCGTGGTGACCAAGGGTGCCGGGCGTATTTCCGAGGTGAGCGCGCGGTTCACCCTCGATGCGATGCCTGGCAAACAGATGGCCATCGACGCCGACCTCAACGCCGGCCTGATCGACCAGAACCAGGCCAAGGCCCGGCGTTCGGAAGTGGCGCAGGAGGCCGAGTTCTACGGTTCCATGGACGGTGCCAGCAAGTTCGTGCGCGGTGACGCCATCGCCGGCCTGTTGATTCTGTTCATCAACCTGATCGGCGGCATGGCGGTCGGTATCTTCCAGCACAACATGACCTTCGCCGATGCCGGCAAAGTGTACGCCCTGCTGACCATCGGTGACGGTTTGGTGGCGCAATTGCCATCACTGTTTTTATCCACGGCGGCGGCGATCATGGTGACCCGTGCTTCGGGCTCCGAAGACATGGGCAAGCAGATCAATCGGCAGATGTTCGCATCGCCCAAGGCGCTGGCAGTGTCGGCGGGCCTGATGGCGGTCATGGGGCTGGTGCCCGGCATGCCGCACTTTTCCTTCCTGTCCATGGCCGCCCTGGCTGCGGGCGGAGCGTACCTGTTCTGGAAAAAACAGAACACCGCCAAGGTGCAGGCCCTGCAAGAGGTCAAGCGTCAGCAGGAGCTGTTGCCATCGCCGGCCCGCGCCCAGGAAACCAAGGAGCTGGGCTGGGATGACGTGACGCCGATCGACATGATCGGCCTGGAAGTGGGCTACCGCCTGATTCCGCTGGTGGACCGCAACCAGGGCGGTCAATTGCTGGCGCGGATCAAGGGCGTGCGCAAGAAGCTGTCCCAGGACCTGGGCTTCCTCATGCCCACGGTGCACATCCGCGACAACCTTGACCTGGCGCCGAGTGCGTATCGCCTGACCCTCATGGGGGTGATCCTGGCCGAGGCGGAGATCTATCCGGATCGCGAACTGGCGATCAACCCGGGGCAGGTCTACGGCACGCTCAACGGCATTACCGCCAAAGATCCGGCTTTTGGCCTTGAGGCGGTATGGATCGAAATCAGCCAGCGCGCCCAGGCGCAATCGCTTGGTTACACCGTGGTCGATGCCAGTACCGTGGTAGCCACCCACTTGAACCAGATTCTGTACAAGCACTCCAGCGAGCTGATCGGCCACGAGGAAGTCCAGCAACTGATGCAATTGCTGGCGAAAAACTCGCCGAAACTGGCCGAAGAGCTGGTACCGGGCGTGCTGTCGCTGTCGCAATTGCTCAAGGTCCTGCAAGCGCTGTTGGCCGAACAGGTGCCGGTACGCGACATTCGTAGTATTGCCGAAGCCATCGCGAACAATGCCAACAAGAGTCAAGATACCGCCGCACTGGTCGCTGCGGTGCGTGTCGGCGTATCCCGCGCAATCGTGCAAAGCATTGTAGGCACTGACTCCGAGCTGCCAGTGATCACGCTGGAGCCAAGGTTGGAACAAATATTGCTCAACAGTCTGCAGAAGGCAGGACAAGGCTCGGAAGAAGGCGTTCTGCTGGAGCCAAGCATGGCGGAGAAGCTGCAGCGCTCGTTGATCGATGCGGCGCAGCGGCAGGAGATGCAAGGTCAACCGGTGATTCTGCTGGTGGCCGGTCCGGTTCGCGCGATGCTCTCGCGATTCGGTCGGCTCGCAGTCCCGGGTTTGCATGTGTTGGCCTATCAGGAAATCCCTGACAACAAGCAAGTGACCATCGTTGCGACAGTAGGGCCCAACGGCTGAGGTAGTGGTTTATGCAAGTTAAGCGTTTTTTCGCCGCCGATATGCGTCAGGCCATGAAGCTGGTTCGTGATGAGCTGGGCGCTGATGCCGCCATCATTGGCAACCGCCGCATCGCCGG
>Ga0068843_1000528_pt1 | contig 14854 bp, 1 predicted proteins | sample Hof3ISUMetaT_5_FD_73617 | JGI IMG/M metagenome (GOLD analysis project Ga0068843, IMG submission 73617) | Enriched soil aggregate microbial communities from Iowa State university to study microbial drivers of carbon cycling -... | ecosystem: Environmental > Terrestrial > Soil > Agricultural land... | reverse complement strand
ACCCTGGTTCAGTGGCCCCCAAGTCCTGCTCGCCGCCAGCCACGGCATCGTCTCGGCTCTCGGCTTTCCCTGCTTGGTGCCCGTTGAAAGCGAACGGGTGAGGACACAGGGCAGCACCCATTCGCAAACACATGCGAGAGGAAGTGTGGGGCAACTTGCGCTGATTCGAGCCGTGCTGCACTGTGTGTTTCTCAGTCCACAGTCGGGCTCCCAGTCCCGGCTTCGTGATCGGCCGTCGGCTGCGGTGCGACATGAGTGCAGGCGCCAGTTCCTCCTTGCCCGCTGCGCCCGTCGCTGCCATGTCCGCTGCACCGTGCCAGAGCGATGGCGCCTTATTGCTCGCCGGACAGGAGTCGTCCCTGCTGCTGGTCAAGCCCCTTCGCCGTTTCTTCTCGCTGCTGCAGCGCGTGCTGGCCAAGCTGAAGGCCACGGCGGCCGACGGTACCACCGGCTCTAACCTACCTGACGCGTTCGTAGAAGAGTACAACGAGTTGATCACCGTGCTGCTGCAGGCCATGCAGCCACCGATTCACGCTATCACCACCAGACAGCTGCAGGGACACGGCAACATCGACGATCCGCAGCTGCTGACCGATCTTGCGCAGACGCTTCAGCGCATGCTGCGGTGGAAGGGTGCTGGCGCATCCGACTCTCCCTCCTTATCGTCCGAGGCAGAGGAGCTCTGTGCCGACCTTCTTCTGAGCGGATTTGAATCATTTTTCCCGAGCATTGCGGAACGTGTTGCTGCAGTCCACTCGCTGTCACGCCAGGCGCTGCGCTCCGATGCCAGGCCGGGCGGATCCCGCGCGAGCGTCTCCTTCGCATTGGAGGCGTTAGCACGACGATATTCTGGTGCAGTCGATGCAGCACCGGATGCAACTGCCCCTGCGCTGTCCGGCATTCTGTTTGCCGTGCCGGATCGATCTATCGTTGCTGCGGGTGTCTTTGAGCAAGTCAGCACGTTGTTGCTGCAGGTGGCCCGATCCGACTGGCACGCGGCGGCTGCAGCAAGTGCACAGCTCCCGAGCAAGCAACGGCCACGCGGACGCACTGTTCAGTGTATTGCAAGCCACACCAACTTCATCGCGGTATTTCTGTCGCAGCTGTATGCTTCGCTGGATTGGTCTGGAGAGGAGCCACCGTCTGATGCTGCGGCTCCAGCTGAGGAATCTTCCGCCCCGACGGCTGCCGCGTCTGCGGTGACGTCCACGCTGCCTCTCTTCTTTCAGCTGCAGCACACGCTGTTCCTGCATTGCATCGATCTGCTGGACTACACGCAGCACATTGCCGCGGGCGGAGATAGCGCCGCTCGCCCCTCCACCTTCCACGAGTCTCAATTGGCGCGACTGCTTCATTTCGCTGTTCCGCTGTTGACACGCGTCCTGCAACGGCTTAGCGAAGGAGCTGATCCACTGTGTTGGACCAGTGCGCAAGTGGGCGATCTGGTGCAGTCCGCATTGTCGCTGCTGTGCCGCATCGGCGCGCTTGATGATCGGGAAAGCCATGCAGCTGCATCTACGGCAGTGGCTGCCAGCTCCCTTCCGTTCGCGTTCCGGGGTGCACAACTGCGTCACATGCTGGCACTGCTGCTCGAAAGCCACCAGTTCACCACGACGGTGTTCCGCAGCGAGGCCGCAGGCAGCACCGCTCCCCCCGGTGGCGGAGGCAAGCTGCACAACGTCCTCGTGCCCTTCGCGCAGCGCGTGTTGACGGGCGTGTTCTTCCGATTCGCACGCAACTCGCGACGACAGCTGCTTCAGAGCACGCCGCGTGGTCAGCGCAGCACCGTGCCCCTCGACACGGTTACGATGAGCCGCGATGAATTCTGCGCGTTCTACTCGCTGTGCAACGCACCGGTCACGTTCCCGTCGGTTATGGGCGCCACTGCCGAAGCGCTTACAGCCAAAACTCCTGCCGCAGCCCCCATGGCCGCGTCAATCGCACCGCCAGCGCTAGTGCTGCCGACCCCCGCTCCTGCACTCACGACGGCGCCGAGTTCCACTGCCACACCGGCGTTGTCCTTCTCGCTCCCTTCCGCTCCGGCGACCCTGCACCGATCCCACACGGCTTCTGCACTCTCGTCACGTTTGCCTGCACCGGGTGATGGCCCAAGCGCTGGCGCGTCACAGCCCTTGGCCACGGCGCTTGTTCCTGCGAGTGCGGCGCAGTTCCAGGCGGTCGCCGAGTTCCGCAAGGCGCTGAGGAGTGGAACCGGCCCTGCTCCGTCAGTGCCCTCCGCGCAGGCGCAGCTGTCTCTGGAGGCATTCTTGGGGTGGAACTTGGCCGCATTCGTGCAGGATGCACGCGGGAAGCTCGAGCAGCTGCGCCATTTGTACGAAGCCACGGCACCAGATGCGCCTGGAAGTGGTGCGGGCTGGGTCGAGGACAATGTCGAGGACGATGCAGATGAGCAGGACGAAGCGAAGTCTCAACCGCAGGCTAAGCCGCATGTCGCAACTGGCCAGCTGCTGCAGCAGCTCTTGGCTGCGTACGGCACGTTGTTGAAGCAGCAGGTGTTCCCAGCATCTCCGGCAGTTGCACCTGCGGCTGCAGCTGAGCTGGGATCAACTGCTGCGACGGGATCAGCTGCTCCCACACCAGCGGCGCACGGTGCGGCACAGGACGACATGGCAACGCTTCGACCAATGGCATCTACTGCACTGCTGACTCCTTCGAATGCTGCCACAGCGGCTGCTGCAACAGCTTCATCCGAAGCGACGTCGGCAGCAGCTTCTGCAGCGGCCGCAAGTGCACTGGATGAGTTCATCCCGCGTCTGTTGGATTCCGAGAGCCGGTGGACACAGCAACCGCTCCACGGCGTCTTCCTCGCGTTCTTTGACAAGTTCACGCAGCAGCCCGACCCGCAACAACCCGCAACCGCAGCATCGAGCAGGAAGTCCGTGGGAGCTTCGCCGGCCACGCGCGACACTGCAACGGCAAGCCAACCGGCGAGCCAAGCGGTTGCGAAGACGAGCGCCGTGCCGTTCCAAGCAAAAGCCACGACTGGCGCCTGGCTTGCCACTCCGGCTCCTGTCGATATTGGCGCGGCAACCTTGCTTGCCGCTCATGCCGACACGCCCATGGTGCCCTCGCCCGCACTGGTGGAGGAGACGATGAAGCTGCCCCCAGCGCCTGCAGAGAGCAAAGTCAACAGCGACGGTAGCGCGGGCGAGCACAAGAGCAACGGTGGTGGGAATGGAGAAGCGACCAAGCTGCAGCTGCCTCAATCAACGGCCACATCAGCTTCACCGCCCCCGAGTCTGGAACTACTCGAGTCTCCGCAGCCATCTCCCCTTCCCGCTCCCAGCCCAGTCGTGCCTGACCCGCTTCCGTCGCAGTTGCAGTCAAGCGATGGTGTCTCCGTCTCATCTATCTCCTCATCGGCCGCCACTAGCTCGGAGTTCCCTGGCGGCGAGCTGGAAGAGCCTGCTCGGTGCTTGAGCAGCTTGTTCCTGCGCTGCCTCAGCGAGATGGGCGGTGGGAGCGCCAAGAAGAAAGTGGAAGAATGGCGAGATGCTCTGCGCGCTGAAAAGGCCTTTGCCGCCGCGTGCATCAAGCACAATGGCCTCAGTGCTGAGGTGACGCAGTACAGCGGCAGCGTTGCTGCAGTGGAGCTGCTGCGTCTCGCTCTGTCGGTACACCCATTGACAGGCCTTCCGCGCGTGCGTTTGTTGTCGCATCCGACTTGCCCCCAGTGGCTGAAGGCTGTGGTACAAAGCACGTTCACGGAGGTGCGTGCGCCGCTGCTGCATCTCATGCGCGGCATTGAAGAGGAGGAAGAGGTGCTCAACGAGCCGCCGCCAGCGGATGCGGACGCTGACGCACAAAGCACGACGTCTTCCGCGGCGCCCATTGTGACATTCACGGCGGGTGCCGTCAACGTGAAAGCGCTTCCACGCACACTCGAAGGCAAGAAAGCGCTCCGGTCCATCCGTCGTCTGGCCGCACAATCCCGCGCACTCGTGCAGCGCGTGCTGAACAACAGCTTGTTCTTGCTGCGCGAGCTAGATGTCATCGGCAAGGAGCAGCTGCATCCGTTGATGGAGGCAAGCGCAACACCTGCTCCTGGACCTTCCACGAGCCCGATCGCGGAGGAGAGTGAAGAAACCGAGGATGAGCAAAGCGAACCGGAAAGCGAGGAGGGAGACGATGAGGAGGAAGAAGCAGAAGATGTCGCCGAGCTGCCACAGCGCTTCGTCGCGTTTGCAGCACAGCCGAGCGGTGGCAACATGACGATGCCGACACGTTACCGCACGGTCGGAGCTCCGTCGAATGCGAGCCCAGTTGGTGGGTCGTCCTCATTCAGCTCTCAAGCGGACGCGTCTGCAAATTTGACGGCATCAGCACCCCAATTGCCTGCGCATCTGTTGAATTCTGCAGCCTTTCGCGGCGACTCGAGTACCCGCCGTCGCCGTCGAGGACAACTCGGAGATGGCAGCGGCGACATTGGCGCTGCTTCGTCATTGGCCGCCGCACCGACGATGCGTGAGTCCGCCTCCTCCGCTGCGCTGGAGAAGCAATCAAGTGCTCACGGTCTGCGCAGTGCGGATTCCATGGTGGCCTCTTTGGCACGACCGGTCGGTGGCGTCGCGGGCCCATCATTGCTCGAGCGGCAGCAATCTGAGATCGTTCGTCGTCGGCGTCACTCGGTGCTAACCATCAGCCCGGACATGCAGGACGTATCCTCCACACTCGACCCGGACGCGAATGGAGCAGACGGGGTCAGCACGTCCAATATCAGCAGTTACCTGCGAAGCCTCGGTGCATCGGGCTCGGAACAACTCGGGCAGGTCAAAGGCGGGGCCGCAGGCGGAGCAAGTGCGAACTCGCTGTGGTCCTCGTGGAGCACGAGCGCATCACAACGCAATGGTCGGGCGCCATACGACGCCAAGTGGCTGTCGAAACTGGTGCATTGCGGTGCGGATCTCGCGCCACCACTACCGTCCAGCAGCTTGGCTGCCTCGGCACGCACACTGTCCATCAAGCCCGCGGTGAAGTTGCCTTCTCTCCGCGACGTGCTCCGCCCGTCCATTCGCCGCTTCCAAAGCGTTTGTCTGCTTCGCGTTCGTTTGCTGGGCTGGCTGAACCAGTGCTTCACAGCCGGTTTTGGCACTCCGATCGTCGCGCACGTGTTTCCTCTGCTGGTGACCTGCTTGGCACGGCTCAAGGGCGACGCGCACCTCCTGCACTACGGCAAACTCATCGTGCACAGACAGAACCAGGGCGGCGGGTATGGACACGTGCTCCTGCACTTCTACAAGCATGTGGTCAATGCAATCAACGCGCAGCTGGCGGATGCGCCTGGCAGCACCGAAGCGGCCAGCGCAGTTTCGCGCTCACAGGACATTGATTCCGCTGCGGTGGAGGGCGGAGTAAAGGGCGGGGTGACAGCAACCAATCCCGTGTCGTACTCTGATCCTGCATGGCTGCGCATTCGCAGCTGCTTGCAGTTGCTGCGCCTGGATTTTCTGGCGGAGGACACGGAGAGCATCGTTGGAAGCGGCGTCTTCGCGGCGCTGTTCCGCACCATCCAGCACATTGACGCGTCCATCCAGGCGGCAGTGGCAGCGGATGCTGCACCAGCGCGCTCGGTGAATGCGAGCCCGACCATGAGCGGAATTGGAGACATGAGTGGCGTGCCTCCGCTGCAGCTGGATGGGCGTGCCCTGGGCACCCGCAGCAGCAGCGGTGGCTCGCTGCTGTCCCTACCTGCCGCGCCTGAGCTACAGTCTGCCAAGAGCGGAGGTTCTGCAGCACCGCAAGCTGCTGCACCATCGTCCACCTTGTCGTCAGACAGCGCACTGCCCATCACGCTGCGCTACGCATCTGCCTATCACCTCAAGTTCCAATGCTGGCAGACGCTTAAGTTCCTCACACTGTTCGTGCTGGCACAGCGGCAACGGAGCGGCGGCACCAACACGACGAGCGGGCTGCCCAGCGGTGATAGTCAGTCAACCGGCGGCGGCAATACCGCCAACTCCAACAGTGTCCTCCTGTCGAGTGTGGCGCGTCAGTTCGTGCAGCTGATCGTGCACCAGCTCAGCGTGATGGCCGCGGCACCGCCCAAACTGCCGCTGCAGCACGAGGACGGCAGCCTGATGTACACGATGGATTGCGCGCGCATCCTCTGCCAGTTCACGAAGCTCAAAGCCGTATGCAGCGTGCAGCAGCTGCGACAGTTGCTGCACCTGGGCACTGCAGCGCCAGCAGCCATTCGGACGGTGCTCGTGCAGCTGGTCGCGGCTGAACTGCATCACATCCCTCCGGTCGACTTGGACACAGTCCCTCTGTCGACGCCGCTTGCTTCTGTGAACGCGTCGCCGGTGCTGGGGCCCGCTTCCGCTTCTTCAATATCTTACGCAGCATCGGTGTCGGCAGGCTCAGTTTCGGCCGGCTCAGTCGCAGCCGACTTCGTGCAACAGATACTGGAGCGCATTGGACAACTGCTCGTGGCCAACACGGTGCTACCGAGCATCTGTCAGCTTGACGCCTCAGTGAGCCTTCCCGCCGCAAGTCCCGCGCAGTCGAGGCAGCAGTCGATCAACGGAGTGCCGACGATGCTGTCACCCGTGTTTGTTGGACGATCCGCACCCAGCTTCTCAGGCTCGGCCAGCCCTGTCGAACGCGGTGGCTCGTACCCTGACTTCCTGCCGCCCAATGGAGACAGGCGCAGCAGGGACACCAGTGCTCCGCGCACCGCCACCACCTCCGCTGATGAGGGCACCCGTCCGCCTTTCTGGTTCGAAAGCGGCTACCAAAGTTGGCGCTTCTATCCGCACTTTCACGCGTGCAGCGGACAAGCCAGTGAGAGTGCGCTCGTGGAGGAGCTGATCACGGCGCTGCGCTCCTTGGCCCTGGACAAGCGTTGGGCACCTGTTGTGATGGCACAGCTGCAAAACCAGGTGCTGCAGCTGCCGGCCGCTTTGCAGCAACTTGCTTCGCTGGCAACGGAGGCTGCGGGCTCTGCGCAAATGACATCGACCGATGTGGCGAGTAACTTGGACCACAGCTTCACAGCCGGCCTAGCTGCACTGTCCGTTCTCGGCGGTCACACGTTCGCTCTGCGGCGTGGCGCACTTGTGGAGGTGATGCTGCACGGACGTCGCTCTGTTCGCGGTCGTGTGCGTCAGATCGACCAGCACCTGTGCCGCGTGCTGGTGCGCCTGTCTCCATCGCAACCGTACACTGTCCAGCGGCCGTACGGACGCTCCAGTGCCAACAGCGGCAGCTCAGGCGCGTCAAAAGGCGACCATGATTTCGTGCCGGCGCCTGCGACCGAGCAGGAGTTCTCGTTCGACCAGGTGCGTGTGTGGCCCGTGCTAGCTGCCCCGCTGCTCAGCGACCTGCCGCGCGCTACCGAGCTGTGGTCGTGCGTGCGCGAGTGCCTGCAGCTCGCAGCGGACCTTCCGGACTCCGCTTCGGCCGAACCCGCTTCCATCCCAATGCTGCTGTGCGTGCAGACGCAGAAGGCTCTCGTGCAGCTGCTTCACTCGCAGCTTCTGTCGTCGTTGAGCAAGAGCCGCGCGCGCGGTGCAGCCACGTCATTGGCCACCGAAGCAAGCATGAGCGGCGGCGCGCTGGCGGGCACGTCAGTGTCAGCGCAAGGAAGCCCATCGCTGTCACCAATGCCCCCAGCTGCTGATCCCACGGAGCGACTGGAGCTCAGCTCGTACCCGTTGGCGCTGTCGCCCATCCCAAGCTCGCCGCCGTCGCTGTCTCCCGAACCGCAGTCCGCTGAAGGACGAGGTGGCAGCATTCTGGGACAGCTTCAAAATTCCTCGCAGGATGCCAAGCAAAGCGAGAGTGGCGTGCGCGTCGCACTTCGGGCTGTGCCATCAGCTGTGCAGTCCACTGCAGCACCCTCGCTTGCTCGTGTCGGTCCATCGTCGTCGAAGTTCGAAGCGCAACTGGTGTCGACTGTTTCGGCCCCGATGGACTTCGCCTCATTCTTGCCATTGCTGTTGCGACTGAGTGAGCGCGCTCCTCATGCCGTGCTGTCGTTGTCGCTGCCGGAGATGGAGCGCGCATCAGCACTCCTGTCACGCCGGCTGTGGGAGGTGCGTCGGGCAGAGATCAAGCACGAGCGCTTGTGGGAAGCCTCTGTGGCTCCGACAGAAGACACCTCGGCCAATTCCGGTGCCAGCAAGCGACAACACTCACGTCGCAGCAGCGCGCTGATGCAGCAGATGCGACAGGACCCTGCTCTGGCTGAACGTGTCGCGTTCATCCCCTTCACCGAGGCCGCTGCCAAAGCGTCACCCGCCAGCGGAGCGATGTCATCCCGCCAACCGCTGGTGGTTGCGCTGCAGTCCTTCTTCGACACGCACTCGCTGCAACAGATCCGTGGCGTTGCCACGCACACACTTGGGGCCAAGTCCGGTGCCCTTCCACGCTTCATGATCTTCCCGCTCCTTGCCGGGGCGCGACATGATGCAGAAGATGGACAGCAGCAACAGGATGAAGGCGGCATCGTGGTGGTGCAGGTACCTCCCGCAGGAATTGCCTTCCAAAAAGAAGCGAGTGCTGCAGCAACGAAGGGCAAGGAGTCGCCACCCAGCGCAGTGGTGCCTCGCCTGCTGACTCTCGCGGATCTGGGTTTGTCGGCCGCTGTTGCAGAGGCCATCTTACCCCTGCGACCCGCAGGACCTGTGCCAGCGGCCACTTCCTCGCAGTCCTCCGCTTCATCATCGCAGCAGCAGCACTGCGACCTCGAAGAGGCCGAAGCCGAGGCGCTGGAGATTGTGCTGGGTGACGGCTGCGATCCCAGCAGCTGGAGCGCCGAGCAGTGGCACCGCGAGCTCGAGAACGCGTCCGCTCGCAGCGGTGGCATTCACGACACTGCCGCTGCAAGTGCTGCGCTGCCTGGTGTGATGGCAACTCCCCAGCGCGGTCACATTGCCGTCACGCCACGCCGTGTTATCATTGGCCCCTACGGGCAAGCTGCTGTACTGACCTCGGCCACACCGGCATCGTCGCGACCTGGAAGCCCGAACGTGTGGCAGAAGCGACTAACACTCCAGATTCCCGGCGCGGAGTCCAGTGCATCTGCTGCTTCTGCAGTAGGCGCAGCCAGGAACAATCCTCAAGCTAGCTCTGCAGCGACAACTGCAGCTGGTGGTGGAATTGAAGAAGCGTCTGCGGAGTCCACGGGCGGTGCTGACAGCACAGCAGGAGCTGGTGGAGTTGGTCACTTGCAAGCAAAGTTCGTCCGCACGACCACGCAAGCCGAGCGGCAAACCTTGCTGAAGCACATCGCGCGCGCCGTCGCGCAGCAGCCTGCCGATCCCTCTCAATGGCGTCTGTACGACTTCGTCGATGCGCGCGACGTGTACGGCGACTGGTACTTGGCGCAAGTCATTGCGTTCAAGCATGCGGCCACGGAGGCCGGCTCGCACGCCGGTGCGGGCGGCGAGCGCGTGGCGGTGCTGGTGCACTTCTTCGCATGGGACGACATGTACCGCGAATGGATCAGTCTGGACCACTTCCTGCCTGCGAAACCCGATGGGCGCCGACCAACCCCTCCACCGCACCTGGCGCGCTTGCGTGCAGCGTCGTTGTTCCAGGCAAGTTTGGAGCGCTTGGAGGCCGACCGATTCATCCGGCGCGTCAAGGTGTTCGGGCGTGAGGTGGTCGCAGCGATGAAGGCGGAGCGGGAGCAGGCGGCGATTTTGCTGGCGAGAGATCAAGCGAAGCAGCTCGCCGGTGTGGCACTCAGCGATCCGTACTCGTATCCGCTGTCGTGCACTGTGGGCGGAGGCGGTGGCAGCAACCCGGCCTGCGTGGAACCTCGTTCGGAGCATACGGGCGGCTTGCAGCTCGGCACCCAGGTGCTTCTGACTGCCGGTGCGATTGAGCTGTTGAGCCTGCAGCTCGGTCGTGGCATCCTCGCCCTCGAAACAGAGTACCGCAAGGGCGACAGGCTGATGGTGCTGGACACGGTGAACAAGCTGTGCGAGGCAGAGGTGCTCGAGTGCCGCTTCGGATCGGCGGCGGGCGGCGGTGCAACGGCGGGAGGAGAGATCCTCATCCACTATATCGGATGGCCGAGCAAGTGGGACGAGGTGCTGCCGGTCAGCAGTGAGCGTATCCAGAGCAAGCGCGGCTTCGGCGGAGCAGCCACATCTACGTTCAAGCGGCACCGCAGCAGTGGGTCCGATGACGCCTTCGCTGACGACGAGGATCTCGGTGCATCCAGTTTGGCTTCGCGTGCCGCATCGAGCTGGAATGGACCCGGAGGCCATGCCGCGCAGCTCATCGGACTCGTGGGCGAGCACGCCGTCATCACGAAGCTAGCCAAGGCGCCCCGCAGCTTTGAGGAGATGATGGGCGGACCCAACTCCAATGAGCCGGCTGAGACGGAGCAGCGCGCGGGCCGTAAACCGCCCCAGCCGATCGCTGGCTCAGACACTCTCGCACAGGTGCAGCTGCTTGATCCAGTCTACGGCAGCCTGGTGTGCTTCTGGACGCGGCTGCACCTGCTCCGCCGCATGGACGACGTGGACGTAGCGCATTTGTCGCTGCCAGGCCTCCTGCGCTGCAACTCAACGCAGATCCGCGCAGCCTTGCAGCGCAACGAGCGCGACGTGCTCGGACACAGGGTTGCGCAGTTGGTGCAGCACATCGTTCGCGCACAAACCACTTCAGAGGGCGCGACACTGGGATCCTCCACCAGCGGCGCTGCACAGCTGGCTGCGGGCCACGTCGCATCAGGCGATCTGCCCCTCTCACCGACGGTGTTGCTCGACCCGATGGGAGCGATCTCCTCATCTGCAGCAGCCGCAGGAGCCTCCAGTGGAGGGAGCGGCACAACTGGCGGCATCGCGCAGGCACTTGATCTGCTGTCCCCTCCCGCGGGTGGTGCATCGTTGCCGTCCTTGCCGATTGTGCGGCCGGGCGGATGGGGCGCAGCCACAGAGAACTCCGGTACCGACGCTCTGAGCTGGCCGGCCCAATTCCAATCCGCTTTGAAACCTGAAGCCAGCACAGACTCTTCAGTCACTGCCCAGGCAGGACCCGACAGCAGCACCTTCGCTGCCTTGTTCTCGCGTCTTCTCTCATCCCTTCCGCGCGTGTCGCAACTCGTGCTGTCCTCTCAGCCGCCCTGTTCGAGCGGTGTGCTTCCGAGCGTTTCCTCCGCGCACAACACCTGCGAGACGGCGTTGGTGGTGCACCCGCGCCACCGCCCCGCACTGACGATGGAGAGCATGCGCGACGCAGAACAGAAGGCGCAGCGCGAGCACGTCTTCGTGCCGGAGCCGGAAGAGGAGGAGAAAGAGGAGGGCGAGGAAGGCAAGCAGCCGGAGCAAGCAGCCGAGCCATCGCAGGCACAGCAACCGAACATGTCAACAGGCCAAAACGTTCCCATCCCGAGTCTGCAGCGCTCGTCCTCTTCGCCTCGGTCTGCATCTGCGCTCGCTCCCGACCCTGGCGGTTCTGGCGCTTCCGATCCGCTGGTGCAGCAAGCCTGGCTAAGCGAGCGCATGTATCGCAACCTGACGGGCGTCGAGTGGGAGAAGCTCAGCGTCATGGGGTCGCTCACGGCACTCATCCTGCAGCAGCCGACCTCGGGAGCGCAGTCAGAATCGACGGAGCCGAAACTCACGCTGGAGCATGTGGCGTTCCTGGCGAAGCAGTGCGCAGAACTCACTGAAGCGCTGATGGCGCAGTTCCAGCCCGTGCGCAATATGTGCGTGCATGCCAACTCGCGCATGAGCGCTGCAGCTGCAGCAGCTGCGTCGTCCATGCACTCATTGGCCGGCGCCGCCTCCTCCTCCTCCTCCTCCGGGTCCGCGATCGACGCCTTGAGCGAGGTGCACATCCAGACCATCCGTCCCGGCGACGTTGTTCGCTTGTCCAGCGCACTACCCGGCGCAGAGGCGCTGCAGGTCAGCTGGACGCGCAGCAGCCAGCCCAACTTTGAAGTGGAATTCGTCACGGCAGCAGAAGAAAATGGCGCGCAGCTGACGACTGAACAGTTGGCACATCAGCTGCGCATTGAGGTGCCATCCTCTGGCGCCTCCTCCGCAGCTCCGACGACAACTGCTAAGATCGTTCCGCTTGTCCACCTCAAGAGCGTACCGGTGCTGCGCACAGGCGCGTCGTCGTTGATCTTGCCCAACCCGTGCTTCCTGCTGGCATCTCGCCCCTCTGCTGCTGCAGCCGCTGCTGCCGAAGGGCGTAAGGCACCGGGCAAAGCTGCCGCTGCAGACGAGGAGACCGAAGCGGCGGATGATGATTTCGGCATCCTTGTGGCGCCTTTCTCGACGCGTCCGTTGGAAAGCCTGGCGAGTTTCAGCGAGGTGCTGCTGCATTTGAGGAGGGAGGTGCGCACCACGCCGTCGTTGCTCCCCACGGAGCAACATGCAGCCACGCTAGCGGCACTCGAGCAAGTGATGCTGTGCTTGTGGTCCAACTGGTGCGACTGGCTTGCGCGATTCCACACGCTGTGTCCGTGGCCTTGCGCGCGCTTCAAAGGGCTCGTGTTCGAAATCGTGGCGCACTTGTCCTGCGAACTGAGTGCATCGCTGCAGGGTGATGCAGCCTCACCCGAACAAGCCGCTGCCTCCTCGCAGCTACTTGCGTCCATGCAACCCTTCTCTCTGGCGTGGCTATCTCCGCTCTTGTCCGAAGCACGGGACCGCTACGTGGCCGAGAAGGAGAACTGGCCGCTGTTCAGTTCGTATCTGCAGCGTATGGTGGAGATGCTCGTGGCGATGATGCAGCTCGAGCGGACTGTGCAGCACCAAATGGACAAACGAGACCAGCAGACTGCGGCTGTAACAGCAACGGTGCACAAGTCTGCGTCCTCTGCTGCACCGCTGCAGCACCCCCGTTTTGTGCGTCCTGCTGCAGTCAACACAGGCTCCCTGCTGCACAATCTCAGCGGCCCTTCTCCGCTCCAACCACACCCGTCGCCGGCCAGCAGCATCTTCTCGGATGACTATGACGAGTCTGAGATTCCCGGGGGAGGAGATTTGTCGCGCCGTGCGAGTCTGGTCGCCGTCGCAGCACCCTCCTCGGACGACTTTGAGGCGAGGTATTCCGCATCGGCTTCGCCATCGGTCTCCAGCTCGAATGCACACACGGGCGGAAGGCAGTCGCCTCCTTCGGTTTATACGACGCCGCATCCGGCCGGGGACGAGCACGATCATCATCACCAGTCGCATCATTCTGGCGGCCGTGCCAGTGCATCTCCGTCCCTTTCGTTGGAGTCGTTGGTTCGCGCAGAACTACCAGTGCTCACAGACGTGTTCGAGCTGATCCTGCTCAAGCGGCACTTGTTCCAGCGCATGCCTCCGCCGTCTTCGGCGCCTCGCTGTGCATGCAACGATTGCAAGCTAACACGCGGGGAGCATCCGGCGCTCGATGCCGCATTGATGCTGCTGGATTTCCACAGCAGCGTGTGGCCACAGATGCTCGGTGGCAGCATGTTGATGCTGCCTCACGCGGCGCGCTACCGCTTGTTCGATGAGCTGCTCAACGTGACGGCATCGCCGGAGCGCTGGCTGCCAGAGTTCCCGTTCACAACGCTCAAGGAGCGCGCATTGGCCAAGGAACTCGCGGCGGATGTTGCCTCGGGTGGAAGCAGCGGCCTGGCATCTCCGGGTTCCTCTACTGGAGCCAGTGCAAGCAGTGGCGATTCCAGTGTAGGGGACGACGACAGCGATTCGACGTGGCAGCAGCTCTGCAATGCGCTTCGTGTGACGCCGGAAGCGCACTTGCGTGGAAAACTGGGCGACGTGACCTGGAAGGCTCGCTTCAAGGGCCTGCACAACCGCGGGGCCGAAGGACTGCCCGGTCCGTTCCGCCAGTCACTGACGGAGATCTGTGCCGACTTGCGCGCGGCGGCTGCGGCGGGCTTGCCTGGATCCATCTTGATCCCTTCGCCGAACTTCGTGTTCGACACGGGCCTCGACCGAAACAAACTGATCCTTCACCCCGGAGCCGCCTCGTTAGACGGCGGTGACAGCTGCTACCGCTTCGGCCAGCTGCTCGGCGTGGCCATTCGCAGCCAAGGCGTGCTCGACGTGGACATGGCTGCACTGCTATGGAAGCTGCTGGCGGACGAGCGACTGGGCATGCTCGATCTGGCGTCCATCGACTACACGGCCTACAAGCAGTTGCAGTGGCGAAGCGAGGAGTCAGGCGAGTCGTTCACCGAGGAGGAGTTCATGGACAGCGTGGCCGATTCACTGACCTGGAGCACCACGCTGAGCGACGGGCGCACGCGCGTGGAGCTCGTCGCTGGCGGAGCCTCCAAGCCGGTCACCTTCGCGCAACGAACGAAGTACGCTCGTGCGGTGCTCCGTGCCCGGCTGGAGGAGAGCCGACTGGCGGTCAATCACATCCGTGCCGGCTTGTTCAGCGTGGTTCCTCAGCGCGCGTGCGAGCTGCTCACGTGGCGCGAACTGGAGCAGCGCGTGTGCGGCAGTCCGCAGCTCGACCTGGACTTGCTCGCGAAGCACACCGTGTACGCGCCGCGGAAGTTCACTGCGAGCAGTCCCGTGGTGGTGAACTTCTGGCGTGCGCTGCGTACTTTTACCCCGGAGGAGCAGGCGAAGTTCATGCAGTTCGCATGGGCGCGCTCGCGCCTGCCACCCGCCAGTGGACGCGACGCCACCTGGAGAATGAAGCTCAACATTCTTGAGGCGGCTGGCGCGCAGGACCTACCCACCTGCGAGACGTGCTTCTTCAACGTCAACCTGCCGCTGTACAAGGATTTTGACACGCTCTTTGCGAAGCTGCAGCTGGCTATCACGCACTGCTCGTCCATCAACAGCTGAGCTGGCTGTGCTGCTGGTTGCCCCTTGTTGAGCGCATGAAGTCTTCCACATTCCAACGCTTGCAATTTTCG
>Ga0068843_1005038_pt1 | contig 14964 bp, 11 predicted proteins | sample Hof3ISUMetaT_5_FD_73617 | JGI IMG/M metagenome (GOLD analysis project Ga0068843, IMG submission 73617) | Enriched soil aggregate microbial communities from Iowa State university to study microbial drivers of carbon cycling -... | ecosystem: Environmental > Terrestrial > Soil > Agricultural land... | reverse complement strand
GATTTCGATGAGCGATAAAACCACGGCGATCACCCTTGCACTGGGCGCCATAGCGCTGAGCACCCAGGCGCACGCCGACTTCCTGAGTGACAGCAAAGCCAGCCTGGGACTGAGGAATTTCTACTTCAACAATGACAACCGCGACGGCACCGCCGCGCCTTCAAACACCGCGGAATGGGCACAGGGTTTCATGCTCGATTACAAGTCGGGCTACACCGATGGCACGGTGGGTGTCGGTGTCGATGCATTGGGCTTGATGGGGGTCACGCTGGACAGTGGCAAGGGCCGGCATGTGGGCAGTTCGATGATTCCTTCGGACACGGATAACAGCGCGGTCGATCAGTGGAGCCGGCTCGGGTTGACCGGCAAGGTCAAGGTATCGAAAACCGAACTGCGCCTGGGCACACTGATGCCCAAGCTGCCGATCCTGGTGTCCAATGACGGCCGCCTGCTGCCACAAACCTTCGAAGGTGGACAGGTCACCTCGGGCGAGTTCAAGGATTTGACCTTCACCGCCGGGCGAATCGAACAGGCGACCGGTCGCGGCTCTAGCGATCAGACAGGCTTGGCTGCCACGGGCGGCACCCGTGAAAGCAATGCATTCGACTTCGCCGGCGGCGACTGGAAAGTCACCAAGGACCTGACCGCCCAGTATTACTACGCCAACCTGGATGACTACTACACCCAGCAGTTTTTCGGTCTGATCCACACCTTGGCCATTTCTCAAGGCCAGTCGCTGAAAACCGACCTGCGTTACTTCAAGACTGATTCGTCGGGGGCCAATGGTTCGGGCACTTCGGGCTACAGAATCAGTGGCTTCACCGAAGGTGGCGATGGCGAGATCGATAACAAGACATGGAGCGCCACACTGATCTACAGCTTCGGCGGCCATGCCGTGACAGCCGGTTATCAAAGCGTGTCGAGCGGCAGTGGCTTCACTCAACTCAACCAAGGCTCCCTGCCCGACAAAGGCGCCGCCGGAGCAAGTCTTTACCTGTACACCGATCGCCTGATCCAGACCTTCACTCGCGCGGGTGAGCGCACCTCATTCGGTCAATATGCGTATGACTTCGCGGCGCTCGGGGTGCCGGGCCTCAAGGCATCGGTCATGTATCTGAGCGGGGACAATATCAAGACCGTTTCGGGTGATAGCCAAAAAGAATGGGAGCGAGATATCAGCCTGGATTACGTGCTGCAATCCGGCGCGCTGAAAGGCGTCGGGTTTGGCTGGCGTAATGGCAAGTCGAACAGCGAGGCATCTCGCAACCAGGACCAGAACCGGTTGATCGTGAGCTACAGCATTCCATTGCTCTGACCCGCCGGCTTCACGGTAACGCGCACTTTGAGGGTTCTGGACTCACTGCTTTGCCTCAGCGCTGACTCGATGTCAGCGCTTTTCATGTCCTCTATGCCGCATGGCACTTACCTGGCGCATGCCCTCGTCCCCGCCGACCTGCCCATCAGTGACAGGTCGACGCCCTGCCGCGTCCAGCCAATCTCCGTTTAGTTCCATCAAATCGCAAATACCCGACCAACGGTAATTACTGTAGGCACAAAGCCTGCAATACCCACCTGGACGAACATTTGACGTCAATCTACCGCCATACGATTTTCCAAACCAACAGACCCAATTGAACAGCTCAATAGTGTCAGTTCGAGCGCAACTGTGGCCGCCACATTCCCCGCATACAGGATTATTGACATGATCGACCTTGCCACCTGGAACTTGAGCATCCCTGAAGGCAGCCCACCGGCCACCATCGAAACGCCTCGACTGGCGCAAGGCTTCAAGGACAAGTATTTCAGTTCTGAAGCCGCCACCCTTTCCTTCTGGGCACCGGTGACCGGTTCCAGGACGGCCAATGCTATTTACCCGCGCAGCGAGTTGCGCGAAACCTATAGCGATGGAAAGCTGCGCAACTGGCAGTATTCAGCGGCGGATAACATTCTGCGGGCGAATCTGAGCATCAATCAGGTGCCCAGCACGGGCAAGATCGTGATTGGCCAGATTCACAACAAGGACAGCAACAACCCCATGGTGAAGCTGGAATACCAGTACAAAACCTCGTCTTCGACGGGAAACATCGTCGCCAAGGTGCGCATGCGCCCCGACGATGAAGAGGGCCGGGTCATTACCATTGCGACGGGAGTGCCGCTCGAGCGCAACTTCTCCTACCAGATCCACCTCAGCCCGAAGGGCGCGCTGGGCATCAGCGCAGCAGGAAACAACTGGAGAACCACCATCGACCCGACCTGGAAGACCAAACCCCTGTATTTCAAAGCGGGTGCGTATGTGCAGGACAACACCGGTTACCCCACCGAGGGCGGAAAAGTGACGTTCAGGATGCTGGAGGTCCAACACAACATTAAGCCACTTCTCTAGGTCACTCCCTTGGCGCGCCGATCCGAAGGGTGAAGACTTCAGTGGCTTTACTCGTCGATCGGCTGCCAAAGGGTAGCGCTGCCGAGCTTCGGCTCACCTGCAGCAACCCACCTGTGCCCACAGGCTTGGCGCCACCTCACCCCAGGCAAACATCGCTGTCCCCTGCGAATGCATCGCGCAAATAGTCTGTGAATGCTCGCACCCGCGCAGATAGCCTGCGATCCGGGAGCGTCACAGCATGAATGGGGAGAGACGCCGGCACGTAACTTTCCAGTATGGCGACTACACGCCCTTCACTCAGGTCTTGTCTAAACAGCCAGGACGGAGAAAGCGAAACGCCCAATCCGCTCAATACCATCTGCCTGATCGCCTCACTGTTATTGCTGCGCACATTGCCACTGACTTGCACACTGTTCCATCGGCCATTGTGCTCGAATCGCCAGCTGGCAAAATGCTCCAACTGGTTGAAGACAAGACAATTGTGCCTGGCCAGATCGTTCGGCGTTGCAGGAACGCCATGTCGCTCCAGGTAGCTGGGCGCCGCGAACACACAACGCCGAGTCAGTCCGATTTTTCTGGCGAGCAAGCCACTGTCCTTGAGCTCTCCTATCCGCACCGCGACATCGATGCCAGCGCTCAACAGATCGACATTTTCATCGCTTAACTGCATATCGACAGACACCTCTGGGTAAAGCGCCAGAAAACCGTGCAGCCTGGAGGCGATTTGTACGCGTCCAAAACTGCCCGACGACCCGATACGCAAGGACCCTGCAATGCGCTCCTGCCCGGCATGAAAGGTATGCTCGGCATTTTCCACGCACGCCAGGATCGCCCTGCAGTGTTGGTAGTAACGTTTTCCCTCATCTGTCATCGACAATTGACGCGTGCTGCGGGCAAACAGGCGGCCACCCAGTCGGGTCTCCAAGGCGCTGATGTGTTTACTGATTGTCGGTTGGCTCAGACCCAGTTCACGGGCAACGGCGGAAAAACTGCCCCGCTCCACCACCCGGACGAATATCGACATCGATTCAAGGGTGTCCATTGGATTTCGATTTAGTCACGTTTTGGAATAATCACTATAGGGATTTACCGGCTTATCGGAAAGCATACGCCGGGTGAAACTGATTCAACGCCAACACGGCCTGAACCCTTTCACGAGGTAGACCCATGAACACCCTCATGCGTGCAGCTGTTGCAGTTATCCCTCAAAGCCCGCTCCAGGTACAGCGCTTGGCCCTCCCTGTTCCGCTTGCAGGCCAGGTCCTGGTCAAAGTCATTGCCAGTGGCGTGAACCCATTGGACACGAAGATCAGTCAAGGCCAGGGTGCACACGCCCGCCAGCCATTCCCTGCGGTATTGGGCATGGACCTGGCTGGCGTGGTGGTAGCCCTTGGGGAAGGCGTCACGTCCTTCCACACCGGTGAAGAAGTCTATGGCATGGCCGGCGGCATTGGTGGGCAGCAAGGTTCGTTGGCTGAATACATCTGCGTGGACGCCGACCTGATCGCCCGCAAACCCGACACTCTGAGCATGCGTGAAGCGGCAGCGCTGCCTTTGGTGTTCATCACCGCCTGGGAAGGCCTGGTCGACCGCGCCAACGTCCACGCGGGGCAAAAAGTTCTGATCCAGGCTGGCGCAGGGGGCGTAGGGCACATCGCAATACAAATCGCAAAGGCTCGGGGTGCGCAGGTTTATGCCACGGCAAGCGCCAAAAATCGTGACGTGATCGAACGCTTTGGCGCCACGGCCATCGATTACAACGATCAAGCCCCTGCCGAGTACATGAATCAGTACACCGATGGCGAAGGTTTTGACATCGTGTATGACACCGTCGGTGGCGCGACGCTCGACGCATCCTTCGCGGTGACCAAGGTGTATACAGGCCATGTGGTCAGCTGCCTGGGCTGGGGTGAACACAAGCTCGCCCCCCTGTCCTTCCGTGGCGCTACCTACTCTGGCGTCTTCACACTGCTGCCGCTGTTGACCGGCAAAGGGCGCAAGCACCACGGCGAGATCCTGGCCGAGGCCACGCGTTTGGCTGAATCAGGGGCGCTGCGGGTGCTGCTCGATGAGCGCACATTCACCCTCGACACCGTCAACCAAGCCTATGCAATCGTGTCTGGCGCAACAGCGAAAGGTAAGATCGTCGTCGATATCTGATGCGGCGAGGGCGATTTTACAGTGGCAAACGCCCGCCCCCATGGCGGGCTTTGTTTGCGTTCGGTTTTCAACCGGGCCGGGAAATGCCGTGATGACGCAGTTTGCGATAGAGCGTATTGCGGCTGATCCCCAGGCGGGCGGCGACATGGGCGATATGCCAATGTTCCGCCTCGATCAGTGTGAGCAGTGTCTGGCGCTCGGATACGCCCAGTGGATTTTCCGCCACCGCGGTTGGCGCTGATGCTGCCGGCAGCAACTCCGCCAGGTCGTCCAGCGTCACACGTCCTTCCAACGCCAAGGCTACCAGCGTGCGCAGACACGTACGCAGCTGCCGGACATTGCCCGGCCAAGGTTGCTTGAGCAAGCACTCTCTGACGCCCGTCTCCAGCCGAATCCTTGCACCTTTGGATTCTTCGCGCAGCAGAAGGTCGAGCAGGCTGCCCTTGTCCGATCGTTCGCGCAACGGCGGCAGGTGCACGGCGAACCCGGCGATGCGATAAAAAAGATCTTCGCGCAAGCGCCCTTCGGTCACACAGGCATGCAGATCCTGGTGGCTGGCACTGATCAGGCGAACATCGAGCGCACGTGCGGTCGCCGCGCCTATGGGCACCACCTGACGTTCCTCCAGCACGCGAAGCAGGCGGGTTTGCAATGCCAGTGGCATATCGGCGATCTCATCGAGAAACAGGATGCCGCCATGGGCCTGTTCCAGCTTACCGATCATTCCATCTTTGCGTGCGCCGGTGAAACTGCCGCCGCGATAGCCGAACAGCTCGCTCTCGATCAGCGATTCTGGAATGGCCGCGCAATTGATTGCCACGAACGGCTGGCTCGCTCTGGAGCTGGCGCGATGCAGCGCCGCCGCAAACGCTTCCTTGCCGGTACCGGTTTCGCCCTGAAGAAACACCGGAACGTCACGTTCCAGGACACGCAATGCGCGAGCAAAACCGCGTTGCAGGCGCGGGTCTTCCAGGCACACGCGCACGTCATTGATCTTGGGGATTTCAGGCGTGGCGACAGGCGCCTGGCGTACCGGTTCACGCAACTGTCCGTAGAGCAGGCGTCCGTCCGCCAGCCGCACTGGCCAACAGATACCCGGCTGGGCGCTGGCCTGACTCATCACCTGATCGACAGGTGTTTCCAGCAGCATCGCCAGCGATTGCCCCACCACCTGGTCACGGCGCAAGCCCAACAGCTCCAGTGCTGCCTGATTGACTGCACAGATACGGGCACCCTCGTCGAAACTGAGCAGACCTTCACCCAACAACCCAACGTAGCCGGCCTCGGGGTGCAAGCGCAGCAAGTATCGCTGCGGATCGTGCCCCATGAAAAAACAACTCTCGATCAACTTGGCTGAGAGGTTGGTCAGCGCCATGGCCTGGAAGTGTTGCTCAAGACTGTGTTCCTCTCGCACGGAAGACAGGTTGAGCACGGCAAGCAACTCCCCGCGCGCATCAAATATCGGGCTCGCCGAACAAGTCAGGCCGACATGCTTGCCACGAAAATGCTCATCGCGACGGATGGTCACGTGCTGACGCTCGACCAGGCAGGTGCCGACACCGTTGGTGCCCTCGTGATCCTCGCTCCAGACTGAGCCAAGCCACAGCCCGGACCGCTGCACATCGGCACGCTCGGATTCGTTGAACACACTGTCGATCGCAACACCGCGCGCATCGGTGAGAAGCACCACCTGGCCGTCGCGACCGAGCTGCTGGTGCAGACTGTTCATCTGCCAATGCGCCACGGCAATGAGGTTTTCCAGGGGCCCGCGGTGGTCCTGCAAGCGCGGATGTTCCAGCACATTGGGCGCACGGCGGCTGGCGGGATCAAGCCGATACTGATCCAGGCACCGGCGCCAGGATCGGGTGATGGCCAGGTCGGCAGCAGTGCTGCGGCTGGCGACAGTGCCCTGCACGGCTTGCAGCACTTGTTGTGCATGGGCGTTGATCAAGGCCGGCTTCATTGTTCTTGTTCTCCGTTACGGTCAGGACACGGGTCTGTTGGCAGCTTATATGAAAAGATCGCGACGAGCGTTTTTTGCACCGGGTGACACTCTGTCATCCCCGATTTCCATAACCGTGACACAGATCCGGGGAAAATCCGGAGCGGTACTGCGTCAACCGCTCTGCAACGGGGCTTTCATCAAGATGGCCCGAGCCTTGCTGTGGGGCAATTGGATACAAAAACAACAAGATCGGAGAAGCCCCATGAACATTGCTGTCGAAACACCTCTGCAAACGCCAACGGCCCGGCTCGCGGCCTGGGTCGACACCCTCGGCGAGCGTCTCGCCCAACTTGACCTGGACGGCGTACTGGAACTGTTTGGCCAGGAGTGTCACTGGCGTGACCTGCTGCTTTTCAGTTGGAACCTGGTAACCCTGGAAGGCAAGCCTGCCATCCGCGACATGCTCCAGGCCCGCCTCGACCAGACCCAGCCCGAGCGATGGACACTCGAAGGCGAGGCGACGTGCAATGACGGTGTGCTCGAAGGCTGGATCAGCCTGGAAACCGCTGCGGCGCGAGGCAAGGGCTACGTTCGCCTGAAAGATGGTCTGTGCTGGACGCTGCTGACGACCATGCGTGAGCTCAAGGGCTTCGAAGAGCCCAGGGGCCGCCGACGGCCAATGGGTGCCCGTCATGGCCATGCCCATGCCCATGCCGACAAACGCAACTGGCTGGAACGCCGTCGTGAGGAAGAAGCTTCACTGGGCATCACCCGCCAGCCTTACTGCCTGATCGTGGGCGGCGGCCAGGGTGGGCTGGGGCTCGCCGCGCGGCTCAAGCGCATGGGCGTGCCGACGCTGATCGTCGACAAGGCCGAGCGTCCTGGCGATCAGTGGCGGGGTCGCTACAAGTCGCTGTGCCTGCACGACCCGGTCTGGTACGACCATATGCCCTACCTGCCCTTCCCCGATCACTGGCCGGTCTTCACCCCAAAAGACCAGATTGGCGACTGGCTGGAAATGTACAGCAAAGTCATGGAGCTCAATTACTGGCCACGGACAGAATGCGTGAGCGCCAGCTTTGACGAAAACACTGGCCTGTGGACGGTTGAAGTGCTGCGCGATGGCGAGCGTTTGACGCTACAGCCTGCCCAGTTGATCCTCGCCACCGGCATGTCTGGCGTACCCAATGTGCCCAGCTATCCGGGTGCCGAGGTTTTCAATGGCCAGCAGCATCATTCCAGTCGCCATCCCGGCGGAGGCGCCTGGAGTGGCAAGCGGGCGGTGGTCATCGGCGCGAACAACTCGGCTCACGATATCTGCGCCGACCTGGTGGAGAACGGTGCCGAGGTGACCATGGTGCAACGCTCCAGCACTCACATCGTGCGCTCCGACAGCTTGATGGATCTGGTCTTCGGTGGCCTCTACTCCGAAGACGCCCTCGAGGCGGGCTTGACCACGGACAAGGCCGACATGCTGTTCGCCTCGATCCCCTACAAGGTCATGCCCAGTTTTCACAAACCCATCTTCGACGCGATCAAGGAGCGTGACAAAGACTTCTACGAGCGTTTGGCCAAAGCCGGCTTCATGCTCGACTTCGGTGACGACGACTCCGGCCTGTTCATGAAGTACGTGCGCCGCGGTTCGGGCTACTACATCGACGTCGGCGCTTCGGAACTGATCGCCAACGGCACGATCCGGCTCAAGAGCGCGCCCGGCCTGGGTGTCGAACGCATCGAAGCCGATGCCGTGGTGCTCAACGATGGCAGCCGGCTGCCGGCCGATCTGATCGTCTACGCCACCGGCTATGGCTCCATGAATGGCTGGGCGGCGAAGCTGATTTCCCAGGAAGTCGCCGACAAGGTCGGCCGCTGCTGGGGCCTGGGCTCTGGAACCACCAATGACCCTGGTCCCTACGAGGGCGAACTGCGCAACATGTGGAAGCCAACGCAGCAGGAAAACCTCTGGTTCCACGGTGGCAACCTGCATCAATCACGGCATTATTCACTGTATCTGGCCCTGCAATTGAAGGCGCGTTTCGAGGGTATCGACACGTCTGTCTACGGCCTTGCCAAGAGCCATCACACCGGCTGAGTGAAAGGGCGCCCAGCCATGGTTGGGCGCCCACTACCTGCCCTCCGACTGCAGCAACGCTTCAACCTGGGCAACCTGCAGGCGCTGCCCGGACAGCCGCGACATGACGCGTTCGACAATCTCCATCCGTGCCAGCGCAGCATCGCGCAAATTCTGCATCGATTGCAGGGCCTCATCCGACCGCACCAGCCCGTTGCGGGCAGACAAGCTCAGGTCATCGATACCACCACGGGCATCGTCGGCGGTACGCTCCAGGCTCTGGGCAATCTGATGGATCTGCGCGCTGGAATCGGCGACACGCCTGGACAGGTTACGCACTTCGTCGGCCACTACGGCGAAGCCGCGACCCTGTTCGCCGGCACGGGCCGCTTCGATAGCGGCATTGAGGGCCAGCAGGTTGGTCTGCCGGGCGATGTCCTGGATGGTGCCGACCAGCCCTCTGATTTGCACGGATTGGCCGCCCAGTTCGTCGAACGCCTGAGCCAGTGTCTCCATCGACTGATCGAGCTGGCCGAACAGAGTGGCTGAGGTCTGGATACTCTGCGCACTGGCATTGACCTTGGCGCCCGCTTCGCGGGCCAACTGGTTGGCAAAATGCATGTCTTTCTCGGTCTCTGCGATTGCCAGGCTCAGTTCGGCCACATTACTGCGTAGAAGCGGATGATCACCGGGTGGCTCGGACTCAGGCGGGCAGTCGGATTCTGCGGGGGGTTCCATAGGCAGCACTGTGGTTTGCATCGGCACTTCGACGCGTACCTCTACCCTCTTCCCCGGGTTGAAGTGATAGAGCCAGCCAGCCACTACAAGAGCCAACAGAATGACCGCCAGACAGGCGTAAAGGTACTCGGGATAAAAGCCTGCGGCAAGGCACGTGATCAGCGCTCCACCCTGTAGCAGAGCCGCCAGGTCAGTGCGCTTCATCAGTCTCGGCATGATGATTCCCCCCTCCGCATGCCTTCATGGCTCGTCGGAGTCGATTCGTTATAGTTATGAATGTGCCTGGGCCTGGAAACGGCGTGAGGGCTGTTCATGCTAGGGGGGAGGCAACGATCGGGACTATCTGATTTGTGCAGACCTTTGTCCGTTTTGTGAAGGCTCAGTGACTGCAGGTAAACCGGCAAATGATTATTGGCAGGCCCGGACGTTATCCACCAAGGGTAACGTCACCACGAATTCGCTTCCCTGCCCTTCCCCCGCACTGCTGCCAGTCACCGTGCCACCGTGGGCTTCGATCAACTCACGCACCACCGTCAGGCCAATGCCCAGGCCAGCCCCATTGAAACCGACGGCGTGAACATCCTGGACAAAGGGTTCAAAGATGAACGGCAACGCCTTGGCGGTGATGCCGATGCCGGTATCGCGGATGCGAATTACCAGCGCACCGGCCTGGGCGGTGACTGTAACAACCACTGCGCCCTGCGCCGGGGTGTACTTGACTGCGTTGCCCAGCAGATTGGCCAGAATTTGAGTGAGGCGTGCCGGATCGCCGTTCACCATCAGCGCACATTCGGGGAGTTGCGAACTGAAATGAATGTGGCGGGCGAACATGATCGGGGTACAGATGTCGATTGACTCATGGATGATTTGCGCCATATCGAGAACGTGGCATTCAAGGCGAAACTTGCCGGTGCTGGCGCGGGCGATGTCGAGCAAGTCTTCCACCAATCGGGACATCTGCTGGACCTGACCTTCAATCAGCCTCTGCATGCGCGGCAGTTCTTCGCTGGGTACTCGTACCAGCCGCCCGGCAATCATGCTGATGGGCGTCAGAGGGTTTCGCAGTTCGTGGGCCACCAGGTGCAGAAGGTGGCGTTGCTGCTCCAGGGCACGCTCCGCCGCGACCTGCAGGTCTTGAGCGCTCAGCGCGGCCATCACCAGCTGTTCGTTGGCTTCGCGCATCTGCAGGTACATTTGCTGTTCTGCCTGAGCGATTTCGCAATGATCCGCAGCCGACTGCGCAGTCAGAATGGCCAGCACCAACTGCTGGTTGGCTTCGATCAATTGCTCGACCTGCCGGCTATCGGCGAGTTGGCTGTTGGCAGCGTTGAGTTCCTTATGCACCGCTGCGAGCACTGCGCGCGCCGCGACGGTCTTCTGGCCGAGCAGGAACAGCTCGCGTGCTGCGGTGGCTACCGCTTGCTCATTCTTGCCGTCGGGCTCACTCATGATATCTCGCTCATCCTTCGACTGTACCCAAATGCTGCTGGGTAGGCCGTCCCCCAAGCAATCCTTCCTTGTCCGGCAACATTTCGCCGATCTGCAAGCCGTCATCGTCGATGCGGTACAGCCGCAGTTCATCGCAATGGGCGCTGGCCCGGACCTTGACCACGGCCATGATGCGTAACAAGCGGCTCTGCACTTCAATATAGCGCTGGACGATGATCGCGTCGGTGAGAAATGCCGTTCCATAGGGACTGAAGCGCAGGTCGGTGTAGCGGTCTTCCAGTTCTGAAGTGAGCAATACGCTGACGCCGACGCTGATCAGCGCCGTGACCATGCGTGATAACGACTCGCGAAAATCTTCACGGAAAGTGGGCGCCAGCGCCAGTTCGAAGCCGGACAGCGAATCGATGACCACCCGGGTAGCGTTCAACCGGGCGATCTCACTGAGCAACAACTGGACGATTTCGTCGATGGACAAGTCCGGTGCGCGGCTGTCCACCAGTCCCACTTGCCCGCTTTTGATCAGGCTCGCGAGGGTAGCGTTCTGGGAATGGTTGGGCCGTTGTTCGAACACAGCGATCACTCCCGTTTCGCCATTGCGGGCACCTTCAGCGAGGAAGCTCGCGGCCAGGATGCTCTTGCCCGATCCGGATGGCCCGGCTACCAGCAACGAGTATCCGCGGGGCAACCCGCCGCCGAGCATTTCGTCGAGTTTCGGGATACCCATTTTCAGGCGCTGGACCGGAAACTCCAGGGGGGTCTCACCCCGGTTGAGTGGGGCCGGCGCGAAAACCTTGATGCCTGAGGTGCCAATACGGAAGGTGTGCAGCCCCGGAAGCGTTGGCTGACCGCGCATCTTCATGATTTCCATCTTGCGCACCATGGAGTTGCGCTGAACGCTCTGGCGCAGCCAGATCAGGCCATCGGCCACGGTAAATATGGGGTTGGTATCGGTTTCGGTGAAGTATTCACCGATCAGGAAGGTGGTGGCCTGCCAAGTGGTCATCAGCATGCCCAGTTGTTGAACGAACTGCGGGAGATTGTTGTTTGGGTTGTCTTGGGTCTGGCTGGCCAGCACCACCGAACGGAACGAGTCGACAAACACCAGCGACGGAGAGTTTGCCTCGACCTCAGCCACGATGCGCCGCAACACTTCGTTCAGATCCCCGGCCAGGGTGTCAGTGGCCAGGTTGATATAGCGGACAGAGTGGTTGATCGCTTCGCTGTCGAAAAAATCGAATTGCTGCTGATAACGCAGCATTTTCAACGGTGGCTCTCCCAGCACGGTAAAAAACAGTGCCGGACGCTCGGGCGTCGCCAGGGCAAACATCATTTGATGCGCCAGGGTTGTCTTGCCACAGCCGGGTGGACCGGCGATCAGGTTGAACGAAAATTCCGGCAAACCCCCGCCCAGCACCTCGTCCAATCCTGGCACGCCGGTGGCCAGGCGGTTGATAGTCACTTTGGTGTTCATGGCGAATTTTCCTGCGAAGGGGTGTCGCTCAAAGAAGGTTTCCACACGTCACGAAGCAAACGCGCAGTGAGCGAGGGTCCGATCAGCGTGGTTAGCAGCTCGTAATAGGTCATCAGCAACACTTCACCGAAAAACAAGGCATCGGCTTCGCTTTGTTCGATGAGTAGGGACTTGAGGGCGGCAGGCGCTTGACAAGCCAGCACCCGGTCACCGCTGCCGACCAGGCACGCCTGGCGGCCGACGTAAAGATGAAGGCTGCGGCGAAAAAGCGCGGCAACCCCTTGCTGCCCGATAATAGGCGTGAGGGCTGTGTCCATATCCTGCAAGGTTGAGACGATCGCTTGCGCGATCCCTGCACTGTCAGCGTCAGGGCCGACCCGTTGCGCCAGAGAAGCTACGATCTGACGGCTCTCTTCTTTTAGCGCGGACATGGCTAATTGTTTTCTGATGGACTGGTTTGGATAGTACACCTTGAGCAAGCCATGGCGACTGGAATGCGCATGGGGTTTGCCACTTATTGCCTTGTTGATGGTGTTTAACCGTATCAACGCTGCAGGGATCCCGGCCATCGCATCCTTGTTGACAATCGCGGTTGAAAACCGCCGCTAGCCGGGAACTGCGGGATAACGCGGCAAGACTTGTGCCGACCCGTTGATAAAGGAATTCCAGGCTTCATAAGCCGCGCAGTGTCTTTGACGCGCCAGCTCCCACCGCTCACCGGTCATCTCGTGAGTAGAAACCAACATCATCATCCCGGTGGTTGCCGCGTCAAGCTCCAGCAGGAATTGATGGGATTTGAATCGTAGATCATCCGTGCTGTGCATTGCATTCCGCCTGAATGGGGCTGACTCGAGATTACGAATCTTTATACCCATTCAAAATGATCGACAGCGTATAGTCTGGTTCGATCCCTACCCACGACCGTCGGTGTGCATCGTAAGGATTCGCACCCGGCCGTTTCGCAAAGCGTGGCTTGCAGGCCCCTGACGAAGGTGGACATCGCCGTCGGGCAGCGACACCAGTAATGCGCAAAAATTAGCTCGCCAAAAGCTATACAAAAAACTAAAGTTGTATAAATTCTGATGAGTTTTTAAGACCATGTCTCCCTCGGAAAGGCTGATCTTCTGGCACGAAACCTGGAGCCTCTCGCGCGCTACTGTCACTTGCAAGTCATGCAAGGCGATGCAATCGGAACTTGATAGAGCAAGCGACTTCCCGCACTCCGCCCAGTGTTCGAGATCGCCTTTCGCCAGACTGCGGCCCTGGGACGAGCTCGATGAAATCCAACACGCTCTCCCCCCTTACAAATGATGAAAGGATCACCGGCATGCGCTTGTCAGACTTCATCCTCAAGAACCTTGAGCCGATTCTGCAAGCCTGGGAGGATTTTGCCAAAACCATTGAAGTTCCCGGCAAAGCACTTGACTCCAGGGCCTTGCGCGATCATGCCGAACAGATGTTGCATGCCATCGTTCTGGACATGCGCACGAACCAGTCGGCACAGGAACAGATCGCAAAAGCCCAAGGAAACGCACCCACCGACAACCGGGAAACCGCTGCCGAAACCCATGCAGTCACGCGTTTAATGGCGGGTTTTACGCTGGATCAAATGGTCTCTGAGTATCGAGCGCTAAGAACGAGCGTAGTCGGGCAATGGCTGGGGCAGATGAAAGGCGGCGCCGCGCTCGAGGTGGACGACATGACCCGCTTCAATGAGGCCATCGACCAGGCGCTAGCTGAATCCATTGCCAGATACTCGAGTGCCGTCCAAGCCTCACGCACTGTCTTTCTGGGCATTCTCGGCCATGATTTACGTACGCCTCTGGGTGCTATTTTGCTGGGTGCCGATGTGTTGCGACGCTCGGATGACCTGGACCCCCGCAAGACTAAAATTGCATCCGGGATCTACACCAGCGTACGACGCGCCAGCCAGATCGTCGGCGACTTGCTGGACCTGACCCGCTGCCAGATGGGCCCGGGGATTCCCGTAAAAAAGGAACTTATCGACCTGACGCCTCTATGCACACGCATGGTGGAGGAAATCCGGGCGTTTCATCCACTTGCGCAGATCCTATACAGCGCAGGTCCATCGGCGCGTGGTGCATTCGATGGAGCCCGGATCGAGCAAGTCATTTCCAATCTGCTCAGCAATGCCGTGCAACATGGCGACCTGCAGTTTCCTATCGAGGTATCGCTCAAGCCAACGGACGACGGCGTCGTGTTCTCTGTTCACAACCGAGGTGAACCTGTGCCCGCAGAAATCCTGCCCTTTATCTTCAATCCGATGGAGCGCTTTTCTGTGTCCACCACGGGTGGCCTTGGCCCAACCGCCGGCCTTGGGTTGGGGCTGTACATCGCCTCCGAGATTGTGGCCGCACACTCGGGGACTATCGATGTGACATCCGACAGCATGCGCGGAACCACTTTTCTGGTAAAGGTGCCTGTGGGAGAGCCACTCATCCGGTAACGGGTGGTGGCGCGGCGGGGTCAAGGCGTTATCGCCACCTTGGGCACGCCGCCGCTCACCAGGCTCGTGCGCATTAACCCTTGGACTTTCTCGGATCGGCGGCGCGAGGGAAGGTCCTTTCCTCCTGGATCGTTCCGTCCTCTTTATGAATTTTGAGCGACGCGGTTTTACCTTGGAGAAATTCACCGGCGATCTCTACGATGTGCGCCTTGGTATCGGCTGTCTTTGAAGCCCGTTGTGCCCCTTCCTTAACCAACTCCCAGGACTTTTCGGCTTTTTT
>Ga0068843_1009021_pt1 | contig 15125 bp, 8 predicted proteins | sample Hof3ISUMetaT_5_FD_73617 | JGI IMG/M metagenome (GOLD analysis project Ga0068843, IMG submission 73617) | Enriched soil aggregate microbial communities from Iowa State university to study microbial drivers of carbon cycling -... | ecosystem: Environmental > Terrestrial > Soil > Agricultural land... | reverse complement strand
AAAAAAGCCGGTTGAGGCCGTCGTACGCCGCTACCCGATAGGCTTCGGCCATGGTCGGGTAGTTGAACGTTGTGTTGACGAAGTACTTCAGGGTATTCAGTTCGCCCGGCTGGTTCATGATCGCCTGACCGATGTGCACGATCTCCGACGCCTGATAACCGAAGCAGTGAACGCCCAACACTTCGAGGGTTTCACGGTGGAACAGGATCTTCAGCATGCCTTGCGGCTCGCCGGCGATCTGTGCCCGCGCCATGCTCTTGAAGAACGCCTTGCCCACTTCGTACGGCACTTTGGCCTGGGTTAGCTCCTGCTCGTTCTTGCCGATCGAGCTGATCTCCGGAATGGTGTAGATGCCGGTCGGCACGTCATTCACGAAACGCCAGCTGCCATTGTCGACGATGCTGCCAGCGGCCGAACGACCCTGGTCGTGGGCGGCACTGGCCAGGCTCGGCCAGCCGATCACGTCACCGGCGCCGTAGATGTTCTGCACGCAGGTGCGGTAGTTCTCGTCGACTTCGATCTGGCCACGACTGTTGACCTTGACCCCGATGTTTTCCAGACCCAACTGGTCGGTGTTACCGGTACGACCGTTGCACCAGAGCAAGGCGTCGGCCTTGATCTTCTTGCCGGACTTCAGGTGCAGGATCACGCCGTTGTCCACGCCTTCGACGCGGTCATACTCTTCGTTGTGACGTACGGTGATGTTGTTGTTGCTGAAGTGGTAGCTCAACGCCTGGGAGATTTCCGAGTCGAGGAAGCTCAGCAACTGACCGCGGTTGTCCACCAACTCGACCAGCACGCCCAGACCGCTGAAGATCGAGGCGTATTCGCAACCGATCACGCCGGCGCCGTAAACGATCAGTTTGCGCGGGGTGTGACCGAGGCTGAGGATGGTGTCGCTATCGTAGATACGCGGGTGATGGAAATCGATGTCCGCCGGGCGATAAGGACGCGAACCGGTGGCGATGATGATGTGCTTGGCCACCAGTTTCTCGACCACGCCGTTGGCGCAGACCACTTCGATGGTTTGCTCGTCGGCGAAGCTGCCGGTACCGAAGAACACGTCGACGCGGTTACGGGCGTAGTAGCCGGTACGCGAAGCGACTTGTTTGGAAATGACTTTCTCGGCGCTTTTCAACACGTCCGGGAAGGAGAACCAGCGCGGCTCGCCGATCGCACGGAACATCGGGTTGGTGTTGAACTGCATGATCTGCCGCACCGAGTGACGCAGGGCCTTGGACGGGATGGTGCCCAGGTGGGTGCAGTTGCCGCCGACCTGGCGACGGCTGTCGACCATCGCCACCTTGCGCCCTGCTTTGGCGGCGTTCATTGCCGCGCCTTCTCCCGCCGGGCCGGAACCCAGCACCACCACGTCGTAGTTGTAGACAGCCATGCGTACTCCTCAGAACAGGCCGCGGTGCCAGCAGCACCGGCGGCTAAATCACGCCGAACGACGGCGCGAAGGAACAATTGGGGGCCAGTAGAAAACCCGGACACAGTCTATAGAAGCGTCAACGCCGCGCACATTAACCCTTGGTCGCGTCGTAGGCTACTTTTGCATGCACTACAACGCCAGCTTTCGTACTGTTCTCAGTCAACTTTTGCGCCACTGAGCCGTTCGAACGCGTGACTGGTGCGTGTGACGAATCCTTTATCGGCACGAATCACAAAGAATGCACCAATGTCGTGTTTTTCGGCATAGTCCCAGGCCCTTTCAGGGCCGAGAATCAGCAACAGCGTCGATAGTCCATCGGCCATCAGCGCTGAAGGATGAATTACCGTGACCGACGCCAAGTCATGCAGGACCGGCGCACCGGTCCGGGCATCGAAGGTGTGGGAATAACGCCGGCCATCCTGCTGAAAAAAGTTGCGGTAGTCGCCGGACGTGGAGAGGCCGTAGCCATCGACATTGATGACGCGCTCTGCAACCTGCTGATCGTCGCGCGGTTCTTCCAGTGCGATGCGCCATGGCGAACCGTCGGGCTTCTTGCCGGATGCCTTGAGCTCGCCGGTAGCTTCGGCAAGGTAATCATGTATGCCCAGAGCCTGGAGCCGCGCGGCAATGGTGTCGACCGCGTAACCGGCGGCGATGCTGTTGAAATCCACCTCGACCGCCGCGTCCTTGCACAACCGGTCACCGTCGATGCGCAGGTGCTGATGACCGACGCGCTGCCGCACTTCGGCCAGCGCCGCCACATCCGGGACTTTTTCTTCACGGCCTTGCGGGCCGAAACCCCACAAATTCATCAGCGGTTCTACGGTGAGGTCGTAGGAGCCTTCGCTTTGTTGCGACAGCTGCTCGCCCACGCGGATCAATTCAAGGACCGGCGCGGGCATGACCTGACAGCGATCAGCCGGCAATGCATTGAAGCGCGAGATGTCGGAGTCCGCACGGTAAGTCGACATCTGCCGGTCGACGTCCGCGAGGATTTTTTCCACTTCGACACGCACCTCCTGCGGCGCAGGCAGATTGGCGTGGCGCACGTACTTGATCGAATAGGTGCTGCCCATCGTCGGGCCGCCGAAAGTCTCCAGGGAATCACCGTTGCCGCAGCTGGACAAAAACCCGGTCAGCAGCACGAGAATCACCCAGCGTCCAGTTAACAATTCTTCATCTCCCCGCAAAACCGCGCCGGCCATTATGGGCTACGAGCGCAACGCTTTCTTACAAGATTTAGAGCGAGTACCTACCCATGTCTTCCACGACCGGCAAAGGCAAGGCGATTTTTCGCGTTGTCAGCGGCAACTTTCTCGAGATGTTCGACTTTATGGTCTACGGCTTCTATGCCACGGCCATTGCCAAGACCTTCTTCCCTACCGACAGCGCCTTCGCGTCCCTCATGCTTTCCTTGGCCACTTTCGGCGCCGGCTTCCTGATGCGTCCGTTGGGGGCGATTTTTCTCGGTGCCTACATCGACCGACACGGCCGGCGCCAAGGCCTGATCATCACGCTGGCCATGATGGCGGCCGGTACCGTGCTGATTGCTTGCGTTCCGGGCTACGCCACCCTGGGCGTCGCTGCACCGCTGATCGTATTGTTCGGACGATTGCTGCAAGGCTTCTCGGCTGGCGTCGAATTAGGCGGTGTGTCGGTGTACCTGGCGGAAATCGCCACGCCGGGCCGCAAGGGCTTTTTCGTCAGTTGGCAGTCCGCCAGTCAGCAAGCCGCCGTGGTGTTCGCCGGCCTGCTCGGTGTCGGCCTCAACCACTGGTTGAGCCCGGAGCAGATGGGCGAATGGGGCTGGCGCGTGCCGTTCCTGATCGGCTGCATGATCGTCCCAGTGATTTTCGTCATCCGCCGCTCGCTGGAGGAAACCCCGGAGTTCCAGGCGCGTAAACATCGCCCTACCCTGCAGGAAATCATCCGTTCGATCGGTCAGAACTTTGGCATCGTCATCGCCGGCATGGCGCTGGTGGTCATGACCACGGTGTCGTTCTACCTGATCACGGCCTACACACCGACCTTCGGCAAGGCGGAATTGCACCTGTCGGACTTCGATGCGTTGCTGGTGACCGTGTGCATCGGTCTGTCGAACTTCTTCTGGTTGCCGGTGATGGGCGCGGTGTCTGACAAGGTCGGGCGTAAACCCCTACTGCTGGCGGCGACGATTCTGGCGATCCTGACCGCTTACCCGGCGCTGTCGTGGCTGGTGGCGAATCCGAGCTTCAGCCATTTGTTGATCGTCGAGCTGTGGCTGTCCTTCCTGTACGGCTCGTACAACGGGGCAATGGTGGTGGCACTCACCGAAATCATGCCGGTAGAAGTTCGTACGACTGGCTTCTCGCTGGCCTACAGCCTGGCGACCGCGACCTTCGGTGGCTTTACCCCGGCGGCCTGCACTTATCTGATTCATGTGCTGGACAACAAGGCGGCACCGGGAATCTGGCTCAGTGGCGCAGCGGTGCTGGGCCTGATCGCCACGCTGGTGCTGTTCCGTGGCAACAGGCACGAACTGCGCACGGCCCAAGCCGCCATCCCCCGCTGAAACAAATCGCGCGCAAACAAAAACGCCCCGACCAGAGTCGGGGCGTTTTCAATTGCAGCTAAGGCTTAGCGCGGGAACGCTGGCGGGTTTACACCGGCCATGTCTTCCATCACGCGAACCACCTGGCAGCTGTAGCCGAACTCGTTGTCGTACCAGACGTACAGAACAACGCGGTTGTCCTGAACGATGGTCGCTTCAGCGTCGACCACACCGGCGTGGCGCGAGCCAACGAAGTCGGTCGAAACCACTTCCTGCGAATTGACGAAGTCGATTTGCTTGTGCAGATCGGAGTGCAGCGCCATGTAGCGCAGGTACTCGTTCATCTCTTCACGGGAGGCGGCTTTCTCAAGGTTCAGGTTGAGAATGGCCATGGACACGTTCGGCGTCGGAACGCGGATCGCGTTACCGGTCAGCTTGCCGGCCAGCTCAGGCAGGGCCTTGGCTGCAGCGGTGGCGGCACCGGTCTCGGTGATCACCATGTTCAGCGCGGCGCTACGGCCACGGCGATCGCCCTTGTGGAAGTTGTCGATCAGGTTCTGGTCGTTGGTGTACGAGTGAACGGTTTCGACGTGACCGTTGATGATGCCGAACTTGTCATTCACGGCTTTCAGCACCGGCACGATGGCGTTGGTGGTGCAGGAAGCAGCGGACACGATCTTGTCGTCAGCCGTGATTTCGTTGTGGTTGATACCGTGAACGATGTTCTTCAGCTTGCCCTTGCCAGGCGCGGTCAGAACAACGCGGTCGATACCCGGGCACGCGAGGTGCTGACCCAGGCCATCGGCATCACGCCATACACCGGTGTTGTCCACCAGCAGCGCATCTTTGATGCCGTACTGGGTGTAATCCACTTCGGTAGGGTTCTTCGCGTAGATAACCTGGATCAGGTTGCCGTTGGCGGTGATGGTGTTGTTTTCTTCGTCGATGGTGATGGTGCCGTTGAACGAACCGTGTACCGAATCGCGACGCAGCAGGCTGGCGCGTTTGGTCAGGTCGTTTTCGGCGCCCTTGCGCACCACGATGGCACGCAGACGCAGGCCGTCGCCGCCACCGGTTTTCTCGATCAGGATACGCGCCAGCAGACGGCCGATACGACCGAAGCCGTACAGCACAACGTCGGTGCCTTTGCGGGCCGAAGCGTTTTGCTGGCCAACCACGTCAGCCATTTCTTCACGCACGAACTGCTCGGCGGTGCGGCCGTTGCCTTCGTTACGGAATTTGTACGCCAGCTTGCCCAGATCTACCGAGGCCGCGCCGAGCTTGAGCTCGCTCATGGCCTTGAGCAGTGGGAATGTTTCGTGGACGGAGAGTTCGCTGTCGTCGGCAGAGCGGTGGCGAGCAAAGCGGTGAGCTTTGAGAATCGCGATGACAGACTGGTTGATCAGGCTGCGGCCATAGATCGAGCTCACCACGTTGTTGTTGCGGTAGAGCTGACCGATAAGCGGAATCATCGCTTCTGCGAGTGCTTCACGGTCGATCCATTCACCAAGACACTGGTCGGGCTTCTGAGTCACGGTAACCTTCCACATGTAGGGGCAGAAAAAAGGGGCTACATTATGCCGCCGAGAACCTCTTGTAGCAATGCGCGCTTGTCGCGCAATCGGTAACAAAAATCCGTCCAAAAAAATAACGCTCTCCGCCAGCCCAGTAAATACGGGGCTTCCAGCGCAGTCAGTTTTTCGACGACTGTTAGACGATGTCTGTAACCCTCCGTAACACCACCAACTTTTGGCACTACATAACCGTAAAAAAAGCGCTGGTTTTTATGGTTACCACTACATTTTTCCCAAACGGTGCAGATAGACGCATCCTGCAACTGACAGGCGGCACCGGACGCCGCTACAATTACCGACTTTGTCGCAACGCCTGGAGCTCAACCTTCCGTGCCTGTTCTGCGTCTACCGCTTCTCCCTGCTGCGGCAGGTAAACAGCACTGGGGCAACCTCCCCGGTGCCGCCCTGAGCCTGGCGATTGCCGAGGCTGCCAGCGCTGCCAAGCGCTTCACGCTGCTTTTGACCGCCGACAGCCAGAGTGCCGAACGGCTGGAACAGGAGCTGAGTTTCTTCGCCCCGGATTTGCCGGTGCTGCATTTCCCGGACTGGGAAACCCTGCCCTACGATCTGTTTTCGCCGCACCAGGACATCATTTCCCAGCGCATCGCCAGCCTTTATAGGCTGCCGGAGCTGGAACATGGCGTGCTGGTGGTGCCGATCACCACCGCCCTGCATCGTCTGGCGCCGACCAAATTCCTGCTCGGCAGCAGCCTGGTGCTGGATGTCGGGCAGAAACTCGATGTCGAGCAGATGCGCTCACGGCTCGAAGCCAGCGGCTATCGCTACGTCGACACCGTCTACGAGCACGGCGAGTTCACGGTCCGCGGTGCACTGATCGACCTGTTCCCGATGGGCAGCAAACTGCCCTATCGCATCGACTTGTTCGACGACGAAATCGAAACCCTGCGCACTTTCGACCCGGAAAACCAGCGTTCCATTGAAAAGGTCGATTCGGTCAAGCTGCTGCCGGCCAAGGAATTCCCACTGCAAAAAGAGGCGGTCACCCGCTTCAAGGCGCGCTTTCGCGAGCGCTTCGACGTCGATTTCCGCCGCTGCCCGATCTTCCAGGACCTGAGCAGCGGCATCACGCCGGCCGGTATCGAGTACTACCTGCCACTGTTCTTCGAAGAAACCTCGACCCTGTTCGATTACCTGCCGCAAGACACGCAAGTGTTCTCGCTGCCGGGCATCGAGCAGGCGGCGGAAAACTTCTGGAACGACGTGCGCAATCGTTATGAAGAGCGTCGCGTCGACCCATCGCGTCCTTTATTGCCGCCAGCCGAACTGTTCCTGCCGGTGGAAGATTGCTTCGCCCGCCTGAAGAACTGGCCGCGCGTAATCGCCAGCCAGCAGGATGTGGAAACCGGCGCAGGCCGCGAGCGCTTCCCGGCGCAGGCATTGCCGAACCTGGCGATCGAGGCCAAGGCCACGCAACCACTGGCCGCGCTTTCCGCCTTCCTCGACGAATTCCCGGGGCGCGTGCTGTTCACCGCCGAATCCGCAGGTCGTCGCGAAGTACTGCTGGAATTGCTCGAGCGCCTGAAGCTGCGCCCGAAAACCGTCGATAGCTGGCCGGACTTTGTCGCGAGCAAGGATCGTCTGGCGATCACCATCGCCCCGCTCGACGAAGGCCTGATGCTGGACGAGCCGGCCCTGGCACTGGTCGCGGAAAGTCCGCTGTTCGGCCAGCGCGTGATGCAGCGTCGCCGTCGCGAAAAGCGCGCCGATGCCAACAACGATGCGGTGATCAAGAACCTCACCGAGCTGCGCGAAGGCGCGCCGGTGGTGCACATCGACCATGGTGTCGGTCGTTATCTCGGCCTGACGATTCTGGAAATCGACAATCAGGCTGCCGAATTCCTGACCCTCGAATACGCCGAGAACGCCAAGCTCTACGTGCCGGTGGCCAACCTGCATTTGATCGCCCGTTACACCGGCAGCGACGACGCACTGGCCCCGCTGCACCGCCTCGGCTCCGAGACCTGGCAGAAAGCCAAGCGCAAGGCCGCTGAACAGGTCCGCGACGTGGCTGCCGAACTGCTCGACATCTACGCCCGTCGCGCCGCCCGCGAAGGTTATGCGTTTGCCGATCCGAAGGCCGATTACGCGACGTTCAGCGCCGGTTTCCCGTTCGAAGAAACCCCGGACCAGCAATCCACCATCGAAGCCGTGCGCGAAGACATGCTCGCGCCGAAGCCGATGGATCGCCTGGTCTGCGGCGATGTGGGTTTCGGCAAGACCGAAGTCGCCATGCGCGCCGCGTTCATCGCCGTGCACGGCGGCAAGCAAGTGGCGATCCTGGTGCCGACCACCCTGCTCGCCCAGCAGCATTACAACAGCTTCCGCGACCGCTTCGCCGACTGGCCGGTGACCGTGGAAGTGATGAGCCGCTTCAAGTCGGCCAAGGAAGTGAACGCTGCAGTCGCTCAGTTGGCCGAAGGCAATATCGATATCGTGATCGGCACTCACAAGCTGCTGCAGGACGACGTCAAGATCAAAAACCTCGGGCTGGTGATCATCGACGAAGAGCACCGTTTCGGTGTCCGTCAGAAGGAACAGCTCAAGGCTCTGCGCAGCGAAGTCGACATTCTTACGCTGACCGCCACGCCGATTCCGCGCACGCTGAACATGGCGGTGTCAGGCATGCGCGACCTGTCGATCATCGCCACGCCGCCGGCGCGACGCCTGTCGGTGCGCACCTTCGTCATGGAGCAGAACAAGAGCACGGTCAAAGAAGCCCTGCTGCGTGAGTTGCTGCGTGGCGGTCAGGTCTATTACCTGCACAACGACGTGAAGACCATCGAGAAATGCGCCGCCGAACTGGCCGAACTGGTGCCGGAAGCGCGAATCGGCATCGGCCACGGGCAGATGCGCGAACGCGAGCTCGAACAGGTGATGAGCGACTTCTACCACAAGCGCTTCAACGTGCTGATCGCCTCGACCATCATCGAGACGGGCATCGACGTGCCGAGCGCCAACACCATCATCATCGAGCGTGCCGACAAGTTCGGTCTGGCGCAGTTGCACCAGTTGCGCGGCCGCGTTGGGCGTAGCCACCACCAGGCTTACGCCTACCTGCTGACACCACCGCGCCAGCAGATCACCGGCGATGCGGAAAAACGTCTGGAGGCGATTGCCAATACTCAGGATCTTGGCGCTGGCTTCGTGCTGGCCACCAACGACCTGGAAATCCGTGGCGCCGGCGAACTGCTGGGCGACGGTCAGAGCGGGCAGATTCAGGCCGTTGGATTCACGCTGTACATGGAAATGCTCGAGCGCGCGGTGAAGTCGATCCGCAAGGGTGAACAGCCCAACCTCGACCAACCGCTCGGCGGTGGCCCGGAGGTCAACCTGCGGGTGCCGGCGCTGATTCCGGAAGATTACCTGCCGGACGTGCACGCCCGCCTGATCCTGTACAAGCGCATCGCTTCGGCCACCGACGAGGAAGGTCTGAAGGATCTGCAGGTCGAGATGATTGACCGCTTTGGTCTACTGCCGGAGCCGACCAAGAATCTGGTGCGCATCACGGCGCTGAAATTGCAGGCCGAACAGCTGGGTATCAAGAAAGTCGATGGCGGCCCGCAAGGCGGACGCATCGAGTTCGCGGCGCAGACGCCGGTCGACCCGATGACCCTGATCAAACTGATCCAGAGTCAGCCAAAACGCTACAAATTCGAAGGCGCCACGATGTTCAAGTTCCAGGTGCCGATGGAGCGCCCGGAAGAGCGCTTTAATACTGTGGAGGCGCTGTTCGAGCGCCTCATCCCGAAAACTGCTTGAAGGACGCCGCATGCGCCTGTTTCGCTCATTGACCTTGCTACTGACGCTTGTAGCACCGACGGCGTTTGCCGATGACCTGTATCAGGTCGAAATGATTCTGGTACGCCAGAACGCTGTACCGGCGATTATCAGCCGCGCCGCACCGGAAGACTGGGCGGCAGGCGCCCAGCGGCTGGGCGATGACAGCAAACGCACGCCGGCGCTGAACGACGTTGTGACCAAACTCACCGCCAGCGGCGAGTACAGCGTGCTGATGCATAAGGCCTGGCAGCAAACCCTGGGCGAGACGCCTGCCAAAGTGGCGGTCAGCGAAGGTCAGGAGCAGTTCGGCCAGTTCCCGATCGAAGGCACGATTGAAATGAAGCTCGGGCGCTTCACCGACGTGAACGCCGATTTCTGGGTCAACCAGATCGACGCCAACGGCATGGTCACCGCCAGCGAGCGCCTGAAACAGGACAGCCACACCAAGAACGGCCAACTCAACTACCTCGATAACGGCCACCTGGCCCTGCTGATCAAGATCACTTCACTGACGGCGCCCGCGCCTCGGGAAGCGCCTGAAGTCGTTCCGGACTGATCGAAGTCCTTATGCCCCCGCCACTGAGTAAACCGCTGGCCTCCTCCTGGGTCAGCCGATTCAAGGAACAAAGCCTGGAGCGCGGCCGCCGCTACGCACTGGAAAACCGGGTGCGATTCGTGCAGGTCGGCGATGCAACCATTACCGCCAGCTGCGAAGGCTCTGGCGGTAACGTCTACCGTCAGACGATTCACCTGCGCGAGTCGGCCAAAGGCACACTGCTGATGGTCGACGCTACCTGCACCTGCCCGGTACACAGCAACTGCAAACATTGCGCGGCGGTGTTGCTGCAAGTGCAGGAAACCCTCGAATACCCCGCCGCTGCCAAAGACGCCGAACTTCTGGAAAAACTCCAGGCTGTGCTGGAAAACCGCAGCCCGAAAGCGCCGCCGCAAGTGCTGGTGGACAACGTGCAACCGGTGCCGCGTTTGTGGCTGGCCAGCGTCGAATTCAGCGCGTTCGAACCGCGCAACGGCAAGATGCAGCGTTACATCCAGCATCGTGCGGCGCTGTCCTTCAGTTACCTCGACGAATACGTCAGCGGCCAGAAGAACAGCGACATTCTGATTCGCCAGGAAGCGCAGACCCTGCGGGTCAAGCGCCATCCGGACGTCGAGCAAAGCTACCGCGAGCAGCTGCGAATTCTCGGTTTCCGCATCGCCACCCGGCAGAGCAAGGCCCTGCCGGAAAGCGCCGGCGAACTCTACGAGATGGTCAACGACAGCGCCTGGCTGACGTTCACCCTCAACGATCTGCCGAAACTGCGCACCCAGGGCTGGGAGTTGCTGGTCGACGATGAGTTCGGCTTCGACCTGACCACCGTTGACGATTGGTACGCCACCGTCGAGCAGACGCCGGAGCGCGACTGGTTCGATCTGGAGCTGGGGATCATCGTTAACGGTGAGCGCCTGAGCCTGCTGCCGATCCTGCTCAACCTGATGCGTTCGCACACGGAAATCCTCAATCCGGAACGTCTCGCCCGACGTCGCGACGATGAACTGATTCTGGTGAACATCCCGCAACGCAACAGCGAGCACGGGCCGCTGCAAGTCGCCCTGCCCCTCGGCCGGCTGAAACCGGTGTTGGCGACCTTGGGCGAGTTTTATTTGCAGGAACCGGGCGAAACCACCCTGCGCCTGAGCAAGGCCGACGCCACGCGCCTGAATTCGCTGGAAGGCATTCCCCTGCTCTGGGAGGGTGGCGAGCAGATTCGCAGCTTCGCCCAGCGCTTGCGTGATATCCGCGATTACAGCGCCAAAGCACCGAAGGGACTGAATGCGACGCTGCGTCCTTATCAGCTCGAAGGCTTGAGCTGGATGCAGTCGCTGCGGCAACTTGAGGTCGGCGGGATTCTCGCGGACGACATGGGATTGGGCAAAACCCTACAGACATTGGCGCATATTCTCAGCGAGAAGAACGCCGGACGCCTGGATCGCCCGTGCATGGTGGTGATGCCTACCAGCCTGATTCCCAACTGGCTGGACGAAGCAGCGCACTTCACGCCGCAGCTCAAGGTGGTCGCCCTGTACGGCGCAAGCCGCAAAAAGCATTTCGAGCATCTGGCCGATTACGACCTGATCCTCACAACCTATGCGCTGCTGCCCAAGGATGTCGAACGTCTGGCCCAGCAGCCGCTGCACGTGCTGGTGCTGGATGAAGCGCAGTACATCAAGAACCCGAACAGCAAAGCCGCCCAGGCTGCCCGTGAACTCAATGCGCGTCAGCGCCTGTGCCTGAGCGGGACGCCACTGGAGAATCACTTGGGCGAACTGTGGTCGCTGTTTCACTTTCTGCTGCCCGGCTGGCTCGGCGACGTCAAAAGCTTCAACGCCGATTACCGCGTGCCGATTGAAAAACGCGCGAGCGAAGTCAGACTTCAGCACCTCAACGGTCGGATCAAACCGTTTCTGCTGCGCCGCACCAAGGAGCAGGTTGCGACCGAGCTGCCGCCGAAAACCGAAATCATTCATTGGGTCGAGCTCAACGAAGCGCAGCGCGACGTGTACGAAACCATGCGCCTGGCCATGGATAAAAAGGTTCGCGACGAAATCACCCGTAAAGGCGTGGCGCGCAGTCAGATCATCATTCTTGAAGCGTTGCTCAAGCTGCGTCAGGTCTGTTGCGATTTGCGCCTGGTCAATGACGCCACCCTGCCCGCTCGCGGCAGCACGTCGGGCAAGCTCGACAGTCTGATGGAAATGCTCGAGGAGTTGTTTGAGGAAGGCCGGCGGATTCTGCTGTTTTCGCAGTTCACTTCGATGCTGTCACTGATCGAGGACGAGCTGAAAAAACGCAATGTCGCCTATGCGCTGTTGACGGGACAGACCCGTGATCGGCGTACACCGGTGAAGGAATTCCAGAGCGGCAAGCGTCAGATCTTTCTCATCAGCCTGAAAGCTGGCGGTGTGGGCCTGAACCTGACGGAAGCGGACACGGTGATTCACTACGATCCGTGGTGGAACCCGGCGACCGAAAATCAGGCAACCGACCGCGCGTATCGCATTGGCCAGGAGAAGCCGGTGTTCGTCTACAAGATGATTGCCCGGGGCACGGTCGAGGAGAAGATTCAACACTTGCAGCGGGAAAAATCCGACCTGGCGGCCGGCGTGCTGGATGGGCGCAAGGCCGGGGACTGGAAATTGCAGAGTGATGATATCGAGGCGCTGTTTGCGCCGCTGCCGGACAAATTCGACAAGCGCTGAAGTCTTTGTCGTCTACCAGATCGATTCGCGGGCAAGCCCGCTCCCACAGAGATAGCGCTTAACCTGTGGGAGCGGGCTTGCCCGCGAATGGCTCGACTCGGTTTCGAGCCAGACTCAGCCCTTCAGCACCCGCGCCAACGTCGACTTCACTTTGCCCATGCCGTCGTGCAACGCCTGCTCGATCTCGGCCATGGTGATCACTTCCGTGGTCTTGCCCGCCGCCGGATTCACCACCAGCGACAGACACGCGTAATCCAGATCCAGCTCGCGAGCCAGCGCCGCTTCCGGCATGCCGGTCATGCCGACGATGTCGCAGCCGTCACGCTCCAGTCGCACGATCTCGGCCACGGTTTCCAGACGCGGGCCCTGGGTGCAGGCATAAACGCCTTGAACGCTGTACTCGCACCCTTCCGCGGCCAATGCAGCAATCAGTCGCTGACGCAGCGGTTCGCTGTAGGGAAAGCTGAAGTCGATGTGTGTGACATGTTCCAGGTCGTCGGCGAAATAGGTGTGCTCGCGACCACTGGTGTAGTCCACGATCTGATGCGGCACGCAGAAATGCCCGGTGCCCATCGCTGGATGAATCCCACCCACGGCGTTGACCGCAATGATCGCTTCGGCTCCGGCCTGCTTCAACGCCCACAGGTTGGCGCGGTAGTTGACCTTGTGCGGCGGGAAGCGATGCGGGTGACCGTGACGAGCGAGGAACAGCACTTCCTTGCCGGCGTATTCGCCAATCTGGACCTCGGCCGATGGCGCGCCATAAGGCGTATCCACCGCCAGCGACTGACGAATGCTCAGGCCTTCCAGCTGGGTCAGGCCGGTGCCGCCAATGATTGCGTAAACCGTCATAGCGAAAAAATCCTTAATCGATCAGTTGAGCGTCTTTGAGCGCGCCGACAGCGGTCAGCCAGCGCGGATCCTGACGGTATTCGGTATTGGCGAATGCCTGACCGCGCATGCGTGCGATGCGCGGCGACGGCTTGACCTTCATGCGCTGCGCGGCACTCAGGGCCAGCTCGGCGGCTGCGCGGTCGTTGCACACCAGGCCCATGTCGCAACCGGCACTCAGTGCCGCTTCGATACGGCTGGCGGCGTCGCCAACCACGTGGGCGCCGGCCATCGACAGGTCGTCGCTGAAGATCACGCCGTCGAACTGCAACTCTCCACGCAGGATGTCCTGCAGCCAGCGCCGGGAGAAACCGGCAGGTTGTGTGTCGACTTGCGGATAAATCACGTGAGCCGGCATGACCGCGGCCAGTTGCTTGCTGAGTCTGGCGAACGGCACCAGGTCGTTGGCGCGGATCTCTTCGAGGCTGCGCTCGTCGTTGGGGATCGCGACGTGGGAGTCGGCTTCCGCCCAGCCATGGCCGGGGAAATGCTTGCCGGTGGCGGCCATGCCCGCGCTGTTCATGCCTTTGATGAAAGCGCCTGCGAGCAGTGCGGCGCGCTCCGGGTCACCTTCAAACGAGCGGGTGCCGACCACGGCGCTGCGCTGGTAATCCAGATCCAGCACCGGCGCGAAGCTCAGGTCGAGTCCGACTGCCAGCACTTCGGTGGCCATGATCCAGCCGCATTGCTCGGCCAGATACTCGGCGTTCGGGTTATCAGCGATGGCGCGCATGGCTGGCAAACGGACGAAGCCCTGACGCAGACGCTGGACGCGACCGCCTTCCTGATCCACCGCCAGCAGCAAGTCCGGACGAATGGCACGGATCGCCGCGCTCAGCTCGCGTACCTGACGCGGATGCTCGATGTTGCGGGCAAAAATGATCAGGCCGCCCACTTCGGGCTGGCGCAACAATTGGCAATCTTCGGCCGTCAGCCAGGTACCGGCGACGTCCACCATCAACGAGCCTTGCAGGCCAGCAGTCATAGAGATTCCTTGAAAACGAAAAACCCGTCGCCCACGAAATCACCACCAGGGACATTGCCCGGCGGGTCGGTGATTTCAATGAGAAACGGGTTCAGAACGAGAGTCGACATGGGCGGCTAGCTTAGCGGATGTCAGCTGCCGCGCCCACCCATGAACGGTCAAACCTTGGCAGGTACCGGCGCGGATTTGCTGCGTGGACGCAACTGCGCTGTGGCCATGGCCGTGTCCGTGACGCCGGTTTCGGCACGCATGCCGGCCGCCAGGAACGGCACCATCAGACGCATCACCTGCTCGATGGAGGTGTTGACGCCGAAATCGGTCTCGGCAATCGCGCGCAAGGCCTTGATACCCGACATGCTGAATGCTGCGGCACCGAGCATGAAGTGGACACGCCAGAACAGTTCGATTGGAGGAATACGCGGCGCAGCTTCATTTACCAGCAACATATAGCGGCGGAATACCTTGCCGTACATGTCTTCCAGATAACGGCGCAAGTGGCCCTGGCTCTGACTGAATGCCAGACCGAGCAAACGCATGAAGATCGACAGATCGTTGCCGCTGCGTGGCTGTACCACCAGCGCTTGCTCGACGAGGATTTCCAGCAGCTCTTCGAGCGAAGGCTTGTTCTCTGGTTTGGCCTGGCGGCGCTCC
>Ga0068843_1008443_pt1 | contig 15392 bp, 9 predicted proteins | sample Hof3ISUMetaT_5_FD_73617 | JGI IMG/M metagenome (GOLD analysis project Ga0068843, IMG submission 73617) | Enriched soil aggregate microbial communities from Iowa State university to study microbial drivers of carbon cycling -... | ecosystem: Environmental > Terrestrial > Soil > Agricultural land... | reverse complement strand
AAAAAATCGCCAACCTGGGCAACCTGGGCGACAAAGTAAACGTTAAGGCCGGTTACGGCCGTAACTACCTGCTGCCTTTCGGCAAAGCCACCGCTGCGACCGCTGCCAACCTGGCTGCGTTCGAAGAGCGTCGCGCTGAGCTGGAAAAAGCCGCCGCAGACCGTAAAGCATCGGCTGAAAGCCGTGCTGCCCAACTGGCCGAGCTGGAAGTGACCATCACTGCCACCGCTGGCGACGAAGGCAAGCTGTTCGGTTCGATCGGTACTCACGACATCGCTGACGCACTGACCGCCTCCGGCGTTGAAGTGGCGAAAAGCGAAGTTCGTCTGCCGAACGGCACCATCCGCAACGTGGGTGAATTCGACGTGGCTGTGCACCTGCACGCCGAAGTTGAAGCCACCGTGCGCGTTGTCGTGGTAGCAGCTTAAGCAACACCCTGATCGACTGGCGGCCTGTCCGTCAGACGGTTAACATCGGGCACGATCCTGTTTACAGGTCGTGCCCTTTGTCTTTCTGCACTCCCTGCTTTTCCTGATTAAAAAGTGGCCATGAACGAAATCTCCGCTCCCGAGCAATACGATCTGCAAACCGCTGCGCTGAAGGTGCCGCCGCATTCCATCGAGGCCGAACAGGCCGTACTCGGTGGTCTGATGCTGGACAACAACGCCTGGGAACGCGTGCTCGATCAAGTCTCCGACGGCGATTTCTACCGACATGACCACCGTCTGATTTTCCGTGCGATCGCCAAACTGGCCGATCAGAACTTGCCGATCGACGTCGTGACCCTTGCCGAGCAACTGGACAAGGAAGGACAGACCTCGCAAGTCGGCGGCCTCGGTTACCTGGGCGAACTGGCGAAAAACACGCCGTCCGTCGCCAACATCAAGGCCTATGCGCAGATCGTCCGCCAGCGTGCGACGTTGCGTCAGTTGATCGGTATCAGCACGGAAATTGCCGACAGCGCCTTCAACCCTGAAGGTCGCACCGCCGAGGAAATCCTCGACGAAGCCGAGCGGCAGATCTTCGCGATTGCCGAAGCCCGGCCGAAAACCGGCGGCCCGGTGGGGGTGAATGACCTGTTGACCAAGGCCATCGACCGCATCGATACCCTGTTCAACACCGCCGACTCGATCACCGGCCTGTCCACCGGCTACACCGACCTCGACGAGAAAACCAGCGGACTGCAACCGGCCGACTTGATCATCGTCGCCGGCCGTCCTTCGATGGGTAAGACGACTTTCGCGATGAACCTGGTGGAAAACGCCGTGTTGCGCAGCGACAAGGTCGTGCTGGTGTACTCCCTCGAGATGCCAGGCGAATCGCTGATCATGCGTATGCTGTCGTCCCTCGGTCGTATCGACCAGACCAAGGTGCGTTCCGGCCAGCTGGAAGACGACGACTGGCCGCGCCTGACCTCGGCGGTCAACCTGCTCAACGACCGCAAGCTGTTCATCGATGACACCGCCGGCATCAGCCCGTCGGAGATGCGTGCCCGGACCCGGCGTCTGGTGCGCGAGCACGGCGACATCGGCCTGATCATGATCGACTACCTGCAGCTGATGCAGATCCCGGGTTCCAGCGGCGACAACCGGACCAACGAGATTTCCGAGATCTCCCGATCCTTGAAAGCCCTGGCCAAGGAATTCAACTGCCCGGTAGTTGCTCTGTCGCAGCTTAACCGCTCCCTGGAACAACGTCCCAACAAGCGCCCGGTGAACTCCGACTTGCGGGAATCCGGAGCGATCGAGCAAGACGCCGACGTGATCATGTTCGTGTACCGGGACGAGGTGTATCACCCGGAAACCGAACACAAGGGCATTGCCGAAATCATCATCGGCAAGCAGCGGAACGGCCCGATCGGCTTCATCCGCCTGGCCTTCATCGGCAAGTACACGCGTTTCGAAAACCTCGCGCCGGGCAGTTACAACTTCGACGACGACGAGTAATGCAATTGATCACGCCAGATGATCAAACAGTTTCTGGGCAACCCTTGGGCTGATGAGTTCTCGCCAGATCCGTTGGTGGGGCCGCCCAGCCTGTTCTTCGCGCTGTTGAAACGAGCTGCCGAGCAGGCGCTGCTCCAGCGTTTTCAGATGTGCACCCTTGACGGTGTAATCCAGCGCAGCGCGGTCTTGCCTGTCGTAATGAAAGTGGGCCTCCCACAATGGTGTGTTGTCCGAGCGGTCCATGATCGAATAGACGTCGAGAAATGACCTGTCTTTGCCCTTGCCCAGTTGCCTGCGCGCCACCGTTTTGACCACCTTGAGCTGGGCGTGATCGAGCAGGAAGCTCAGGCGCGGGACGTCCAGCACATCCTTGTTTTTATACATCCGTATCAGAATGTCCTGGCCTTCGGCGTCCATTGAGTCGCCGGCAGCTTTCAGACGCCCGATCAAACCTGTGGTTTCAGCGTCTACTGCCATTTGATCGAGGGTCTCGAGGCGTTTCGCCAGATCTGTGAGTCGATCCACCTCGGCCCCCAGGTATTCGACAATGGTGGTCGGGTTGTCCCTTCGGTTTTCCATCATCCTTGCCTGGGCAAGATGCGCCTCCACGTTGCCAAGGCGTGCTGTGGCTTCGTTCATCAGCTGAGGTTTGGGAACCGGTGCCGGGGCGGGGCGCACTGGCCGCCATTCACCCTCTCTCTTCTCGTACCGTTGAGGTGGATCGTTCGGTTTGAAGATGTCGGGAACATTGAGCGTGACTCTGCCGTCCGCAGCGGTGTCCTGAACGCCCACCAGTACCCGGTAGGTGCCATGTTGACGGGTTCGGAACAACTTTCGCGGCGCTGCGATTTCGGCGGCTCCTGAAGGTTGCGCCGGGAGGAAGTCGAAGTCGATATCATGATCGTCGCCAGGCAGTTCGTTGTTGCTGCCAACCCGATCATAGATTTCATTCAGCCGGGTTTCGATTTTCGATTCGAAGGTATCCATCAGTGACAGTGCCTGATTGACGTACTCTGCCTTTGTAGGGGGTGTCGAAGTGATCAATGCCAACAATCCGGCCCTGTCGCTTTTGATGCTCTCGATCGCCAGTTGCAGCGCGAGAGGTTCGGGATATCCGGAAACTTCGTTCAGGTCATGTTTGAGCAAGTGCATCGACATGGCAGTGCGCATGCCATGATTTGACGGGTTTTGTGGATCGTCGGAAATCAGGCGCAGGAAAATGTTGTATTTACTGGTGTTGATCTGGTCAACAGTGGGGATTCCGCGATTCATGTCATCCAGCTCCCCTTGGGCGCTACGATCAGCTTTTAGAATCTGATCCATCACAGCCTGGCGATCGTCCATGATCTTCAGCTTTTTGTTGAGATGGACAAGGTTGCGCTTCAGCGACTCGACGGTAATCACATCCAGGGTTGGCAGAACCCTGCGATCCATGACAGCAATCAATTTGTTGAGGTAGTCGATTCTGTTGATCTGCTGAGCATGAAGCTCGGTTTTGTAGAGCCCGCCAGCCTTGAGCAGTAGCAACCAGTCCTTGTTATCGATCAGTGATTTGACGTGATCGGCCTGCATTCTTGTGTGTTTGATCAAATGCACTTCGAGTTCGATCAGCGCGGCTTTCTCGGCGTCACTTCCCTCAGGCAGGTGTTCGGCGCTGGCCCAGAGTTCGCCATAGCGCCTGTTGGATGCGGCCAGGGCATCGAAGGCGTTCCTGATGAATTCATGCCGTTGAAGCAGATAGGCTTTGCTGTCCTGAGCTTGCGCGTTGCGACGCATGCCACCCTTTAGTCCGTCGAGACTGAAACCCCAAAAACCGTCGGACGTGCGAGCAATGGCAAGCGTTTCACCGCCCCGACTGGCGCGGTAGATGTTTTCGCTGTCAGTGGCGACAGGATCTTTCGGCCTGACCACCCGCCAGACCTTGTGTGCGGGAGAGGATGCATCGACGTCCTGCATTACTTGATAGGCCTGGCTGTCGATGATCACGTAGCGCTTACCTTCGAAGCTGTGCAGACCGTCACTGTCCGGCGCGACACCGACGAAATTCAGAGGCGTCCTGAACGCTTCCAGTCGACTGGAAGTCAACGCAATGGGTTCAGCCTCGAAATCATCCACCGGATGCCATCGCTTGTTTTGGGGATCCTGAACGAGAACAGGGCCCGAGGGATTCAATTCACTGCTCAGCCTTGCCCGGTAAAGTCGGCTGTCAGGGTCCAGGCCAACCTGCAGGACGCTGCCATCGTACGCATCGACGAACAGCCGCCCCTTGAAGTTTCTGAAGCCTTGCGCATCGGCCTCTGGCAGTTGCGACCCGAAACGGATGCGATAGGTATCAAACGAAGGACGTACCGGTGTTGCCCTCGGGGAGGAATGGATTTCGTCGAAGGTCACGGCTGGTGCGGGAGAGATTGTGTCCGGGTCTGCAAATGCCGGAGTCCTGTCCGGTGCAGGTTGAGAAGGGGGGCGGCGTACGACCGGGGGAGTTAGAGGCGAAGCGGGGGGCTGTGGTGAACGGTTGGTCGCTGAAGTCGAAGGTGGATTGTGAACTTCGACGGTGGTGACGCCTCTGGAGGGTGGTTTTACAGGCATGTGTATTCATCCTTGAATAAGTCGTGAACCCATTTGTTGAACAAAGTGCTTGGCCGTGGACGAGGCTGAGAGAAACCGACCACAGTCGTCGGAATTGGTCAAAATTTGTGCTATATTCCGCGCCCGCGAATTCAATGAAAGCCAACACCGGTTATCGACATGCAAGCAGCCAAGCCGTTATTTGACTATCCAAAATATTGGGCCGAATGTTTCGGGCCAGCGCCGTTCCTGCCGATGAGCAGGGAGGAGATGGATCAGCTTGGCTGGGATTCCTGCGACATCATCATTGTTACGGGAGATGCCTACGTCGATCACCCGTCGTTCGGCATGGCGATCATCGGCCGGCTGCTGGAGTCGCAAGGCTTCCGCGTCGGGATCATCGCGCAGCCTAACTGGCAGTCCAAAGACGACTTCATGAAGCTCGGCGAGCCGAACCTGTTCTTCGGTGTCGCGGCCGGCAACATGGACTCGATGATCAACCGTTACACCGCGGACAAGAAAATCCGTTCCGACGACGCCTACACCCCGGGCGGCATGGCCGGCAAACGTCCGGATCGCGCGAGCCTGGTCTACAGCCAGCGCTGCAAGGAAGCCTACAAGCACGTGCCGATCGTGCTCGGCGGTATCGAAGCCTCCCTGCGTCGCATCGCCCACTACGATTACTGGCAGGACCGCGTGCGCAACTCGATCCTGATTGACGCCAGCGCCGACATCCTGCTGTACGGCAACGCCGAGCGGGCGATTGTCGAAGTCGCCCAGCGTCTGTCCTACGGTCACAAGATCGAAGACATCACCGATGTGCGCGGCACCGCGTTCATCCGTCGCGACACACCCGCGGGCTGGTACGAAGTCGACTCTACGCGCATCGACCGTCCGGGCAAGATCGACAAGATCATCAACCCGTATGTGAACACCCAGGACACTCAGGCTTGCGCGATCGAGCAGGAGAAGGGCCCGGTTGAAGACCCGGAAGAAGCCAAGGTCGTGCAGATCCTGGCCAGCCCGAAAATGACCCGCGACAAGACCGTGATCCGCCTGCCGTCGATGGAAAAGGTGCGTAACGACCCGGTTCTGTACGCCCACGCCAACCGCGTGCTGCACCTGGAAACCAACCCGGGCAACGCTCGTGCGCTGGTGCAGAAGCATGGCGAGGTAGACGTCTGGTTCAACCCGCCGCCGATTCCGATGACCACTGAAGAAATGGACTACGTGTTCGGCATGCCTTACGCACGTGTTCCGCACCCTGCGTACGGCAAGGAAAAAATCCCTGCCTACGACATGATCCGTTTCTCGGTGAACATCATGCGTGGCTGCTTCGGTGGCTGCACCTTCTGCTCGATCACCGAGCACGAAGGCCGGATCATCCAGAACCGTTCCGAAGAGTCGATCATTCGCGAAATCGAAGAGATCCGCGACAAGGTGCCGGGCTTCACCGGCGTCATCTCCGACCTCGGCGGCCCGACCGCGAACATGTACCGCATCGCCTGCAAGAGCCCGGAAATCGAATCCGCGTGCCGCAAGCCGTCCTGCGTGTTCCCGGGCATCTGCCCGAACCTGAACACCGACCACTCGTCGCTGATTCAGCTGTACCGCAGCGCCCGTGCGTTGCCGGGTGTGAAGAAGATCCTGATCGCCTCCGGCCTGCGTTACGACCTCGCGGTCGAGTCGCCGGAGTACGTCAAGGAGCTGGTGACCCACCACGTCGGCGGTTACCTGAAGATCGCCCCGGAACACACCGAGGAAGGTCCGCTCAACCAGATGATGAAACCGGGGATCGGCACCTACGATCGCTTCAAGCGCATGTTCGAGAAGTACACCAAGGAAGCCGGGAAAGAGCAGTACCTGATTCCGTACTTCATCGCCGCGCACCCGGGCACCACCGACGAAGACATGATGAACCTGGCCCTGTGGCTCAAGGGCAACGGCTTCCGCGCCGATCAGGTGCAGGCGTTCTATCCGTCGCCGATGGCCACCGCCACCGCGATGTACCACTCGGGCAAGAACCCGCTGCGCAAGGTCACCTACAAGAGCGACGGCGTGACCATCGTCAAGAGCGAAGAGCAGCGTCGTCTGCACAAGGCGTTCCTGCGTTATCACGACCCGAAAGGCTGGCCGATGCTGCGTGAAGCGCTGACCCGCATGGGCCGTGCCGACCTGATCGGGCCGGGCAAGAACCAGTTGATCCCGCTGCACCAGCCGGCCACCGACAGCTATCAGAGTGCCCGTCGCAAGAACTCGACGCCGGCCGGCAGCCACAAGGTCGCGAAAGAGAAGACCACCAAGATCCTCACGCAGCACACCGGTCTGCCTCCGCGCGCCAGTGACGGCGGCAATCCTTGGGACAAGCGTGAACAGGCCAAGGCCGCGGCATTCGCCCGCAACCAGCAGGCCGCCAAGGAGCGCAAGGAAGCGGCGAAGGGCAAAGGCCCGAAACCGGCACGCAAGCCGGTCGTACCGCGCTGAAATGCACTTGAGCTGAACAGAACGCCAACCTTCGGGTTGGCGTTTTGCGTTGTGCCTCGCAACATTTGCGTGCAACTGTGCCAAACCATTTCACCGCATCGCCCGATTTTGGTGCTGTACTGCCCTAAGCATTCCGGGAAAGCGCCCAAGCCTCTGCATGGCATAAGTCTTGCGCGCTTTCGAATACGCTTGGGCTCGCAGGAGGCACGCCGTGTCGATTCATGTCGCATTGCATCACGTCACGCATTACCGCTACGACCGCGCTGTCGAACTCGGCCCGCAGATCGTGCGGCTGCGCCCGGCTGCCCACAGCCGTACGCGGATCTTGTCTTATTCACTGAAAGTCTCGCCCGAGCAGCACTTCATCAACTGGCAGCAGGACCCTCAGGGCAACTACCTCGCACGGCTGGTGTTCCCCGAGAAAACCGCCGAACTGCGGATCGAGGTCGATCTGCTGGCCGAGATGGCGGTGTTCAACCCGTTCGACTTTTTTCTCGAGCCCTACGCCGAGAAAATCCCCTTCGCCTACGCCGCCGATGAGCGCAAGGAACTGGCGCCGTACCTCGAAACCCTGCCGCTGACGCCGACATTCAAGGCCTATCTGGACGCCATCGACCGCACGCCGTTGCCGGCCGTGGATTTCCTGGTGGCGCTCAACCAGCGTCTGAGCGAAGACATCAATTACCTGATTCGCATGGAACCGGGTGTGCAGACTCCGGAGCACACCCTCGAGCATGCCTCCGGCTCCTGTCGGGATTCGGCGTGGCTGCTGGTGCAACTGCTGCGCAACCTCGGGCTGGCGGCGCGTTTTGTCTCCGGTTACCTGATTCAACTGACCGCCGACGTGAAAAGCCTCGACGGCCCGTCCGGCACCGAAGTGGACTTTACTGACCTGCACGCGTGGTGCGAGGTGTATCTCCCCGGCGCCGGCTGGATTGGTCTTGATGCGACGTCCGGACTGTTCGCCGGGGAAGGGCACATCCCGTTGGCCTGCAGTCCCGATCCGTCCTCGGCGGCGCCGATCAGTGGTCTGGTGGAGCCTTGCGAGTGCGAGTTCAGCCACGAAATGTCCGTAGAGCGGATCTGGGAAGCACCCCGGGTCACCAAGCCCTACACCGATGAGCAATGGCTGGCGATCCAGGCGCTGGGCCGGCAAATCGATGCCGATCTGCTGGAAGGCGATGTGCGCCTGACCATGGGCGGCGAACCCACCTTCGTGTCCATCGACGACCCCGACGGCGCCGAGTGGAACACCGCCGCGCTGGGTCCGGACAAGCGCCGGCTCTCCGCCGAACTGTTCCAGCGCATGCGCAAGCATTACGCGCCCAAGGGGCTGGTGCATTTTGGCCAGGGCAAATGGTATCCAGGCGAGCAACTGCCGCGCTGGTCACTGAATTGCTACTGGCGCCGCGACGGTGTGCCGATCTGGCACAACAACGCACTGATCGCCGATGAGCAGCAGGATTACGGCGCTACGGGTGAGCTGGCCGGGCGCTTTCTGGCGAGTGTCGCCGAGCGCCTGAAACTGCCGACACGCTTCGTGTTCCCGGCCTACGAAGACAACTTCTATTACCTCTGGCGCGAGGGCGCCTTACCGAGCAACGTCAGCGCCGAAGACTCGCGTCTGGAGGAGCCGCTGGAACGTGCGCGACTGCGCAAGGTGTTCAGTCAGGGGCTGGACAAGATCATCGGCCAGGTGTTGCCGCTGGCGCGCACCGCCAAGGGCGATCAGTGGCAGAGCGGGCGCTGGTATCTGCGCGATGAGCATTGCCGGCTGGTGCCGGGGGATTCACCGCTGGGCTATCGCCTGCCGCTGGGCTCGCAGCCCTGGGTGAAGGCAGCGGAGTATCCGTTCATTCATCCGAACGACCCGAACCAGGATTTCCCCGAGCTGCCCGAAACAGCGCAGCTCAACGATCACCGTGAGCCGGCTCCGGCAGACGAGCGTGTACCGAAGATCGATGAGTCCGCCGACTGGCTGACCCGCACCGCCTTGTGCGCCGAGGCCCGGGAAGGCCGGTTGTACCTGTTCATGCCGCCGCTGGAGCGGGTCGAGGATTATCTGGAACTGGTCGCGGCCATCGAAGCCACCGCCGAAGAGCTGCATTGTCCGGTGTTGCTGGAAGGCTACGAGCCGCCGAGCGATCCGCGCCTGAGCAATTTCCGCATCACCCCGGATCCCGGCGTGATCGAGGTCAACGTGCAGCCGTCCGCGACGTGGGACGAGTTGGTCGAACGCACCGAGTTTCTGTACGAAGAAGCGCGCCAGACCCGACTGTCCACCGAGAAATTCATGGTCGACGGGCGGCACACCGGCACCGGCGGTGGTAACCATTTCGTGCTCGGCGGCGCGACACCGGGCGACTCACCGTTTCTGCGCCGTCCGGACCTGCTGCGTAGCCTGATCAGTTACTGGCATAACCATCCTTCTCTGTCGTACCTGTTTTCCGGTCTGTTCATCGGCCCGACCTCTCAGGCGCCGCGGGTCGACGAAGCGCGCAACGACGCGCTGTATGAACTGGAAATCGCTTTCGCACAAATGCCGGCGCCGGGAGAGGAATGCCCGCCGTGGCTGGTCGATCGCCTGTTGCGCAATTTGCTGATCGACGTCACCGGCAACACCCACCGCGCCGAGTTCTGCATCGACAAGCTGTATTCACCGGACGGCGCCACCGGGCGCCTCGGCTTGCTGGAGTTGCGTGGTTTCGAGATGCCACCCCATGCGCGCATGAGCCTGGCGCAGCAGCTGTTGTTGCGAGCGCTGGTGGCGCGGTTCTGGCGCGAGCCCTATGCGCCGCCGAAACTGGCGCGCTGGGGTACGGAGCTGCACGACCGCTTCATGTTGCCGCACTTCATCGAACAGGACTTCGCCGACGTCATCGTCGAACTCAACAATGCCGGTTACCCCCTGCGTGCGGAATGGTTTGCGGCGCATCTTGAGTTCCGTTTCCCCAAGGTCGGCGATTACGCCGTCAACGGTATCGAGCTGGAATTGCGCCAGGCTCTCGAACCCTGGCACGTGCTGGGAGAGGAGGGCGCGGCGGGCGGCACGGTGCGCTACGTCGATTCATCGCTGGAGCGTTTGCAGGTCAAGCTTACGGGGCTGCCGCCGCAGCGCTATCTGCTGACCTGCAATGGCATCCCGGTGCCGCTGCAACCGACCGGACGGGTTGGCGAGTTTGTCGCCGGCGTACGTTTTCGCGCGTGGCAACCGGCCAACTGCCTGCAACCGACGATCCCGGTGCATGCGCCGCTGGTGTTCGACTTGCTCGATACCTGGATGCAGCGTTCGCTGGGCGGCTGTCAGTACCACGTCGCCCATCCGGGCGGGCGCAATTACGAGACGCTGCCGGTCAACGCCAACGAAGCGGAGAGCCGGCGCATGGCGCGGTTCTTCCGCATCGGACACACGCCGGGGAAACTTCCTGTACCGAACCTGACTATCTCCGACGAACTGCCGATGACTCTCGATTTACGACGTTTTTGATTCGTACACGACGCCCGGATTTTTCGTATATCCGGGTGTCATGTGCCTGCGTTAGTCTGACCGTTCCCTGCCGGCTGCCGAGCTTTCCATGCCTGACCTGCTTGACCGCTACCCGCTGACTGCGGGCACCTATCACGAACTGCTCGACGACAGCGGGGCGGTGCGCCCGCACTGGCGGCGACTGGTCGACCATTTGCAGCGCAGCACCCCGGCGCACCTGGTGCAGCGTCAGGCATTGCTGACTCGGCAGATTCAGGAAAACGGCGTGACCTACAACGTCTATGCGGATCCGAAAGGCGCGGATCGTCCGTGGGAGCTGGATCTGCTGCCCCACGTGATCGCTGCTGACGAGTGGCAGCAACTGTCCGCCGGAATCGCCCAGCGCGCGCGGCTGCTCAATGCGGTGCTGGCGGATCTGTACGGCCCGCAGCGGCTGATCAGCGAAGGGCTGCTGCCGGCGGAGCTGGTGTTCGGCCACAACAACTTCCTCTGGCCCTGTCAGGGCATTGCGCCGCCGGACGGGGCCTTTCTGCACCTGTATGCCGTGGATCTGGCGCGCACGCCGGACGGACGCTGGTGGGTGACGGCGGATCGTACCCAGGCGCCATCCGGCGCCGGTTATGCGCTGGAAAACCGCACCATCGTGTCCCGCGCCTTCCCCGAGTTGTATCGGGATCTGAAAGTGCAGCATCTGGCCGGATTCTTCCGCACCCTGCAGGAAACCCTCGCCCGTCAGGCTCCCTGCGACGATGACGCGCCGCTGGTGGTGTTGCTGACCCCGGGGCGCTTCAACGAGAGCTATTTCGAACATCTTTATCTTGCCCGCCAGCTCGGTTATCCGCTGGTGGAGGGCGGTGACCTGACGGTGCGTGATGCCACGGTCTACCTGAAAACCCTCAGTGGCCTGCGCCGGGTGCACGCGATCCTGCGCCGGCTCGACGATGACTTCTGCGATCCGCTGGAATTGCGCACCGATTCCGCGCTCGGCGTTCCCGGATTGCTGGACGCGGTGCGTCAGGGCCGGGTGCTGGTGGCCAATGCACTGGGCAGTGGCGTACTGGAGTCGCCGGGGCTGCTCGGTTTTCTGCCGAAGATCAATCAGTACCTGTTCGGCGAAGATCTGATTCTGCCATCCATTGCCACGTGGTGGTGCGGCGAAGCGCCGGTGTTGGCCCAGGCCCTGGAGAAACTGCCGGAGCTGCTGATCAAGCCGGCGTTCCCCTCGCAAAGCTTCCCTCCGGTTTTTGGCCGGGATCTGAGCGAAAAACAGCGTGAAAGTCTCGCCGCGCGCATGCAGGCCCGCCCTTATGCCTATGTCGCGCAAGAACTCGCGCAGCTGTCCCAGGCGCCGATCTGGCAGCCCGAGGACGGGCAACTGCAACCCCGGGCAATCGGCATGCGCATGTACGCGGTGGCCAGTCACGACGGTTATCGGGTGTTGCCCGGTGGCCTGACCCGGGTCGCGGCCGAAGCCGATGCCGAAGTGGTGTCGATGCAGCGCGGTGGTGCGAGCAAGGACACCTGGGTGCTGGGGGATCGGCCACCGAGCGGGGAACAGTGGAAAGCCCAGCGCAATATCGGCGTGCCCGATCTGGTGCGCCGCGATCCGTACCTGCCGTCGCGGGTGGTGGAAAACCTGTTCTGGTTCGGCCGTTACTGCGAGCGCTGCGACGACAGCGCGCGGCTGCTGCGGATCATGCTCGCGCGCTACGTCGACGGCGATGACCCGCAAGCCTTGCAGGCCGCTGTGGATCTGGGCGAGCGACTGATGCTGCTGCCGGACGAAGGTGAACTGCCGGAACGCTTGCTTGCGGCGCTGCTCGGCGAGGACTGGTCGTTCAGCCTGCGCTCCAACCTGCAGCGCTTGCAGTGGGCGGCATCGCAAGTGCGCGGCAAGTTGTCCCGGGAAAACTGGCAGGCGCTGGTGGAGCTGCAACGCGAGGCTTCGGAGCTGGACACCGACGAACCGGATTTCGGCGAGTTGCTGGATTTTCTCAACCGGCTAGTGATGTCGCTGGCGGCGCTGTCCGGGTTTGCCCTCGACGACATGACCCGTGACGAAGGCTGGCGCTTCCTGATGATCGGCCGGCGGATCGAGCGCCTGCAATTTCTCAGCAGCAGTCTCGCGGGTTTCCTGCGGGGCGCCGGGGCGTTCGATCAGGCCGGGCTTGAGTGGTTGCTGGAGCTGGGCAACAGCAGCATCACCTATCGCTCGCGTTATCTGGCGGTGGCGCAGTTGATTCCGGTGCTCGACCTGTTGCTGCTGGACGAGCAGAACCCCCATGCGGTGCTGTTCCAGTTGAAGCTGGTGACCCGCACCCTCAAGCGGCTGAATGATGACTTCGGTGTGCCGAGGGAGGCAGGATTGCCGCCGCTGGTCGAGCGTCTGGCGCGCTTCGACCTGAGCTGTCTGGAGAATCCGCTGTTCGGCGAATCCAGCGTGCGCGCGGCCCTCGATGGTCTGGCGGATCTGCTGCAGGAGATCGCCGACGCCAGCAGTCAGGTGTCGGACCGTCTGGCCCTGCGCCATTTCGCCCATGTCGATGATGTCAGCCAGCGTACGGTGTCCGTCTGATGAGCGCCCATTACCAGATCTTTCACGACACCTGCTATCGCTACGACAGCCCGGTATCCCTGGCCCAGCAACTGGCGCATCTGTGGCCGCGCGAGTGCGACTGGCAGCGCTGCACCGAGCAGCAATTGCTGATCAGCCCGCAGCCGACCACCCGCCGTGACGAGCAGGATGTGTTCGGCAATCCGCTGACCCGCCTGGCCTTCGAACGGCCTCACGATGAATTGCAGGTCAACGCACGGCTGACGGTCGAAGTGCTGGCGCGGCCCGTGGTGGATTTCCAGCAGTCGCCGGCCTGGGAACTGACCCGCAACGCGCTGACCTACAGCAGCCAGCCGCTGTCCGCTTCGTTGCTGGAAGTCTGTCGCTATCGATTTCAGTCGCCCTACGTGCATCTCAAACGCAGCTTCGTCGAGTTTTCGGAGAGCTGTTTCCCGGCCGGCAGACCGTTGATGCTGGGTGTGCAGGCCCTGATGCAGAAGATCTTCAGCGAATTCACCTTCGATGCCGAAGCGACCCAGGTCGCGACGCCGCTGGTGGAGGTACTGGAGCGGCGGCGCGGGGTCTGTCAGGACTTCGCGCACCTGATGCTCGCCTGTGTGCGCTCACGCGGGCTGGCGGCGCGTTACGTCAGCGGCTACCTGCTGACCCAACCGCCACCGGGGCAGCCACGGCTGATCGGCGCCGATGCGTCCCATGCCTGGGTTTCGGTGTTTTGCCCGGTGCTGGGCTGGGTGGATTTCGATCCGACAAACAATGTGCAGCCGGCACTGGAGCACATCACCCTGGCCTGGGGCCGGGATTTCTCCGATGTGTCGCCGTTGCGCGGGGTGATTCTGGGCGGTGGCAATCACGACCCGGAAGTCCGCGTCACCGTGTTGCCACTGGAGGAGTGAAGATCAAATGTGGGAGCGAGCTTGCTCGCGAAAGCAATTTTTCAGTCACATCCATAGTGAATGTCACGACGCTTTCGCGAGCATGCCCGCTCCCACAGGGATTGTGTTCAAGGTTTCAGCAATTTGCTCAGGCGTCGGGCGCCGGGTCTTTCGGTGCCTCAACATCATCATCGGTCGCCACTTCACCGTCAGGGTTCAGTGCCGCTTCTTCAGCCATCTGTTTCTTGCGCTGAAGCTTTTCCTCTTTCTTCTGTTCCTTGGCCAAGTCACGTTGACGTTTGGCGAAGGAGTAATTGGGTTTGGCCATGGGCGATCCTCTGGGGTCGAAGGTGAGGTTGAGCGGCGCGTATTCTGCCCTGTATCGGTGCCCGGCGGTTAATCGGGTTTCTGGTCGACCCACTTGGGCGTGACGGTGGGCTTCCAGTGGTCGAGAGCCTCGAGCAGCGTTTGCGGCGATTCACTCACTTGCAGCATGTCACGGTGCGGCGCACGAACGAAGCCTTCGCCGACGATGTGATCGAGAAATGCAGTGAGTTTGCTGTAGAAACCATTCACTTCCAGCAGGCCCAGCGGCTTGCCGTGATAGCCGAGCTGGCCCCAGGTCCAGACTTCGAACAACTCTTCCAGGGTGCCGAGGCCACCGGGCAGGGCGATGAATGCATCGCTGAGTTCGGCCATCCGCGCCTTGCGGGCGTGCATGCCGTCGACCACTTCCAGGCGCGTCAGGCTCTTGTGACCGATTTCCTTGTCCATCAGGCTCTGCGGGATGATGCCGATCACTTCGCCGCCGGCCGCCAGTGCAGCGTCGGCGACAATCCCCATCAGGCCGACAGCGCCACCGCCGTAGACCAGCGTCAGCTTACGCTCGGCGATAGCTGTGCCGAGGGCGATGGCGGCTTCGGTGTACGCCGGAGTGGTGCCGGCGTTGGCACCGCAAAATACACAAACGGATGTGAGAGACATGCCTTCCTCCTGGGTCAATCGGTCACAGGGTAATGGCTGGCACGTCTTGATCCAAGGGCTAGACTTCGCGTTTCGGGGTTTCACAGGTACCGCTGGCGCCACAGGCGTAAGCAGCGAGCAGACTGCACAACAGGCTGTTGAAGGACATGACGGATGCTCCAGATGAGTGTCGAGCCCTGAAGATACGGCCCGGCCAAACGTCTGGCTGTTAGATTGTTTCGATGAGTGTCATAGCCTGGAAGTTGTATACAATTTTTGACTCAAGTCATAGGAACTTGCGAAGATTTCAGGCAGTCTTCCAACCATTCGTGTTTTGTTAACCCTGCCTTGGAGATTCACCATGTTTTCCAAAGTTGTTGCGGTATCCCTGCTGGCGCTGGCCAGCAGCCAATTGATGGCTGCCGAGTGCAAAACCACCGTTGACTCCACCGACCAGATGTCCTTCAACACCAAGGCCATCGAAATCGACAAGAGCT
>Ga0068843_1013684_pt1 | contig 17035 bp, 13 predicted proteins | sample Hof3ISUMetaT_5_FD_73617 | JGI IMG/M metagenome (GOLD analysis project Ga0068843, IMG submission 73617) | Enriched soil aggregate microbial communities from Iowa State university to study microbial drivers of carbon cycling -... | ecosystem: Environmental > Terrestrial > Soil > Agricultural land... | reverse complement strand
GTTAGACCAACCCGGAGCGCCTGCGATTTGAGCTGGAGAACGTTCCGGGGTACTCCTCTCTCGACCGCCCGCCGCAAATAATGGCTCAGAGCCATCATCTTTCTTTACCGCGCCACTGCCTCGGTAATATTCTTGCGCGCCAATATCTGTTTCATTTTTTGTCTGAGCGCAAAGGGAGTTCGTTGCAATGATCGTCGGGATTGACCTGGGAACCACCAACAGCCTTGTTGCCGTATGGCAGGGCGACGCCACCGAGTTGGTGCCCAACGCCCTGGGGCAGTTCCTGACACCTAGCGTGGTGGGTCTGGACGATCAGGGCCGGATTCTGGTCGGGCAAGCCGCCCGTGAGCGTCTGCACACCCATCCGCGCCTGACCGCGTCGCTGTTCAAGCGCCATATGGGCAGTGCGACGGAGGTCTACCTCGGGGATAAAAAATTCCGCCCGGAAGAGCTGTCGGCGCTGGTGCTCAAGAGCCTGAAAGAAGACGTCGAGCGCACCTACGGCCAGACCGTTACGGAAGCCGTGATCAGCGTGCCGGCCTATTTCAGCGACGCCCAGCGCAAGGCCACGCGTATCGCCGGTGAGCTGGCGGGCCTGAAAGTCGAAAAGCTGATCAACGAACCCACCGCCGCCGCACTGGCTTACGGCCTGCACCAACGGGACAAGGAAACCTCGTTCCTGGTGTTCGACCTGGGCGGCGGCACCTTTGACGTGTCGATTCTCGAACTCTTCGAAGGCGTCATGGAAGTGCGCGCCAGCGCCGGTGACAACTTCCTCGGTGGAGAGGATTTCGACAACGTGTTGCTCGAGCACTTTATCGACCAACATCGCAACGTGTCGGATTTCCCCGAGCGCTCCACCATCCTCCAGCCGCTGCGCCGCGAAGCCGAGCGTGTGCGCCGCGCACTGGGCCAGGACGCCAGCGCCGAATTCCGAGTGCAAGTCGGCGAAAAACAATGGACCCAGACCATCACCCAGGCGCAAATGGCGACGCTGTACATGCCGCTGCTCGAACGCCTGCGCGCGCCGATCGAACGAGCCCTGCGCGACGCACGCATCCGCGTCAGCGACCTCGACGAAATCCTGCTGGTCGGCGGCACCACCCGCATGCCACTGGTGCGCAAACTGGCTGCAGGGCTGTTCGGCCGCTTCCCGTCGATCAGCCTCGATCCGGATCAGGTCGTGGCACAGGGCGCCGCCATTCAGGCAGCGCTCAAGGCCCGTTCGGCCGCGCTGGAAGAAGTGGTGCTCACCGATGTCTGCTCCTACACCCTGGGGATCGAGACCTCCACCCAGGTCGGTCGCCAGTATGAGAGCGGTCATTACCTGCCGATCATCGAACGCAACAGCATCGTTCCGGTCAGCCGGGTGAAAACCGTGCAGACCCTTCACGACAACCAGGAACAGGTCGTCGTGAAAATCTTTCAGGGCGAAAGCCGCCTGGTCAAAGACAACGTGGCGCTCGGCCAACTGGACATCAAGGTGCCCAAGCGCAAGGCCGGCGAAGTCGAGCTGGATGTACGCTTCACCTACGACAACAACGGCTTGCTCGAAGCCCAGGTCAGCATCCCCCTGACCGGTCAGCAACACTCGCTGGTCATCGAGAACAACCCCGGAGTGCTGACGCCCGAGGAAATCCAGCAACGTCTGCAAGCTCTGGCGCAATTGAAGATCCATCCACGCGAGCAGCAAGTGAACACCCTGCTCAGTGCACGGCTGGAACGTCTGTATCAGGAAAGCCTGGGCGACCTGCGCGATCAGATCGGCCATTGGGCCAAGCAATTCCAGCACGCCCTGGACTCTCAGGACGAGCGGCAGATCCGAGAGACCCGCACCGAACTGAGCAAGCAGTTGAGCGCCCTCGACCGCAGCCCCTGGCAGTAAGGAAGCACGACATGGAATGCTGGTCCGTCCTGCAACTGCCCGAAGACGCCGGGCTGCGCGATATCAAGCGCAGCTATGCGCGCCTGTTGAAAGTCTTCCGGCCCGATGAAGATGCCGCAGGCTTCCAGCGCCTGCGCGAGGCCTATGAGCGCGCACTGTCGATTGCCCAATGGCGCCTGGAAAACGAAGAGACCGAGGAACACGGCGACGTCATCCAGGCTCCGGGGATCGCCGCGCTGGCGGCACAAGAGCAGTCCATGGCTCAGCCGCTGCAGAAGACAGGGACCGATGCCTGGGATTACCCTTCGGCGCTATTTGAACCGTTGACCCCGGCCGCGCCCGAAGCACCGCTCGAATCGCCGATCTTGCGGGTACAGCCCCTGAATCCGGAGCCTCTTAACCTGGAACCCGAGCAGCTGACTGCCGACCCGGCCATTGAAGCCGCATCGCAATTGCTGAACGGCCTCTCGGAAGCCAACCTGGACGAGCGCTGGGAGCAAGCGCGCCAGCAGGATTGTGCGCAGGCGTTCCAGACATTGTTGCTGACGTTGTGCTTCGATCAGCCCGCCCTGCGCCTTTCGATTGCCCGTTGGGCGGTGCAGCACCTGGGTTGGCTGGGCCCCTGGCAGGAGATCGTCATCGGCGACGGGCAGCGCAGCATTCTCGCCAACGAGCTGCTGACGGATTACCGGCAATCGCTGGAAACGCTGCTCGCTTCGCAAAACGAGCGCGAATTTCTCGCGCTGCTCAGGACTTATACGGCCCAACCGTGGCTCCAGGTGTTCGACCGTCGGGAACACTGGCAGCAGATCATCCTGCAACTGCTGCAGGACACGGAGTGGAGCGTGCCGCTGTTCGACCGTATCTCCCAATTATTTGGCTGGGACGACACCAAGGGCATTCATCCGCAACCGGACTGGCTCTGGCAGGCGCTGATCGAGCGCTGCAACCAGGAAAGCCTCTACGACACTCTTTGCGCCCGGGCCGAAGATCTGCGCAACGGGTCGCCCGACGCACTGGCCGCGCGCATGCTGATCAGCCCGATGAAGCCGCGGCAACACAAAGACCTGACCGACCGCTTCATTCCGGCGGACTGGCAGGCCTGCCAGCAGTTGTCGGAAACCCTCAAGTGGCGCTTCCCCGACCTGCTCGCCCGCCTGCCGTACGCCGACGTTTTCTACTGGCGACGGTTTCTGCCGCGCTACATCGCCGCCGAAACCTGGTTGCGCTCCTGGGCCGCGATTGCGCTGGCGCTGTGGCTGTTCTATCTGCCCGCCGAGCACAAGACCACGGCAATGAGCATCGTCATTCCCCTGGCCTTCGCCTGCGTTCCTGTCTGGTTTTTCCGGATCGGCTTGAGTTATTGGTTTCTGATCAGCGCCCATTTGATCGTTCAGGATCTGTGGTTGACCGAAAGGATCATTCCACGCCGATGGAACCCTGATACCCGCTGGCTCGTGCTGCGCCATGGCGTACCGCAAGCCGTCATGATCCTGCTGTTCTCGGTCATGCTTGGTGGTCTGGGAGCCTTCACCTATATCGGCGTAATCGTGATCGGGCTCTGGCACAAGCGGCGCATCGGTACGCTCGACCCGGAGTTCAGCGACAAGCACCCATGGCTGACCGCGCTGCACTGGGCGCATTTCAGCCCGCTGCAATTGCTGTTTCTGGTGGTCATGACCAGCGTGATTCTTGCGAGTCAGCTTGGTTATTCGCTGAAACTCCTGTTCCCCGGCTAGGCTAGACGCGGGCCGGATTGCCCTCCACCAAGGTTTTACCCTCGCTGAAAAGGATCTGAGCATGTTGAAACTTGCAGGCCTCACCCTCGCGGCGCTCACGCTGAGCGCCGCCGCCCACGCCGATGTCGACCTGAAACTGGGCAGCACCGAACGCGTCACCCGCCTCTTCGCCTACCCCAACAATTGCAGCGTGATCTGCTTTCGCAACTGGACGCTGGAGCAGACCGTCGCCCATTACCTGAGCCAGAGCGTGCAGCGCGACGGCTACACCAACGCCAAAGTGCTGGTGAAAAACGACAACGATCAGCTCTACGCCGAAATCAGCGGCGTACCACAGGGCTACGACAAACCGCTGACCGCGCTGCTGGACGCCGGCGACCTGGCGTACAACGGCGCCAGCAAACTCAATGCCGACGGCAAATGGGCGTACAGCTGGTACCTGTTCCTGCCACTGGGCATGGCCCTGGAAAACCGCAAGAGTGTCGAGCTGCTGCACTTCCCGCCGGATTACTCGCTGACCCAGGCCCAGGATTACCTGCGCTCGAACACCACCGACCGCTGGGCCGCGCTGCTGACCGACAATGGCATCCCCGCCGACCAGACGCCGGCCTACCAGACCATCGTCGACATCGCCCCGATCGCCGCGCCTGCCAGCGCCGGCAAGGATCTGGAAGGCGTGTACGACTACTTCAAGGACTACCAGACCACCATGGTCAAGCAGGTCAGCCAGAACGCCAGCGGCGCCGTACTGCCAATGGTTGCCTTTGGTGCGCCGGTGCGTAACTGGATCAAGCAGCAATACGGTGCGAGCGTGAATGTACTGGGCCTGGCGACCATCAGCCCGAGTGCGGGCGTAAATGTGCCGGTGCTGGGTTCCAACCACCCGAGCTACATCTGGTATGCCGCCGACCCGAGCAACTACACCGGCGACGATGCCCAGGCCAAGGCCGATGCCGCGGGTCTGAAGGTGATGGGTCAGGACTTGAGCGCCGCCTGCTGGCAGGCCGGGATGGGCAGCAAACCAGGCACCGACCCGAAAACACTGCTCACCAGCTGCACCCAGACCTGGCAAGTAACGCAGAAAGCCAAGACCTGCGAGCTGTTCTACACCACGATCCGCAACGAGACCGTGGCACAAGCGGACAAAACCTGCTCGACCTCACCGGTCAAATCCCAGCTGCAAGAGCTGAAAAGCCCATTGCCGGACATGGCCGCGCCCGCCGCCCACCTCTGAGCAATCGGACGTTCTTCCCGTGTCAGCCCTGGCTGACCCGGGAAAGCGTCTATTTCGCCTGTCAGATCTGACAGTAGACCGTTAGTGTGATTTGCGCGATCTTGGATCCAATCATCGTGTTGCAGGACTGACAGGACGCCAGCCGAGGGAAGTCGCGACACCGAAGCCAACAGGGACCGTTATGAACACTTACGCACTACCGGGTAAACCGGCGCGCGATACCGAGGGCATTTATCCTTTTGCCGGGCTCCCCGTGCGCATGGGATTTCCGTCGAAGCAGGATTTCGAGATTGTTCACGATCCCGAGGGCGTGGCCACCGCTGTCGTAGCATGCCGGGCATTCCTGCGTATCACCCGAATGTGCCGGGTTTCTGGCCAACTGCTGCCCTATCGATGCCGGCAGACCCGGCAACTGCTGGCCGGTATCCACCTCTACGATCCGCGTTTTTGCGGCGCGTTCGAGCATTCCTGCGACCCGAACACCTTTCTCGACATGAGCGAGTTATGGGTATGGGCCCTGCGCGATATTGTGGAGGGTGAAAGGCTGACCATCGATTACACCGCCACCGAAGACAAACTGCTGCGGCAGTTTGCCTGTGGTTGCGGGTCCTCGAACTGCCGTGGGTGGATCACCGGTTACGACGAAACACCCAATCTTGAAGGCCAGCGCTATTTGCTGAACTGGCGGCGTCGGCAAGGTTTACGCTGAACGACCGATCAAGGCGCGCCGACCGGACGCAAACGGTACTGCGGCGGCAATTGCTCGAAACCGCTGATCGTGGTGTTCAGACTTTTCCAGCGACCATCCTTGATGCCGTAGATGCAGCCGTGGATCGACAGGCTCTGCCCGCGATGCCAGGCGTTCTGGATGATGCTGGTGTGGGCGACGTTGGCCACTTGCTGGATCACGTTGAGCTCGCACAGACGGTCGACCTGTTCTTCTTCGGTCGGCAGCCTGGCCAGTTCTTCGCGTTTTTCGTAGTACAGGTCGCGGATCGAACGCAGCCAGCCATCGATCAGGCCGAACTGGCGATCCTGCATCGACGCCCGCACACCGCCGCAGCCGTAGTGCCCGGTCACCAGGATATGTTTGACCTTGAGAACGTCCACCGCGTACTGGATCACCGACAGGCAGTTGAGGTCGGTGTGCAGCACCACGTTGGCGACGTTGCGGTGAACGAACAGATCGCCCGGCAGCATGCCGACGATTTCGTTGGCCGGCACCCGTGCGTCGGAGCAGCCGATCCACAGATATTCAGGTGTCTGCTGACGGGCCAGCTTGGCGAAGAAATCCGGGTCTTCCTTGGTGATCGCGTCAGCCCAACGCTCGTTGTTATCAATCAGGTCTTGTAAGTCATGCATGCTGTAAGGCCTCAAGAAAGATGCGCTGGTATGACAGTCGACCGCCCGTCGGGGTCACGCAGGGATCGCGGGTGATTTGCTTTGAATTCTCGCGCGCCTGGTGAGTCCACCTCAGTAAGGCCCACAGTATGAGGATTTGCCATGACTGATTCACGACGTCCGTACGATGCGGTGCAACCGGAGCCCATCGATGATAACGAAGACCGCATGGGGTCGGTGCACGAGCTGGATTTCGACGACGAAGAGCCCAGTGCGAAGATCGGCGATGAACTGCCTGAACGCGAGCGCGAACAGTTGATGCCCCGTGACCGCGTGCGCGAAGCCGGTTTGACCGGGGCATCGACCGCCGATCATGAACCTACCGACGACGACCTCAGCCCGGAAACCCTGATCCGTGAAGATGGCGCCCGGGATGCCCAGGAACTCGGAGAAGGCAATCAGGCCGATTGGGATCTGAGCGTGGTCGACGAGGACGACATCGGCGGCGGCAATGGGCTGGATGAAGCGGAACTGGCGCGGCGTGATCCGCTGGATGGCAACCGCTGACGGGCGTCGCCAGGCAGACCGCTATCGCCAGCAGGCTGGCTGGCTGGCTCCCGCATTGGAATGCATTTCCTTGTGGGAGCCAGCCTGCTGGCGATTGTTTTGATCAGTCGACGAGCGTGCAGGCCATGACCACGGCATCTTCACGCCCGCCGACCGCCGGGTAGTAATCCCGACGTCGGCCGATCTCGTTGAAGCCATAACGTTCATACAGGCGAAACGCCGAGGTGTTGCTGTCGCGCACTTCCAGGAAACATTCCCGGGCATTGGCGGCGTAGGCGCGGGACATCAGGTATTCGAGCAGGGTCAGCCCCAGCCCGCGCCCCTGGTTTTCCGGCTTGACCGTGATGTTGAGCAGATGCGCCTCATCGAGAATGATCTGCACCACCCCGTGTCCCACCTGTTGCTCGCCTTCGAACATCAGCCAGATCTGGTACTTGCCCAGGCCATCGAGAAAAATCCCGCGGGTCCACGGATGGCTGTACGCGGCGAATTCAATCTTCAGCACGGCGTCCAGATCCGCCTCGGTCATCGGGCGAAACGATACAGCGTCACTCATTCGATTCTTTCCAGCGCGCCATCAGCCGACGCATGGCTTGCCACACGGCGGCCTTGCGCTGTGGCTCTTCCATCAACAATTCCAGCCCCGGCACGGCCCACGCCAGGCCAAGACCCTCGATTTGCAATTCACGGTTGAACGCTTCGGCATCCGCCTCACCGGCAAAGCGCACCGCCGGCAGGCCGATCAGCCACAGGCAGGCGCACGGCGCCGCCTCCATCTGCACCGACAGGAAACCCTGGACGAAATCCCGGGCCGCTTCAGGGCCCTGATCCATCGTGCCGCGATTCAGCCATGGCCAGCGCACCGGCTCACCGACAATCTGCGGCGCGTCCGGCAGGCCGGCGGCACGCAGCATGTCCTTGAGCAACAGATAGGCAGGATCGCGCGACTGGAAGGCTTCGCCTGTGGGTAACTCCACCAGCAGCAGGCAACGGCCGGCGCGCAGCAATTGCAGGGCGAAACGCGGTGGCGGCACCGGCGCCGGCTTGGCCACCACGGGTGTGTCGTCGACTTCTTCGACCGGTTTGGCGCCCGTACGGGTGCTGGCCAGCGAAGGTCGCGGAACCTCGATCTTCGGCCGCTCGACCGGACGCGCAGCCGGCTGCTCCGGCGCTTCGGCCGGGGTTGCCGGAATCACCGGCGCGGCAATCCCGGGCTCGGGCTCGGGCATGTCCAGCAGCTCGGGCCGCGACGGCGCGGCAAAGGGCAATTCGGTGCGCGGCAGCCAATTGACCACCTGCATGGCGTTCAAATAGGCGCGGCGGCGGGACTCGATTAGCAAGGGTCGGCCACTTGTGGATAACTGAAGTGCGCTGATTCTACCGCCCTTCGCTCAAGATCGCGCGCTGTTGATCGATAGTCTTGACCGATACCTTGACGCAAAGAAAAGCGACAGCCCGTCCCGAGAGTGAATCGCATCCTTCGTGATGCAGTACAATCGCGGCTTTTAATCGCCAACCAGCCGGCCATTCCGATGATCGAACCCAAGCGCGTCTTGCGCGCCCTCGCTGAACACTGGGCACTTCTGGAGCCACTGTGCGAGCACTTCGACCAGGGCACCCTGAGCCTCAACGAACTGCGCACGCAACTGGCCGCCCAACAACTGGACAGCACGCCGCAGGACATTACCAGCCTGCTCGACGTGTGGATCCGCCTCGACATTCTGGTTCCCGTGGCCAAAAGCCCGAACCGTTTCGAGCTCAATGCGCAGATTCACGACTTCCTCGCCTACCTGCGCCGCGAGCACCGTCTGGGCCTGTGCCTGGAAATCGAAGCCTATCTGCGTCACCTCGAGCGTCTGGCCGGTTATATCCAGGATGCGTTCGACGTCCGTGACGGCAATGATTTGGCCCGTCAGCTGCGTCTGCTCGACATGCGCGTGCGCGACGTTCTGAAGAAACTCGACAACGACGAACAGGCGTTGGTGGCCGTGGCCGAACGGGCCAAGACCAGCGACCGGCAGATCCCGCTGCGTCAGCGTTATGCCGAAGTGCTGGCGACCTGGGACGAATATGTCGAGCCGATGATCGATCTGGTGAACGCCGACGGCGCCTTCGAGCAAGGCGTGCGCAAGGTCGAAACCGTGCTGCTGAAGATGCTCAGCGAACAGCAGCGCCTCGGCCATCTGGTCGATGACGACATGCTGCTGCGCACCCACGCGCGCATCCTCGAAATGCAGACCAGTGCCCAGTTGACCTTGCGTCACGCCCGGGAACTGTTGCTGCCGCTGCGTGAAGAGGCTCGCCGACACAACGCCGTGACCCGTGGTGCTGCACTGGCGCTGGCCGCGATCCGCCGCAAAGGCATTGACGCCGTACCGCAAGCCGCGATGCCGCTGTTCACCCGGCCGCAAAGCACCTTCCTCGGCAGCGCCAGCCAGGTTGAAGCCTACGTCTACGCCCTGGCCCGTTTCGAGCCGAAACCGGCGCGTTTCCCCAAGGCGCACAAGTCGCAAAAGAGCGGCGATGCCCCGCGCGCACCGCGCACCGTGCGCGAGATGGTCGACCGCTGCGAAGAGTCCCTGCCGATGCCGGACCTGATGACCTGGCTGCTGGAGCAGGAACCGGACGGCGCGACCGACGAATTGCTTTACTGGTTCTCGCGCCTGTCGCGGGAAAAACGCTTCAAGCGCGAGCGTCTGGAACGCCGCGAATATCACACTCACGAGCACCAGGTCAGCCTGCGCTCCTTCGCCCTGCTCTCGGCCGCCGACACCGCCGCCGAGGATTCTGCGAGCATCCCCAATGCATCTTGATCTATCCGAACTGTCGCAACTCGCGCCGATCTTCCGCGAGCTGTTCAAGGGTTACCACGTCAGCCGCCGCGACCCGGAGCTGTACGCACAACTGTCGAACTTCCAGGACCAATACCGCACGCTGTTCAAGGCACTGGGCTTCGAACTGGTCTGCGACACCCGTGGTTTTTATTACTTCGTGCCGGACATGGCGGCTGCGGCGGTGAACAAGACTGCCCAGCGCCTGGCGCTGTTCACTTTCATCCTGGTCGAACATCTGGCCGATCAGGGCCGCGACCCGATCGCCGTGCTCGACGGTGGCAGCCTCGGCCGTGAAGAACTGCCGTCGCTGCTGGAAAAGTACCGCGACCTGTTCATCCAGGCCGAAGTACAGACCGTCGAAGAACTCGAAGAAAAAATCATGCGCCGCATGACTCAGCTCGGCTTCGCCAGCGAGGAAAACGGCGTGTACCGTTTCCTGCCGCCGATGCACCGGTTCCTCGACGTCTGCCTGTCGGTTCAGCAGGACCGCGATCTGGCGGCCAGCGTGCACAGCGTTCTGCCCCTGCCGGCACCGGTGCTGATCGACGAAGAGGCCGAGGCGAAATTCCTCGCCACCGACGACCCGCTCGATCTCAGCGAATTTGAGGAAGAGAGCGAAGAAGACGCACTGGCCCGCGCCATTGCCGAAGAACAGGAGTCCGACGCATGAGCCAGGAACGCTACGGCATCCGCCGCTTTGCCCTTTTGAACACCGCCGGTTACAGCCTCGGCCTGTTCCCGCTGGAAGAACCGCTGTCGGTCTACGGCGCGAACAACCTCGGCAAATCCGCCTCGATCAACGCCTTGCAGTTCCCGATCCTGGCGCGCATGTCGGACATGAGTTTCGGCAAGTACAGCCTGGAGCAGTCCCGGCGCTTCTACTTTGCCTCCGACACCAGCTACATCCTCGTCGAAGTGAACCTGCCTCATGGCCCGCACGTGATCGGCGTGGTCGGTCGCGGCCCGGGCGGCGGTTTCGGTCACCAGTTCTTTGCCTACGCCGGCAAGCTCGATCTGGCGCACTACCAGAAAAACGACACTTGCCTGCGGCAGAAAGAGCTATTCAGCAACCTTGAGAAAGAAGGCCTGAAAGCCTACGAACTCAAGCCTGATGAGCTGCGTCGCTTGCTGGTTGGCGGTCACACGTCGATCCCGCTGGATCTGACGCTGATCCCGCTGCGCTCCACCAGCGAGCAGAGCCTGAAGACCTTCCGCGCGCTGTTCATCAACCTGCTGCACATGCGCGAAATCACCGCGGCCAAGCTCAAGCAATTGTTCCTCGATGCCTTCGAACACAGCCTGCGCTCTGGCAGCGTCGATTACATCGCCGCGTGCGAAGAAGCCTTCCGCGATGTGCGTCGCATGGAACAGGACTACAACTCGCTGGTGGCTGCCGGCCCGCTGGTCGAAGCCTTGGCCAACGGCGTGAAACAGCGCGACGTACTGCGCGGCAAACTGCATCGCCTGTCGCCGCTGCTCGACTCGTTGCTCGGCACCTGGTCGGACTACGCCACGGCGCGCAAGGAAGAACTGACGATTCAGGCCGAACACTACCGTCGCGAGCAGGACGATCTGCAAAACGATCAGCGTGGCGGCACTCAGGAACTGATGCGTCTGGAGCGGGAAATCTCCGGCATCCAGCGCTGGCTCGGCGAGTTGTCGGTGCTGAAGAACCGCTTCGCCCTGGTCGATGACGTCAAGGTTCTTGAGCAGCAATTGCTGGCAGCCAAGGACGCTCACGACGAACTGGCCGGTGCGCTGGCGCAGTCCCGCCAGTTCAGCGCCGAGGATCTCGAAGAACGTCTTCGCGATCTGGAAAAGCGTCTGAAGTCGGTGAAGCAGCAACTCGATCACGCCGACAACAACAGCTACGCCCGCCTGCGCGAAGAATTTTCGCAACAGGACGTCGAGCGCCTGATGCGCCTGTTCAACAGCGCACTGTTCAGCCTGCCGCTGGGCGAACACGGCATCACCCTCGACGACGATGGCGAATGGGTGAAGTCCGTCGAACTGATCCTCGACGGCTTCAAGGGCGAGCGTTTCGAAGTGCCGGGCCTGTCGATCGACATCTCGCACATCGAGCCGCCGGCTCTGCAAGCACTGGCCGACCGTGCCGCGTTGCGCGATCAGAAAGAGCGTCTGGAAAAAGAGCTCAAGCAACTCAAGACCCAGCAAGCCGTGGCCGCTGACCGCGCCGCGAGCAAGACCCAGACCGAAGCGCTGTACCAGCAGGTGCTGGATGCGCAGAAAGCGCTGGAAGACTTCCGCCGCACCCAGACCCTGAGCGCCGAAGAAGGCGACAAGCTGGAGCAACTGGCGCAGATGGAAGCCGCGCAGGACGAACTCAAGCGTTCCAGCGATGCGTTCACCGAGCGCGTCCAGCAGCTGTCGGCCAAGCTGCAACTGGTCGGCCGGCAGATCGCCGACATGGAAGCCAAGCAACGCACCCTCGACGACGCCCTGCGCCGTCGTCAGCTGTTGCCGGCGGACCTGCCATTCGGCACACCGTTCATGGATCCGGTCGACGATTCGATGGACAACCTGCTGCCGCTGCTCAATGACTATCAGGACAGCTGGCAAGGCCTGTTGCGCGCCGATGGCCAGATCGAGGCACTGTACGCGCAGGTGCGCCTCAAGGGCGTGGCCAAGTTCGACAGTGAAGACGACATGGAGCGCCGCCTGTCGTTGCTGATCAACGCTTACGCGCACCGTACCGACGAAGCCCTGACCCTGGGCAAGGCCCGTCGTGCAGCCGTGACCGATATCGCACGGACCCTGCGCAACATCCGCAGTGACTACGACAGCCTCGAGCACCAACTGGCGCTGTTCAACCGCGAGATCAACAAACGTCAGGTGTCCAACCTGCAGAGCTTCCGCATCGTGCTCGCGCCGAACAAGGAAGCGCTCAAGCACATCGACCAGATCATCCACAGCGCCGGTCAGTACGAAGAAGGCGAAACCCTGTCGGTGTTCGACCTGAGCCAAAGTGCGGAACAGGACAACAAGAACGAAGAGGCCAAGGAATACCTGGCGCGGCTGGTGGCGGCGAACCACAACCAGCTCGGCCTCAAGGACTTGTTCGAACTGGCGTTCGAGATCACCAAGGTCAACGGCCAGCCAGTTATCCACACCGACATCGATGGCGCAGCGTCCAACGGCACCACGATGACCATCAAGGCGCTGACCAACATGTACCTGTTGCTGCACTTGATGGACCGCGACCTGGCCGGTCGCGTGCGCCTGCCGTACTACCTCGACGAGGCGGCGGACATCGACGAGAAGAACCAGGCTGCGCTGCTGGAAACCAGCCTGCAACTGGGCTTCGTGCCGATTCTGGCGAGCGTGAAGCCGCAGGTCTGCGCCAGTGTCGCCATCGACCTGGAAGGCGGCAGCGGCCCGGCCGGGATCTACATCGACGAGGCGGACTGGAAGTACATCCGTCGCCACGATGCGGTGAAGGCCACCGTCAATGTCCAGGCCGACGAGCCGGAGCTGGATGCGGTTTGATGCGTAACTGACGGGCACAAAAAAGGGCCGCGATCCATTGGATCGCGGCCCTTTTTTATGTCTTGGAATTTTGTGCTGAATGACAAGGCCTATTCACGGGTAAGCCCGCGAAGGCGTCCTCAACAACGCCCCATATTTCCCGAATTATTTACCGAGGGGGATTTTCGGTGCCCAGTTCAGCCACTCGTCTTCGAACTTGTCGAACAGCGGGAAGGTTTGTTCGGCGCGCGCGGGGTTGCCCATCTGCTCGCCGTCCGGCGTGGCGAAGGCAATGCCGCCCTGAATAGCTGTCTCAAGCGACTCCGTGCGCACCGTTACGCCTTTGAACAGCCCGATGTCGAAACCAACGCCACTGGTGTTCCAGAAGCGACTGCCGCTGCGTACCAACGGGGCGTATTTCGGCTCGATCAGGATGTGCACCAGTACGCGATCGGCGGTCTGGCCCAGTTCGTAACCGGTAACTTTACCTACGGTGATCTCACGGTAGGTGACCGGCACGCCCGGTTTCAGCGAGCCACGACGGGCAGCGCTCAGTACCAGACTCAAGCCAGCCTCTTGCTTGGTGACTTCCGGCGCATTGGCCAGGGCCACGAAGTTCTTCTGCGGGCCGAGGTTCTTGGCCGCCGGTTGCACTTCGATGTACTGGCCGGTGACCAGGGTTTCCAGGTTCGAGGTCTTGATCAGCCCCAACTCCGGTTTGACCACCCAGAACTGGCTACCGACACGGGCGATCTTCTCCGGGACTTCGGTGATGCGCGCGGTGAGGATCACCGATTGCAGATCATCGGTCAGGTCGACACTTTCGATCTTGCCGACGTCCAGCCCCTTGAAGCGCACCGGGGTGCCGCTGCGCAGACCGTCCGCGCGATCGACCTTGATGGTGACGACGGCGCCTTTCTGATTCGCTTCATCATGGTTGGCGAACAGACGGAAACGCGGAATACGTTTTTGCAGCGGTGCCTTGGCTTGCGGCGTTTCGAAGGCAATGCCGCCGGCCATCAGCGTCTGCAGCGACTCACTCTTGACCTGAATCCCACCGGTCAAACCGCCGGTCAGCGTGACGCCGCTGACGTTCCAGAATCGGGTCGAAGCGTTGACCAGGTTTTCGTATTCCTTCTCGATGTGGACGCCGATCACCAGTTGCTTGCGGGTCTTGGAGAACTGATAGCTCTGCACCGAACCGACCTTGACCTGCTTGTAGAGGATCGGACTGCCGACATCGATCGAGCCTAGGGTGTCGGTGAACAGCACCAGGTGCAGGCCGGGTGCGCGCAGATCCAGCGGCGGCGCTTTGGGCCGGGCCTCGAACTCACGCTGTGGCGCACCGCCCTTGTCGCCCGGACGTACGGCGATGTAGTTACCTTTTACCAGCGCTTCCAGACCGGTGATGCCGGCCAGAGAGATCGAAGGTTTGACCACCCAAAACTGCGTGCCGGTGACCAGATAGTCCTCGGCCAACGGATCGAGGGTCAGCTCAGCGGTCGCGCTGGACAGGTCCGGATCGATCTTCAGCGCTTTCAGGTTACCGACCTGAATGCCCTTGTACATCACCGGAGTGCGCCCGGCTTGCAGGCCTTCGAAATCGCTGAGTTTGACCTTCACGCGGATGCCGGCGGCGGCCGCATCGAAGTCTTCGTAGAGACGGAACGGCAGGCTTGGATCGGTGGGCGGGCTGTCCTTGCGGTTCTCCGGGGTGGCGAAGGCGATGCCGCCGGCAACGATGCTGGCAAGGGATTCGCTGCGCACTTTCACGCCGGACAGGTTGGCGTCGATGCTGATGCCGCTGGCATTCCAGAATCGTGTGTGTTTGCGCACCAGTTTGGCGTAGGTCGGTTCGATGAACACCTTGAGCTCGACCGTGCTCTGGTCTTCCGACAGCACGTAACTTTTGATCTGACCGACTTTGATCTGCTTGTAGAACACCGGGCTGCCGCGATTCAGCGAACCGAGGCGATCAGCCTTGATCGTCAAGTGCAGACCGGGCTTGGAGTCCGACAGCGGCGGTTCTTCGGCCAAGGCCTTGAACTTTCGGGTCGGTTCGCCTTCACCAGGGCTGATAGCGACGTAGTTACCCGATACCAGAGTTTCCAGACCCGTGATCCCGGCCAGCGTCACGCTCGGTTTGACCAGCCAGAAACGGGTACTGGTCTTCAGGTACTGATCAACATCCTTGTTCATCTCGATAGTTGCGATGACACCTTTGGAGTTGCCTTCATCATCGAGCTTGAGGGCTTTCACCTTGCCGACCGGCATGCCTTTGTAGACCACTTCGGTCTTGTTGGCCTGAATGCCTTCACCACTTTCAAACCGCACCTGAATCTCGATACCGGTTTCATTGTAGGCACGCCAGCCGAGCCAGCCGCCGATAATCAGGGCGATCAGGGGCAGCACCCAGATGGCAGACCAGTTCGAAGCCGGTCGGGTTTTCGCTACAGGCAAATCAGTCATGGTCGGCGTCCGACTCCGTGTTATCCCAAATCAGTCGGGGATCGAAAGTGACAGCGGCGAGCATCGTCAGAATCACCACAGTGGCGAAGGCGATGGCGCCAAGATTGGCTTCGACACTGGCGAGCCGGCCGAAGTTGACGACCGCCACCAGAATGGCGATCACGAAAATATCGAGCATCGACCAGCGGCCGATGAACTCGATGAAGCGGTACATCCAGATCCGCTGACGTGCGGACAAGGGCTGGCGGCGCTGTACGGAAAACAGCAGCAGCGCGATGCCCACCAGCTTGAATGTCGGCACCAGGATACTGGCGATGAACACCACGGCGGCGATGGGAATCATGCCGTGCTGCACCAATTGGATGACACCGGACATGATCGTGCTCGGATCCCCCTGACCAAGCGAGCTGACTGTCATGATCGGCAGTACGTTGGCCGGGATGTAGATAATCGCGGCCGTGATCAGCAACGCCCAGGTTCGCGCGAGACTATTGGGCCGCCGGGCGTGAACCAGCGCACCGCATCGGGTGCAGGTCTGCACATCGCTGTCGGTATCCTGCCTGTTCAGTTCGTGGCATTCGGTACAGATCAGAATGCCTGCATCAATCGCCCGCATGGGCATCTTCTCCTGATAACGCCTGCCAGATCTGGTGCGGCGACATCACCACTTCGAGCCAAACCTGAACCAGTAACAAACCGATGAAACATGCCAGACCGAGGCCGACGGTGATGGCCGCCATGTCCGCCAGTTTGACGATCGCGACAAGGACGCCCATGAGATAGACCTCAAGCATGCCCCAGTCTTTGAGGTGGTGATAAATGCGGTAGAGCAACAGACCATAGCTGCGGCCGACATTGAAGCGAATTGTGAGTAAAACGAACAACTGGCAGAGCAGCTTGAGCAGCGGTATGGCCATGCTGCACAGAAATACCACGATCGAAACGCCCTGCATGTCAGTGTTGAACAGACCGAGCACGCCGCTCCATACCGTATCCTGCGAGGATTGCCCGAGAATATTGAGCTGCATGATGGGTAAAAAGTTTGCCGGGATGTACAACAGCAATGCCGCAATCACCAGGGCAAGGCTGCGCTGCACCACATTATGGCGATGGGCATACAGTTCGTAACCGCAACGTGGGCAGAGGGCTTTTTCGCCATGAGCAAGGGTTGGCTTGCGCATCAGCAGGTCGCACTCGTGACAGGCCACCAAGTCTTCCAGCGGTAATTCTGACAGCCCTTGGGCGCCAACCGGATCTGACATAAAGGCTCTGGCTCCAAAAAAGGTGGGACTATTCTAGTGTTCTGATTCGAAAATAACTGTGCAAATTTGTTCGCTGTCGCGAGTAAAACTTTTCAACGGACAAAACAAAACCCCAACTGCTTTCGCAATTGGGGTTTCGGAATTTAATCTTGACGATGACCTACTCTCACATGGGGAAACCCCACACTACCATCGGCGATGCATCGTTTCACTTCTGA
>Ga0068843_1012447_pt1 | contig 17474 bp, 18 predicted proteins | sample Hof3ISUMetaT_5_FD_73617 | JGI IMG/M metagenome (GOLD analysis project Ga0068843, IMG submission 73617) | Enriched soil aggregate microbial communities from Iowa State university to study microbial drivers of carbon cycling -... | ecosystem: Environmental > Terrestrial > Soil > Agricultural land... | reverse complement strand
GGGAATGTTCATCAGCTCCAGCGCGCGCTGGTAAGAACCGACGGACGCCAGCAGCGGATCGTTCCAGGGCACGACGGAAATCACCACGAAAATCGACAGCAGATAAAACACGCCGATGCGCCAGATCACCGAGCGCGTGGCCTTGGCGATGTTCTGCGCCGGGTTGCTCGATTCGGCGGCCGCGATAGTCACCGCTTCCGTCCCGATAAAACTGAACATGATGGTGATGAAGGCCCCGACCACCGCCGACAAACCATTGGGCGCAAACCCGCCGTGTTCCTTCATCAACCGGCTTAAACCGCTGGCCTCACGCTCCGGAATCCAGCCCATCAAGACCGCAAAACCCAGACCGATGAACCCGATGATCGCCACCACCTTGGCCATCGCGAACCAGAACTCGAACTCACCGTACTTGGACACGCTGAACAGGTTGGTCACCACCAGCAAAATGATCGACAACAACGCGAACAACCACGCATCGACCTGGGGAAACCACTGATTCAACACATGCCCGGCGGCCAGCGCTTCGATCGGAATCACCAGCACCCAGAACCACCAATACAACCAACCAATGGTGAACCCCGCCCAACGGCCGATGGCCTGATCGGCATAGGTGGAAAACGATCCCGTGTCCGGATGGGCCACGGCCATTTCACCGAGCATGCGCATGACCAGCACGACCAGCAGACCGGAGAAAAGATAAGCGAGCAAGACGGCCGGGCCGGCGGCGGCAATGGCGTGGCCGGAGCCGACAAACAGCCCCGCACCGATGATGCCGGCAATGGAAAGCATGGTGACATGACGCGGCTTGAAGCCCTGCGCCAACTGACCGTTCGAGTCCTTCGAGTTCAAGCTATTCATTGTTTTTGTTGTTCTCTGGTGATCGACGTTTGGGCGTACTGACGACGTGTCAGGCGATCATCATTTCTTCCTCTTGCCCTGCTCCAGAGCGGCGCACCTCAAGCGCTGCAGCGTTACAAATCGGTCGGACGACGACGCAGGGCGATGAAATGATGCGTCACCTTACGTGCCCGGCGTTGATCGCAAATAGCCTGGGAGCGGCATGGACGAGTCTGATTTCGACATGAGTCGACCTCGCGCAAAAAACAAAGGCAGCACCCGCTTTCGCGAGGTGCCACCTTCATCAATTGCCGCTCATCAGGCCTTGTTGCCTGCCTCTTCCAGAGCCTTTTCAGCATTAAACCCGTCGAAGTTCTCGAACACGCCCATAAAGCCCGGCACGGTCACTGCTCGCGCCCAGTCGCGCTGCAGTTCGCAGTACATCTGCACGCGGCTGATGAGCTTTGCGCCCGCCTGCTCCATTCTGCGCAACGCCGCCTCGTGTGCGGCGAGCGATGTGCCGCCAACCGCATCGACCGGCACATACACTTCATAACCTTCCTGAATGGCGTCGAGCACCGGGAAAGTCAGACAGGCTTCGGTCCAGAGTGCAGTCATGATGAGTTTCTTGCGTCCAAGCGCCTTGACCGCCTGTTTGAATTCCGTGTCCTCCCAACTGTTGATCGAGGTGCGGTCATAGGTCGGCAGGTGACCGAGCACCTGTCGCAGCTCCTGAATCGGCGGCTTGTTGCGGCCGGTCGCGACATTGACAGTCGAGTGGATGATCGGAAGGTCGTAGTTGACCGCCGCCCTGGCGACGCTGGTGATGTTGAAGACGAGTTCGTCACGCGGCATCGAGCGGATCGAGGAAACCTGAACAGGCTGATAATCGATGATGATCAACGCCGAGTTTTCCGGGGTCAGCAACTGATCGGTCTGGGCGTTGCGGAGCGTTTCGCTTGCCATGGGCAAATCCTTTTTATGGGTGACGCACGTTGGTGAAAGGGCCGAAGCCCGTGCGGAAAATCAATTCCAGGTAAGGCGAAAAGCCTGAGGTGCCTGGAAAATCCATTGTGCTGTTCCCATGTTCGAGGCAGTAGTAGCATCACGCGATGTGCTGTGTCGCACAAAGGGGAACGCAAGCATGGATATCGAAGAACTACAGACCTTCGTGGAAGTGGCTGACGCCGAGGGCATTTCGCAGGCTGCACTGCGTCTTGGCGTATCGAAGTCGATCGTCAGTCGCCGCCTGGCCCGCCTTGAAACCGAACTGGGTGTGCAACTGCTGGCACGCTCAACGCGCGGATCGGCACTCACGGAGGCCGGTGCGATATTCCGGGACTACGCCGCCAGGGTCTGCACCGAGATCAACGTCGCCAAGGAAACCATCCTGCCCGCCGGCGCCCTTCGCGGCCGACTGCGCGTGGCCGTCCCGCTGTCGTTTGGCCCGACTCACTTCGCGCCGGTGCTGGCGGAAATGGCGCGCCGTCACCCTCAGTTGCATATGCAGACTTGCTACAGTGATCGCTTCGTTGACCTCATCACCGAGGGCTACGATTGCGCCATTCGAGTGGGTTATCTGAAGGACTCCAATCTGATCGCAAGGCGTATTGGCCCGGTCTTCACCAAGCTCGTCGCGAGCGCGGACTACATCAAGGCCCACGGCGCCCCTGAGAAGCCGGACGACCTGGTCAACCATCAGGCGCTCATGCAGGGCACCGAAGCCTGGCAATTCATGGACGGCGACAAGACCATCACGGTTCGTCCACAAGGACGCTTCAAGGCCGACAACGGCACCGCCCTCGTCGCCGCTGCCATCGCAGGCCTCGGCGTCGCCTACCTGCCCGACTGCCTCACCCACGAGCACTTGGCATCGGGCGCACTGATGCAGATCATGACAAACCATCCCCCACCCCAGGCCGGCGCCTACATTCTCCGCCCGCCGGGTCCGCATCCTGCCCGGAAAATACGCGTGCTCACCGAGCTGCTGATCGAGTTCTTCGGCGAATCTCCGCACCTGGCGGTGCAGCCGCTGTCACATCAGGAGGATGCGCTGACGCCTACCTGAACCCACACAGGAGATGTGATTTGCTGCAACGCCCGCCACAGTCAATGCGTCGAACTGCGTTTCTCGCAGACACAACGGCGCTGATCCTGTTTTTCACAACCACCGGCATCATCAATGAACGATTCATTGCCGGCATGACGTGGGATCAGGTTCTTCATGCGCGCCTTGTGGGCGCCGTATTGATGGTGCCAGTCGCAAGGCCTTACGGCCTGTGGCGGGACTGGGTGATGAAGCGCGCCGGTCAGCGCCGGGTTTCCAGGTTGCTGTGGGACAGCTTCGCCCTCGTCAGTTTCCAGGTCCCCCTCTATGCAGCGATCATTGCCTCCAGTGGGGCATCGGGAGGTGAGTTGATTCGCGGAACGCTCGGTGCGGCATTGATGATGCTGGCGCTGGGGCGACCCTACGGCGCATTTCTCAACAGGGTGCGCAAGGTATTCGGCTTGCCTCCGGGTGGCGACAAGCCGATGTCGCTGAACAGCTGAGCGACCGCCGCTTTCACCCCTTGGTCAGATCAACCAACGGTGTCTGCCGCACCTCGGTCTCCCGCCCGCCCTGAATGTCGCTCACCTGCTTCAAGGCCTTGTCCACGGCCGCCTTATCCGCCAACAAGCTGTAGCTGATGCGGAAGTTTTTGTGTTCCTTCGGCCCGATTGTCGGTACCAGGTTCAGTGGACGCTGATAACGGCGGTTGTAGGAAAAACTCGTCCCCGGCTCCAGCCCGGTGACATAACCCTGGCCTTGGGTATCGGTGTTCTTCCACAGGGAAAACACCGGCAAAGTCTGCGTATTGAAGCCAACCGAAACGCCAAGGCTGCCGGCCTTGTTATGCAACACAGTCAACGTATCGCCCTTGACATCGGCATACGGCACGACGTTGTAAACCGTTTCGTCGTAGTCCTTGGTCGGTGCGCGATAGGTTTGCCATTCAGCCAAATCGCCCTTGGCCTTGTCGTTGAACGGCGACACCTGTTTCACCGGCGCGGCGAAACGAGCGCCCTGCTCCAGGAACGGGGTGCTGAAATTGCTGTGGTACAGCGCCTGATATTCCTTCGGATAGTCGCCGTTGTTGGTCAGGGTGTCGTTAAGGGCGAACACTACGCTGCCGGGTTCGGTGACCAGTTCGGTGGCGACCGAGAAGTCGACTTTCTTGAACGCCTGCTCTTTCAGCTCACCGCGTAGGGTGATGGCGTACGGTGGCGTTTCATCGATGTGCAGGGTGACTTTGTTCGCCGGAATGTTGGCGGCCCGACCGTGCAGGGTCAGCAGTTCGCCGTTGTCGACGCCGGGGTGGCCGACCCACTCGTATCCGCAGCGGGTCACCAGCTCATTGAAGCCCTCCAGCCAGCCCAGGCCACCGCGGCCATTGAGTTCGATGAAGGACGGATTGACCACCTCCTTGACCGGCGAATCCCAACCCATGCGCACATCGCCGACCGAGGCCTGCAAGACGTTCATTCCCCGCGTCGGCACCACCGAGAGTTTCATCGTGCCGTTATCGATGTCGACAATGCTGACGCCCTCCTGCCGACCACCATGCAAGGTGCGCAGGCTGACGCTGAAGGGTTTGTCGGTTTTCACGCCGAGTTGCTGGCTGGTGATCTGCCAGTTCTGAGCGGCTTTGTCGGTGTCGAGCAGAACGTAATCCCAGGCCATGGCATGGGAGGCAGCGGACAGTGCGCTGAGGGCAACAACGAGTTTGAGCGGGGTCATGGGAGCAGCCTTTCTTGGAGTTGTGCGGTTTTTATAAACCTGCTGAAACGTTTCATCAAGCTTAAAAAGTGATGCGCGCTGGTAGGTGCCGAGAAAGAATGGGTACGGACTGGAAAATTGAAATCGATGTGATTGCGTTATCCCGCAGACTGGAATCCGCTTTTATTCAGGAGCGGCATGGGGTCTGATTTCGACATGGCGAGGGCGGCGCGTTTAAGCGTTTTCCGAATGGTGTTTAGAAACGCCCGGCATTACTTCCCCACGGCTACAGCGTCTTGCGTCATTGCCTACGACTACGCCAGAATCCGCCGGCTTGTGCGTCTGGGGTGCGGGTTTTATCGTTTCCGGGTCACTGAAAAACAGTGATCGGGTTTGGTAGCCCGCAGCGCTGACGCATCGCGTCACCTCATTCAGTTGCATTCATGCGACTGGATTTATGGTGGCCATGCTCAGGGCTTCTTCGGAAGCGCCGGTTCCAGTGCTCCGGTCTACCAACCTGCGTATGGTCGCCACCCCTCGTTTGGTAGCGAGAGTGGATGACTCCCCTTTAATAAGTGCTGGAGATTCATCTATGTTCAAACCAACACCGAACCCTCCCGAAACCGATCCGGTTTCTCCTTACAAATTTCCTGATTCCCGAACCCTTAACGAAGCCGCAGAACGCGCGCTCGATCATTACCTCACCCCGCAGCAACGGATCATGGGCAGCCATCACAAACACGACCCCATGTACCTGGCCAACCCGGCGTACGACACCGAATCCCTCCTGGCCAACGCCAGCGAATCATTGGGGTCCGCCAGCGAAATGCTCAATAACTTTGCGGCGACTCTGGAGCCTGCCCATCGCAAGACTGCTATCGGAATTGCGCAGTTGGTGATGTTGAGTGAGTTGGCAGTGAATCAGGCGTTGGATCATGTTGAGGTTAAGACCTGGAAACCAACCCGTCCGTCATGACGGCTTGAGAAAACGATGTCAGCCGAAGCTGCCACAGTAAATGGCAGCTATCGGTCATGAACGTATGTTCGCCGGCGGGTGCTTTCCGTCGTACAGATCTACCCCAGAAATCAGAAATAACTCTATTCCTCACAAAACAGATGTTGAAATTACGGTCTACGCTCGACACATGGGTAAATCAGGGGGCGCCGAAAGTGACAGGGAAAGCAGAAGTGACTCTTTACATCACAGAGAAAAGCTTTAACCGGCAAATGCTATTGCTTTCTAAACTTTCTAATAAAATGCGACTTGAACTAGTAATTTGGCTTTACCCAGAATCGAACGCCGATAGCATAATTGGCTTCTACGCCGATTCACCCACCACAGCCAATGCTTTGCCGGTCACAACTTATCCAAACAAAATTGCCAGCAGATGCAGTCAGCGAATTCGAATGACCGATGACTTAATTAAAACCATCACCCTTAATGAAAGCCATTTTATTAGCGAGTGCGACAGCCTGTGCATTTACCACCCCGAAAAGTTTGAGTGGGACGCAAGCATTATATTGCACGAAGGGATTATTTTGATTAAGGACAGTTCTCTGCTCGTGGGCATGGAAGCTCTTGATTTCAAGGTTTCACCGCATGCGCCATCTTGGTGGTGAACCGGTTCGACTTAATCCGCTTTCGGCCCTTGATTGCCGCTCATGATATCGTGTCCCAATAAAAATGGATGTACTCATCTTTATACTCCGCGAACAGTGAAACAGTGAACTCCGTCTTCATTGAATACATCAACAACGCTCCAATGAAACCGTTCGGCTCATGCAGCGGTTGTTTGAGGGGAGCGATCAAATCCCGTGCCTGATCCGCGACCATCTGATTGAAAACAGTTTCCGAAATTTCCTCAAACTTGGCGTCAGAAACGTAGCCCAGGAAGTAGCTTTCTCTTTCTGGATGCCAATCTACACATTCGGCATGGAGCCAGAATTTCAATCCGTTCTCGCCTTGTTGTTTGGGCGCGCGGGCTATGCGAATCGTCTCTTGAGAGTAGGGGCATTGAAAGGCGAATGCTGGATAGGTGACGTAATAGAGACCGCGGCAACCATCGCGCGCGCTCCAGTAAGTCACTTCTTTCCCGGAGAGGTGATCAAAATCGCTTCTGTTAAACATGGAAAAACCTAATAAAAAAATGGGGACGCATCTATTTTCGCCCACGCTGCCATTGAACAAAATGCTCATTCCAGCGAGGTCACCAAGCAGGTTTCGATGCCCTCCAACCTCTTGGGCCATTCGTTAATCAGAACGACTGCATCGTCACCTTGATTCAGGTATATCAGGTAGTCGCCTGTCTCGAAGGCAACTTGAAAGCCGACAAGCCAAACCTCTCCGCCCGCCACTTTATCGACAACACCTTGAACCGCTGTAATGATTTTGCCTTCGAGGAAGAGAGCAGACCTGTTGCGAAGCAGATTTTCCCTACGCCACGAGCACAAGCTCGCGGCATCAAGTGTGAAGGGAGTGGGAGGTTCCAGATCGGACTCATCAGCTCCAACACTTTCCCCATCGCTCAGCAGGTACATCGCAACTTTCTGATGTTCGCCACACCGCCAGAGCAACGACCCTACGTCAGACAGGCATTTTTCCTCGTTGAAGTAGTATTGGTCATGCAATAACTCAGCAAGTCGCTGCCCCTGCAGCAGCTGCGCATTTCTCAAGTCATTCGCCATCCTCTCTCGGGAGGCGGCATAGCGGTTAAGCACTGGGCAGTTCCCTATTTATTCGCAATCCAGGCTCTCGGAATCGCCTGACGTCGCCGACAAGATCGCCTGATATCCACCCTCTTCCGGAACATATGAAACGAACTGATTACCCGCACCCTTTTGCATCCAAAGACGCCCACAGTTCGTGCATTCATAAACATCTAACGTCCGGTGGATGTGGAGGCTCGATAATCGGCTTACCAATTCGTCAGCCACGTTGCCCCAAGGTGCAAACTTACCGAATGCGTCTGCGATCACGGCCTTGTCTCCCGATTCGGCAGCAGTCATCAGAGGCTTGAGTTCGTGGTTTACCTCTTCCCAGAATGCATCCTCTACTTCGTCGCGAAGCAGGCTCGCCTTATAGGGCAAGCTGTCAGTCTGATCGACAATCACGTGCCCACATCTGCAACCCAATTTGCTCATTTGCGGCTCAAACCTTTGAGGTTGCCCTCGTCATTAAAAGGCGGACAAGTCTTTGGCGAACATCTCGATTTGGGCAGGCGTGACCAGCAAGGGAACCTGAGAACACTGCAGCGTCAAACAACACTCTCACGCTGCAAACTGCTCACATGCCCGACACCCGCAGCCTTCAATCGGACCACCAGGTCATCGCGTGCTGCTCGCCCGCCAGCACGAATGTACTCAAGCTCCGACGCGGTAATCAGTACCACCGGAACCAATCTCACCGGGGATAAGGGCATGTCATCCAGCCGGGTAGGGAAATCCGGTTCCGGGGCGCCCAGCAAGACACCGGTCGAGTCGTCTTCGGTCACGAAGTGTTTGGGGAATTGATCACACATGTGGTTCGAGAGGCTGAACCCGGGAATTTCAATGGACATCGCACCGTATTTGTCGAGTCCGCGAGTGTAGCCTCCAGCGTCCGCAACCGTTTTGGCAACGTGCTCCACCAGCTCGAATGCCCAGCTGCGCTGGAAAGGATCGACGTCACCCACCGGGCCACGGGCGTGTTCGGGTATATCGGCGGTTTCTACGAACAACTCCATCTCGAATCCATTGCCCGTTTCTTCCGCGTCATCGAACGGGTCTGACAGACCTTCCGTGGCGATGATGATTGTGTCGTTACGGCGAACTACCCGGTAGGCCTGACGGGTCGATGGCCAGTAAGGGCCGCCGGAAAAACTCGGACTGATCATGTAGGCAAGGACATCGCACTCGACTGTGCCAACTGATGCCCAATAACGATCCAGACACGCTGCGCTGGCCTCTCGGGCAGCCAGATTTGCCGCTTCAGCCTCGGTCATGCTGTCGTAGATATCCGGCTCTTGGACTTCAAGGGGTTGCGGTGTTGGCTCGACTTCTTCGGTTTTAGGACGTTTCAATGAAACGAGAAGCTTCTTGAAGAAATTCATGTGCGTTCCTTGCGGGGTTTCGGTTCGCTCTCCATGAAAGGGGCGAATCTGTTTTCGTGAAATGGATCTGTTTTTGAATGTTGGCACTATGCCTCAAACCGCCCCACCGAAAACAACGAAAGATCCAGCTCACTCTCCCCCCGCAAACACCACTGCGCAAACGCCTCCCCCAGCGCCGCCGAGTGTTTGAACCCGTGCCCGGAGCACGCCGACACCACCAACGTGTGCTGCAACCGTGGATGCTCATCAATGATGAAATGCCGATCCGGCGTAACGGTGTAGGCGCAAACCGCTGACTTCACTACCCGATCCGTCAGCCCGGCAATCCGCCCCTTCACCTGCTGTTCGTACATCTCGCGTTCTTCCTCGGCCGAGACTGTGCGATCCAGAGTCTCAGGCGTGAATGCGCTGTGATATTGCGCCGTAGCCACTTTCAAACTGCCCTCCCCCGGCAGCGCGGGAAAGCCATAGAAATCATCGTCCGGGCCGTGAGTGAAGATGAACGTGGGTGAGTGGCCGACCAGTTCCGCGTCAGGCTCGGTTTCGAACCAGAACAGTTTCTGTCGATAGACGCTGAGCAGTCTGTCGAACGGCGCGCCGAGCAAGCCGCCCGCCCAGTTGCCGGCGGTGACCACCAGTTTGTCCGCCCGCAAGGTGCGCTGGTCGGTGGTGACGGTGACGCCCTGTTCGTCCGAGCTGATGTGGGTCACGGTCTCGCCCTTGTACAGCGTGGCGCCGTGTTGTTCGGCCAATCTGAGTTGCACGTCGATGCAGCGCTCCGGCCGTACAAAACCGCCTTCGGGTTCGAAGTAACCAATGGCGTCGTCGCGCACCTGGGCAAACTGCGGAAAGCGTTGGCGGATCTGGCCGGCGTCGAAGACTTCGTGTTCGATGCCGTAGGTCTGTGCCAGGGCGATGGTGCGCAGGGTGAAGTCGGTTTCGTCGGCGGGATCGAAGTCGGGGCTGGAGGTCAGCACCAGCAGGCCGGACTGTTCGAACAGCGACTCGCCCGACAGCGCTTCCAGTTCGCGCCAGATGCGGTGGGAGTTGCGCACGATGGGCACGTATTGCGCGCCCTCGCCCACGGACAGTCGGGTGATGCGGGTGTCGCCATGGCTGGAGCCGAACGTGTGCGGCGGATGGTGGCGGTCGATGCCGACCACGTTGACCCCGGCTTTCGCCAGTTGATACACCGTGGCCGCGCCCATGGCGCCGAGGCCGATGACCAGTGCTTCGCATCGTTCCATGATTGATTTCCGCTCAGACAAAAGAGCCACAGTGAAGCGGATCAGGCGATGGAAAACAATCCGCTGAAGGCCGCGCTCAGGCAAAAATGCGGGAGCCGGGCTAATTCAATCAGGCTGTCTGTCGGTACTAACTGTAATCAAACGAAATTTGAGGTTGCGAACCCGGGGAATGTCCTTTTGACCAGCCACTGATTGTCCTTTCGTTCATGCATCGACAGCCCCTCGCAAGGGGCTGCACGACGTTAACGAAGCAGGAAAATCGTGGCTGTAGGACGCGTCTCTAAAAACGTGGAGATTGTTCGACGTGAATGGATTGCATCTCGGCAACGACCGCCTCAATCACACACAAAGCCGTCGGCGACAAGCTTCGGCCCTGCAAACTCACCACCCCGATTTCAGAATGAAATCCCGGCCTGTCGACAACATGAAGCTCAATCAAACGCCCCACCCGAATGTCTTCAGCCACGGCGCCATGGATGACGCCGAGGATAGTGTCGGTTGAACCAGCGACGGTTTTGAGCAACGCCACATCATCACACTCCAGCACGATGGGCAGCGCCTGGCGGGTGGAGATGCCAAGGGTTCGGGCGGTCTCGAGTTTCACCACTTCCGGCAGGCGCGTCGTGGCGATGCCGTAGCCTTCCAGTTCGCCCATCGACACCTGGCGTCCGGCCAGCGGGTGCTCCGGTCGTACGAAAAAGCCTGCCGAGACCTGGCCCAGCGAACGGATCAGCAGATCGGATTCCGCCGTGAAGTTGCGGATGTCGGCAACAAAGAATTCGATCGCTTCAGCGCGCAGCCGCGCTTCGAGAATCTGCCAGTTGTTCACCTCGACACGCAGGGTGACTGCCGGGTGATCCAGGCGCAGTCGCGGCACTACTTGATGCATCAACATGGCCGCCGGGAACGGGCCGACGCCAAACGCCAGGCTGCCCAGTTGGCGATCGCTGTAGAGCGCCATGTCCCGCTCCAGCGATCGGGCATCGAACAGCAACCGCCGCGCCCGCTCGATCAGAAACTCCCCCGCCGGCGTCGGGCGGACGTCGCCGGTGTCGCGATCGAACAGGCGCTGTCCGGTTTCGCTCTCCAGCGCCTGAATACTGCGGCTCAGGGCCGGCTGGCTGAGGTGCACGCGCTCGGCCGCGCGGCCGAAATGGCGTTCATCGGCCAGCGCGAGAAGGTGTGACAGTCGTTTGAGGTCCATTCGCCCGATGCTAGCGACGCATTATCCGGATGTAAACAATGCATTGGATACATCGTCGCCCTGCCCCTAGGCTGGAGCGCATTCGACCCTCGGAGAACAACAAGAATGAAACCGACCCTCTACACGATCCTCGCCCTGACGCTGGTGTCCCTCGCCGGCTGCGACAACAAGCCCGGCGTCGCAGCCGGCGACGCCACGCCCGCCACGGCCGCGCTGATTCAGGCGTCGATCAAGGGCCTGGATCTCAGCGACAACCGGGACATGGAAGATGCCCAACGCGGTTTCATCGCCCGCCCCACCGGCAAGATCCTTGGCGCCGACGGCAATGTCCTGATCGATTTCGACGCGTACCGTTTCGTCGAAGGCCAAGCGCCGGCCACTGTCAACCCGAGCCTGTGGCGGCACGCGATGCTCAACGCACAGATCGGCCTATTCAAGGTTCGCGATGGGATTTACCAGTTGCGCGGTTTCGACATCGCCAACATGACACTGATCGACGGGCAAACCGGCTGGATCGTGGTCGACCCGCTGACCTCCCGGGAGTCCGCCACCGCAGCGCTGGCATTTGCCCGCGAGCATCTGGGCAACAAGCCTGTCACCGCGATCATTTTCACCCACGACCATGCCGACCATTTCGGCGGTGTGCTGGGCATCACCTCGAGCAGCGAAGTGGCCCAGCGCAATATTCCCATCGTCGCGCCCGCCGGGTTCATGGAGGAAGCCACCAGCGAAAACATCCTGGCGGGCCCGGCGATGGCGCGGCGTTCGATGTATCAGTTCGGCAAGAACCTGACGCCGGGCGCTACCGGCATCGTCGACACCGGACTGGGCAAAAACGTTGCTTACGGCAGCATGGGCATCCTGCCGCCGACGCAGATCATCGACCAGCCGATCCAGCCGCTGGTGCTCGACGGCGTCAGCTTTGTGTTCCACAACATGCCCGGCGCGGAAGCCCCGGCCGAGCTGACTTTTTCGATCCCCGCGCTCAAGGCATACGGCGGTGCGGAGCTGCTGACGCAGACCATGCACAACCTGCTGCCGATCCGTGGCGCCAAGGTCCGGGATGCGCTGCGCTGGTCCGACTACATGCAAATCGCCCTCGACGAGCTGGGCGACACCGAGGTCTATTTCGGTCAGCACAACTGGCCGATCTGGGGCAACGAGCGGATCCGCGAATTCATCACCAAACACCGCGACGTCTACAAATACCTGCACGACCAGACCGTGCGCCTGATGAATGCCGGTTACACCCCCAACGAGATCGCCGACAAGATCCAGCTGCCGGACTCGCTGGCCTCGTACTTCGGCACTCGCGGCTATTACGGCGACCTGCGCCACAACGTCAAGGCGATCTACCAGATGTACCTGGGCGCCTACGATGGCAACCCCGCGCACTTGAATCCGCTGGTGCCCAAGGAATCGGCAAAGCGCTACGTCGAATTGATGGGGGGGAACGCCAAGGTGGTCGAAGCTGCTCGCGTGGCCTATGACAAAGGCGAATACCGCTGGGTCGCCGAGCTGCTGGATCAGGCCGTGCTCGTCAAACCCGACGACACGGCCGCCAAGGATCTGCTGGCCCGCGCGTACGAACAGATGGGCTATCAGGCGGAATCCGCAACCTGGCGCAACAGCTACCTGACCGCTGCCATGGAACTGCGCAACGGCCCGCCGGCCAAGGGCGTCAAACGCTCCGACCTGATCGAGCTGATGAAGCAGACGCCCACCGAACGCTTCCTCGAAGCCATGGCCGCGAGCCTCGACGGACCGGCGGCGGATGGCAAGAACTGGACGTTCAATCTGGTGTTGACCGATACCGACGAATCGTTCGTGCTGTGGATCGAGAACGCCGTGCTGCACTATCGAAAAGGCCAGACGGCAGCGAATGCCAACGCAACGCTGAATGTCACCAAGGACCTGTTCGTCCAACTGCTGGGCGGCGCTGCCGGACTGAAGGAAGCGTTCACCTCCGATGATCTGAAGGTGGATGGCAGCAAGGTCGATCTGGTGAGATTTCTGGGGCTGTTGGAAAAGGCGCCGGGGAATTTTGCGATAGTCGCGCGGGCAGGAAACTGATCCGCCGAGGCCATCGATCACCGGAACAGCGGTCGATGGCCTCTGGACGCTTACCCAAGCAAAATCCAATGAAAACCGGAGGCTCGGGCAAAGCTTTCCATCGGATTGTTCAGCATCCTGCGCAACCCGATCGCCGCGAAGCCATCCAGCGTATGGACGTAGAACCTGCACCCGAGCGAAACCCCGAATCCATCGTTTTCATCATTGATGATGACGCTCCTCTGCGTGAGGCGCTTGGCAGCCTGTTACGTTCCATCGGCCTGCGGGTCGAGCTGTTCGGATCGGTCGCCGACTTCATGCAATACCAGCGACCTGACCTGCCCAGTTGCCTGGTGCTGGATGTGCGATTGCAAGGCACCAGCGGGCTGGTCTTTCAGCAGGCGCTCGCCGACGCCAACATCCATTTGCCAATCATTTTCATGACCGGGTACGGCGACATCGCCATGACCGTTCGCGCCATGAAAGCCGGTGCCGTCGATTTCCTGGAAAAACCGTTTCGCGAGCAGGCCATGATCGACGCCGTGGTCGCTGCGCATACGCGGGACAGGTCACGCCGCGAGTGCGAACGCCGCCAAAATGAATTGCGCACACGCCATGAGACACTCACGGTCAGAGAGCAAGCGGTGATGGCGCTGGCCGTCTCGGGTTTGATAAACAAGCAGATCGCCAGTGCCATCGGCCTGAGCGAGATCACCGTGAAAATTCATCGCAGCCAGGCCATGCGAAAGATGCGCGCGCAGTCGTTCGCCGATCTGGTTCGAATGGCCGAAAGTCTGGGCATTAACCATTAGATGTATCGCCCTTATGCGGCGCGCATAGAGTTGCTTATATACGTTGGTATGACTTCTCCATACGCTGGCAGGATAAAACCAAACTTATGCAACATGGTTGATCCCTACCGCCAACAGTAAAATCCCTCCATCAAATGCGACGGTCGGCAAAGTTATTGACTTCGTGGTTTCCTCGCGCGCCGACACTTGTCGATCCACTCATTGACTCAGGGATGACTGATCAACATGTATGACTTTTTTGAAGACTCGTACCGCGTGCTGAAGTTGTCCCACTTATTGCTGATCGGTGGCCTGGTCATGTTGATCGTGGGGATTTTCCTGGCTTATGTGTTTGACGCTCACTTGAACTTGCCCACGCTGGTCGGCGCGCACGGGATGACGATCCTCGGGCCGACCGCGATCAAGCTGGGCTACGTCATGCGCTTGATTGCGTACAACCGTATTCGCCTGGCAGCACAGGAACATGAAGTTTCCCATTAGAAGTATTCGATTGAATTCAAACCTGTCTGGTTGCAACCGGAAGTTCATTAACGAAGTCCCACTACGACTCAGGATGATCACGATGAAAACTATTGGATTGGTATTACCCGTCGCCATTGTTTCAGCCACCTGGATAGTTGCCACTCATGCATTCGGCGCAAGTTGCCTGCCCGATATGCCGGTTGCCAACAGACAGGAAACCAGTGCTCCGGATTCAGAAACTTCATCAGTGCAACAGCACCGAGCCAGAAAGGCGCCGACCCAGATTGCCGAAGGGGGTTCGGATCGGCTGATGGAGCGTCGTGTGGCCGAAGGCGGATCCGATCGCCTGATCGAACGCCGCGTGGCCGAAGGCGGCTCAGATCGCCTGATCGAACGCCGCGTAGCCGAAGGCGGCTCTGATCGCCTGCTCGAACGCCGCGTGGCCGAAGGCGGATCCGATCGCCTGATCGAACGCCGCGTGGCCGAAGGAGGCTCAGATCGCCTGATCGAACGCCGGGTAGCCAGCAATCAGTACGATGCCGCGATGAACATGCAAATGCATTTTTCGATGGATTGATTGGCCGGCTGAGCCCTTACTCCGGCAACCCCGCCAACCGCAAACCTTCGGCAAACCGGGCAACGTCTTCAGGTCGTTGAATGGGCAACCACGCGCGCAGGCTGGACACCCGCAATGTCGGGTCCAGCCGGCGCACCCGTTCCATGGCCTGCCCGGCTTTGTCGGTTCGCCCGCTGAGCGCGTGGCTGGCGGCGATCAGAGCCGCCGCTACTAGGAGACTGGGCAGATTTCCCTGCGCTTTCTCGGCCCAGGAAACCGAACATTCGAAGCGACCGGCGAAGAAGTGCGCCAGCGCCATCCCGACCTGCATGCGGAACATTTCCGGATCCAGCGGGCTCAGTCGCACGGCATGTTCAAGGTTGGCAATGGCGACTTCGGTTTCGCCACCCAAGGCGCGCAGGATGCCACCCAGATACCAGGCCGGCGCCAGATTGGGGTTGAGCAATCGAGCCCGATCAAGCAAAGCGATGCCGCAGTCGACATCCCCGGTCAGATGGGCCAGCGCATGACCGCAGCGGGTCAGCGCCACGGCGTCGTCACGCCCCAGCTCCACGCCCATGCGCGCCAGCCGCGCACCTTCGGCGATTTCCGGGGGCCGGTCGGTCATCCAGCCGTTGAGCTTGCGCCAGAAATGGCACCACGCGGCCATGCCGTATGCCGAGGCAAATTCCGGATCCAGTTCGATTGCCCGGTAGAACAGCGCCAGCGATTGCTCGATCGCCTCACGGGTGCCGATGTGCAGCTTGGCCGTGCCCCGCAGGTAGTAATCGTAGGCATCGAGGCTGTCAGTGGGCTTGCGTTTGGCCCGCTCGATTTCCGCGCGTTCGAGCTGCGGCGCGATGGCGCCCACAACGCTCTCGGCCACTTGATCCTGGAGTTCGAAAATATCGTCGAGCAGGCCTTCGAAGCGCTCGGCCCACAGATGCGTGCCGCTGCACGCATCAATCAACTGGCCGGTGATGCGGATCCTGTTGCCGCACTTGCGCACGCTGCCTTCCAGCACGTAACGCACGCCCAGTTCCTGCCCGACGCCCCGCGCGTCGACCGCCCTGCCCTTGTAGGTGAAGCTGGAGTTGCGGGCGATGACGAACAGCCAACGCAGGCGCGACAGCGCGGTGATGATGTCTTCGACGATGCCGTCGGCGAAGTAGTCCTGCGCGGGGTCGCCGCTGAGATTCTGAAACGGCAGGACGGTGATCGACGGCTTTTCCGGCAGGACAAGTGTCGTGGCCACTTCGGGTATCGCAGGCGCTTCGGGCGCATCGACGGGGCTGTCGCTCGAGGTGATTTCGCCGACGAAGCGATAGCCCTTGCGCGGCACCGTGCGCACCAGGCGCTGCTGCTCGCCGGTGTCGCCGATGGCCTTGCGCACAGCGTTGATGTGGCTGGTGATGGTCGATTCGGAAACGATCCGGCCACTCCACACGGCGCTCAACAATTCGTCCTTGCTCACCACCCGCTCGCGGTTGCTGACCAGCAGCAACAGCAGATCGAAGACCTGCGGCCCGACAGTCACAACCTCCCCGCGCCAGGTCAGTTCCCGGCGCTGCTGGTCGAGCACATAGTCTTCAAACACGAATGGCACGGTGGCTGTTCTCTGGTCTGGCGCCCCCGACTCCGTGTCCGAGCGGGCGATTGTCGTGCGCCCAATGATACGGCAGACCCTGGGCCGTCGCACCGGTCTGGGCATTGGTCTACGCATCTGCCGACGGATTGGCCTGTCTGGACAAAAAACCAAGGCAAATCCAAGGTCACCACAAGGATTTGCCCGAGCGCTGCAAGCATGCTCATCCCACATCGACAGCAACGGTTGCGGTCGGCATGTGGAGAGATGTCATGAAGATAGTCGTTATCGGAGGCACCGGCCTCATCGGATCGAAACTTGTGAACAATCTGCGCGAACGCGGACACGATGCCCGCGCCGCCTCGCCTAACACCGGCGTCAACAGCATTACCCGCGAAGGCCTGGCCGAAGCAATGGACGGTGCCCAGGTAGTGGTCGACGTGTCCAACGCGCCGTCGTGGGAAGACCAGGCCGTACTCGACTTCTTCGAAACCTCCACCCGCAACCTGCTTGCCGCCGAAGCCGCCGCCGGGGTTCGCCATCACGTGGCGCTGTCGATTGTCGGCAGTGAGCGCCTGCCCGCCAACGGTTACTTCCGCGCCAAGGTCGCGCAGGAGAATCTGATCAAGGCGTCCGGTATTCCGTACAGTCTGTTACGGGCCACGCAGTTCTTCGAATTTGTCGGCGGCATTGCCCAGTCCGCCACCGTCGGCGAGGAAGTGCGCCTGTCGCCGGCGCTGATCCAGCCCATGGCTTCTGACGACGTCGCTGCTGCGCTGACGGATGTGGCACTGGCAGCGCCGATCAACGGCACACAGGAAATTGCCGGCCCCGAAGCCATGCCGCTCGACGAGTTGGTCCGGCGTTTTTT
>Ga0068843_1011784_pt1 | contig 17530 bp, 3 predicted proteins | sample Hof3ISUMetaT_5_FD_73617 | JGI IMG/M metagenome (GOLD analysis project Ga0068843, IMG submission 73617) | Enriched soil aggregate microbial communities from Iowa State university to study microbial drivers of carbon cycling -... | ecosystem: Environmental > Terrestrial > Soil > Agricultural land... | reverse complement strand
GGGATGATTGAGGCGCGTTTTTTGTGAACGTGGTGCCAGACCGCGAGACCAATGAGCAAAATAAGGGGGTCTACCATTAGCGAGTTTTCATAGCCTGTTTCGAACATGCCCACCATTGACTCCCATATAGCCTCCTGTCCATACCCAAAACTAATCCCCATCAGTCCGGTAATTAGCGGGAATAAAAATATAACCAAGACAGACAAGCTCAATGGCCCGCCCAAAGTCATCTGCCACATAAATACTTGTGGTGACCCCAGCCCAAAGTCCATATGAACATCATTCAACTCACCAATATGTGGGCCGTAGGGTGGAATCGGTGCAGGCAAGGGTAATGGGGCTAGATAGGTGACCTTACCGCCCGGAAACGGCTCGACATCTCCTGCTTTTCGAGGTGTCTCGACTTGCGGAATAACTCCCGGCTCGACGTGATTATTCAGCATGAGCGGCCTGCTCCAGAAGTTGGGTTTCAACCAGTAGAACCGGTGGTTTCTTTTTGACCAGTTGTGGAGCAACCACTGCAAAATGCCCTTCTCCCCTTGGGTCGATATGAATGACACGGGTGCGAGATGTCCATTCACCTTTGTCGTTCAAGTTCTGAACACAAACGGCCAACTCCAATGTTTCTTTGGCTGGGGTGAATTCGGAATCGGGATCTACCGGGTACTGGAGGCATAGCACCAAGCCTTCCGCTGATGATTTGACGATGCGCAGGCTACGGAGGATCTCTTCGCTGACCACATCCTTGCGCTCTCGTGGGGTTCCACGACTGTGAAGCGGCATCGAAATACGGTGGGCGCCGATGCCCAATAGGTGAGTAGCTTTTCCGCCGAGAGGCGGCAATAGATCACCCAAAGTCAGTCTGGGTAACACGAGGTGGATATCGCTGGGTCTGGCTTTGAACAGCAGGTTCTTCAGCCAGGAATCATAAGGATTGGGTCCCAGTTGGGCGTAAGGCGCGTGGATCAGAAAAGCCAGATAGCTCTGATAGTCTTCCAGCGAGTGGTTCCCGCGCATTTCGGCATCCCGGCTCCAGGGAGTGATTTTCAGCCATTTGTCATGGGCACTGAGGTTGTAACGGTTGAACAACCAGGTACCACTGAGCTCCAGCACTGTGAACAAGGCGCCGGCAAGATTGAAGCGAAAAAACACGGTGGAAAGACGTGTGCCAGCAGCGGCCCATGCGGCTGTTCGCGCTGCTTTGTCGGTTGCGGAGATTACGGTATAACCAGCGTATAAGGTCTGTCCCAGACCATATGCATTAATGGTCGTCATTCCGCCCGCACCCAATGTGGCTAGCACGGCCGCCCCCTGCGCCAATTGATTTCCGCTGCGAACCGCCTCCTGCCAATTTTGGTTTTGGTTTTTAAAACTGGTAAAAGAAACTCTCAAGCCCAAACCATACGTAAAGATGCCAAGCCCAATATGTAATTTGCCCACTTGCACATGCACGTGCTGTAAGGCTTGAGGTTGAAGCGCAACTATTAGCGCTGTGCTACGAGCTTTCATCGCCGTATCCGCAAGACTTTGCGCCGCAGTAAACCCGGCCGCTCCCGTCGCAGCCAAAGCAGCAAAAAAGTCCGCCCGCTTCTTCTTGTCTCGGGTCTGCTTCATCAACTCCCTATAAGCCCCCACCAAATTCACCACCTGCACCAAAACCACCACCAACCCCATCCCTTCCGTCTTCACCAGACTCCCCGCCGACACCCCGCCCAATCCCGCCCGGATATTCCCCAACAACCCGCGCAGTTCCTGCTGCTGCGCCGGCGGAAATACCACCGTCACCCCTGCCCTCGCAGGCGTCGCGCCGTACAACCGGGCCGAGCGATCCGGCAGTTCTTCAATCGGGCTTAACGCTGCCGCCAATCGCCCTTCGATCTGCGTCAGTTGCGCCCGCACCCGCACGATCTCTTCCTGCAGCTCCACCGCTCTCGCCGTCTTGTGCCCCTGACGATTCTTGTTGTGGGTGATCTGGTTGCGCTCACGGTTGAGGGTCTTGAGATATTCGCGTTCGCGCAGAACCTCCTTGATCACCGTTTGCAGCGCGGACTGCTCAGCCGGGCTGGCGACGGTGAAGGTCACGCCGCTGGTTTTTGCCGCGTCGAACAGGCGCAGGCGCAGTGCTTTGGGCAGGCGCTGGAACAGTTCATCGAGGTCGGGGATTTTCTCGGCCGAGAGGTCGAAGCCTTCCAGCACGCGGTTCAGGCCCAGATTCAGTGCCGGGCTGTAAGTGTCCTGCACCGCCGCCGCGACGACGCGGGTGTGTTCGGGCATTTCATCGAGGGCCGGCAGTTGCGGTTGTTCGATCTTTTTCAGCTTGGCCAGCCAGTCCGGCAGGTTGTTGAACGTGGCCATGAGGGCGTTGAACAGCGTTGAGTATTGCCCGCTCTGCTCCGATTGCAGGCGCAGCGGCAAGGTGTAGAAGACGGTTCGGGTCAGTTCCGGATGTTCCTCCAGATAACCGAGCATTTTTTCGCTGGCTTCGTCGCTGCGGCACAGGTCCTTGAGGCAGGCGTATTCGGCGCTGAGGGCCTGATGGAGTTGCGCCGCCACTTGCGCGTCGTAGTACCAGGCTGAACGATGGAAGCGTCCGCCGACCAGCAGTTGCGTGCGGTCGGCGGTGATGCGTTCGAGCATGCGGTTCCAGCGACCGAGGTCGTCACGCAGGAGGTTCAGTCGCTCGTCCATCGCCGGGCGGTCGATCAGATCGTTGATACCGCGTTTACCGCTGAGTAGCGGGCCATCGAGCACGTCTTTGATGCGCCGATCCTGATCCTTGCCGAGGCGGATCAGCGTCTCCAGATGCAGTTCGACAAAGTCCTGGGGAGCGACGGCTTCGAAGTACTGGCGCGTGTAAAAACGCCGATCCACCTCAGCCGTAGGGGCCAGACGATTCTGTCCCATGCCGTCATCAAAACCCTGAGCGCGCAGTTTTTGCAGTTCGGGAGGCGCCGGCGCATCGGCCTGGACATCCCCGCCCTTGTTCAAATAATCGAGCAACGCCTTGCGCGTATTCTCGCGATCCGGCTCGGGCAACTGTTCCAGATCGGCAAACAGGGCTTTGGCCTGCGGCTGTTCGCTGGTCTTGGCCAATCCGTCGACATCGGTCTCGCTCAGTTGGCTCAGCGACTCGATATAGCTGGCGAGCAGATAATCGCGAGCGTTGTTGCCGGTGTTGCTCCAGTCATCGACCCAGCCGACCACGGTGTCCTGATACTCGGCCAGATCGCGCATCACACCCAGATCGTCGTTGACCAGCAGAAACAGCGTGTCGTCCTGATAGGGCCCGCGCACCCGGCCGAGGAATTCGCCGATGTGCGCTGGGCGAAAACGCCGCGGTTGCTCCCACAGATAAGGTTCGCGTTCGTGCTCGGGAGCGTCGCTGACCTGTACGGTTGGCATCCGCGTCGCGTCAACCTCCGCGACAGGTTCCGCGCCGGCGGCCACCTCCGCCAACCACTGTCTGGTCTGCTCCACGGTGAGTAAATGCTCGCCACCGGTCAGACAATTCACCGCTGCAAGATCGACCGCCTGCATGAAGTACTCGCGCTCTTCGCGGCTGTCCAGCACCTGATGGCACTTGCCCGCCGTCCACTGCACCTCGGCCAAGGTCACGTACAACGTACTTCGCCGGGGAAAGATCAGCGCCGGATGCGCTTCAATCGCTGCGCGCTGATCCTCGCTGACCTGTTTGCCCTGGTGCAGCAGGGCCGTGACGATACCGTCGAGCATTCGGTATTCGTACAACTCGCCGCTGAGGCTGTCGATGATGTACAGCCAGCCATCGCGCAGCCGGCGAATGCCCAGCGGGCGGGCGGTCAAGGTGTACGGCAATTTCAATTCGGTGCCCGGATCGAACGCTCTTTCCACCAGGCCGTAGCTCAACGGCAGCAGTTGCACATGGGTTTGTTGCAGCGGGCAAGCCGCGGGCGCAACGATGGGGGCTTTCGAGGCGGCGGCAGCGTCGAGGATGGCGGGATGGGTCATGGGCGTTCCCTTTGACTGGCCCAACGCTGCGCCACATCAACGGCCAGCGTGAGGCGCTCGTCCGGTGATTGCAGAGAAGGCGTGTGGAACAAGTGGTGGATTTGCGGGTGTTGGGCGATATCGCGGCTGTCGAGCAACGCCAACAGGTTGGCGAAGTTGAACAACTCAGATCGGCTGCTCAGGCCAAGCGCGCTGGCCTGGGCTTCCATTTGCTGCAGCGTTGGCCAGCGCTGGGTCAGGGTTTCTCCGACATGAAATCGGGAAAAGTGCTTCAACAGATGCGCATCCAGATCCAGCAACGCTCGGCGCCGATCCACCTGATCCAGCGCCGCGTTCTGTTCCGGGTTCAGGCAATAAGGGACAGGCAGCACCGGACACTCGGCCTGCCGCGGCCGATGAACGTGCCAGACATCGTTGACGCAGTCCGCCGTTGCCACACAGGTCAAGGGCCCGAACAAGCGCTGATCGCCACTGGCATACAGCGCATGCACCACCCCGGCATCGGCCAGCCGCAACAACGCCGATTGCCCGGCCGGCAATTCGACACTCAGCAGTTTGCGCAGGTGTTCACCAACGCTGTGCATCGGCGCGCAGCTGAACAACAGCACGCCCCACTCTTGCGCTGCGTGTTGCAGGAAGAACCGTGCCAATGGCTCGTCAGCCCGCTCGATGGCCACGAGCAGAGGCGATAGATCGCGCAGTGCCGCGAAGGGTGGCTGGTCATACAGAGCAAATGTGCTGACCGAAGGGCTAATCTGCTTCAACCGCGTTGGCAGATCACTGATCGTCGCCCCATCCAGCAGCAAAAAGGCCTGGTGTCGGGTCCATGGCAAATCGTCGGGCAGATCGGTCGAAAGGCTCACGCGCGGGCAGCCTCGCAGATCAGACAACGCGAAGTGCGCGTAGACACCAGGGCGTGGCGTTGCTGAACCGGATCAAATGCCACTTTCAACAACGGCAACGCCCCCGGCACCAGCGGTTGCGCCGCCATTCCCGGCGCAGGCGCGCCGCCCTGAAGAATCGGCACGCTGCTGCAAATGCCTTCGGGCCCCAGCGTCAACCAATGCCCGCCGGCCTTGATCGTCACATGGGTGCCGCCGTCGATGACCACCTGCTGACCGGCCCCGAGGTGGATTTGCTGACCGGCGCTGAGCCGTTGGCTGGCGACCCGAATGTGGCGGTCGCCATGCACCCACAGGTGATCTTCCTGTTTGAGTTCGGTCAGGCGATTGCCGTGGGTCAGATGGTGTTCGTCGCTGTGCAGCTCATGACTGGCAATGCCGCCAACGACCACGGTGCGTTGATTGTCGACCTGGACTCGCTGGTCATTGAGCACAAGCTGGACAAGGTCACGTTGCGCGCGGATGGCGATCTCTTCGGCGCCTTTTTTGTCCTCGATGCGCAACTCGTTGTAACCGCCACCACCGGGGCTGCTCTGGCTGCGCCAGATACTGCGGGTCTGCTCTGCTGGCAGATCCAGCGGCACTGGTGTCACGGCGTTGGGCAGGCAACCCAGCACGAACGGCTTGTCCGGATCCCCCTCGGTGAACCCGACCAGCACTTCCATGCCGACGCGCGGAATCTGCACGCTGCCGTATTGGTCATGAGCCCAGCCTGTGGCTACGCGCAACCAGCAACTGGATTGTTCATTGAGCTGGCCTTCGCGGTCCCACAGCAGTTGGACTTTCACCCGGCCGTAGGCATCGCAGTAAATCTCTTCGCCGGGCGGCCCGGTCACCACGGCATGTTGGTTGCCGTTGATTCGGGGTTTACGGTGTTCGAGGGCGGGGCGAAAAATGACGTCCCAGGGCGTCGCGACGAAGTGGTTGCGATAGCCCTGAGTGAAGTCGTCTGCGGTAGCAAGATCGGTCGCCGACTCTTCCAGCACTTGCGGCTGTCGGCCAAGATGATCGACGCGGGTCAGCAGCCATAAACCGTTGTAATCGTCGCGTGGGTGCTCCCTGATGTCGACGAAGCTGCCACTGCGCAGCAGGCTCTGATCGCTGCGCCCCTGTGCTTGACGGTAATCGGCGCGATGCCGCTCAAGGGCGCGTTGACTGAGATGTCTACCCTGATCGCGATGAGTGAACTGACCGGGAAAGCGGTAATCTTCAAGCACTGGAAGCCGCATTTCTTTGGCTTCGGCGTCCAGTTGCACGGTTGGCTTTTCGAAGTGGTAATCACGGCGACTGACGTGCGTGGTGCGGGTTTCCAGGCGGACGTTGAAGCGGTCTATGACCGCAGTTTCGGCAACCATGCCGCTGCCTTGTGCATAAGCCGTCGGTGCAGCCGGCGTGGGGAAAGCGCTCTGATCATCACCGAATACCAACAGGTGCCCGTCGCGACTGTGCTGAAAATGAAAGTGCAGTCCCTCCTCCTCACACAAGCGCTGGATGAAGAACAAGTCCGTCTCTTCAAATTGCACGCAATACAGGCGAGGCCGGTAATCGGCGCTGAGCTGGAAACGCCAGGCATCCGGCTGCATGCCATGGTCGCTCAACACGCGGGCGATGATTTGCGGCACGCTCTGATGCTGGAAAATTCGTTGGTTATGACGATGGGCGAGGTATGCCAGATGGGGCACCAGAACAATCTGGTAGCGGGTCAAGCGTGTGCCCGAATCACCTTGGGCGACTCGATGGATCTGGCCGTGAATGCCAGAGCCTTCCGGGCAAAATGACAAAAAGGCAGGCCGGTGCAGCAGGGCTTCGAGATCAAGGTCGCGGCGTTCACTGACCAGCTCGAGTACAACCTCGTAGATTTGGTTGAGCGCTTCCCGGGCCCGGAATTCGAACACCTGAAGGTCGTGGGGAAAACCCTCTATCTCGAGTCTGAATACAACGGGTTTGCTGGCGCCAAACATCCACTTTTTCCTGTGCCTTTTTCAGGCTCGGGACTTTGCGTGGATCTACGGTTCAACGCAGTCAGGACAATCGTTTAATCATGTAGGACATGTCCGTGACGCCAGAAACAAGCCTGCCGCTTTAGCAAACTCCTACAGCAAGATCCGAGCTTCGGTGAAGGCAACTGCCGCAGCCTGTGAGCTGGCAAAAAAAAAACCGCCCTTGCGGGCGGCTGAAGTGCTTCGCTCCTGAATCAGAACCCGAGGCTGAAGCTGATGGTCATCGCATGGTCGTTGCTCTCGTTCGACAGCTGCCCCGAGTAACCGATACCGAGTTTGCCGGTCGGGCTGATCTGGAAGTCCACGCCCGCTTCGACCACCGCGCTGTCCTTGGCAATCGGCACGCCCTGGGTGTTGAACGAGGCGCCGCCGTCGATGAAGGTCAGGTCGGCGTCAGGCTTGGTATCACCGAAGGCATGCCGCCAGCCGAGGGCCGCGCGCGGGGTGAACTGCCCGCCGTTGGCCAGGGTGATGACCTTGCCGGCGCGCACGCCCAGGGTCGAGAAGGTGATGTCCTGATCGGACTCGGCGCGCAGACGCCCCACCCCGCCTTTTTCCTTGGCCTTGTCGCTGTCGTAGTTGACGTACGCCAGACCCGCGAACGGTTCCAGGGCAATCCCGGCCGCTTCGATGGCATAGCCGACTTCACCGAACACCTGGGCGCTGCGGGCGTCGTAATTGGCTTTCAACCGATCGTTGTAGGCGCCGACGCTGACGTCGCGTTTGGTCTCGATGTCGTGCCAGCTGTACGCCGCACCAAGGCGCACCGCCAGGGCATCGAATTGCGAGTTGAGGTACGCCGCCAGGTGGTAGCTCTCGACCGTGGCATCCGAGCGACGATCATGGGCATCCAGATCGCTGCGGGTGTAGCCGGCGGCCATGCCGACGCGCCATTGGTCGTCGAGCTGCTTGTCGGTGCCGAGCATGAAGCCGCTCAGGTTGCGATCCAGTTTCGCGCTGTTGCTGTTGCCGTCCGACTCGCCCCAGGCGCCGAGTGCGCGAGCCCAGCCGACCATCTCGCCGTGGCAGCCGTTGCTGCTCAGCTGATTGTCGCTAGGAGCCAGGGCGCGGCGTGGATCGTCCGGCGCGCTGCACGACGGCTGGCGCATACGGTCGTTGACCGCGTCACGCACGTAGCGCGAATCCTCGAGGATTGCGCTGGCGGTGCTGGCATGGATTTCCCCCGACAGACTGTCGAAGGCGTTACGTGCCCCGGCTACGCTGAGGTTGACGATTTCGTCCTGCAACGCACTGCCCGCCGCACCGTTACGCATCAACGCCGAGGCGGTGTTGCGCTGGTTGCGGGTGGCGGCGACGTCGACGAACGAGTTGCCGTTGCGGCTGACCACCAGGTTCACTGCGTTCGGGTCATACACCAGCGCCGTGTCGAGGAACGCATATTGCGGCAGGTCGGCGGCGCTGAAGGTGCCGGTCACTCCGCCACCGGCGGTGATCAGCGAGTACACGGTATTGCCGGTGAACGGTGCCAGGCTGTTGACCTGCAGACCGCCGCCCAGGGTGGCGGTACCACCGACCGCCAGTGGGGTGGCGGTCGGCGAACTGACGGTCAGGGCCAGCACACCGTCGGCGGCGTTGGTCAGGTTGCCGGCGACACTCAAGGTGCCAGCCTCGGCACCGGATTGCACCACGCCATGGTTGACCAACGAACCGACGCTGCCGTTACCGCTCAACCCGGCGCCGTTGGCCACGGTGACCTGCCCGCCGAGCGAAGCCCGAGCCGAGCGGCTGCCGACCTGCAACACGCCTTGATCAACCGCCACCGTGCCACTGAACGGCTGATTACCGGTCAACAGCAGGGTTCCGGCCCCCCGCTTGGCCAATGCGCCGGTACCACTGAGCACACCGTTGAACTGACCATTGGCGTTCTGCTGGAACACCAGCAATGCGTTGTTGAGGATGTTGCCCTGCAGGCTGGTGGTATTACCGATCAGCGTACCGCCGCTGACCGTAGTCCCGCCGCTGTAGGTGTTGGCGCCGCTGAGGATCAGGGTGCCGGAATCCAGCTTCTCGATGCCGCCACTGCCCACCAGCGGTACGGAGATTTCCGCACTGCCACCGGCATTCACCCGCACCGGCGCGAGGCTGCCGCCCGGGCCGTTGACCGGGGTCAGCGTACCGCCGGCGCCTGGCACCAGGCTGTAACCGCTGGACAGGAACTGCAACCCGGTGAAGTTCTGATTGCCTTGCACCGTGACTATGCCGCTCTGCCCGCCGAACACGGCGAACTGACCGTTCGACGCCAGCGCCTGAGTACCGCTCGGATCGGTCCAGTTGGTGCCCGGCCCCCACACGCCGCTGCCGCCACCGATGCTGCCGTCCGGGTTGGTGGTGCCGCCGTTCCAGAACTGCACTTCACCCGGGGTGTTTTGCACCAGCAGGTTGACCTGATTGGCCAGCGCGGTCTGCAGGGTCAGGTTGGCCGCCGACACCGGCAGGCTGCCGTAGACCAGACCATTGTTGGTCAGGCTGCCGCCGTAACTGAACAGCTGATAGACCCCGGTACCGAAGCCGCCGGCGTTGCTGATGTTCAGCGTGCCGTCGAGGGTCAGGTTGCCGGCGACGTTGACCACCGTTGTAGAGCTGGCGGCCGAGCCGAGGCTGAAGTCCAGGTTGGTGCCTGAAGACAATGCCAGCGAACCCACCGACAACGGCGTTGCAGTGCCGCCGCCGGTCAGCGTCGCACCGTTGGCCAGTTGCACGGCGCCGGCGAACACGCCGCTGCCGCCGACCTTCGCCCCGCTGGCTACGTTGACGCTGGCACTGTTGAGCACACCGTTGACGTTCAGCGAACCGCCCTGCACCGCGGTGTTGCCGGTAAAGGTGTTGTTGCCGGTCAGCAGCAAGGCGCCGGTGCCGGTTTTGTTGAGTGTGCCGGCGCCGGTCAGGTTGCCGGTGTAGCTGCCGTCGCTGTTCTGCTCGAAAGTCAGCGCTGCGTTGTTGACGATGGCACCTTGCAGGCTGCTGGTGTCACCACGGGTGCTGCCGCCGTTCAGCGTCGTGCCGCCGCTGTAGGTGTTGGCGCCGCTGAGGACGAGGTCGCCACTGCCGTTTTTCACCAGGCTGCCGCTGCCGGTGATCGCCCCGATCAGCGTGGTGTTCTGGTTGCCGGCCAGGGTCAGTTGCGCCCCCAGGTTGATGGCGTTGGCCAGTTGCAGCGCGCTGGTGCTGTCGAGGGTGCCGTTGCCCAGCACGCTGAGGGCGCCGCTGCTGATCGCGCTGTTGTTGCCCAGGATCAGCGAGCCGCCAGACAGTTGAGTGCCACCGCTGTAAGTGTTGCTGCCGTTGAGGGTCAGACTCGACGCGCCGGTCTTGATCAGACTGCCGCTGCCGCTGACGACACCGCCGAGGGTCAAGGCGTTGGAGCCGGCGACGGTGAGTCCGCCATTGAGCACCACATCGTTGGCCAGACTGACTGCCGCGTTGCTGTCCAGCGCCGTGCCGTTGGCGGCGGTCAACACGCCGGTGCCGAGGGCCGCGTTGTTGCCGACCACGATCTTGCCGCCGTTGAGCGCAGTGCCGCCGGTGTAGCCGTTGGCCGCGTTGAGCACCAGCGTGCCGGTGTCGTATTTGCCCAGCGTGCCGGCGCCGTTGAGCGCCACGCCCACGGTCGCGGTGACGTTCGGATCGACCCGCACAGTCGCATTGCCCAGCGAACCGTTGACCAGATTCAGCGACCCGGCCGTGCCGTTCTGCAGGCTGTAGCCATCAGTGACGAACTGCATGCCAGTGAGGGTTTGCGCGCCGTTGACGGTGACGGTGCCCGCCGTGCCCTGGAACACCGCGAAGTTGTTGGTCCAGGCCTGATTGGTGGTGCCGTTGACGTCGGTCCAGTTAGTGGTGCCGGTACCCCAGGTGCCGCTGCCGCCATCCACCGAACCATTGGCGACCAGTTGGTTGCCGTCCCAGAACTGCACGGTAACGCCCGGTGCGGTAACCAGCAGGTTGATCTGGTTGGCCAGTGCGGTTTGCAGGGTCAGGTCGCCCGGAGTGACGCTGCCCGGCACGGTGCCGATCAGCATGCCGTTGTCGGTCAGGCCGCCGGTGTAATTGATCAACCGGTAAACGCCACTGCCGAAACCGCCGATGTCGCTGACGTTGAGGGTGCCGTCGAGGGTCAGGTTACCGCCGACGTTGACCAGCGCGTTGCCGCCACCGGAGACCGGTGTGCCGAGGCCGACATCGAAGTTGGAATTGGCGTTGAACACCAACGAATTCACCGACAGGGTGCTGCCGGTGGCGCCAGCCAGATGACCGCCGTCCGCCACGGTCACGGCTCCACCGAGCGAGCCGCCGCCGGTCAGGGTGCCGCCGCTGTTGACCAGCACACTGGCGCTGTCCAGCGAGCCGCTGACGTTCAAGGTGCCGGCGTTGACCGTGGTGTTGCCGGTCAGGCTGTTAAGGCCGGTCAGGGTCAGCGTGCCGGTGCCGAGTTTGCTCAGTTCGCCGGTGCCGGTGAGCACACCGCCGAAAATGCTGCTGGCGTTGTTGCCGCCGATGCTCAGCGTGTTACCGCCGCCGATCAATGCGGTGCCGCTGCCGGTCAGGCTGGCGAGGCTGCCCGAACCGCCGAGGTTCAGCGTCGCGGCATTGCCGAGATTGACTCCGGCGTTGCTGCCCAGTGCCGAGTTGCCCAGGGTGGTCAGGCTGCCGGACTGCACGTCGAAGGTGCCGCTGAAGGTGTTGTTGCCGGACAGCGTCAGGTCGGCCAGACCGTTCTTGGTCAGGGTGCCCGCCCCGGCGATCACGCCGCCGAGCGTCAGGTTGTTGTTGCCGGCCACGCTCAGGTTGGCATTGACGTTGAGGTTGTTGGCCAGCACCAGCGGCGCCGTGGTGTCGAGGGTCGACGCGCCCGCCACGGTCACCGCGCCGGAACCCAGGCTCGCCGCTGTGCCGAGGGTCACGGTGCCAGCGTTCAGCGTGGTGCCGCCGCTGTAGGTGTTGATGCCGTTGAGGGTCAGGTTGGAGGCGCCGTTCTTGATCAAACCGCCAGTGCCGCTGACCACGCCGCTGAGGGCCACGTCGCTGTTGCCGGTGTTGGTCAGATTGGCGTTGAGCACCACGTTGTTGCCCAGCGACACCGAAGTGTTGCTGTCCAGCGCCGAAGCACCGGCCACCGTCAGGTTGCCCAGACCGAGGGCGCCGTTGCTGCCGGCGGTCAGGGTGCCGGCGTTGAGGGTGACGCCGCCGAGGAAGTTGTTGGCCCCGCTCAGGATCAGGTTGGCCGCGCCATTCTTGGTCAGGCTGCCGGCGCCGTTGATCGCACCGCTGAGTGTCAGATCGTTGCTGCCGACGATGCCGAGGGTGCCCGCCAGGTTGATCGCATTACCCGCCGTGACAGCACTGCTGGCATCCAGAGTAGTGCCGTTCGCCGCGTTCAGGGTGGCCGAACCCAGCGCGCTGTTCGACGCCAGAACCAGTCCGCCCGCATTCAATGCCACCGGGCCGAGGAAGGCGTTGTTGCCGCCAAGGGTCAGGTTGGCCGAGCCGTTCTTGATCAGCCCGCCGGTGCCGTTGATCACACCGTTAAGGGTCAGCGCGTTGCTGCCAACGATCGTGAGGTTACCGTTGAGCGTGGCCGCGTTGGTCAGGGTCACGGCGGTGTTGCTGTCCAGTTGCGTGCCGGCATTGGCGATCAACGCACCGCTGCCCAGCGCGGTGTTGCTGCCGACCACGATTTTGCCGCCATCGAGTTGCGTGCCGCCGGTGTAGCTGTTGGCGCCATTGAGCACCAGGGTGCCGCTGTCGAGTTTATTGAGAATGCCGCTGCCGTTGATGTTCACGCCGACTGTGGCGGTCACGCCCGGATCAACGCGCATCGCCGTGGTGCCGCCGGCACCGTTGACGGCGGTCAGCAGTCCCGAGGTGCCGTTGACCACGTTGTAGCCATCGGTGAGGAACTGCATGCCGGTGAACAGTTGCGTGCCGCTGACCGATACCGTGCCGGCCGTGCCCTGGAATACCGCGAAGTCGCCGGCCCAGGTCTGATTGACCAGACCATTGGCGTCGGTCCAGTTGGTGCCGGCGCCGTTCCAGGTACCGCTGCCGCCATCGACAGTGCCGTTGGCGATGGTCTGGCTGCCGTCCCAGTAACGAATGTCCGAATTCGGCGCCGAGACCTGAATGTTGATCTGATTGGCGACCCCGATCTGCACCACCAGATCGCCCAGCCCATAACCGACCGGCACGCTGGCAACGTCCAGGCCCAGATTGGTCAGGGCACCGGTGTAGTTGAACAGACGATACACACCGACGCCGAAACCACCGGCATCGGTGACGTTGAGATTACCGTCGAGGGTGAGGTTGCCGCCGACGTTCATCAGCGACGTGGTCGAAGGTGCCCCCAGCGCCGCATCGACATTGCTGCCGGCCGCGAGCGTCAACGATCCGGCCGAAAGTGTATTACCCGACGACAGGGCCAGGTGACCGCCGCTGTTGATGGTCATCGCGCCGAGTCCCGAACCGTTACCGGTGAGGGTGCCGCCGGTATTGACGTTGACCTGGGCACTGGCCAGCGAACCGCTGAGGTTCAGGGTGCCGCCGTTGACGGCGGTGTTGCCGACGATGCCGTTGATCCCGGTCAGGTTCAGGGTGCCGGTGCCAACCTTGGTCAGACCGCCGTTGCCGCTGAGGTCACCGTCGAAGGTGCTGGTGCTGCTCACCCCGCCCACGGTGAGGGTATTGCCGCCACCGATCTGCACGCTGCCGCTGCCGCTCAGGCCGTCGAGGCTGGCGCTGCTGCCGAGGTTGAGGCTGGCGCCGGCGCTGATGTTGGCGCCGGAGGTGTTGCCTAGCGCCCCGCTGCTCAGGGTGGTGACGCTGCCGGCGGCAATGTTCAGCGCGCCGGTGAAGGTGTTGGTGCCGCTGAGGGCCAGGTCGTCCAGACCGGTTTTGGTCAGGCTGCCGGCGCCGTCGATCACGCCGCTGAGGGTCAGGCCGTTGTTGCCGGCCACCGTCAACCCGGCATCGAGGGTGATGTTGTTGCCGAGGGTGAAAGCGCTGCTGTTGTCCAGCGTCGCGGCGCCACCGACAGTGAGCGTGCCGCTGCCCAGTGCGCCGGGCGCGCCGACGGTCAGGGTGCCGGCGTTGAGCGTGGTGCCGCCGCTGAAGGTGTTGGTGCCGTTGACGGTCAGGTTGGCCGCCCCGTCTTTCACCAGTTGGCCGGTGCCGCTGAGCACGCCGCCGAGGGTCAGGTTCTGCGTGCCGCCGACGCTCAATGCCGCATTCAGCACGACCGCGTTGGCCAGGCTGACCAGCGGCGAACTGCTGTCGAGGGTTGCCGCACCGCCCACCGTCAAGGCGCCGGTGCCGAGCGCCGAGCTGTTGCCGACGGTCAGAGTGCCGGCGTTAAGAGTGGTGCCGCCGACGTAGGTGTTAGTGCCGTTGAGGCTCAGGTTGGCGGCACCGTCTTTCACCAGGCTACCGGCGCCGGCGACCGTTCCGGTGAGGCTCAGATCCGCGCTGCCGCCCACATTGAGCGCCCCGGCGAGGTTGACCTGGTTGCCCAGAGTGACGGCGGTATTGGTATCCAGCGTGGTGCCGGCCGCTGCGTTCAGTGCACCGCTGCCCAGCGCGGTGTTGCTGCCGACGATCAGTTTGCCGACGTTCAGCGCGGTGTTGCCGAAGTAGGTGTTGGCGCCGTTGAGGATCAGATCGGCCGGGCCGCTCTTGATCAGGCCGCCGACACCTGAGACCACACCCGCGAGCGTCAGCGCATTGCTGCCACCGATGGTCACGTTGCCGCCAAGGTTGACGTTGTTGGCCAGGCTCGCCGCCGTGCTGGCATCCAGTGTGGTGCCGTTGGCGGCGTTGAGTACGCCAGTGCCGAGGGCGGTGTTGGAGCCGACGACCAGGGTCCCGGCGTTCAGCGAAGTAGCGCCGGTGTAGGTGTTGTTGCCGGTCAGGGTCAGGGTCGAAGCACCGGTTTTGATCAGGTTGCTGCCGCCGCTGATCACACCGCCCAGAGTCAGCGGGTTGGCGCCGCCGGTGGTGAGGTTGGCGTTCAGCGCGATGGCGTTGTTCAGCGTCACGTTGGCGCTGCTGTTGAGCGTGCCGCCCGCCCCGCCCACGGTCAGCGTGCCGGTACCGAGCGCCGCGCCGTTGCCGACGGTCAGGCTGCCGGCGTTGAGCGCGGTGCCGCCGGTGAAGGTGTTGGCGCCGTTGAGGGTCAGGTTGGCCGTGCCGTTCTTGATCAATTGACTGGCGCCGCTGATCACCCCGCCAAGGGTCAGTGCATTGCTGCCGCCGATCCCCAGATTGCTGTTGAGAATGACGTTGTTGTTCAGCGTCACCGCGGTATTGCTGTCGAGAGTCGCCGCGCCGCCGACAGTGATATTGCCACTGCCCAGCGCAGCGTTGGCACCCGCTGTGATGGTGCCCGCGTTCAACGCAACAGCACCGAGGAACGTATTGGTGCCGTTGAGAATCAGGTTCGCCGCGCCGTTTTTGGTCAGCCCGCCGCTGCCGCTGACCACGCCGCCGAGGGTCAGGTTGGCGCTGCCACCAATGTTCAGGTTACCGCCGAGGGCGACGGCGTTGCTCAGTGCCACAGTGGTGCTGGCATCGAGGGTGGTGCCCGCCGCCGTGGTCAGCGCGCCGGTGCCCAGCGCGGTGTTGGAGCCGACGATCAGCGTCCCGGCATTCAGCGCCGTGCCGCCGGAGAAGGTGTTGTTGCCGCTGAGGGTCAGGTTCGCGGTGCCGTTCTTGATCAGGTTGCCGGCGCCGCTGATGACCCCGCTCAAGCCCAGTGCCTGAGTACCGCCGATGGTCAGATCCGCCGCCAGCGCCACCGCATTGGCCAGGGTTACGGCGGTGGTCGCATCCAGCGTAGTGCCGGCCGCTGCGTTCAAGGCGCCCGTGCCGAGGGCGGTGTTGCTGCCGACGAGCAAGCTGCCGCCATTGAGCGCGGTGGTGCCGCTGTTGGTGTTGTTGCCGGTCAGGGTCAGGCTGGCGCTGCCGCTTTTGGTGATCGCGCCGGTGCCGGAGACGATGCCGGCCAGGGTCAGGGCATTGCTGCCAAGCACGTTTAACGCACCGGTGATGCCGACGTTATTGGCCAGGGTCACGTTGCCGGTGCTGTCGAGGCTGGTGCCGTTGCTGGTGTTGAGTACACCGGTGCCCAAGGCGTTGTTGTTGCCGACGCGCAAGGTGCCGGCGCTGAGGCTGGTGTTCCCGGTGTAGGTGTTGATGCCGTTGAGGGTCAGGCTGCCGCTGCCGGTCTTGGTCAGGTTGCTGGCACCGCTGATTACCCCGCCCAGGGTCAGCGCTCCGGTGCCGGTTGCGGTCAGGGTGCTGTTGAGCGTGATCGCGTTGGCCAGCGAAATCGGCGTCGTTGCCGAGATGCTCGAAGCGCCGTCAACGGTGATGCCGCCGGTGCTGAACGCCTGGTTGTTGCCCACCTGCACCACCCCGCCGTTGAGCACGGTGTTGCCGGTGTAGGTATTGATACCGTTGAGGTTGAGCTGACCGCTGCCGATCTTGGTCAGGCCGCCAGTACCGGAAATCACGCCGTTGAGGGTCGTGCCGTTGATGCCCTGCAGGGTCAGGCCACCGGCGCCCAGACTGATCTGGTTGGCCAGCGACAAACCGGCATTGCTGGCCTGAAGAATCCCGCCGTTGGACGTCAGCACACCGCTGCCGAACGCGGCGTTGTCGTTGAACTGCGCGACACCGCCATTGAGGGTGGTCGCCCCGCTGACCAACGGCCCCTGCAAGGTCCAGGTGCCGCTGTTGAGGGTCAGGTTGTTGAAGTTGACGTAGGTCGCGCTGTACGCGGTGCCGGTCCCGGTGACGCCACCACCGACGCCGATCGGGTTTTGCAGGATCAGCGTGTTGGTGCCCCCCGCGCCGCCATCGATGGTGCCGGTCGGGGCGAAGGTCAGGTTGATGCCGACCAGGCCACCGAGGCCGACGGACACTTGCACACCGTCACCGACGTTAACGCTGGACCCGGTGATCGCGTAGAAGGTGTTGGTGCTGCCCGCCCCCATCGACACACCGCCGGTGATGTTACCGGCGTTGGTGAAGGTGTTGCCTGCTGCCGACGTCTCGAACGCAATCCGGCCGTTGATAGTGCCGCTGGCACTGTTGGTCATGTTGACTTGCGAACCGCCATACACCCCGACCACCGGGGTATCGGCCAGGGTGATACCGCCGACCGACAGCCCGGTGGACGTAATGGTGCCGTTGTTGGTGATGGTCGTGGTACCCGCCGCCGCGTTGTTCACGCCGATAGCCAGGCCGTCAATGCTGGTCAGGTTGAGGCCGAGCAACATCCCCGTGCCACGCATGATCCCGCTGGCATTGTTGACCACGCTGACCGTGCTGGTCGCGCCGGTGCCGATGAATGCACCGCCACTGAGGATCGACACCAGGCCCAGCAAGGCCGGGTCGACGGTGCCGGAGTTGTTCAGGGTGATATTGGCCCCGGTCAGGTTGATGACCTTGCCGCCCAGCGTCGCATTCATCTGCGCGCCCGAGTTGACGTTGACCGTCAGGCCGCTGGTGGCACTGCTGTAGTCATTGAGAAACAGCGGCAGGCTCGGAACGCCCGAACAGGTAATCGTGGAGCCCGCCGCCGAACAGGTGGCTAACGCCTGCTCGCTGACGCCACCGAACAGCAGT
>Ga0068843_1007931_pt1 | contig 17737 bp, 15 predicted proteins | sample Hof3ISUMetaT_5_FD_73617 | JGI IMG/M metagenome (GOLD analysis project Ga0068843, IMG submission 73617) | Enriched soil aggregate microbial communities from Iowa State university to study microbial drivers of carbon cycling -... | ecosystem: Environmental > Terrestrial > Soil > Agricultural land... | reverse complement strand
AGTCATTTGCTCTACCGACTGAGCTATCACGGAACTACACATTTCAATTTACTACGGTGAAACTTGCAGCTTCTCGACATCGTTTTCGCATCGCTGCGTTCGTGTGTCTGAGGCGCGCTATTCTACAACCTAGAACACCTCTGTCAACCCCCTAAATTGCTTTCAAGTTAATGATTTGCAACTTATTTCAGATTTCTGCCCAGTGAGCTGAAACCCTGTTGGTGACTGACTGCGGGGCGCACTTTACAAGCCTTTTCCTTTGAGTTCAACAGCCTGGCGAAAAAAAAGGCCTCGCATTGCGAGGCCTTGATGACGACACCACCGTCGGGCGTCAGTTGAACGTGATCTCGTCGTTCTCCACGACGCCGGTCGCGGTCTCGCCTGGCAGGAAACGTCCCGACAGAATCAACTGTGCCAGCGGGTTCTCGATCCAGCGCTGGATCGCCCGCTTCAGCGGCCGTGCACCATAGACCGGGTCGTAGCCGACGGCAATCAGCTTGTCCATCGCTTCCGGGCTCAGTTCCAGCTTCAGCTCGCGCTCGGCCAGACGGCTGCGCAGACGGCCCAGCTGGATCTCGGTAATGCCCGCGATCTGATCCCGCGCCAATGGCTCGAAGATCACTACTTCGTCGACGCGGTTGATGAACTCCGGACGGAAATGGGTGGAAATCGCATCCATCACCGCTGCCCGTTGTGCTTCACGATCACCGACCAGTTCCTGGATCTGCATCGAACCGAGGTTGGAGGTCATGACGATCACGGTATTGCGGAAGTCCACCGTGCGGCCATGGCTGTCGGTCAGACGGCCATCCTCCAGCACCTGCAGCAAGATGTTGAACACATCCGGGTGCGCCTTCTCGACTTCGTCCAGCAGGATCACCGAGTAAGGCTTGCGCCGTACCGCTTCGGTCAGGTAACCGCCCTCTTCGTAGCCGACGTAGCCCGGTGGCGCACCGATCAGCCGTGCCACGGAATGTTTCTCCATGAACTCGGACATGTCGATCCGCACCATCGCCTCTTCAGTGTCGAAGAGGAACTCGGCCAGCGCCTTGCACAGCTCGGTTTTACCGACACCGGTCGGGCCGAGGAACATGAACGAGCCGCTCGGACGATTCGGGTCGGACAACCCGGCCCGGGAACGCCGCACCGCATTGGCTACCGCCACCACCGCTTCGTCCTGACCGATCACGCGCTGATGCAACAGGCTTTCCATCTTCATCAGCTTGTCGCGCTCGCCTTCGAGCATTTTCGACACGGGGATGCCGGTCCACTTCGAGACGACCTCGGCGATCTCTTCTTCGGTCACCTTGCTGCGCAGCAACTGGTTTTCGCTCTTGCCGTGCTGGTCGACCATTTGCAGGCTGCGCTCCAGATCCGGGATCACCCCGTACTGCAACTCGGCCATGCGGTTCAGGTCGCCTTTACGGCGCGCGGCTTCCAGTTCCTGACGGGACTGTTCGATCTTCTGCTGAATCTGCGCAGAGCCCTGCACCTCGGCTTTTTCCGAGTTCCAGATTTCTTCCAGATCGGAGTACTCACGCTCGTGGCGATCGATTTCTTCCTGGAGTTTCTCCAGACGTTTCTTCGCCGCGTCGTCACTTTCTTTCTTCAGTGCCTGGGATTCCACCTTCAGTTGAATCAGGCGCCGCTCCAGGCGATCCAGCACTTCCGGCTTGGAGTCGATCTCCATGCGGATGCGGCTGGCCGCTTCGTCGATCAGGTCGATCGCCTTGTCCGGCAGCTGTCGGTCAGTGATGTAACGATGGCTGAGCTTGGCTGCCGCGATGATCGCGCCGTCGGTGATCGCCACCTTGTGGTGAACCTCGTAACGCTCCTTGAGGCCACGCAGGATCGCAATGGTGTCTTCTTCGCTCGGCTCGTCCACCAGCACTTTCTGGAAGCGCCGCTCGAGGGCCGCATCCTTCTCTATATATTGGCGGTACTCGTTGAGCGTGGTCGCGCCGACGCAATGCAGCTCACCACGGGCCAGAGCCGGCTTGAGCATGTTGCCGGCGTCCATCGAGCCTTCGCCCTTGCCGGCGCCGACCATGGTGTGCAGTTCGTCGATGAACAGAATGATCTGCCCTTCCTGCTTCGACAGCTCGTTGAGCAGCGCTTTCAGGCGCTCTTCGAACTCGCCGCGATACTTGGCGCCGGCAATCAGCGCACCCATATCGAGGGACAGCAGGCGTTTGCCACGCAGGCCGTCCGGCACTTCGCCGTTGATGATGCGCTGGGCCAGCCCTTCGGCAATCGCGGTTTTACCCACGCCAGGCTCGCCGATCAGCACCGGGTTGTTCTTGGTGCGGCGTTGCAGGACCTGAATGGTGCGACGGATTTCATCGTCACGGCCAATCACCGGGTCAAGCTTGCCTTCTTCGGCGCGCTTGGTCAGGTCGACGGTGTATTTGTCCAGCGCCTGACGCGATTCTTCGTGGTTGGCGTCATTGACCGCTTCACCACCGCGCAGGTTGTTGATCGCATTTTCCAGCGCTTTTTTGCTCACGCCCTGGCCGAGCAGCAACTTGCCGAGCTTGCTGTTCTCGTCCATCGCGGCGAGCAGCACCAGCTCGCTGGAAATGAACTGGTCGCCCTTCTGCTGGGCCAGACGGTCGGCCTGATTGAGCAGACGCGCCAGATCCTGCGACATGTTGACGTCGCCGGTCGGGTTCTGGATTTTCGGTAATTGATCGAGCTCTTTGGTCAGCTCTTTACGCAAGCTGTTGACGTCGAAGCCCACCTGCATCAACAGGGGTTTGATCGAACCACCCTGTTGTTCAAGCATGGCTTGCATCAAATGCGCCGGCTCGATGGCTGGATGATCGTGGCCGACGGCCAAAGATTGGGCATCGGACAACGCCAACTGCAATTTGCTGGTTAAACGGTCTATACGCATGGGTCACCTTCCTTTTGAGCAGGCCGGACCTAAAAAACCATCCTGAATAAAGAAACCTGCCAGATACCGCTATAGATGCGGTCGATTCTGGAAGATTCAAGCGTCAGGGAGTTGATGCAGGTCAGAGAGTTTAGCGGGTAAGCCAGACTAAAGAGGCGAAGCGACCAGTGCGAGGCGCACGGCGATAGGAAAAGAAGCGCGGATCGGCCACTGTACAGAAACCGCCACCATAAACAGCGGTTACACCGCGGACTGCCAGACGCAGCCGCGCCAGCTTATAGATGTCAGCCATGAACTTGCCGGCGTTGTGGCTCGGGACAAAGGCTGTCTCGGCTTCGGGCAATTGATTGATGAACACCTCCCGGACTTCCGGGCCGACTTCAAAGGCTTGCGGGCCGATGGCCGGGCCGAGCCAGACCAGAATGTCTTCGGCAGGCACATCCAGACTGTCGAGGGTAGCCTCCAGCACGCCGGCCGCCAATCCACGCCAACCGGCGTGAGCGGCAGCAACGCGAGTGCCGGCACGGTCGCAGAACAGCGCCGGCAGGCAATCGGCAGTCATCGCCGCACAAGCGATACCGGGCGTTGCCGTCCAGCTGGCATCCGCCGTGGCCACCACGGACGGATCAGCATGCGCCACGGCAATCCCGTGCACTTGCTGCAGCCAGGCAGGTTTTATAGAGAAGTGTTCGGTCAGACGCCGACGGTTTTCGGCGACGGCCTCCGGGCGGTCATCGACATGATCGCCCAGGTTGAGGCTGTCGAACGGCGCCTCGCTGACGCCGCCCTCGCGGGTGGTGACACAGGCCTTGACGCTGGCCGGCGCGGGCCAGTCCGGCGTCAGCCAGTTCATCCGACGAATGCCTCGCGATCCTGCTTGAGCAGGGTCAGCAGCCACACCAGATCTTCCGGCAGCGGCGATTCCCAGCTCATGCGCTCACCGGTGGTCGGATGATCCAGCTCGAGGAACCGCGCGTGCAGGGCCTGACGCGGGAAGTGCTTGAGGGATTCGACCATGGTCTGGCTCGCGGCCGGCGGAATGCGGAAACGACCGCCGTACGCCGGGTCGCCGACCAACGGGAAGTTGATGTGCGCCATGTGCACGCGGATCTGGTGAGTACGACCGGTTTCCAGCTTCACCCGTACGTGGGTGTGGGAACGGAAGCGCTCCAGCACGCGGTAGTGGCTGACGGCCGGCTTGCCGCCTTCCATCACCGCCATGCGCTGGCGCTGCTGGCCGTGACGGCCGATCGGGGCGTTGATCTTGCCGCCGGCGGTCACCACGCCGATCACGATGCACTCGTAGATCCGGCTGACGCTGCGGCTTTGCAGCTGCGCGACCAGCTTGGTCTGCGCCTGAATGGTCTTGGCCACCACCATCAGACCGGTGGTGTCCTTGTCCAGACGATGCACGATACCGGCGCGCGGGACATTGATGATGTCCGGCACGTGGTGCAGCAAGGCGTTGAGCAAGGTGCCATCAGCGTGACCGGCAGCCGGGTGCACCACCAGGCCCGCAGGCTTGTTGATCACCAGAATGTCGTCGTCTTCATAGACGATGTCGAGTTCGATGTCCTGAGCGACCCATTCACCCTGGGCCTCCTGCTCGGCAGTGAGCTCAAGGATGGCACCGCCATGAACGATGTCGCGCGGGCGGATGACCGCCCCGTCCACAGTCAGGCGACCTTCTTTGATCCAGGCGGAAAGGCGCGAGCGCGAGTGCTCGGCGAAGAGTTGGGCGGCGACTTGATCGAGGCGTTGGCCGCCCAATTCGGACGGCACCTCTGCGCGAAGTTCAATTTTATCGGACATGCTCGGACTGGGCGTCGGCTACAGCCTTTGGTTTCGGCTGCGCGCTTGTGGTTAAATACGGCGTCTTTTGCCCCGGGGCTTTTCAACGGGGCGCTCATCATAACAGGACGGCCCCGCCCAAGACAGCGGCCGTCATAGGGACGCAAGCCGCCATGCAAGTGAAACACCTGCTGCTGATCGCCATCCTCGCATTGACCGCTGCTTGCTCATCGAAGGAAGTCGTAGACGAAAACCTGAGTGAAGCCGAGCTGTACCAGCAGGCTCAACAGGACCTGGACAACAACAGCTACACCAGCGCCACAGCCAAGCTGAAGGCTCTGGAGTCGCGTTATCCGTTCGGTCGCTATGCCGATCAGGCGCAGCTGGAACTGATCTATGCCAACTACAAGAACGCCGAGCCGGAAGCTGCAAAATCCGCCGCCGAGCGTTTCATTCGTCTGCATCCGCAGCACCCGAACGTGGATTACGCCTACTACCTCAAGGGCCTGACCTCGTTCGACCAGGACGTCGGCCTGCTGGCGCGCTTCCTGCCGCTGGACATGACCAAGCGTGACCCGGGTGCCGCCCGCGACTCCTACAATGAGTTCGCCCAGCTGACCAGTCGCTACCCGAACAGCCGCTACGCGCCGGACGCCAAGCAGCGCATGATCTACCTGCGCAACCTGCTGGCTGCCTACGAAATCCACGTGGCCGACTACTACCTGACCCGTCAGGCCTATGTCGCCGCTGCCAACCGTGGTCGTTATGTCGTGGAAAACTTCCAGGAAACCCCATCGGTCGGTGACGGCCTGGCGGTGATGACCGAAGCCTACCAGCGTCTGCATCTGGACGAACTGGCGGCCACCAGTCTGGAAACCCTGAAGCTCAACTACCCGAACCACCCGAGCCTGCAGGACGGTCAGTTCGTGCCTCGCGTTGCCGAAGCCGACAACCGTTCGTTCCTGAGCAAGGCCACCCTGGGTCTGATCGAATCCCGTCCGCCGCTGCCGCCGGGAGAGACCCGCGCCAACCAGGACGTGCAGAAGCAGTTCCAGGACGCGAAAGACGCAATCCCGAACGAGCTCAAGCCGAAAGACGAAAACGGCGACGTGATCGAAGAGCCGGAACCGGAGTCGAGCGACAGCGACCGTTCCATCTTCAGCTACATGACCTTCGGTCTGTTCGACTGATCACTGCGGTGATGCCAAAAAGGGAGATCTTCGGATCTCCCTTTTTATTGCGGCGTGTGATTGGGCTGTGCGCCTGTCGGGTCCTTGGCTAAACTGCCGAATCATTAGCCGAAAAGCCGCCCATCATGCTTCGTTTACTGTTCTGGATTGCCTTGATCGCCGCTGCTGTGTGGTTGTGGCGCAAATTCAAGGCCCCCGCCTCGTCCACCCGATCGCCTCGCGAACAGGATGCCGCGCCGATGGTGCGCTGCGCCCATTGCGGCGTGCACCTGCCCCGCGACCGCGCGCTGAACCTTCAACAACAGTGGTATTGCAGCCAGGCTCACCTTGAGCAAGGCCCCGGTTCCAGTGCTCGCTGAGGCTGACAACGCCGACAGCAAACAGGCCCAGCGACTGCTGCGTCTCTATCATCTGTACCGTTTAAGTGTCGGCATCACCCTGGTGTTGCTGATCTCCAGCAACATGGACAACCGCCTGCTGACCTCGGCCAACGACGAGTGGCTGCGCAATGGCAGCTGGTTGTACCTGGTGCTGAACATCCTGCTGGTGGTGTTCCTCGAGAACATCCGCCGCCCGGCCCAGCTGTTCGGCCTGGCACTGGTCGACATTCTGCTGCTGTGCGGCGTGTTCTATGCGGCCGGCGGCGTGGCCAGTGCGATTGGCAACTTGCTGATCGTTTCGGTGGCCATCAGCAACACCTTGCTGCGACGACGTATCGGCTTGCTGATCGCCGCCATCGCCACCCTCGGCATCGTCGGGCTCAGCTTTCTGCTGAGTTTCAGCCATTCCCTGAGCGCCAACGACTATCTGCAGGCCGGCACCCTCGGCGCCCTATGCTTCGCGGCGTCATTGCTGGTGCAAGGATTGATGCGCCGTCTCGAAGTCAGTGAGAACCTGGCCGAGCTGCGCGCCAGCGAAGTGGTGGGGCTCGAAGCCCTCAACGCGCTGATCCTGCAACGCATGCGCACCGGCATTCTGGTGCTCGACGAACAGCGCCGGGTGCAACTGGCCAATCACAGCGCCAGGACCCTGCTGGGACAAACGCAGCTTGAAGGCGACTTGATCGATGAGCACTCGAGCGCATTGGTCGAACGCCTGCAACTGTGGCTGAACAACCCGACCCTGCGCCCGCAAAGCCTGAAAGTCGCCGGCAACGGCCCGGAGCTGCAGCCGAGCTTCATCGCCCTGGAACAGAGCCCGAACCGCCAGACCCTGGTGTTTCTCGAAGACCTCGCCCAGATCGCCCAGCAGGCCCAGCAATTGAAACTGGCCGCGCTGGGCCGCCTGACTGCCGGTATCGCCCATGAAATCCGCAATCCGCTGGGAGCCATCAGTCATGCCGCGCAGCTGTTGCAGGAATCCGAGGAACTCGACGGCGCGGATCGGCGTCTGACGCAGATCATTCAAGACCACTCCCAGCGCATGAACCGAGTCATCGAAAACGTCCTGCAACTGTCCCGCCGTCAGCAGAGCGCGCCGCAACGGCTGGATCTCAAGCCGTGGCTGGAGCAGTTCGTCAGCGAGAGCCGCGAACAGGCCGGCGAGCGCCAGCACATTCATCTGCACATCGGCCCGGGGGATTTCCGCACGTTGATGGATCCCGGCCAGCTCACGCAGATTCTCGACAATCTGTTACGCAACGGCTGGCGCCACAGCGCCCTGCTGCACGATCCGGCCGAGGTCTGGCTGACGCTATCCATCGACCCCGAGAGCACGCTGGCCGTGCTCGAAGTGCAAGACAACGGCCCCGGTGTGCCGCTCGATCAACAGGCTCACCTGTTCGAACCGTTCTTTACCACCAGCAGCCAAGGCACCGGCCTTGGGCTTTATCTGTCCCGTGAGCTGTGCGAAAGCAATCAAGCGCGCCTAGACTTCAAATCACGCCAAGGCGGCGGCTGCTTTCGCATCACCTTTGCTCACGGACGGAAACAAAGTTGAACACGAGCCCACGGCAAAAAATCCTCATCGTCGACGACGAGCCGGATATCCGCGAACTCCTGGAAATCACCCTGGGACGGATGAAACTCGACACCTTCAGCGCACGCAATCTCGCAGAAGCCCAGGCGCTGCTGCACCGCGAGACCTTCGATCTGTGCCTGACCGACATGCGCCTGCCCGACGGCACCGGCCTGGAACTGGTGCAGCACATTCAGCAACGTTATCCCCAACTGCCGGTGGCGATGATCACCGCCTATGGCAGCCTGGAAACGGCGATCAACGCCCTCAAGGCCGGGGCTTTCGACTTCCTGACCAAACCGGTGGACCTGACGCGCCTGCGCGAGCTGGTCGGCTCGGCGTTGCGTATGCCGGCGCCGGGCAATGTCTGCACTTCGATCGACCGGCGGCTGCTCGGCGATTCACCGCCGATGCGCAACCTGCGCAAACAGATCGACAAACTGGCCCGCAGCCAGGCACCGGTCTACATCAGCGGCGAGTCTGGCAGTGGCAAGGAGCTGGTGGCCCGATTGATTCATGAACAAGGCCCCCGCGCCAATCAGCCGTTCGTGCCGGTGAACTGCGGGGCGATTCCTTCAGAGTTGATGGAGAGCGAGTTCTTCGGCCACCGCAAAGGCAGTTTCAGCGGTGCAGTGGAGGATAAACCAGGACTGTTTCAGGCGGCCCATGGCGGCACACTGTTTCTCGATGAAGTGGCGGATCTGCCGCTGCCGATGCAGGTCAAGCTGCTACGGGCGATCCAGGAAAAAGCCGTGCGCAGCGTCGGCGGGCAACAGGAAACCGTGGTCGATGTGCGCATCCTCTGCGCGACGCACAAAGACCTCGATGCGGAAGTGGCTGCCGAGCGTTTCCGTCAGGATCTGTATTACCGGCTGAACGTGATCGAACTGCGTGTGCCGTCCCTGCGCGAACGTCGCGAGGACATCGAAGCGTTGGCCGGCCATGTGCTCAAGCGCCTGGCCAATGGCACCGGGCAACCGGCGGCACGTCTTCACCCCCATGCACTCGAAGCGCTGAAAAACTACCGTTTTCCGGGCAACGTGCGGGAGCTGGAGAACGTGCTTGAGCGGGCACACACCCTGTGTGAAAACCGCACGATCGAGGCCGAGGATTTACGCCTGAGTGAAGGTAATGGCACCGCTGAAGGCGGCATTGCCGATCTCACGCAGATCGACAATCTGGAAGACTATCTGGAAAGCGTCGAACGCAAACTGATTCTGCAGGCGCTGGAGGAAACCCGCTGGAATCGCACGGCGGCGGCGCAGCGGTTGAGTCTTTCGTTTCGGTCGATGCGCTACAGGCTGAAGAAACTGGGCCTGGATTGAGGGCCCCTTAGCGGGCAAGTCGAATCGTCGCACCGCCGCTCCCACAGTTTTGTGCCGTGCTCAACTTTTGAGTAAAGCGCCGTACCCTGTGGGAGCGGCGGTGCGACGATTCGACTTGCCCGCGAAAGCGATTTATCAGGCCCCCCTAAAAAACTGACTAGATCCGTCCGGCCGGTGCATACGGCGCCGGATCAATGATCGGCGCGCGCCCCAGCATCACATCGGCAAACAACTGACAGGACGCCGGCGCCAGCACCAGCCCATTGCGGTAATGCCCGCAGTTCAGCCACAGACCGTCAAACCCCGGAACCCGGCCAATGTAAGGGATGCCCTCGGGCGAACCCGGTCGCAGCCCGGCCCAGTGCCCCACCACTTCGGCATCGGCCAGCGCCGGTAACAACTCGACTGCCGATGCCTTAAGGCTTTCCAGCGCGCTGTCCGTCGGGGTCTTGTCGAAGCCTTCGTGCTCCAGCGTACTGCCGATCAGAATATGCCCGTCGCGGCGCGGAATCGCGTAGCGCCCCTTGGCCAGCACCATGCTCGGCAGGAAATCCGCCGCGCACTTGTAGAGAATCATCTGGCCCTTGACCGGTTCCACCGGCAGCGACAGGTCCAGGGTCTTGAGCAGTTCGCCGCTCCACGCACCTGCGGTGAGAACGACCTGATCACCGGGGATCACACCAGTGGAGGTCTGCACGCCCACCACCCGCTCGCCATCACGGACAAACCCGCTGACTTCGCACTGCTCGTGAATCGTCACGTTCGGCAACGCCTGCAAAGCCGCTTTCAAAGACTTCACCAGCCGCGGATTGCGCACGTTGGCCACATCGGCCATGTAGATCGCCCGGGAAAAGCCGCCACCGAGCACCGGCACCGCATCATGCGCCGCCGAGATATCCACAGCCCGTAGCGGACGGTCCTCCCGCGCGGCCCAGGCCAGCGCTTCGGCTTCGTCATCCAGATCCAGCCAGTACAGGCCGGTGGTGTGCACTTCGGGATCGACCCCGGTATCGGCAAACAGACGCTCGCCCAGCTGTGGATAAAAATCCTGTGACCAATGCGCCAGCGCGGTGACGGCCGGACTATAGCGCCACGGGTACAGCGGAGAGACGATACCGCCGCCGGCCCAGGACGATTCCTGGCCGACGCTCGAACGATCCAGCAGCACCACGCTGCCGACCTCGGAGGCGAGGTTGTACGCCGTAAGCAGGCCAATCACCCCGCCACCGACAATCACCACTTGCTGTTGCCTGGTCATGTTTGATCCAACCGTAAAAAAGACAGTGGGCGCAAAAGGCGCCCGAAATAATGCGGCTCAGCGGCCCCAGCAATCCTTGGTGGTCAGCCCGGTGGTCGCGTTGTTCATGCTTCTGACACCGGTGTTGGTGAGGGTGAAATCCCCGCACTTGTCAGTGGCCATGGCCGTGCCGGTCTTGCGGGTCGCGGTCAGCAGGAAGGTCTGATCGGTGATCGTCGGCGTGATGGTGTAGAAATCGTTGCCGGTGCTCAACCCGGTGACACCGGTGTAGACGTTATTCTTCGAGTAGAAGCGTTCGAGGATCTGTGCCTGCTCCGACAAAGTGCTGACGACGTCGGCACGGCGGCCCTTCTTCACGTATTCGGTGAGACTCGGATAGCCGATGGTGATGACGATACCGATGATCGCAATCACGATCATGATTTCGATCAGGGTGAAACCTCGGTTGGATCTGCGCATGCCTCAACTCTCACTTACTGTATTTGTCGCCACATTATGCGACGGCTGCCGCCGCCGGATTTTTCCACCAGGGTGGTGATACCGCCACTGGAATCGTTCACGACCTTGCGTGATGCACCGTTGACGATGGCGTTCAGGGTCGGGATACCGCCGGTGAACACCACGCCGCTGGAAATCGTGTCGTTGCTGTCGACCACGCCATCGGCATTGGTGTCGAGCACCGCGTAGTTGAGCATCTTACCGCTGAACGCATCGAGTTCGATCAGTTTGCCGGTACCGAAACTGGAACACGGGTCGGTGGTATCGACACTGGCCGTGGTGAACACGATGCGTCCCAGCACCAGACTGGCCTGATTGATCACCCGTTCGCCAGTCAAGGCGTTGTTGTACACCAGCGGCAGATACCAGCCCTTCTCCGCCGGATAAGTCGTGTCGTTCTGGCTGGTGGTGACGAACTGCCCGGTACTGCCGGAGAACACCCCGGTAATCGCCTGCGCCTGCAAACTGCTGACCGTGATCTGGCCCGACCCGCCATCGGCATCCCACACCGAATAGAACGCCTGCAAATCCTTGTTGGTCTTGTCGGCGGCTTCGTTGAACTTGCCGGTGCCAACGAAAATCTGTTTGCCGCCCAGAGCGTTGTCCGCCAGTAACGGCTGCGCGGTGATCGGCTGACTCGTCCCGCCGGCCGTGGTGAACAACGGCTTGCCGGAAAAAGCTACGCCCCAGCTGTCGGAGGACGTGGCGCTCAGGTCGAACTTCCACAACCGCCCCTTCAAGTCACCGCCATACGCCGCCTGCACCACGTTCTGCGAATTGACCCGCAGCTTCACCGAGGACAAGCCGTTGGCGGTTTCCGTACTGTCGATGACGATTTTCTTGATCAGCGAGCCGTCACGCACATCCAGAACATACAGCGCCGCCACCCCGGAGTTGCTGCCGTAACCGTTGGCAATGAACGCCGCCCAGCGACCATCGGCCAAGCGTGCCACTTCCGGACGGGCATAGGCATAACCCAGATCATTGAAAGCGTTGGAAGTGCTGGCAGTGGCCGGCGCGCTGACTTCCCACAAGGCACGAATGACGTTGCCCGCCGAGGCGTCGAATAGTTGAAGCCCATAGAAAGTCTTGCCACCGGCTCCTGTCCCGCCGATGGCCAGGGTTTTCCAGGCCGTGCCGAATTGCGCATCGAACACACCGATCTGACCATCCACCAGAAACTTGTGGCTGACGCCATTGACGTAGTTCGGATCGGCAATCAGGCGCAGCGAGGGCAATACGCTGGACGGCATGTAGGCATAGCGTCGGGTACCGTTGGCCGAGTTGATGACGCTGACAAATCCGTCGTTGGCGTTCACCACCAGGCTGGCATTCATGTTCGAAGCCTTGGTGGTCAGGTAGGTGCTGTAGGTGGTGTCACCGGCCAGATCGGAAGCGGTTTTTTCCGTGGGCGAAGCCAAAACGAGCGGCGAGTTGATGATGTCTCCGAGCAACACGCTGCGCACTTTGAGCCCGGCCTTGTTGTTGCCCTTGCTCCATTCGACCAGGTCGATGCCGCTGATGCCGGTAGGCAAACCCTGGCTGAGAACGGTCTGCTGGGCCGGGGAGAAGTTGCCGTAGGCCAGCGTCACCGCCGCGTTGTTCAGGGAGTTCCACGACTGGTAGGTCGGCGCGGTGGCACCGGGCACGATGGCCGTGTCGGTGGTCCACAATACCGCCGAGGTGCTGACCGCCCCGGCCGAGGTAAAACCAAAGGACTTGATCGTGCCGCGCCAGTCCTTGGGGTCATAGCTGGTCTGGAAATAACTGGTGCCGCTCGCCAGCGTGGTGCCACTGGCCACGCCGCTGCCGCCGGAACCGGCCTTCGAGGTGATGTCGCTCAACGCCGAAGACAGCGCGGCATTCAGGCCGGCGCTGTCGGTCGCCTGGTAGTAGCGGCCCTGTCCGTAATCGGCGGCATCCGAGAGCATGTCGTTGGAAGCGGTGAAACCCACGGTGTAGGTGTTCATGTTCTGCCTGGGGAAATCCACCGCGTTCCAGCTCTTGCCCGCTGCATCGGTGCCGGTGGAACGCATGTCGATGTCGAAGGCGAACTTGGCGATATCGTCCAGATACAGCGTATCGCCCTCCCCGTCCCCGTTGAGGTTGTTCCCGTCATTGTTGATGCCGTCCCAGTTCGGCAAGCGGCTGCCACCCAGCGGGTCGTTGCTGGGAAAGGTGCGGTCATAGGTCGGCAAACCATCAGTGATCACCACCCCGTAGTTTTTCTGGCAGCGGTACTGGATCGGGCTGGTGTAAGTGCTCGGCGTGCTGTTGTAGTACGGCGCCATCCCGCGCATGTAGCGGGTGATTTCGTAGTAGGTCTCGGCCAGCGGCGTGTTGGCCACCGCGCTCAGGCCGTTGATCGAGGAAATCAGTGCGTTGTAGTTGGTGTCGGCCTGGGCCTGGGTCACGCTGCCGCTGACCGGTGACAGGTCGCTGACGGAGCGGGCAATGAAACCGCCGTTGCCGGGGTTGTTGCTGGTGGCCGGATTGAAGGTGGCCAGGCCCATGCGCAGGTTGCGGTTGCTGGTGACCAGTGCGGTGGAGACGTTGCGCGCCACGTTGATCCGGTAATCGTTGGGAATCGCCCCGGTGGTGAAGTCGCGTGTGCCGTTGTTGATCGCCAGACTCACCACGTAGGAAATGTAATCCGCCGAATAACGGGTATTGCCGCTGCCCACCGGATCCGGCAGCTTCAGGCAGAGCGGTGTCAGGCTGTTGTTGTAGAACGCATAGGCGCCGCCGGAGCAGCCGGAGGTCGGCAGGCTCGACAGAAAGATCGTATCGCCGGTAATGGCGGTCGAGCTCAGACACAGGCCGATGACCGCGTTGCACTGACGGGCCGGCGTGCGATCCACGGTCGGATCGAACCCTGCTGCATAGATGATGCTATTCATGCTGCCCGAGTCGTCGATCATCAACATGACGTTCGGTGGCACGGCGGCCGCGCTCAACAGTGGCGAGTCGGACGGCGTGAAAGCATACGCCGGTGCCGCCAGATAGAGCCCGGTCAACATGCCGAGCAGCAGCGACAACCCTTTGAAGCGTCGCTCAGTACTTCGCATAGACACTCTCCACCACACTGCGCGAAGTGCCGGCGATGCCGACGGCCGTGACCCGGTACAACGTCGCCGAGGTGTTGCTCGGTACGTTCACCGCCGTCAGGGTCGTGCCGATGTTCTGTACTCCGTAAAACCCGCTGCCGGCGGCGATCCAGGTGACCCCCGACGTGGAATTGAACCCGGCCGCGCTGACCACCGAGGACTCCGCCGGCGGCGCGCACTGGGTAGGGCTGGCGCACACCGCCAGCGCGTAGCCATCCAGTTGCACCGCACTTTCGCCGATGCGCAGCGCCGCCTCGGCAGTCTGGAACGATTGATTGCGCAAACTCACGCTGCCGGCCATTTTTTCCTGCAGGTTGGCGCTCTGCATCGATGACAGGCCGATCACCGTCAGAAGTAGCAGAAACACCAGACTGACCAGCAGCACCATGCCGCCCTGGGACCGCCGCCGATGGAGAGAAACGTTCATCGTTCGCCCCTCACTGCAAGCGGTTGCGCAAGGCGGCAACCACGTTGAAGGTTTGATTGCTGACCCGGTTGTTCGGGTCAGTGAGGGTCAGGCTCAGGCGCACGCTGCGAATCCGCGCCGGATCACCGGGGTTGGCGCTGTAGGTGGACGCCGCAACATCGGTCGCGGAACTCGCCAGACCGAACGTCACGGTAAATGCACTGACGTTGTTCACAAGCACCTGTTGGGCCGGATTGCCGCTGCCAGTGCCCATCAGAATCTGGTTGTTGCTGAAGCTGTAGACCAGCCGACGGATCGGGAACGCGATCTGCCCCGTCGCTGCCGCCCGTGCGCCGGTATAAGCAATGGCGCTGTTGCGGCAATCGGAGACCACCGTCCAGGTCGGGGTCCCGCCCGCACTGCCGACATCAGCGGTGACCAGGGTCAGCTTGAGGTTGGCGTTGTCCCAACTGATAGGCATGATCTGGGCCGCCGTGAAATCCCCCGCCGAGCTGGAATCGGTAATCGTGCCCAGGCAGCCGAACATGCCCACCATGCGCAGCTCCTGAATCATCTTGCTCAGCACAAACCGCGCGTCCTCCTGCATGGCGGCCGCACTGTTCTGAGTGACGTAAGTGTTCTTCGCCGCCAGGAAGATCTGCACCACGCCGAGCACCACGATCAGCCCCAGCGCCAGAGCGACCAGCATTTCGATCAGGCCGAAACCCAGGTTTTGGCGCTTCATGGTGTGGTCACCGGATCGACCGCGGCGCGACTGGTCAGGACGAAGCTGCGGGTTGCACCGGTCGTATTGGCGGCGCGCGCGTCACTCCAGGTGATGGTGATGGTGTACACGCGCTGATTGAGGGTGATGCTGCCGGTGGCGGTCGGGCCGCCGAAATTGACGATGTTGGTGCTGAAATCGTAGAGATCCTGATCCCGGGCGGCACTCAGATTGCCCGTGGTCGGTGGTGTCACGGTGTAGTCGGCGCCGGAATTGGCGCGAATCCGGTCCATCATGTCGTAGGCGATGAAACTCGCCTGGCTGGTCATCCGCGAGCTGTCGGTGTACTTCAGCGCATTGAGCTGAACCGCCGCCGCGCCCAGCAACCCGACCGTCAGAATCAACAACGCGACCAGCACTTCGATCAGCGTCATGCCCTCCTGTGCGTGCTTGCTCCCTGCCCTCATCCGCAACTTCCACCCAATTGAATTCGTCCGTTCAGACACACGTTCAGCGTCCTGCTTTGCGTGCCCAGCGTGTAACTGATCACCACCGCCGTGGATGGCGCCGCCAGCCCGCCCAGATTGTTGAAATCCAGCGCGGTCACCCCAGAGGGTAGCGTCAGAGTCGCACCGCTGCTCATTGCTGGAACAACCCGCAATACATTGGCCGGAGTGCCAGTACTGTCGTAGACCGACAACTCGCCGGTCCAGACACTGCCGCCGGCGCTCGGCCGCAAGCGAGTGGTGACGCCCCGGTTGATCGCCTCGAGCCTGGCGTAGTTGAGGGCCCGTTGCAGGTCGCCGACCTCGGTGTCGGCCTTGCTGCCCTGCACCGAACGGGTGAATGCCGGCACCGCCATCGTGATCAGGATCACAAACACCGCGACCGCCACCAACAGCTCGATCAGCGTGAAACCTTTTGTACGATGATCCATCGATGCCCTCCGTTGCCGTCGGCTATACCTGTACAAACCTAGAACATTCGACCGGCATGCGCCGGTTGATTTACCGCGTGCGGCGCACGGATTGCGCCGCCATGCACAATCCAGGGAGGAGGCGCACATGCCGCAACAGGGTTTCAGTCTGGTCGAACTGCTTATGGGACTGGCGATCGGCGCAATTGTTCTGTCGCTGGTCAGTCCGGCGCTGGCGGACTTCACCGAATCAAACCGACGGCAGCAGGCCGCGCAGTCTCTGCTCGACGGGATTCGTAATGCCCGGAGCATGGCCATCACGCGCAACCAGAGCGTGGTGATTCATGGCATCAACGGTGACTGGGGTCAGGGCTGGCGGATCATTCTGGATCTCAATGGAAAGGGGCCGGCGGATGCGGGTAATCCATTGCTGATCGAGCAGGCGAGTGATGGAAATATACCGATTGTCGGCAACTGGCTGGTGAGCCGGTACATACGGTTCAGCAGCCTGGGCCAGCCACTGGTGCCGGACCGCAAGTTTCAGGCGGGGACGATACATCTATGTTCGGCTCGTGAACCGGTCAGCCAGCTCCAGGTGGTGCTGGCGGCGACCGGTCGCGTACGCCTGGCCAGCCAAAAGGCTGAACAGGCGTTGTGCCGAAAGGATAAAGCGATCAGATCGAACGGACGCGCAGCTCTTTAGGCATCGAGAACGTGATGTTCTCCTCACGCCCGGCCAGTTCGTCGGCGCCGGTGGCGCCCCAGGCCTGCAACTGCTGGATCACGCCACGTACCAGAACTTCCGGGGCGGAGGCGCCGGCGGTGATGCCGATACGCTCGACACCGTCGAACCAGCTCTTCTGCAGGTCTTCGGCGCCGTCGATCAAATAAGCCGGCGTGGCCATGCGCTCGGCCAGCTCACGCAGGCGGTTGGAGTTGGAGCTGTTCGGGCTGCCCACCACCAACACCACGTCGCATTCGTCGGCCAGTTGCTTGACCGCGTCCTGACGGTTTTGTGTGGCGTAGCAGATATCGTCCTTGCGCGGCCCGCCAATGGCCGGGAAACGCGTACGCAGCGCATCGATGACACGGCTGGTGTCATCCATGGACAACGTGGTCTGGGTGACAAAGGCGAGCTTGTCGGGGTTGCGCACCTGCAACTCGGCGACATCCTTCTCGTCTTCGACGAGGTAGATCGCGCCGCCATTGCTGGCGTCGTACTGGCCCATGGTGCCTTCGACTTCCGGGTGACCGGCGTGGCCGATCAGGATGCATTCACGGCCGTCGCGGCTGTATTTCGCGACTTCGATGTGCACCTTGGTCACCAGCGGGCAGGTGGCGTCGAACACTTTCAGGCCACGGCCGGCGGCTTCGCTACGCACAGCTTGCGAGACGCCGTGGGCACTGAAGATCACGATGACATCGTCCGGCACCTGATCCAGCTCTTCGACGAAGATCGCGCCACGACTGCGCAGGTCTTCGACCACGAACTTGTTGTGCACCACTTCATGACGCACATAGATCGGCGGGCCGAAGACTTCCAGGGCGCGGTTGACGATTTCGATCGCCCGGTCCACGCCGGCGCAGAAGCCACGGGGGTTGGCGAGTTTGATTTGCATGCTGTGCCTCGTGTCTTGCGCGCAAGAAAATAGATCATTGCAATCCCTGTG
>Ga0068843_1000474_pt1 | contig 18025 bp, 7 predicted proteins | sample Hof3ISUMetaT_5_FD_73617 | JGI IMG/M metagenome (GOLD analysis project Ga0068843, IMG submission 73617) | Enriched soil aggregate microbial communities from Iowa State university to study microbial drivers of carbon cycling -... | ecosystem: Environmental > Terrestrial > Soil > Agricultural land... | reverse complement strand
CGCTCCAGACTCCGGCGCTGACCCGCCAGTCCTGCGCCAGCTCGGCAATCGGCGCGCTGAGCACCGCCGCGAGGGTCGCGCCCAGACTCAAGCCGCCGGCATAGATGCCCATGAACAGCGCCGGGCGTTGCGCAAAGTGAGTCTTGATCCACGCGCCGGTCATCGCGCCGGCAACCGCAATGCCGATGCTGGCAAAGAACGTACTGCCGAGCAGGAAGAATGCATTCGGCGAGATCGCCCGCAACAAGGTCGAGGCGCCCAACAACGTCAGGGCGACCACCACACTGCGATCGATCCCGAAGCGCCTGGCCAGGCTCGGAACCACCAGCGCGAACACACCCATGCACACGTCAGGAATCGAGGTCAGCAGCGCGGCCTGGGTGTAGCTCAACTGGAAGTGCTGCTGGATCAGCAACAGAATCGGCCCCACCGAAATGATCGGCGGCCGCAGGGCGATGGACAGGATCAGCAGGCCGATCACCGCCGTGACGCTCTGCTGGTGGCCGGAGAGATTGCGGGTGATTGCCATGGGAAAGGCCTCATTGATGAACAATGAGCGCAAGGCTAACAATGGGCCGGCCATGGCAAATGCCAGGGTTTGTCGCCAAAGTGACAATCGTCGCTTTAACACGATCAAGGTCTGTTTTCAGGAGACTCCAGCCGATGAAACGAGAGGTGCGCAAGGTCATTGCCAGGCGTGATTCCGCGCCGCGCAGCGAACGTTATCCCGATTATCAGGACGTGCCGCGGGTAATGACCGTGCTGGTCCGCGATCAGGCCACCGGCGAATACAACGAGCCGCACGTGCATCGGCACGGGCAATTGCTGTATGCCTCGAACGGCGTGATGCGGGTGGCCACCGAGCGCGGCTTGTGGATCCTGCCGCCGAAGCGGGCGCTGTGGATTCCGCCCGGGATGATCCACGACCAGTTGATGCTCAGCGCGGTCAAGATGCGCTCGATCTACATCGAGCCGCAGGTCTGCGCAGGGCTGGGCGATCACTGCAAAGTGCTGGAGATCCCCGGACTGCTGCGTGAGTTGATCCTGGCCCTGGCCGAGCAGCCAATCGAGTATCCGCAGGAGGGCCGCAATGCGCACATCGTGGCGTTGATACTCAGTGAATTGCAGGCGGCGCGGACGTTGCCGATCGAAGTGCCATGGCCGGTCGACCGGCGACTGGTCACGGTGTGCGAGGCGATTCTGCAAGACCCCGGACAAGACCATTCGATCGGCTATTGGGCCGACCGGGTCGGTGCCAGTTCGCGCACGCTGATACGGCTGTTCGTCAATGAAACCGGCCTGAATTTCCGCCACTGGTTGCAGCAGGTGCGGCTGGCGACCGCCATCGACCGGCTCGACAAAGGGCAATCCGTGGGCGTTATTGCCCGGGACCTGGGTTACACCAGCCAGAGTGCCTTCAGTGCCATGTTCAGACGGGTGATGGGTGAATCGCCCCGTGAATTTCTCGTCCGCGATTAGCGCGTTCCGGCGATTCCGATACCTTCGTATTCTGTCGTCGAAGGGAGGCGGGTGTTATCAATGACACTGCTGTTGCAGGTGCACTGAACACCCAGCCTCGTTCCGCGAGGAACCTTCGAAGAGTGAGAAATCCTGATGCTTTTATACCTATCGACCTGGTCCGAAATCGCCCAATTCCTCGAACGCAGCCGCACCATCGTCATCCCGATCGGTTCCAACGAACAGCACGGGCCGACCGGCCTGCTGGGCACCGACTGGATGTGCCCGGAAATCATCGCCCATGAAGCGCAGAAAAACGCCGATATCCTGATTGCCCCGACCTTCAACATCGGCATGGCGCAACATCACCTCGGCTTCCCCGGCACCATCTCGCTCAGGCCCTCGACGTTCATCGCCGCCATCGCCGACTGGACCCGTTCGCTGGCCGCCCATGGCTTTGAAAAGATCTTTTTCCTCAATGGCCACGGCGGCAACATCGCGTCAATCGAAGCGGCGTTTTCGGAGCTGTACGCCGAAGCGAGTTTTGCCCGACGCAAAGCCGGGTTCGCCCTGAAGCTGTGCAACTGGTGGGACCTGGAAGGGGTCAACGAGCTGGCGCGCGAGCAGTTCCCGACCGGCCACGGCATTCACGCGACCCCTTCGGAAATCGCCGTGACCCAATGGGCCTACCCCGATTCCATCAAGTCGGCCGACTACTCGCCGCAAATCGCCAATTGGGGGCCGATCCGGGAAGCGGCGGATTTCCGTGCCCGTCATCCGGACGGCCGCATGGGCTCGGACCCGGCCCAGGCTTCGCCGGAAAAAGGCCGGCAACTGGTGGAAATGGCCGCTCGTGGTCTGGTGCAGGAGGTGCAGGCCTTCAGCCGCGAGTCATTACCCGACTGAACCGTCGCCCTGACCAACGCCCGGATGTTCCGGGCGTTGCTGTTTCAACCCTTGGGAAAATCGCCATGTGGACTATCAAGCACAGCTACATCGATGGTGCGTTCGTGCCCGTTCAGGGCCGCGAAACGATCGAATGCATCAACCCGGCGACGGAGTCCGTCATCGGAACGGTCACCCTGGCCAATCGCGACGATGCCAGGCAAGCCATCGCCGCCGCCCAGCGTGCGCAAGTCACGATGGGCCACACCACGAAAGCCGAGCGCATCGACATGCTCAAGCGCCTGCAGGCGGCGGTGCTGGAGAGCACCGAGGAGATACGCGACACCGACATCGAGGAATACGGCGCACCGTTGGCACGTGCGCAATGGGTCAGCCAGTACGCCTCGCAATCCTTCGTCAACGCGGCGCAGATTCTCGAAAACTACGAGCTGGTGCGGCCTGTGGGCCGTGCAAGCGTCGTGATGGAACCGGTTGGGGTATCGGCATTGTTCGCGCCCTGGAACAGCACCGCCGGTACGGTGTGCAGCAAACTGGCGGCGGCGATTGCCGGCGGCTGCGCCTCGGTCATCAAGCCGAGCGAACTCAGCCCGTTGCAGACCCAGGTGCTCGCGCTCGCCTTGCACCGTGCGGAACTGCCAAACGGGGTGATCAATATTGTCCTGGGCCGTGGGAGCGATGTGGGCGACGAGATCAGCACCAGCCCGGACATCGCGAAGATTTCGTTCACCGGTTCCACCGCCACCGGAAAACTCATTGCCCGCGCGGGCATCGAGACCATGAAGCGGGTGAGCCTTTCGCTCACCGGCAAGTCGGCATCCATCGTGCTCGACGACGCGGATCTCGAAACGGCCATCCCCATGGCCCTGAATGCTGCCTTCATGAACAACGGCCAGGCCTGCGTCGCCGGCACACGGCTGTTGGTGCCGCGTGCGTTCCTGCCGCAGGTGATCGAGCGGGTAAGAGCCTTGGTCGACGCCATAGTGGTCGGTAATCCCCATGATCCGGCGACGGCCATCGGTCCGTTGGTCAACCAGGCGCAGTTTGATCGCGTGCAGGGTTTTATCCGGCGCGGGCTGGAGCAGGGCGCGCGATTGATCGTCGGCGGGGAGGGCCGGCCTGCCGGGCTGAGCCAGGGCTATTTCGTCAAGCCCACGGTGTTTGCCGACGTCAGCAATGACATGGACATTGCCCGGGAAGAGATCTTCGGCCCGGTGCTGTCGATCATCGCCTACGACGACGAGGAAGACGCCATCCGCCTGGCCAATGCCAGCGTCTACGGTTTGCAGGCGTATGTGTTCACCCGCGAGGCGGAACGGGGCCGACGCATCGCTGCGCGCCTGGAGGCCGGTTCGGTGTTGATCAACCGGATCGCACCGGAGCTGCTGGCACCGTTTGGCGGGGTCAAGCAGTCGGGGATCGGCAGGGAATTCGGGGTGTCGGGGCTGGAAGCGTTTCTTGAGGCGAAAAGCATCGTCGAGGACTGACCACGGCAGCAGGGCAATCAGGATCACTCCTGCTTGCCCGGCTCAAGTCATTGCGGATCAGCCCAGCGCTTCGATGGCCTGCGCAACACCCGCACCGTACGCCGGATCGGCCTGGGTGCAGTTATCGATGTGGCGTTGCCGGGTCTGAGCGCTGGCGCCATGGATCGAGCGCGCGGTGTTCTCGAACAAAACCTGTTGCTGGGCGGGCGACATGGCCCGGAACAGCGCGCCTGGTTGCGAGAAGTAGTCGTCGTCCTCGCGGTGGTTCCAGTGCCCGGCGCTGCCTTTCAGGGCCAGCGGCGGTTCGCTGAAATCCGGTTGCTCGGCCCACTGGCCATAGCTGTTGGGCTCGTAGCCGATTGTGCTGCCCGCGTTCGCATCGGTGCGCATCTGGCCGTCACGGTGATAGCTGTTGACCGGGCAGCGCGGCGCGTTCACCGGGATCTGATGATGGTTGACGCCGACGCGATAGCGCTGGGCATCGCCATAGGAGAACAGCCGGGCCTGGAGCATTTTGTCCGGTGAGAAGCTGATGCCGGGCACCACGTTGGCCGGGTTGAAGGCCGCCTGTTCGACGTCGGCGAAGTAGTTGTCCGGGTTGCGGTTGAGTTCGAGCACGCCGACTTCGATCAGCGGGTAATCCGCGTGAGGCCAGACTTTGGTCAGGTCGAACGGATTGATCGGGTAGGTCTCGGCGTCCAGCTCCGGCATCACTTGTACGTAGAGCTTCCATTGCGGGAAGTGGCCTTCCTCGATGGCGTTGTACAGGTCGCGCTGGGCGCTTTCGCGGTCATCGCCGATCAGTGTTGCGGCTTTTTGATCGGTCAGGTTCTCGATGCCTTGTTGGGTTTTCCAGGTGAACTTCACCCAGAAACGTTCGTTCGCCGGGCTGATGAAACTGAAGGTGTGGCTGCCGAAACCGTGCATGTGACGGTAGGTGCGCGGCAGGCCACGATCGCTCATGACAATCGTGACCTGATGCAGCGCTTCCGGCAGTAACGTCCAGAAATCCCAGTTGTTGCGCGCGCTGCGCATATTGGTGCGCGGGTCGCGTTTGACCGCATGGTTGAGGTCGGGGAATTTCAACGGGTCGCGCAGAAAGAACACCGGCGTGTTGTTGCCCACCAGGTCCCAGTTGCCTTGCTCGGTGTAGAACTTGATGGCGAATCCACGGATATCGCGCTCGGCATCCGCCGCGCCACGCTCACCGGCCACGGTCGAGAAACGGACGAACACATCGGTGGTCTTGCCCACGCTGGAAAACAGTCTGGCCTTGGTGAAGCGGCTGATGTCGTGGGTGACGGTGAAGGTGCCGAACGCACCGGAACCCTTGGCGTGCATGCGCCGCTCGGGGATGACTTCCCGATCGAAGTGCGCCAGTTTTTCCAGCAACCATACGTCCTGCAACAGCATCGGGCCTCTGGGGCCGGCGGTCTGTACGTTGTTGTTATCAACCACGGGCGCGCCCGCGGCAGTCGTCAGCTTGTTCATGCGCAACTCCTGGCTTTTGTCGGTTTCCCGCCATCACATCAAAAGCCCCGGGCGCGATCTATTGCACCATGGTGTCGCCGGATAGTACGAAGGTGTGGTTGGAAGACGGTGCGTTCTGGTGTCGGCGGGGGACAGATCAGGCGAGGGTGATGCTGACCTTGATGTTGTTGCGCGTGGCCTTGGAGTAGGGGCAGTTCTGGTGTGCCGCGTCGATCAGTTGTTGCGCCACTTGCGGTTCGATCTCCGGCAGTGACACCGCCAGTTTCGCTTGCAGGAAGAACCCGTGCTCGCCGTGGACCAGGTCGATTTGAGCATCCACCCCGGCCATGGCCGGAAAAACGATCTTGCGCGCATTGCAGGCGTGGCGCAGTGAGCCGAGGAAACAGGCTGACCAGCACACGGCGAACAATTGCTCGGGGTTGGTTCCGGAGCCGGGCGCACCCGGGGGCGACAGCTTGAGATCCAGTCGGCCATCGTCACTGCGTCCTGTGCCCTCGCGGCCGCCTGTGGTGCAGGTATGCGCGGAGTAGAGGGTTTTTTCGATATCGATCATGGGCATTCCCTGAAAAGCATTTCACAGCGTGGAGGGCGGTTCATGTGGCCCGCGTGGGTTCATGACATTCCCGTGCAGATGCACCCGCCAGCGCGTCGGCCGTGGCCACGGCATCAGCGCCGCGATGGCCAAGATTGTCGAGCAGGGTCGAGCGGGCGATTTCGATCAGCCAGGCGCGAAACGGAAAGCTCGGGTCATGGGCGGCCTGTTCCTGATAGAGCGCCCTGAAGGCTTGCTGAACGAGGCTGCCGGTGTCTTCGCGACGGATCCGCCCGGCCTGCACCTGACCTTCGTAGAAGGCGATAAGCAACGGTGTCACCGTCGCGAACAGCTGTTGCGCCTCACCCCGGCCATGCCGGACGGCGCCCGCGACCAAGGCATACAATTCGTCGTTGCCGAGCCGGTCTGACTCGCACAGGCAAGTGTGGCGATAACCTTCAGCCATGGTCGAATCCCTCGCAAAACCATCGTTCGACTGAGCGCGGCTGCCGAAAAGATTTGCAGGTGGGCCGGCGTTCAGCGGTGAGGTTCAAGCCTGCCTTCACAGCCGAATGACTGCCAGTTATGCGTTGTTAGCGCTTGTTAGCGCCCGGCTGTCGAGGTAGGTCGCGCGGTGACTTTTTCGCTGGCCACTCAAGACGCTGCAGCGGTTTTCGATGCCCGTGGCCTGCAGGAAACGGCGGTACGGTGTACGAGCATTTTTGACATCCCTGTCCCTTTGCCATCGTCACAACCATGTAGGAAACGTCCGATATTTATTTAGCAAATTTCCTACATTTTGTTTGCCTCCCTAACAAAAAACGTGGTTATTATCCGCCGGCGCTTCGGGTCACAAACCCGGCGCCAGAAGATTGCCGTGTGTCTACAGACCCGGCAGTCGCAGCCGATCGGGACCACCCTGGCGCTGTCATCCCCGCGCAGGTTGTTCCTCGTCGTTGACCCTCAAATGGAAGTCGAGGTTTCAATTGGTCACGCGGTTTGCAATCGTCGATGCGATGAACGGGGCGACGTCTGTCGCCAATGATCCGGCCCACTTTCCAGTTGCCTGCGCCGACCGCGCGGCGGCGTTTTTCTCCAGCCTGTCTCCCCCCGAATTTCTGCGTATGCCCGCGTTCAACGCGAGTCTGCACGCGCGCGCCGCGCCATCCTCCTGAATTCGAATGACCGTGCCGGCATCTGATGCCGGGGCCTGACTGGCGGGGCATTTCTGTCCCGGCCTGATCACAAAAATAAAGTAGTCATGGACGGTAGCCTCCGATGCTCGATAACACTTCCTTGCGTGGGACGAATTCCGCGCAGCCCGACGTTTGCTCCTTGAAACCGTTCGATGCAGACCTGTGCGTGCACGGCATGTTTGAGGCGCAGGTGCTGCGCAACCCCGAGGCCATCGCCGCACGCTGGCAGCAGGAGGCGCTCAGTTATCGTGAACTGAACACCCGCGCCAATCGGTTGGCCCATCAGCTGCGCAAACTCGGGGTCGGGCCGGACGTGCGGGTCGGGCTGTGTCTGGAGCGTTCGCTGGAAATGCTGGTCGGCGTACTCGCGGTGCTCAAGGCCGGCGGCGCCTATGTGCCGCTGGACCCGGCATACCCGCAGGCTCGGCTGGCGCACATGCTGGCCGACAGCGCACCGCCGGTGGTACTGACCCACGGCCAGGCGCGCGGTGTTTTGCGGGCGGCGCTCCAACAGTCGGCGACCACCCCGACGCTGCTGGATCTGGCCGACGCCAGTGATTGGGCTTCGCTCCCGGCTGACAACCCCGACCCTCAGGCGATTGGCCTGACACCCCGTCACCTGGCTTACGTGATCTACACCTCCGGCTCCACCGGCACCCCGAAAGGCGTGATGGTCGAGCATCGCGGGCTGGTCGCCGTGAGCGCTGACTGGGCGCAACTCTATGAGTTGGGCGAGCCGATCAACCACCTGCAAATGGCCGGTTTTTCCTTCGACGTGTTCAGCGCCGACCTGATCCGTGCGCTGGGTTTTGGCGGCACGCTGGTGCTCTGCCCACGGGACACCCTGATGGACCCGCCGGCCCTGTATCGCCTGATGCATGACGCGCGCATCGGCTTTGCCGACTTCGTCCCGGCGCTGCTCAATCCACTGTTGGCGTGGGTCGAAGAGACCGGCCACGACCTGTCGTTCCTGCGCACCGTGGTCTGCGGCTCCGACATCTGGACCGCCCACAGCGCGCGGCAATTGCGCAGGCTTTGCGGTGATCGCGTGCAGATTGTCCAGGCCTACGGCGTGACCGAAGCGAGCATCGACAGCACCTGTTTCGAGCTCACCGAAAACAGCCAGATCGACCCAGTGCTGCCCATCGGCCGGGCACTGCCCAACACCCGGATTTACCTGCTCGACGTTGACGGCGCACCGGTTGCCGAGGGTGTCGCGGGCGAGCTGTACATCGGTGGCGTCGGCGTGGCGCGCGGTTATCTGAATCTGCCAAAACTGACCGCCGAGCGTTTCATCGACAGCCCGTTCGTGGCGGGCGAGCGTCTGTATCGCACCGGCGATCTGGCGCGTTACCGGGCCGACGGCCAACTGGAATTCCTTGGCCGCAACGATTCCCAGGCCAAATTGCGCGGCCTGCGTCTGGAACTGGGGGAAATCGAAACCCGGTTGGCGGACATTCCGGGTGTGCGAGAAAGCGTGGTGTTGCTGCGCCAGGACAGTCCCGGTGAACCGCGATTGGTCGCCTACTACTGCGAAAAACCAGACTCAACGCTGAGCCCGCGCTCACTGCGCGAACAACTGCAAATCAGCCTGCCGGACTACATGGTGCCGACCGCTTTCGTGCGTCTCGATACACTGCCGCTGACCGCCAACGGCAAGGTCGATCGCCCAAATCTGCCAGCGCCGGACGTCGAGGCGTTCGATCAGCAGGAATACCAGCCACCCCAAGGCTCGCTGGAAACCGCACTCGCCGCGATCTGGGCCGACGTGCTCGGCGTGGAGCGGGTAGGGCGTGAGGATCAGTTCTTCGCCCTCGGCGGTCACTCGCTGCTGGTGATGCGCGTGCTGGCGCAGGTTCGTCATGCGCTGGGGCTGGAAGTGGCGCCCTCGGCGCTGTTTGCCGCACCGGTTCTGGCGGCGTTCGCCGAACGGCTGCAAGCCAGTCAGGCGGCGGCTCGTCCGGCCATCACGGCCCTTGAACGCGCGGGCGCGCAAACGTTGTCGTCTGCTCAGCAGCGCCTGTGGTTTCTGGCACAAATGGAGGGTGGCAACGCTGCCTATCACATGCCGTTGAACCTGCGTTTGCGCGGTTCGCTGGACGTGCCGGCACTGGAACGCAGCTTCAATCAACTGGTGGCGCGCCATGCGGCGCTACGCACGACGTTCATTGCCGTTGAAGGGGAAGGGCGGCAATGGGTTTCGCCGCCTGCGCACAGTGTCCGGCTGACGGTGACTGACGTGCAGGGGCACGATGCGCAAGAACGCCTGAGCCGCTTGATCGACGAGGAAGGCGCCAGACCCTTCGACCTGAGCCGGGGCCCGCTGATGCGGGTCAGCCTGCTGCGGCTGGCGGCGGATGACCATGTCTTGCTGCTGACCCAGCATCACATCATTTCTGACGGCTGGTCGATGAGTGTGCTCACCCGCGAGCTCGGTCAGCTGTACGCAGCGGCGTTGCAGGATCGCGACGATCCGCTGCCGCCCTTGCCGGTGCAGTACGTGGATTACGCGGTGTGGCAAAAGCAATGGCTGTCCGGCGACGTGCTGGAACAGCAAAGCCGTTACTGGCGCGAAACCCTCAGCGGCGCGCCGGTGCTGCTGGAGTTGCCGACCGATCACAAGCGCCCGCCCGTGCAGGATTACCTCGGTGGTTTTGTCCCGCTGGTCTTCGACGCCGCCCTGACCGCACGCCTGAAAGCCCTGGGCATGCAGCAAGGCACCACGTTGTTCATGACTCTGCTGGCCGGTTTTTCACTGCTGCTGTCGCGTCTTTCCGGGCAAAGCGACGTGGTGATCGGCGTGCCATCGGCCAACCGCCCGCAGCAGGAACTGGAAGGGCTGATCGGTTTCTTCGTCAACACCCTCGCGCTGCGCATGACTCAGTCCGGGACGCCGTCGGTGGCGCAATGGCTGCAACAGGCACGGCGAGTGGCGCTGGAGGCTCAGGAACATCAGGACCTGCCGTTCGAGCAAGTGGTGGAATTGCTCAACCCGCCGCGCAGTCTGGCCCACAGTCCATTGTTCCAGGTGCTGTTTGCCTGGGAGCAGGATCAGGATTCCGACCTGCTGCTGACCGGGCTCGACATTACGCCGGTCGAGAGCAGCCACCACGTGGCCAAGTTCGATCTGCAACTGGCGCTCAGTGAGCGTGACGGGCAGATCGTCGGCGGTCTGGAATATGCCTCGGGGCTGTTCGAGCGCGGCACCGTCGAGCAGTTCGGCGAGTACCTGCGCCGGGTGCTGACGCAGATGGTCGAGGACAGCGAGCAGTCGCTGGCCGCGATCAAGCTGCTGAACGCCGAGCAGCACCAGCAAATCGTTCATGACTGGAACCGCACCGCGCGGGATACCGCGTCACTGCCCGGTTGCGTGGCGCGTTTTGAAACCCTTGCCCGGCAAACGCCCCACGCCGTGGCGCTGCTCGCCGACCGTGAGCAACTGAGCTACAGCGAGCTGAACCGTGCCGCCAATCGCCTCGCGCATTACCTGATCGAACAAGGCGTCGGCCCCGAGCATCGCGTCGGCCTGTGCCTGGAACGCTCGCCACAAATGGTCATCGGCCTGCTGGCGATCCTCAAGGCTGGCGCGGCGTACGTGCCGTTCGACCCGGCTTACCCGAGCGAACGTTTGGCGTTCATGTTCAGCGATGCGGCGCCGACCTTGCTGCTGACGCAATCGAACCTGATGACCGGGCTGCCGGCCAACGAGGCGAAAATCTGCTGCCTGGACACTGACGCAGCGCAATGGGCACAACACCCGACGGATGATCCGCAGGTCACGGTGAGCCCGGAACACCTTGGCTACGTGCTCTACACCTCCGGCTCCACCGGACGCCCGAAAGGCGTGGCCCACAACCGTCGCGCGCTGGACAACCTGATTACCTGGCAACTCGATCAAGCCGCAGCACCGCAGCGCGTCCTGCAATTCGCCTCGCTGAACTTCGACGTCTCCTTCCAGGAAATCTGCAGCACGCTCTGCCAGGGCGGCAGCCTGCTGCTGATGACCGAAGACAGCCGCAAGGACCTGGCCGCGCTGCGCCCGACCCTGGTGGCCGAAGGCGTGCAGCGGGCGTTCCTGCCGTTCGCCGTGTTGCAGCAACTCGCCGGCCTGACCGAGGCGGGTGCACCGATGCCGGCCGGTGGTTGCGAAATCATCACCGCCGGTGAAGCCCTGCAAATCAATGACGAGCTGCGTGGTTTTGTCCTTGGGCTCGGTGGCGCGCAGTTGCACAACCAGTACGGGCCGACCGAAACCCATGTGGTCAGCCAATTCAGCCTCGATTGCAACGAGGCCGAATCCTGGCCGGACGCGCCGCCCATCGGCCGTCCCATCGCCAATGCGCGGCTGTACGTGTTGGACGAATATCTGAATCCGGTGCCGGTCGGCGTGGCGGGTGAGTTGTACATCGCCGGCGCCTGCCTGGCCCGTGGCTATCTGAACCGTCCGGACCTGACCGCCGAACGCTTCCTGCCGGACCCGTTCAGTGCCGAGCCGGGCGCGCGGATGTACCGCAGCGGCGACCTCGCGAAATTCCAGGCCGACGGCAACGTGCAGTACCTGGGGCGCATCGACCAACAGGTCAAACTGCGCGGCTTCCGCATCGAACTCGGCGAGATCGACAGCCTGTTGCATCAACAACCCGGTGTGCAGGAAGCCGCCGTGTTGCTGCGCGAAGACGTGGCTGGGGACAAGCGTCTGGTGGCCTATGTGGTCGGCACCGCGACCCCTGAATGCCTGCGTGCCGAACTGCAACGCCAGTTGCCCGAACACATGATCCCGAGTGCCTGGGTTCGCCTGTCGCAACTGCCGCTGACCCGCAACGGCAAGCTCGACCGCCAGGCGCTGCCGGCACCGGAACGCAGCGCCGGGGCGACCTACGAGGCGCCGCGCAATGACACCGAACGGCAAATGGCCGAGATCTGGGCCGAAGTGCTCAAGTGCGAACGGGTTGGTATTCACGACAACTTCTTCGACCTCGGCGGCCACTCGCTGCTGGCGACGCGGATGATCTATGCGATCAACCAGCGCATGGGCGCGCAACTGTCCCTGAGCAGTCTGTTCCAGACCCCGGTGTTGCTGGATCTGGCGGCGCAGGTGTCGCGTGAAGAGCAAAGCGTTGAACCGGCATTCCTCCAGATCGAAACGGATCGCGCTAATCGACATGAACCATTCCCCCTGACCGATATCCAGCAAGCCTACTGGTTCGGTCGCGAGGCCACGGTCAGCCTCGGTGGCGTCAGTGCCCACGGTTACGAAGAACTGCGCATTCCCGACTTCGACGCCGAGCGTTTCGAACAAGCCTTGAACCGCATGATCCTGCGCCACGACATGCTGCGCGTGGTGTTCCTCAGCGACGGCACGCAACAGGTGCTGGCGCAGGTGCCGACCTACCATATGCCGCGCAGCGACCTGCGCGGGTTGCCCGCCGATGTGGCGCAGCGCACGCTGGAAGCGACCCGCGAACGCCAGTCCCATCAGGTGCTGGACGCCAGTCGCTGGCCGCTGTTCGAGTTCAGCCTGTCGCTACTCGATGACGGCATCACTCATCTGCACATCAGCCTCGATGCGCTGATCGTCGACGCCGCGAGCACGCAGATTCTCGCCCGCGAACTGATGGCGTTCTACCTCGATCCCGCGCTCGAGCTGGCGGAGCTGGGCCTGACCTTCCGCGACTATGTGCTGGCTGAACAGCAACTGCGTAATGGCCGCCGCTACGAGCAGGCGCTGGGCTACTGGCGTGAGCGGGTGACCACGCTGGCCCCCGCGCCGGACCTGCCGCTGGTACGCCAGCCCGAAAGCATCGCCAACCCGCACTTCACCCGCCGCGACCGCGACATGTCGGCGGCGCAGTGGACGCAGCTCAAAGCTGTGGCGAAACAGTTTACGGTGACGCCGTCGGTGATGCTGCTGACCGCGTTCAGCGAAGTGCTGGCGCTGTGGAGCCGCACCCCACGTTTCACCCTGAGCCTGCCGCTGTTTAACCGCATGCCGTTGCACCCGGATGTCGATGAAATCATCGGCGACTTCACCTCGCTGGTGCTGCTGGAAGTCGGCATCGACGGTTCGCAGAGTTTCACCGACAAGGCCCGCGCGGTGCAGGCGCAACTGTGGCGCGACATCGACCATTCGGTGGTCAGCGGTGTGCGGGTACTGCGCGAATTGTCCCAGGCCCGGGGCGTGCAGCAGACGGCGATGCCGATCGTGTTCAACAGCACGCTGTCGGAAGCGGCGCCGGAACTGGCCGAATTCAACCTCGCCGACGCGTTGAACGCCCGGCACATGCACAGCATCACCCAGACCCCGCAAGTGTGGCTCGACCACACGTTGCTGGAACTGGAAGGGCGCCTGCTGTTCAACTGGGACAGCATCGACGAACTGTTCCCGCAAGGCATGATCGAGCAGATGTTCGTCGCCTATAACACCCTGCTCGACAGCCTCTGCGAGCCGGCAGCCTGGGGCGCAAACACGCCGCAACTGCTGCCGCAGGCACGCTTGCCGGCACCGGTCGACAATCAGCAAACGCTGCCATTGATGCACGAATTGTTCGAACGTCAGGCCCTCGCCACACCGGATGCCCTGGCGGTGATCGGTACGCGGCAACTGACGTACGCCCAGCTTCGTTTTGAGGCCCGACAACTCGGCGCCCGACTGCAAGCGCAGGGTGTGCTACCGAACCGCTTGGTCGCCGTGGTGATGGAGCGCGGTTGGGAGCAAGTGGTCGCGACCCTGGCGATTCTGTATGCCGGCGGCGCTTACCTGCCGATCGAGCCGACGCAACCGGCGGAACGGCTGCGGCATATTCTGGAGCGGGCCGAGGCGAGTCTGGCCCTGACCCAACCGGCGCTGCTCGACAAGATCGAATGGCCGGCGCAAGTCACGACCATTGCCGTGACCGATGAAGTTTCAAACGATGGACTGCTGCAACCGGTGCAGGTGAGCGAAAGCGACCTCGCTTACGTGATCTACACCTCGGGCTCCACCGGCCAGCCGAAAGGCGTGGTGATCGACCATCGCGGTGCGGTCAACACTTTGCTCGACATCAATCGGCGCTTTGCTGTCGGCCCGAACGACCGCGTATTGGCGATCTCGTCGCTGAGTTTCGACCTGTCGGTCTACGACTTCTTCGGCACGTTGGCGGTGGGTGCGGCGGTGGTCATCCTCGAACCGCAACTGTCACTCGATCCGGCGCACTGGCTCGAATTGATCAAGCGTCATCAGGTCAGCCTGTGGAACTCGGTGCCGGCGCTGCTCGGTATGCTGGTCGAGTACGTGGAGGGCGAGGGCGGCACGTTGCCCGCCAGCCTGCGGGTTGCGATGCTGTCCGGTGACTGGATTCCATTGACACTGCCCGAGCGGGCCTGGGCTTTGCAGCCGGAGTTGCAGTTGATCAGCTTGGGCGGCGCCACCGAGGCATCGATCTGGTCGATCTATTATCCGGTGAAGCACGTCGACCCGGCGTGGCGCAGCATTCCCTACGGCAAGGCCCTCGATCATCAGCGTTTCTACGTGCTGGATGAAGCGCTGCAAGTGCGCCCGACCTGGGTCGCGGGTCAGCTGTACATCGGCGGTATCGGTCTGGCGAAAGGTTACTGGCGCGATGAAAAACTCAGCGCCGGCAGTTTCTTCGATCATCCACTGACCGGCGAGCGGCTGTATCGCACGGGCGACCTGGGACGCTTGCTGCCGGACGGCAACATCGAATTCCTCGGTCGCGAAGACAATCAGGTCAAGGTCCAGGGCTATCGCATCGAGCTGGGCGAGATCGAAGCCGCGCTCAATCGCCATCCCGGCGTGCAGAGCGCGGTGGTGCGGATTCTTGGCAGCACGCTGGGCGAGAAACGTCTGGCGGGCTACGTGCTCAAGGCCGATCCGGCGTTGCAGGCCAGCGATTTCAGCGCGTACCTGAGCGACAAACTGCCGGCCTACATGATTCCGCCGTCGTTCACCTTTGTTGAAGCGTGGCCGTTGTCGTCCAACGGCAAGGTCGACAAGAAACGCCTGCCGGAACCGGAGCAGATCGAGGAACAAGGACCGGCGCTCGAAGTCGAGGGCCCGCAGGAACAGCGGCTGGTGGAGATCGTGCAGGACGTGCTCAAGCGCGATTCCATTGCCGCCAACGCCAACCTGCTGAACCTCGGCGCAACGTCGATCGATATCGTCCGGATCAGCAACGCCTTGTCCGGCGCCTTGCAGTTCCGCCCGCACGTGGCGCAATTGCTGGCCCAACCGACGCTGCTGCATCTGCTTGGCATGTACCGCCAGAACCGGGCGCGGCAGGATCTGCTCGGCAACGTGCAGCAGGCCCCGGAGCCCGTGCAGGAAATCATCGAAGATCCCCAGCAGCGGGCGCAGTTCAAGGCCGAACAGCGCGGACGCCGCGACTTCGCTCAGACCCTGCCGGCGCTGGCGCTGGACCTGCCGCAAGACCCGGCCTTCGCCCGACGTTTGAGCGATTACCGATCGGTGCGTCAATACGATCGGCAACCGATCGCCACCCAGGCCTTCGCGCACGTACTGGCAGCGCTGGCCCAGGGGCAACTCGATGGCGAAGTGAAATACCAGTTCCCGTCGGCGGGCGGGCTGTACCCGATTCAGGCCTACCTATACATCAAAGCGGATCGCGTGCTCGGCGTGCCCGGCGGCGCGTATTACTACGATCCCCGCCAGCATCGTCTGCTGGCGCTCCAGAGCGGATTGCTCGACCCGGACACCTACGACTATTTCGTCAACCGCCCGGTGTACGAGAACGCCGCGTTCTCGCTGTTTTTCATCGCCGACATGGCGGCGATTCGCCCGCTGTATGGCGAGCGCAGCCGCGACTTCTGCCACATCGAAAGCGGCGCCATGGCCCAGTTGCTGAGCATGACTGCCGTCGAGCACGGTCTGGGCTTTTGCGGTATCGGCTCGGTCGAGGAGCAGCAACTGACGACGCTGTTCGATCTCGGGCCGAGCCATGAATTGATCTACTCGATGATCGGCGGCCTGCGCACGGCCGATGAACAACACCGCGCGCCAGTCGAGGTGTTTGCCAGCGAGCCTGCGACCGCCAGCCTGGACGATGAAGACATGGAGGAGTTCGAAGTATGAATGCCGATCAATTGCTGGCGTTGTTCGCTCGCCATGGTGTGGTGCTCGAAGTGGACGGTGACAGGCTGCGCTGCAAGGCGCCGCGCGGGTTTCTCACCGAAGAACTGACCCTGGCGCTTAAACGTCACAAACAGGAACTGATCGCCTTGCTCGGCGGGCACGATGACGCGGCGATTCCCCGCCGATCCGGCACGCACACGTCCTGGCCGTTGTCCTTCTCGCAGCGGCAATTGTGGTTTCTCGATCAACTGGAACCCGGCAACCCGTTCTACAACGTGCCGACGGCAGTGACGCTCAGGGGGCAGTTGGACGTGGCGCAGCTGGAGCGTGCACTGAACGAACTGGTGGCCCGCCACGAAATCCTGCGCACGACGTTTCGCAGCGTCGACGGCGAACCGCGTCAGGTGGTGCACCCGTCGATGCCGCTGTCGTTGTCGGTGACGGATCTGCGCCAATTGCCTGCCGACGAGCGCGAGCAGCAAGTGCGATTCGCCGTCGAGCAGGATGCCCGGGCGCCATTCGATCTTGGCAGCGGGCCGCTGCTGCGGGCGTCGTTGCTGCGCGTGGCCGACGATGAATACCTGTGGCTTTACAGCGTGCATCACATCATCGCCGACGGCTGGTCGATGGGCGTGATCCTGCATGAGGTCGCCACGCTGTACGGCAATTATCTGCGTGGCGAAACCCCGACGCTTGCGCCGTTGTCGGTGCAATACGCTGACTACGCCTGTTGGCAGCAACAGCGGGTGGGTGGTGCGGCGCTGGACGCTCAGCTCGATTACTGGCGGCGCACCCTGGACGACGCGCCGCTGTTGTCGACCTTGCCCGCCGACCGGCCACGACCGCTGGTGCAGCGTTATGTCGGCGCCACTTTCAGTTCCTCGGTCGATGGCGCCACCTTGCGCGAACTCACGGCGCTGGCCCGGCAGACCCAGGGCACGCTGTTCAACGTGCTGCTGGGCGCTTTGGCGGTTCTGCTGTGGCGCCACAGCGGTCAGCAGGATCTGTGCATCGGCACGCCGTTCGCCAACCGCAATCGCCCGGAAGTCGAGCCGCTGATCGGCCATTTCGTCAACACCCTGGTGCTGCGTCAGCGCCTGAATCCACAGCAGACCTTCGCCGAGCTGCTGCGCGACGTGCGTGGGCAAATGCTCGACGTCCACGCTCATCAGGATGTGCCGTTCGACCGCGTGGTCGAGGCTGTCAACCCGCCGCGCGATCCCGGTCATTCGCCGTTGTTCCAGGTGATGCTGGTGCTGCAGAACACCCCGGGCAACGCATTGCAGATGCCTGGCCTGGAACTGGCGCCGTACGGCACCAGCAGTGCCACGGCCAAGTTCGATCTGGCATTCGAATGGGTCGAGCGGGATGGGCGGCTGGACCTGCTGGTGGAATACAACACCGACCTTTACGACGTCGCGACTATCGAACGCCTGAGCGGACACTACCGCCATCTGCTCGAACAGATCGCCGCTGATGCCAAGCAACCGATCAATGCCTTGCCATTGATGAATGAGGCTGAGCGTCAGCAGGTGCTGGTCGATTTCAACCGCACCGCGCCGCTGACGCAAACGGCGCCCTGCGTGCATCAACTGGTTGAAGCGCAGGCCGCGAGCAACCCTCAGGCCTGCGCAGTGGTCTTCGAGGGCGAATCCCTGAGCTACGCCGAGCTCAATGCCCAGGCCAATCGGCTGGCGCGGCACTTGCGCACCTTGGGCGTTGGCCCGGACGTGCGCGTGGCGGTGTGCATTGAGCGTTCGCTGGAATTACCGGTGGCGCTGCTGGCGGTGCTCGCCGTGGGCCTACTGGCGGGGGGCGACCTGGCGAGAAGCAGCGTGCATGCGGCGCCGATGCCGCCGGAGCTGCGCAT
>Ga0068843_1113666_pt1 | contig 19384 bp, 1 predicted proteins | sample Hof3ISUMetaT_5_FD_73617 | JGI IMG/M metagenome (GOLD analysis project Ga0068843, IMG submission 73617) | Enriched soil aggregate microbial communities from Iowa State university to study microbial drivers of carbon cycling -... | ecosystem: Environmental > Terrestrial > Soil > Agricultural land... | reverse complement strand
CTGCACGTCAACTGCTTCGAAAAGCAAAAACTCAACACAAACATCATGCTCAATTTATCGCGTTGCCCCGCTGCTTGTTGCTGCGTGCGCGTCGTCGTCCTGCTCTGCTGCCGTCGGGTGCGGGTGCAGCTGTCTGATATGGTCGAGCATGCAGAACTCGCAGCAGATCTGTGCGCAGAGCTGGTGCGCGCATCGCATGCGCGTGAGGCGCGGCGCGGCGGCTGACGCGGACGAGGCGGCTCCCAGCGCGAGCAGCTGGTACTGCTTAACGCGCGCGCGGTTGCGGCTCTGCTTGCAGCCGCAGGGGAATCCCACGTCACTGCCAGGCACGGTGAAGTGCAGCACGTGACCGGTGGCGTCGCCGCTGTAGAAACTGCCGCCGTCGCGGTGCAGCGACAGCGCTGTCACAGGAACCTGATGGCCCAGCAGCTCCGCAACCGTTAGCAGGTGCCACTGGGAAGCCACAGGCGGAGGAGACACGGCACCGGGTGGGGGCGAGGAAAGCGACGGCGCAATCTCGGACGCGCGGTGCTCCAGCGCGTGGCGTGCACGCGCCTCGGCCTGCGCGCCGTTCGCGAAGTATTCGTCGGCCAGCTGCTCCTCGCCAGGTGAGCCAAACAGCTGAGACGACATGTTCTGAGCGGCGGACTGAGCGGCCGCGGTCACCTGTGCCTGCACGGGAGTGGGCACGCGGCTAGTCGGAGCGCTCGCAGTGCTTTCATCGCCGACCGCAGCTGCTTCTGCCGCTGCCGCCGCGGCATTCACGGCGCCCACTTCGTCATCCAGATCGGTGTGCGTGGGCGATGTGACGAGGAAGGCCGCGTCTGCTCCGGCCGGTGCCGGCGGCGACTGCGACGGCAGCAGCGGCGGGCTGGACGACGGTGCCAACTCCGGCGAGATGAGCTCCACGGACGCGCTGACAGTGCTGGCGCTCGTCACGCTCAGTTCATCCATTCCAGCTGCAGAGGCCGGCAACTCGGACGCCGTGGATAGCGCACCATCGGACAGGCCGGGCTGCGCGAGCTGCGCAGACTGCGGCAGCCGCAGCAGATGCGCAGAAGGAAGCGCGGCACGATCGATCAAGGTCACTTGCAGCTGCACGGGCGGCAGGCCCTGATTCACGGTCAGCGGCGGACCCAGAGGAGCCACGCTCGATGGCACAGAGTCGGATGCTGCGCTTCCGCTGACTGGTGGTGCACTGGTTTGGCCGCTGGCGCGCGTGACCGCAGTCGCTCCCACGCGCACTGGTGAATGCGACCGCGATCCCGGGCCGCTGCCTGCTCTCCCTTCCCCTCCGCTGGATCCGCGCCTGCGTCCGAAGCCGCTGCAGTGATGCAAGGCGCCCACTGCGCGAAATAGCTCGGCGAAGCTCAGCCAACGCAAATTCCAGATGCGCACTGCACCGGACTTGTGGCCAGTGACAATCACCGCAGCACTGTCCGTGCTGAAAGGCAACGCTGCCGCCGCAGCTGCCGCCGTTCCCGAACCGCTGCCACCGGAGCTCTCAGGCGGCGCTTCACGGTGTCCAACACCAGGAGCCAGGGCCAGAGATGTGATCTCATCCAACTTCTGATCGAGCAGCAGTTGGGTAGGCACCGAGGAGGCCGCTGCACCCGCCGCTCCACCAGCAGCAGCCGACTGCTGATTCATCACACGCGGGTCCGGGTAGCGCGCGAGAAGCGCGCCGTTGACGTCGGCGTAGAAGAGCGCAGTCGGATTCGCAGAGGCAAACACCACATCGCCCGTGGAAGGACTGAGCGCCACGGCGGCGATGCGCGCGCCGAACGGAGACCAGCGCAGCTGACGCAGGGCGCGCAGACGCGCTAGATCCCAGATAATGACGCTGCCGTCTGCTGAGCCAGTGGCAGTGAGACCAAAGCTCCTGCTGACACTGATGCATGTGATGGCTGCGCGGTGTCCGTGCAGTTCTCCCTGCAGGCAGTAGTCGCTTTCCGGATGCGGGCCCGGGCTGGCTGTGACGCACGAAACAAAATCGGCGCGGCGCCAGACACACACCAGCCCGTCGTCGCCACCGGTCACCAGCGTGCCGTCATCCCCCTCCAGCGGAGTGGCCGCCACACGCACGAGGCCCCACGAGTGCAGATTGAGGTAGGAGCGATGCACACGCAGCGTTGGACCACCGCCGACGCCGTTCAGCGAAGCTGGCAACGACACGCTGCTCGCGCGCTCCAGACCGCCGCGCCGCTCAGACTGCCGGCATCGAGCACGCCTGCGCGCAGGCTGCCATCGCTCAGTGCCCACGTGAGCAACGACAACTTGTTGCATGCCGGCGAGTGGCGGTAGGACTTGTTGAAGCGTACGTTGCGGCTGCTCGCCACCCGTGGAGAATGCAGACTGTAGGGCAGGAAACTGGAGCACGGCTGCAGGGCTGGCACGGCGAGGCTCTGGCCGGGCCGCAGCACGAAAATGTGCTCGGCTGCCGACGCGTATCCGTGTCGGTCGATGACTGCCGTCGCAGCAGCGGTGCCTCCCAGCATCACCGTAGCATCGAGCTGGAAGATCTGTCCAATCGGGTGCGGGAACGCGGCCATGTCCGTGGCCTCCAACAGCCGCGGCGCGGTGAACAGCTGGCCGGGCCGGCTGCACACGAGTTTCCCCGGGTGTGGTTTAGCGAACAAGCGCGCGGGCGTTTGCCCAAACGATTTAATCTGCTCGATGGTCCCGCGACGCAGAATCGGATCGGCGATCTGCTCGATGTCGACAGCGCCAGCGTAGGTCACATAGTGGAACACGTTGACGGCCTTGACCGCTGCGTCACCGCTCTGCGCGTGGCCGAACACAAGGTCGATCCACTCGTGCAAATGGGCGCTCACCCAATCGCTCTCCAGCGCGAGGCGATGCAGACGGACGAACTCACGCGGTGAGCCGTGGGACCAGGGCGGCAGCAGCACGTCGTTGACGGGTCGGCCGTCCTGCCGACGACCAAGATCGAGTTTGTTGCCGTTACTCAGCATCTGTGGGAAGTAGAACAGCTCCGGAATAAGCTCCTTAACGTCGCCGGACAGCAGCTTCGACGCGGTCAGCCATGCCTGCTTGACACTGGACCACAGGCGATCGGCGCGATCGAAGCGCCCGCTCTGGAACTGCACCAGGAACTGAGAGAACGGAGCCACGCGGAACAGATAGTACATCACCACAGCAGCGGAGCTGTAGTGCGTGGCGTAATGGTAGGCACGGGACACGCCCGCAGGGACAACGCCTCCCGAGCCGCCTCCATGCATCAGGCTCAACGAGCGCCCACTGCTGTCACCGGTGCCTCCCTCTGCGGCCCGCGCCATGGCAAGCGCCTCTCGCTCTTCGTCGCACCACAGCGCCTCCGTCTCACGGTACTTGTTCCTGTGCAGTGCTGCGCGCCGCTCGTCCAGAGCGCCCATCGGCTTGGCGAGGTCTCGGAAACTGGCCGGGTCGAACAGGTCCAGCTGCGGCGAGTCATAGTCGGCCAGAATCCATGGCATGACGGGGTACTGCGTGAGGTCCGAGTAGCTTCTTCCTGACGCGCTGTTGAGAATCATGAGGTAATCGAAGTTGCTGATCAGTCCGTGCTGCCATTCGGTGGTGAAGGTGGCCAGCACGGAGGCCACAGCCGCCGAGATCATGCCTGCAGCGTAATCGGTCGCCAGAGAGTGGTTGAAGAAGAAGGTGGAGATCAGGCGGTTGCCAAACGCGTTCAGCGGCATGGAAGAAGACGACGAGGAGGACTCGCTCACAAGCAAGGGGGGAGCCGTAGGAACAACCGACGAGGAGGAGGAGGCGGCATTGCCGCTGCCCTGAGCCAGTGAGGACAGGATCAAGCCGCCTGTGTTGCCACCGGAGCCGCTCGAGGAAGACGATGCCGTCGAGTCGCGTCCTCCAAGTATCAAACTGCTGTTGGACGTCAGGCGATCCGCGTCATTGTTGGCCGCTGGCAGCAGTGTCGCAGCCGCCGTTGCAGCATTCGCTCCAGCCCCATCCGCTGCCTGAAGGTTGGGACACAGCTGCATGAGGTTGTTGTAAATCTGATCGCGCTGGTTGATATTCACGATCAGCAGGTGACTGCTGTGGTCGGCGCAGAACAGCTCCAGCGCGGCAGGTCGCAGCAGATAGCGCCGCTTGTGCACAGCAACAATGTCGGCGTAGGCGCAGCGTCTCCACCAGCTGCCGGCGCCTGAGTCGAACGAATCGTCCTCCTCTCCAGCCGCACCCAGTCCATCTGCGGCGATGGCGCGCTGCATTGCACGAATCTTTGCGCTCTCCTCCGCGCTGACGTCAACGCGCTCGATGCTTCCATCGCGTGGGTTGACCTGATAGTGATCGACGATGAACACGCTGTGCGAGCACAGCAACACGATGCCCGACACCTCGTCCAGACCGACCAGCCGTAGCATGTTGTAGTGGAAGCTGATCGAATCGCCCTCCAGCAGAAGGCGCAGACGCTCTTCGTACTGAAGATACAAAGAATCCTCGTCAGCAGCGTCGTCGACACCGGCATGGGACAAATGCTGTTGCTCATCGAGCGCAAGTTCAGTGTGACTGGCGTTGACAACTGCAGCAGCGCCGCCAGCGGAAGGCGTGGGCGTCATGCTTGCGGTGGAAATCAGCTCGGGCACTGCTGGTGTGCTGACAGCGGCCGTAGGCTGAGCCTGTCCAATGGCTGCGCTGGTCTCTCCACCAGTCGGACTCTGGAAAGTGGCGTTGTTCCCACGAATGTGCACTCCGCCTGGCGTATCCACCTGCAGCGCCGGAGGGCTGGGGAGCGAGAACATGGTTGCGGTAACACGCGCTGCGCTGCTGCCTGGAGGCGATGTGATGTCCAGTCTGTCGAGCACCGCAACAGTCACCGCTCCTGGTGCCGCAGCACTGCTCCCTTCAGTAGACAATTGCGACGGCGGCAGCAGCGGCGGAGGCGATACCAGTCCCACCGACGACGGCGACAAGGTAGACGACGGACTGGTGAGCAGTGTGTCTGGCGCCTGGGCATTGGCCGCAAAATTGTCTTCTTCCGAAAAGGACATCGATCGTCGGTAAGACTGCGGTGTGTACAGCGCATCCGGCGAGTGCGGTCGCAGCTGGGTGAACTCGCCCGGAGCGCTGGCAGGTGTCGCCATCGTGGCAGCGGCAGCCTCACCACTGCTTTCCTCCGGCGCACGAGGCAAGCTGCGAGGCGAGAGTCCTCCCATGGACACGGTGCGCACATGAGCGTTCTTGTGCACAGCGACAGCCACCGCAGCTGGTGAACTGATCTGCAGCACATTTGTTGCGCTGCCACCCACGCCGTTAAAGAAGCTCTTTTGCCGCTTCAGGTCCCCGTTGAACGGCGTACGCGTCTCTCCTGCGACCGCGCCGGCACTTCCATTCAGTGTCGTTGCTTTTGATGAAGTTGGCGTGCTCTGCGTGACGAGCGATGCTGCGCGGCGCAACATCACTGGCCGATCGCTGCTCTCCAGAACGTGCTTGCCCATCGTGCTGCTGCCACCGGGAGTGAGCAACACCGCACTTCCAATCGACAGGCCGCCGCCACCAACGGTGGAGCCGGCGCTACCGGGTGTGAGCAACGATGAACTAACCGATCCGGCACTCGACAGCGGAGTGAATGCAACACTGCTGCTAGTGCCACCACGCGTCGAGTACAGCGTCACTGTCAAGTTAGGCACCTGATCCTGCGCCTCCTCACCCCCAGCCGCCGCAGAGGCACCCACGTCCGATCCAAAACGATGGCGGCTCAGCATCGCGTCAGTATCCAGCTCGGCATCAAACGTGTCGGCGGGGCCACTGTCGCTAAGAAGGGACAAATCCTTGGACGAGGCGGTGGCCGCAGCTGGGGCATCAGCGGGAGCCGCAGACGCACCGATGCCAATGGGCGGCAAATCGGCGTCCACGACGGCAGAAGCAAATCCACTGTAGTCACCGCTGGTGGCGGCAGCAGCAGAGCGGTTGCGCTCGATCTTTTCAGTTGGAGGCAGCAGTTTTCCAGCCGCCGCACTGTTGAGCTTGTCTGCCGAATCTGGCCCTTCTCCCCTCTCCTGCAGCGGCACCGAAGCGGCTGCTCTGCGCGCTTCCTCAGCGGCCTTGCGCCTTGCTGCGAATATTTCCTGCAACCGTTTCGCCTCGCGCACGTCGTCTTCTTCGCGCTTGTAAGGAAAGTCGAACAGCGGCGCGTCGGGTGGCAGTAGCACCGAGCGCACCAGTCGCGCTCGCATGCGGGATGGACCCTCCACCGGATCCAGTGCCCAACGCTGACACGGGGCAAAGGAGCCAACAGGCAGGAGCGCTTCACCGACGTCGCTGCTGTCAGAATCAGACGACGAGCTGGAAGAGTTCTCCACTGTGGAAGAATCGCTCTTGCTGCTTCTCGTTGCAGTTTTCTGCTCCTGCCGCAATGCGCGACGCACGCTGCGCTCCCGCTCTGCCAGAGTGCGCCCCTCCTTGCGCGACGGCACTTGCGTGTGAATGCGTCGCGAGGTGGAGTACATGAAGAGCAGTGTGCGCCAGTCGTCCTGCGCTAGACGGATCCACTTCCGTGCCAGAGCCCGTTCGGACTGCAGCGCGCCCTGGAGGCGGCGCCATCTGCGCTGACTGTCCAAGGTCGCGGCTTCGGCCAGCATCTTCTCCACCGCGGTGTGCAGCTGCTGCAGCTCAGCCAGGTCAATGGTATCGTTCTCCTTGTCGCGCGCGCGGCTGCGGCGCCACTTGTTGAGCGCCGCCTCGTGAGCCGCAAGCATCAGCGCGTTGAGGAATGAAGCGTACGAGCGCCACTCGGGCACCAGCGTGCGTGCGAACACAAGCTCGAGGATGGGGCGCTGGATGGCGAGCCAGGCAAAGAAACCGTCCACCTCGGCGCGCGCTCCTGCGGAAAGCGGACTGGCTGCAGCAGCCGCGCCAAGGCCAGCGCTCAGATGTGCGCCCATGTTGATGTGCAGCAGCGCGTCGAATCCCTTGTTGAATAGATCGTATCGTACCGTATGCGAAGCGGTGTCATCGGCGACAGACGAAGGGCCCGCGGAAGAAGGCACAACGGTGCTGCCGCTGCCTGCAGTGATCGCGGCGCGCATGAGTTCCGCCATCAGAGGACCTTTCGTCCGCACCAGCCAGACCAGGATAGCCAGTGCGCTATGACGAAGTTCGGCCGAACGAATTTCGCCGTCTGCAATGGGCACGAGCGAGGAGAAGCTCGACTGCTGCTGCTTCGGTGGCGAAGGAGGAGGCAGGAAAGGGAGCACCTGCGGCTCGCCGCTGCTATCGCTCGCATCGGTAGCATCAGCGGTGCTCTCAACCACAGGCTGCGGTTCCGGTTGTGGTTCGGGCTCGCGGAGCTGGAAGTAGTAGAGGTGGAACAGCAAGCACGCTGCAAACGACCGTCCATTGAAGTGCAGTGCAGTTGGCATCGAGTGTTGCTGCCCTCCACCACTCACGTGCTGCGGCTGCTGATGGCCGCTCGGGAAGTTGGTGTTGTCCGATGACAGGTATCCGCTGGTGTGCAGCGACGATAGCGCGTAGTCTCCCAGCAGCACGCTCTTGTGTGCGAGCAGGAATGCGTTTAGTGCGAGCAGCTCCGCATCGGTGCAGCGCTGCTCGACGGCGTGCTGCTCGAACAGGTGCAGCGTGCAGTTGAGCAGCACGTCAACCAGCGCGCGAAGGCAGCGCGCAGTGGGAGCCGTTTGAAGCGATGCCTGTGCAGCAGACATTGTCGCGTTGCCCGCGCTTAATGCATTCGGCGCGGCTGTTGCTGCAGTGGGCACGGATCCGCCAGCCGCCACGCTCAATGCGGCCGCCAGATTGCTCCCACCGACGAACGTGGATGATTTTCGTCTGTTGCTGCTGTTTGCGGCGGCTGCATTAGCCACCGCGTCCGCGGCAAACTGGTTGAGCGTATCTATGTGCGGTCGCAGACTTTCGTGCTGCAGCAGCGATGCAAGCAGTAGCATAACACCGACGGTGCTCCCGGTGCTGGCCTTCCTCTGTGGTTGCAGAGCGCCTTGCACGGCCGATGTGATTGACTGAATGACGCTGTCAGGACCAGCCGTCTGAACATTCGTCGCCGCCGAAGGGTTCGCAGCCTCCAGGGTAGGCTGCAGCTGCAGCACATTCCAGTTGTTGCTGAGAAACAGGCCTGCCTGCACCTTGCCGAGCACCAGCTCCAGTGCGCGCGACACATTGACCAAGAATTTGCTCGGCTGCGCCACGCTGCCGGGTTGCGTTCCGCTGGCAGCGGCGGCTACGGATGACGTCGCGTGCGTCGGTGCGCCAGGGGCAGCCGGAGTGACCAACTGCGCGAACAGCAAATCCTTGCCCGCGGCTCGCGAGGTCTTCAAGGAAAACGCGCTCCCGGCGGAGGAGGCCAGTACCTTCTCTTGCAGGCGCACGAGAAGGATCGACAGCACTGCGCTCTGAAAGCTCTTGATCAGCTCCTCGTTGCGTGCAAACTCTTCGTTGATCGTGCTGCCACTGCTGCCACCGCTGTTGCTCGTCTCTGACGCTGTGAATGCCCGAGGCTGCTGTCTCGGCGTCATGCGCTGCGCCATGCATCCGAATCCCGCGTGCTGAATGGAGCTCGGAAACGCATCGAGCACTTTGTCGATGATGGCCCAGCCGTCCTTGCGCACCAGCAGCGCGTGCACCATCACCTGACGCAGGAAGCGCAGTAGCAGCTGCGACGTAGAGTGACGGAACACGGGGACGCGCAGTGCAGAGCCAGGCACGGCCACGCTGGACGGCGACATTGGACCGCCCACACCAGAGGACGGAGATAGCACCGTGGGCACCGCACCTGCAGTCGGCGTCTGAGCATAGAAAGCAGGCAACTGCGCTGGAGCAACCGACTCGGGCAGCGGCGTGAATGTAAACGCCGAGTCAAACACGGCCGCAGTGGTCGTCGCCGGTGTCGGTGGCAGCTCGTTGAGCTGCTGGCTGCCTGTGCCTTTCGGTAGAGCATCCGCGGCTGCTGCCGCCGTGGGACTTGTCGAATCGATGCTCAGTTGGAACGGGTTGCTGATGTCCTGCGCGCTGGGGGGTCTGAACAACTTCCGTCGTCCAGAGGATCCACTGCGGGGCGACGGCGGTGGAGATGGCGGCGCGAGGAGTTGGCTCAGTTGCTGCTGCTGGAGCGCGATGTGGGCAGGGGAGCCAACCGCTACACCGAGAGCAGGTGACGCCTGTGCCGTTGACCCTCCCACACCCACGTTCTGCGGAGAGCGCAAATCCATGGGCGGCAAATCCAGTCCGGCAGCCGTCGCACCTCCAGACGTAGCAGCGGGCGACGGAGAAGGCATTGCAGTGAAATGACCCACACCGGCAGCTTGCGATTCCGGCGATGCCAGATGCGTCGGAGAGAATGCATCCCCGCCCGTGCTTGGAGACAGCAGGTTGGTGTGCGCTGTGTTCGCAGGCGAATCCATCATTGCAGGTGACGCAGGCACCAGCTGCGATGCAGGCGTCTGCGCTCCGATGTGAGCTGGGGAGTATGCGGCTGGCATTGAATCCGCGCTGGTGTGCGCACGCGTCACAGAAGCAGGAGCATGGCCGAGCGGCCCTCCTGTTCGCGAGGACGTCGCAAGCGGCGGGTATCCAACACGTGCACTCGCCGGTCGGCCGCTCTGCGCCGTTGCAGGTCGTTGTTGCTTTGCACGCGCGTGGTGCTGATTGTATCCGCTGTGGAGTTGCATCTGCGCAGTGATGATGGGATTGAGATGCGCGCTGGTGAAAACCGCCGCGATGAAGGGGCGAAGGAAGGTGCTGCGCGTCACCACGCGACCGAAGTCATCGTTCACGCTCAGTAGACGCATGAAGAACAAGAGCAGGCCGTTCAGCAGCGACGTGCTGGGCAAAGCCGGAATCTTCGACAATGAGTCCGCCCCAGCTTGTCGACGAGCGAGTGGCTGCTGCGTGTCTTGCTGGTGCTTGGCATTGAAGTCGAAGGTGACGTGCGGTCCGGGCGTGGCGAGCGCGTGCGTGCCCAACGGAGTGGTGACAGCAACGGGGTCTGACCGGTACGGGTCGCCATCTTCAGAAGAATGGACGTACACAGGCGGGTTGTGCAGCGCTTGCACAGGCAAGTAGTGCGCACCAGTGAGCGGGTCGCTCTGCAACGGCTTCGGAAGAGCTGTCTGTGCATGTGTCTCCCCGCCGCCGGCGGCAACAGCGCGCTCGCGGTGCATCTGCTGGATGATCTCCGCCACGGCTGGGCCGCGCGCAACCACTAACGTGTCCAGGTGCTCCGCGTTCGGGTTCGGCGGCGGACCGCACGAGAAGGGATCGCCACTCGCGATTGCACGTGCCAGCTCCGCTGCGGCGCGCTTGCTGCTGTGGCGACTGGCAGCACCACTGTTCGTGTTCCAGTTTGCCGTTCGCTGCAGCACACCCGTTTCGAACACGTCCTTGTACACCCGCGGGCGTGGCGTAGGCGGCGGCACGAAGCTGGCCACAGCGGCCGCTGCCGAGAAGAACGCCAGCGGGTCCGCGACGAACGCGCGCTGCTGCTCAGCACTGAGAAGGTGCAAGCACTTGCTCAGCAAATCGACGAGAATATCGATCACCTCTGGCACGACGAGCAGCATCTGCGGCTGCACCGCGTGTCCCTGTCCTTGCGGCGCGTGATGCAGCATGGCGCGGAACAGCGGTTCCACGGTGTCGACGCCGAGTTCAGACGGCATGGACGCCAAGTCGTGCACGTTGCGGCCCAGCATCAGTGCAAGCAGGATCGGATAGATACGCGGACACGTGGCGTAGGGGAGCAGCAGGTTGCTCAGCGACGCGAATGAGATCACCTTGCTCACGTCAGTCTTCAAACCATCGGAACCAGCACCCGCGTCTAGAGAAAACGCAGCGGGATTGACGTGTCCTTGCACACTGCTGCCGCGGAACTCAGCCAGCATCGAAGGCGAGTCCAACAGCACCAGCAGCATCTTCAGTGCGAGGATAGCGCACTCGGGATCACGTGGTACCGGCATCGTGGTTTGTGCAGCCTGCGGGCTTCGCAGCTTGTGCATCGCGAGTGGTGTGGGTGCCACGCTGGTCATGCGCGCCTGGGCTTCTTCATCCTGCTCCTTGCCGCCGAGCGCATCGGATGCCACGCTCTGCGCCGGATGCTGCGCTTTCAGCAGGCCGAAGAGGAACGGAAAGTGCACGGAACGCGTCATCAGCGCCAGTGCGCGGTTCGGTTGCAGAGGGGGCGCAGGAGGCGGTCCCACAATGCTGCGCACCGTTGGCGTCGCCACCTTGAGCAGCACATCCAGCAGCAGCTCCACGAAAGCACGTTGGATGCGACAGGCAGAGCGGACAGAGGACGCCAGCGACACCGATGAATGAGCAGCACCCCACTGACGGCCATTGACGCCACCGGCTGCAAGTTCCGAGGGCATCGGCGTCTCACCAGCCGGTGATGTCGCATCTGTGCCAAACGGGCTGGCACGATTCTTCATCGTCGCACCAGCAGCGGTCAGATTGACGGTGCGAGTCAGGATAAAGTTAGCCAGCAGGTGCACTTCCTGGTCGATCAACTCGCTCATCAGCAGCACGTGTAGCAGCGTCATCGCGTGACCCAGCAGTACTGCGGGAGACGAGGGGGACGGAGCAGCACGAGTCACTTTCCCGCTCGGCGCTGTGCCTCGTGGAGTGGCAAGCGGCGGCTGGTGCGCGTGTGACGACTGGGTCGGATGCGACTGCTCGAACAGTTTCGTGTTCGCGATGACCAGCAGCAGCCAGTGCACGACGCGCGCCTCGCGCAACGCGGCAATGTTGGCGCTGCGCTCCTTATTGGACACGACCGCTGCAATCAGACCCTGCAGCACGTGCGCCAGCGCGTCGGCACCGGCACGCTCCCACAGGCGCCAATCGAGCAATAAAGCATCCAGCGCAGCGGGGTTGGCAATGAAGCCGCCGGATCCGTGGCCGCGCAGTCCCACCAGGCTGAACAGCATGTCGATCACAGAGTTGTCCAGAACGGGCAACCACACGACATTGCCGCCAGCATGTTTGACGTCGGTTCCACTGGCACGGGAAGCGCCGCTGCTGCCAGTCAACGGCGGAGAGGAAAAGGGAGAGGACGCTGCCGGAGCACCGTTCGCGCCTGCTGCCAGCGGAGCTGCACTGTGCGGCGTCGGTGGCACCTGCCCAGCGTTCGCCACGCGCACCTTGAATTTTCTCCCCGCCACTTGTTTGAGCATATGCCCAAGCATGCGGTAGCCGTCGTTGATGGCCATGTCGCGCATGTTCTTCGGGTTACGCCGCAGACACAGCAGTAAGAGCAACAGCGCCTGACGGAGCGACGTGCAGGGGTTGAACTGAAAGCTGAACGAAGACGAAGAGAGCAGCGCAGAACTGCCTTTGTGGCCGCTCCCCGGTTTACCAAAGCTGCAGCATTGCTCGATCAGCAGCAGCAAACGCTTGACACCGCCGATGCTGCGCAGACACTCCTGTGCGGGGCGCGGCTGCACTACCGCACAGCGCACACCGTACAGGTGCGCCTCACCGCACACGCCGCTCAGTGACGTGCCAGTGTTGCAAAGAAGGGTGTGCGGCTTCGGTGAACTGAAAGCAACGCCGTACGCACCGGACAACGCTGATGCCAGCTCAGCTTCCTCGCGCTCCGCGGCTATCTCGTCTTCGTTCGGCTGACAAGGCAGCGCGTGGCGCGCATGGAACGCGAACAGCAAGTGCTCCTGCGGCACGAGTTCATTAAGCGCAACGCTGTCGGCTTCCAGCGGGCTCACTTCAGTCTGCGTGAGCAGTTCTTGCTCCGATGAGGCAGCAGGCGCCAGCAAATGCTCGTGCGGACTAGTCGGAGAAGCCGGTCCTGCTGCCCTGCCCTGGTGTGCGGATGAAGCTGCGCTCGACGGCGACCACATCGACGAAATGCCCGCAGGGCTGCTGCTGTCATCATCGTTGCTGTTGCTTCCGCTGACAATCACCTCGAGGCCGCCTGTGGCCACGGCATGAAAACCAGCCCCTTGCTTCCGTTGTCTGGTGACGGCGAGGGCCAGCTCATCGAGCGCTTCCGCGCAGGCGCTTGGCAGCGCGTAGCAGCCAGCAGCCACGTCGGTCACGGGATAGCGCTCCGACAGAGGACTGGGTGTCAGGGCGGAGGCCAGCTGCTGGGCGGCATCTCTGTCTGTCAACGCAAGCGACGCAGCAGACGCACCTGACGCAGTGCTGGCTGCGGCGGCTGCTGAGACAACCGGCATCGCGGAGGGCAAACTGCCTGCCACGCGTGGTCCAGCCTCGAACAGCGCCTGGCAAGCGTCTTCGGTGAGGACTTCGTCGAGCAGCGTCACGCTGGCCACACGCCATCGCCATCGCAAACCGTGGACACGCAGCTGATGGGCAGCCGCAGCGGTCGACAAGTGGCTGTGACCGGGATCGTTGGGTGAAGCCGAGCCCAGCCATGCTTTGAAGCCTGTGCCACCACCGCTCGCATTGGAAGCGAGTCGACTGGCAGCACCCGTCGGATTGTGCAGGTAAGGCAGATGGGCCTGCTCCTGCAGCACGCCATCAACGAACAGTTGCGCCACCGGCTGCACGAACGGCATCATAGCCGTCAGCGTGTTGGCAGGTCCCAACACCGTGCCGCGGTTGTGCGTCAGCGCCAGATGGCACCAGCGATGCGGGATCAGCCCCACGTGCGTGAACTCGTGCACAGACACTGGCTGGCCAGGCGCGCCACCAATGCGCAGCGTCAGGCCACCCGAGTCGGCGCGGTACGTCAGCTCCACACTCAAGCGACCGTCATCGCTCACCACGTGAAGCAGGTAGAACAAGGAGGACGCTGGTTTGCTCAGAATCATTGACGCATCGTCGTCGTCACGAGCTCGACCAGACACCGTTCTCTCGGCGAGCGACGATGCGCGGAACGACGACGGCGATGCCGCACTCGGTCCCGAATAGAGCAGCGCCTGCGCATCCACCACGGGCTCCAGGTACACCCACGCCGCAAAGCTGTACCCAACGGTGCTGTTCTGCACCTGCACTTGTGCGGCCGTCAGCGCTGCAGATGAGTTCGCCACACCCGCCGCGGCCGATGACGAGGACGAAGCCGTGGGGACAGCAGCGGTGCTCGTCAGACCGGGCGGCCATGCTGCGGCAGCCAGTGACGACACCAGTAGCGTGGCCGGCGTGTCACCGTCAAAGAGCATATATGGGATCGAAGGGCTTGATGCGCAATGGTCCAGCAGCATGCCAACGACGCCGAAAGGCCACGCGTGCCGAACCGAGGAGGAGGACGAAGAACGCGTGAGTACACCAGCAGCAGTCGGTGCCGCATCCGTTGTGGCTGCACCTCCACTGTTGCCGTTTGCAATCTCCTCGTCCGCGTGTACGCTGCGTCCTCGTCCATCGTTCCCCTCAATGAGCTTGAACACCTCGTGCACGGCGCGCGGTCCCGACGCAGAGGCGCCTGCATACGGCAGCAGCACCTTGAACAGCTGCAGCAGTGCATCTTGCAGCGTGTCTTGCTCATGCAGCACAAACAGATCAGAAGCGGACGCGACAGGGGAGGACAATGAGGCAGGAGGCAGCTGCGGAGGCCGCTGAAGCAGCAGCGGACGATAGGCTTCCACCAACGCTTCAATCACGCCGCGTGAATGACGATTCCGCCACGCTCGTGCACCGGCTCCGTCAACGGCAACAGTGCCGGCCATCTGCACAGCCGTCAGTGTGGACGCAACGACTGAATGCAGCCAGTGCTGCAGCAAGCTGTTTTGGAAGGGCAAGGAAGCCCACGGCAGCGCCACTGACAGCAGGCTCAGGCACGAGCAACGCGTCAAGAACTGGAAATCCAGCGGCGGGAAGCACGCCTCCGACGGTGTGAACGAATGCAGCAACAGCGGTGTCGACGCGTCGTCACCGGAGGCCTGATCCGCAGCCTCGGTCAGTGACACGGACAGCAGCACAGCGTCGTCCAAACCAGCCGTGAAAGCGCTGAGCTGCTCATTGCTGGAGTGCGCCGCGGAGACTGCATCTGCGCCGTCCAGTGCTGGTTGGACGCCCGACGGTGTCGGCCGTTGGTGCTGCTGCTGGCGCGACGGCACGTGGTCAATCGCCATCCACCACAGCCACACGCACACCAGCTCTGCCGTCAGAGAATCAGCGTACAGCGGAGTAAAACCCAAAGAGGAAGTCGACGCAGCAGGAGACGCACCATACGGTGAAGCATCTGACGACCTGTCAGGATCTGCGACTGCAGGCGACAACACTCCCGCCGAACCGCGCACCGATGACATTGCGCGAAGCAGTGCTGCTGGTCGCTGCAGCGCAACAGGCACAGACGATGTCGACTCGTCCGGCGGCCCTGCCACTGCTGCTGCCGCCGTCCGCTGTGCTTGCGGTCTGAGAATGCCCGCGCGACGCCAAATTCTCTCCAGCGCGCCGACCCCACCAGCGTGCTCAAAATCGGCGGAGTTAGGCACGTGAAAGCGCACAGCGGCAGTCATCAGCAGCATCACCTCTTGCGTCAACAGAAGGCACACGTGCTTCGCCGTTTGAACGGCTTGCAGATCGGCTGATGCGGTGAGAGTCGAAGCGGCTGGTGAGTCAGACTGCTCCGAAGCAGCCAAATCGGATGACGGCGCCGCAGCCGCTGGCAATGCTCGTTTCCCGAGCGCCTTCTTGATCACTCGATCGAACTTGATCGCTTGCGCGAAATCAAGCACGCGCTTGATACCGTGCAGGCGATGGAATGCGCCTTGGGCGCGCGGTGAGACACGAAGCAGCTCCACGAGCGCATGAAGCACACGCACGGCACGGACAATCGCCGTCACCCGAACGAGACGGTAGCCGCGATGCACTGGCGTCAGCCACGCCGTTTGCCCAGCCAACTGAGACGGTGGTGCAGAACCCATCGTCATCTTTCGAGCAGTTGCAGACCCGCGTTCAGCAGCAATGGCTGCTGCCGCTTCGTGCTTGCTCAGCTTGTGACGCCGGAACAGCGACACGCACAGTCCCTGACCGTGCAGCAAATTGAGCAGGCCGTACAAGAAGTAGGTGTCGTTCGCCTGCGACAAACACGGCGCGGACACCAGCGCAGCGGATGGCATCGAATGCGGAGCAGCGGAACTGGCTTGGGCGTCAGAACCAAGGGTGACGGTACTGCTTCGCCTGGCTGCAGCCGATCGAGCAGCGTCCAGCTGGGCCACGTCTGCATCCGCCTGTCCGTCCATGCTGCGCCTGCCATTGCTCTGCACGGCCGATGCGGCCGCTGCAGCCCCACCGAATGCGGCGGACAGAAACGTGCTCGGAAAAAGTGTGGACCCTAAGTGCGAGTACTGCGCCTCCAGCACGGCTTGAATGACAGCAGTGGCCGCCTCGCTGGTCGTTGCACATGCGACATGAACACATGCCAGCACCGCCAACGGAGCATCGGAGTACACGAACACCTGCATGTTGGCGACGCTGTGACCCGCACCACCGCCGAGACCACTGCCACCCACAGAGGAAGAGGGGGACTGCAGCGACACCATCGATGACGAGGAGCGATGGTGCGCGGGTGAGGCAACTGCAGCGCCGGTGACAGCGGACGGTCCTTCCGTCGGCACGGCAATGAGGTCGCGCAGCAGCAACAGCGTCAGCGACAACAATCGCCGTGTCTCTGAGAAGCTCAGCACCGACGGCGCAGAAGCCAGCGCCGCAGCAGAAGGACGACGGCCGCCCACCATCGGCGGAGCTAAGGTGGCAGCAGAGGTCGGAGGAGAGTTAGTCGAAGCTGCAGTGTCTTGCTGCTGCGCTACTGCGTGATCGCGCAAGGGTGCAACGCGTCTCTGCATGCGCACGACGGATTCGATGAGCACGTCGAGCACACCGCACTCGCGCAGGATGTGTCGGTAGCGCGCAGAATCGACGAGCAGCACGCGCGCAAGGCAGGACAGCAGCGCCGCGTGGGATCCAAAGTGCAGCGTGCGCTCGGCATGCTCGGACAGCACGCTCGACAGAGCGCACAGCTCCTTGAACGGCACAATCTCTCCCTGGTTGGATGCAGCCAGCAGCTCCAGCGATCGCAGCAGTGCCGTCTGTACGGTCGTCGGCTGCCGCGGCATGCTTTCCAAGAAGATCGCCAGTGAGGACAGACGCTTTACGGCCAGGTAATTCGTGGGCAGACGGAACAGATTGTCCATCACGCGCAGCACGGCGACGCGTACGGCAGCGGACGATTCGGACGAGAGGAACAGATCACGCAGCAGTTCGAAGGTGGTAAGATTCCGCAGCGGAAGACGCAGCGGCACAGATGCAGAAACAGATGAGGCCGGGGCGGCAGGAGAAGCAGCAGGGAGCACGGCAGCGGCGGCAGCAGCAGCAGTGCTCCCAAGCCAGGACGAGAAATCAATGGACCCAAACTCCAACGACGCATGTTTGCGGTTGCTGCTAGAAGGTGCAGGGGAGGCAGCAGTAACTGACGCCGTTGCTGCTGCAGGTGGCGGTAAATCGAACGGCAGCAAATCTGGTTCGACCGCCAGTTCCTTGTCTCCCAGGAACGCGAACTGCGCCACGCGGTCGAGAAAGGCGAACGCCGTTGCCTCAGACTGCGCGATGGCGGCATTCGAGCGCGCGAAGGAAGACAGCAGGGACAAACCGCCCTCGGATTCGAAATCAACCCACAAACTGCTACTGGATGCGGCGGTGGAGAGATTGCCGCCACTGGCGCGCAGGCTCGAGCGCAACAGCACCACGAGCACGCGCACGGCCGAAGTGGCCGCCACAGCCTGTGCCACGGCCGAAGGAACGACAGAAGTCTCGGCGCCACTATCTGCGCCAGGCTGCAGCTCAATCTCTGTGACTCGTATCGGTTCCTTCATGCTGCTGCACAGCGTCTGCACTACTTTCTTGCTGGTGAGATAGTTTGCTGCTCGTTTGGACTGCAAGAGCTCCGTCTTCGCCAGCACCAGCGCGAGCTTCACCAGCTGCGCTCGCGACGCTTCCGAAGACGATGGTGGCAGATCGGTAGCGGCCACGGAGACCAGCAGGCCCGCAAGCGAATCGGAGGAGATCAGCTCCTCGCTCGCGGACAGATGGCGCTGGCAGAGGGCACACAGCAGAGACACGCAGCGCTCCTCCACTGCGCTGGCAGTGGCAAAAGGTTGATCGAAGCCAGCAGAGGAGATGCCAGCTGCAGACGGGGATCCAATGAGCAACGCAGAGGAAGGAGATCGCGAATGCAGTCCAAACGCAGAGGGAGATGCAGCAGCCGCCGATCCCACAACCTTGGGAGAAGCAACGACTGAAAGCGAGGGAGGTGAGGCCGATGCCGCATGAGGCGAGAAGGGAGTGGGCGAGCTGGGAAATGCCGTCGCTGCACGTGAGAGCCCTGGTCGTTGCTGCTGCATAGGAGACGAAGCGACGGCGGAAACCGGTACGGCCACAGAGCGGTCGCGCAAGCGCGCAGCAAGCAGGAGTATCTCGCTCAGGATGCTGGGGAGGTGTGCGGAAATGGCGGCAGCAGCGGGTCCGGCCAGCGGCTGCTTTCCGTGGAACAGCAGCACGGCCGAGAGGAGGCGGAGGCTCTGCAGTCCGGAGGGCCCCGTGCCCACGTTGGGGTTCAGTCCGAGCCCGAAGCCGCTTCCACCGCCACCAGGTCGAGACAGCAGCTGCAGCAAGTTGGATTCCGCCGGGTCGTTGCCAGCACGAGTCACGTTCGCCTTGGCCTCGCGGAGCAGTCGCTCGAGGCTGGACACTTCGCGAGCAAGCACGCGCTGCAGCAGAGGGGCGCCAACCTTGGCCAGCTCGAAACCATGCGTGCCGCACAGCTGCTCCAGCAGTGCCGTGCAGTCCAGCAGCGCTTGCGCCGTGCCAGCATCCAGATAGGTCTGCAGTAGCTGCTTGAGGCGTGTCAGGCGCTGCTCGAGCACGCGCGGGTCGATGCGCAGGAGGCCGCTACCGGCCGCCGCAGCAGGCGTGCCAGGCGACATTGGCGTGCTTGGCGGTCCGCCATCTCCGCTGCCGCCGTGCATCGGCGAAGTTGCAGGCGCAGCTGCAGCTCTAGTCGACGAGGGAGTGGGTGGAGCAGCGTGCAGTCCCCTGGACACCGCAGTGGGGGACGACGCCGTGCTAGAGCCTCCGCCGCTGTGGGAGCTTGCGAAGACGGACGCCAACGAGGCGCCGCCGCTGCCACTCGGTGGAGGCACAGGAGCAACTGCACCGGCCTGCGGTGGTGCAGAGGCATCGCCGCTGCTGCCTTTGAACAATCCTGTCAGCCAGCGACTCATGCTGCTCGAGTTGTCTCCAGGCTGGGCTCGCAGAACCAGAGTCAGCCAGTCAGCCGCGGAACTCCGCCCGTCCTGGGGTCGCGCGCGCGCACAGCCGACAGGCACAGTGGTCCAGTCTGAGTGCCGCGTCCCAGTTGCAGCAGGAAACCAACTGGCGCCCACACTCGCGCAGCAGCACCTATGCCAGCGATCACTCTCTCGTG
>Ga0068843_1005606_pt1 | contig 20603 bp, 19 predicted proteins | sample Hof3ISUMetaT_5_FD_73617 | JGI IMG/M metagenome (GOLD analysis project Ga0068843, IMG submission 73617) | Enriched soil aggregate microbial communities from Iowa State university to study microbial drivers of carbon cycling -... | ecosystem: Environmental > Terrestrial > Soil > Agricultural land... | reverse complement strand
GACCGCATCAACATCGCCGAAGTGGTGGGCGTGCAGGTCATCAGCCTCGACCAGGCGCCGGAAGGTTACGGCGAGTTCGATGCAGGCGTGCCGAAGAAGTTTGTGATTGATCCGCATAAGTTGTTCAGTGCGGCGTAAAGTCTCACGTAATAAAAAACGGCGCCGATCAGGCGCCGTTTTTAATTGGCTTCGAAAATTGCTTCCCGCATTTACTCGATTTCAACTTCTTCCGCTTGCATCCCTTTCTGTCCTTTTGCGGCTATGTAGCTGACGGACTGCCCTTCCTTCAAGCTCTTGAAGCCATCTGCTTTGATTGCCTTGAAATGAACGAAAAGGTCATCGCCACCATTTTTCGGCGTGATGAATCCAAACCCTTTTTCATCGTTAAACCATTTGACCGTACCGCTTTCTCTACCTGCCATGTTCGTGCTTCCCGCTTCGATTGATTGATTGACGCATTACAAAAGCGTAGAGAACCGAGCCGGTCTGGCTATGTCCTCGTCTTGAGCCAGTCTGATGTCAACTGCATAAAACTGGCCGTTATCACCACGCACAAGGTCATAGGTCACCTTCTGCCCCTCTTTGATGTGCTTGATGATCGGATCGTCCGGGCTGATGCAGAAGATGATCGGCGGGATATCCGGGTCAAGCAGTTCATTGCGTTGTACGCATTGCTTTTCCATCGCCGTATCTCCCATTCAAATGGCTGGCGCCTGCCCCTCGCTTTTTCCGAATCATTGATGCCACTCCACCGTATTCCAGTTACGTTGACTCGGTAACTGTCATATCTGACAGGTAAAGAAATCCTTTCGGCATCAACGCCCACCTTTTTATGAAGGTGAGAAATAACGGACCGGTCCTTTGGCTGGAGGCGCGTCACGATTCCTTCACAAACAGGATGTGAATATCCCGGTACACGCCGGAACATGCTGCCGCCTACCCGGTCAAACCGGCAGTTTGATCGCCTGTATCCGGGCGGTCTTCACGCCACAAGAGGATGTCTGAATGAAGATTTCACGCGGTTTTGCCCTGGCATCACTCCTGACCCTGGCGGCAGGGCCGGTGTTTGCCGGTTTCAGTTTGAATGACGTGGCCGGCGTGGTATCGGACATGCAGGGCGGTGACAAGGCTGCGACGGCCGCGCCGACCTCGGAAACCGCTGGCTTGTTGAGTGCGCTGAGCGCACTGGACCTGACGCCACAACAGGCGGTGGGTGGCACCAGTGCCATGTTGGGCCTGGCGAAGAACCAATTGAGCAGCACCGATTATTCCGAACTGGCCAAGGAAGTACCGGGTATCGACCAGTTGTCGGGTGGTGCTGGCAGTCTGGCGGCGTTGAGCGGCTTGCTCGGCTCGTCGGGCAAGTCCGCCGGGCTGGAAAATGCGCTGGGCAACGTCAAGGACACCAATGACCTGAACAACGCCTTCGGTGCGTTGGGCATGGACAGCGGGATGGTCGGCCAGTTTGCCCCGATCCTATTGCAATACCTCGGTCAGCAGGGTGTCGGTGGTTCGCTGCTGCAAAGCCTGGGCAGCATCTGGGGCACCGGCACCAACGGTTGACTCAGCGGCGCTCGCCCTTGAGTTCGGCGATGCGCTGATCCTTGAGGGTCCAGAGCTGGTTGACCCAGTCCTGGACCTTCTCGCGAAACACCGGATCATTTTCGTAATCGCCCTGCCACAGGGCCGGGTCCAGTTCGCGGGTCTGGATGTCGACGATCACGCGTGGCACGTTGCCGCTGATCAGGTCCCAGAAGCCCGGAATCTTCTGCTGTGGATAAACCACGGTCACATCGAGAATCGCGTCCAGCTGTTCGCCCATCGCCGCCAGTACGAACGCCACGCCGCCGGCCTTGGGCTTGAGCAGATGGCTGAACGGTGACTGCTGCTGAGTGCTTTTGGCGGCGGTGTAACGCGTGCCTTCTAGATAATTCACCACGGTCACCGGCTGACGCTTGAACAGCTCGCACGCGGCTTTGGTGATTTCCAGATCCTTGCCGGCCAGCTCGGGGTTCTTCGCCAGGAACGCCTTGGTGTAGCGCTTCATGAACGGGTAATCCAGCGCCCACCAGGCCAGGCCCAGGAACGGCACCCAGATCAGCTCTTTCTTGAGGAAGAACTTGAAGAACGGGGTGCGCCGGTTGAGGGTCTGAATCAGCGCCGGGATATCGACCCAGGACTGATGGTTGCTGATCACGAGGTAGGAAGTGTCGCTGCGCAGGTCTTCGCCGCCGCGAATGTCCCATTGCGTGGGAATGCACAGGCGAAAGATCAGCTTGTCGATTTCCGCCCAGGTTTCGGCGATCCACATCACCGCCCACGAGGCATAGTCGCGAAAGCGCCCCGGCAGGATCAGCTTGAGCACGGCGAACACCATCAGCGGGCCGAACAGTACCAGGGTGTTGGACAACAGCAGCAGGGTGACGAAACAGCCGGTGAGCAGGCGGCGCATAAGCAACTCTTGGAAAACGGATGGGCGCGCCATGATAAGTGGCTTCGGCCGGCAGGCCAAATCTACCGGTGACGAATGTTTCACCTGTGGCGCGATAACCTGCCGGGAACGTTCATGCGAACAACGGTCTAAAATCTCGCGTCTGACGCCCCCATTTCCCAAGGAAGCCCCTTACGTGAAATCCCTCCTTGCACTGCTTTCCCTCGTCGCCCTGCCGGTGCTCGCCGCCGAACCGACCCTGTACGGTCGTTACGAATACATCGCGCTGCCGGAAATCGGCGGAGAAGTGCTCAAGGCCAAGATGGACACCGGCGCGCTGACCGCCTCGCTGTCGGCCAAGGACATCGAGACCTTCACCCGCGACGGCGAAGACTGGGTGCGTTTCCGTCTGGCGACCAAGGACGCCAGCAACAAGGTGTACGAGCACAAGGTCGCGCGGATCAGCAAGATCAAGAGTCGCTCGGATGAAGAAGACGAGGGCGAAAGCACCGAAGTGGCCAAGCGCCCGGTGGTCGATCTGGAGCTGTGCCTGGGCGACGTCAAGCGTACCGTGGAGGTCAACCTGACCGACCGCAGCAACTTCAACTACCCGTTGCTGATCGGTGCCAAGGCCCTGCGCGAGTTCGGCGCGGCGGTGAACCCGGCACGACGCTTCACCGCTGACAAACCTGATTGCTGAAACAAGTGGTCTCATTGACGTAACGCCGGGCTTGGGGCACCGTTCGCGCACTTAACCCACAGGCTCGGACGCCATGCCTCATATCCTGATTGTCGAAGACGAAGCGGCGATTGCCGACACGCTGATTTTTGCCTTGCAGGGCGAGGGCTTCACCACGACCTGGCTAAGCCTGGGCGCGGCGGCGCTGGAGCATCAGCGCCAGACCCCGGCGGATCTGATCATCCTCGACATCGGTCTGCCGGACATCAGCGGCTTCGAAACCTGCAAGCAGCTGCGTCGCTTCAGTGAGGTGCCGGTGCTGTTTCTCAGCGCGCGCAACGCCGAGATCGACCGGGTAGTGGGCCTGGAAATCGGTGCCGATGATTATGTGGTCAAACCGTTCAGCCCACGGGAAGTGGCGGCGCGGGTCCGGGCGATTCTCAAGCGCATGGCGCCACGTCCGGTCATCGAGGCGTCCTCGGCGCTGTTTCGCATCGATCCCGAGCGCGTACAGATCAGCTATCGCGGCCAGCCCCTGAGCCTGACCCGCCACGAATTCCGTCTGCTGCAATGCCTGCTCGAACAACCCGAGCGGGTGTTCAGCCGCGAGCAATTGCTCGATGCGCTGGGCGTGGCGGCGGATGCCGGTTACGAGCGCAGCATCGACAGCCATATCAAAAGCGTACGCGCCAAATTGCGTCTGGTGCGCGCCGAGGCCGAGCCGATCCAGACCCATCGCGGCCTCGGCTACAGCTACAGTCCGGGGCACAGCTGATGTCGCTGGGGCTGCGGATTTTCCTGGTGTACGTGCTGTTTATCGGCCTCACCGGGTATTTCGTGCTCAACACCGTGATGGAAGAAATCCGCCCCGGCGTGCGCCAGTCCACCGAAGAAACCCTGGTCGATACCGCCAACCTGATGGCGGAAATCCTGCGGGACGATTTCAAGGCCGGCACCCTCAACCAGAATCGCTGGCCGGAGCTGCTCCGCGCCTATGGCGAACGCCAGCCGAAGGCAACGATCTGGGGCCTGGCAAAAAACCAGGTCAACCACCGCATCTACGTCACCGACGCCAAGGGCATCGTGGTGCTGGACTCCAGCGGTCTGGCCGTCGGTCAGGACTACTCGCGCTGGAACGACGTCTACCTGACCCTGCGCGGCGAATACGGCGCACGCTCCAGCCGCAGTGACCCGAATGACCCGAACTCCTCGGTGATGCACGTCGGCGCGCCGATCCGCGACAACGGCGCGATCATCGGCGTGGTCACCGTGGCCAAACCCAACAGTTCACTGCAGCCCTATGTCGATCGCACCGAGCGCCGCTTGCTCGGTTACGGCGCCGGATTGATCGGCCTCGGCCTGCTGCTCGGCGCCGTGCTGTCGTGGTGGCTGAGCCGCGCGTTGCACCGCTTGACCGTGTACGCCCAGGCGGTGAGCGAGGGCCGTCGGGTGGCGGTGCCGCACTATCGCGGCGGCGAGCTGGAGCAGTTGGCGACCGCCGTAGAACAGATGCGCACCCAGCTCGAAGGCAAAGCCTACGTCGAGCGCTATGTGCACACCCTGACCCACGAACTGAAAAGCCCGCTGGCGGCGATTCGCGGTGCGGCCGAGTTGTTGCAGGGCGAGATGCCGGCGGATCAACGCCTGCGATTCGTCGGCAACATCGACAGTGAAAGTGCCCGGATGCAGCAGTTGATCGAACGCCTGCTGAACCTTGCACAAGTTGAACAGCGGCAGGGCCTTGAGGAGCGTGTCGCCGTGCCGTTGGCGGCGCTGCTGAGTGAGCTGCTACAGGCTCAGATGGCACGCATCGAAGGCCGGCAACTGCGGATCGAGCAAACCATCGCGCCGGATCTGGCGTTGATCGGCGAGCCGTTTCTGCTGCGTCAGGCATTGGGCAATCTGCTGGAAAATGCGCTGGATTTCACGTCGCAAAACGGTTTGCTGCGCTTCAGTGCCGAGCGGATCGGCGAGAAGGTCGAGCTTCGCCTGTTCAACGAAACCACGCCGATTCCCGACTATGCCTTGCCCCGTTTGAGCGAGCGTTTCTACTCTTTGCCACGCCCGGACAGCGGGCGTAAAAGCACCGGTCTCGGGCTCAACTTCGTCGAAGAGGTGGTCAAGTTGCACGGTGGTTCGATGCGCATCGGCAACGTCGAACGTGGGGTGGAAGTCGTCCTGCAGTTGTAGTCTCCACACAAACTCCACATTCCTCCCACAAAACCCCCACATCCCCTTCGCAGACTCTGCCCATCGAAACAGGGAGAGTCCCATGAACAAAAGTCTGACGATAAAACTCGGGGCCATTGCCCTGCTGATCCTGGTGTTGCTGGTGCCGCTGTTGATGATCGACGGCATCATCGATGATCGCCAGCAACTGCGTGACGGTGTGCTGGAAGACATTGCCAGAAGCTCAAGCTACAGCCAGCAACTCAGCGGGCCGGTGATGGTTGTGCCGTATCGCAAGGTGGTGCGCACCTGGAAAACCAAAGAGAAGAGCGACGAGCGTTACCAGGAAATCGGCGAGGAGCGCGGACGTTTGTATTTCCTGCCGGAGCGTTTTGAACTCGACGGCCAGGTGCAGACCGAGCTGCGTGCCCGGGGCATTTACGAGGCGCGGCTGTTCCATGCCGACAACCGCATCAGTGGGCATTTCTCGCTGCCGGCGCAGTTGGGGATCAAGGAGGATTTTGCCGATTACACATTCGATGCGCCGTTCCTGGCGGTCGGTATCAGTGACATTCGCGGGATTGAAAACGCGCTGAAGCTGGAACTGGGCGCGCAACGCCTGGACTTCGTGCCCGGTACTCAGGTCGGCTGGCTGGGCGAGGGTGTGCGAGTGACGCTGCCGGCGCTGGACACCGGCAAAACCACGGAACTGGCCTTCGGCTTCGACCTGCGCCTGCAAGGCACCGGTTCGCTGCAGGTGCTGCCGGTGGGCAAAACCAGCCGCGTGAATCTCGCCGCCAACTGGCCGCATCCAAGCTTCATCGGTAACTTCCTGCCGGCCAGGCGCGAGATCAACGATCAGGGTTTTACCGCTGACTGGCAGACCTCGTTTTTCTCCACCAATTTGCAAGAAGCGATGAGCCGTTGTGTGTCGGGCAATGATTGCGAGGCGTTCAACGGGCGCAGTTTCGGCGTGAGCTTCATCGATCCGGTGGATCAGTATCTGAAGAGCGACCGGGCGATCAAATATGCGCTGCTGTTCATCGTTCTGACGTTCGCCGGTTTCTTCCTGTTCGAAGTGCTGAAAAGCCTGGCGGTGCACCCTGTGCAATACGCGCTGGTGGGTGTGGCGCTGGCGTTCTTTTATCTGTTGCTGCTGTCGTTGTCGGAGCACATCGGGTTTGCCCTGGCGTATCTGTTGTCGGCCAGCGGTTGTGTGCTGTTGATCGGGTTCTACGTCTGCCACGTGCTGCGCAGCGTGCGTCATGGCTTGAGTTTTTCGGCGGGGCTGGCGGCGTTGTATGGCTTGCTCTACGGCCTGCTGAGCGCCGAGGATTACGCGCTGCTGATGGGTTCGCTGCTGCTGTTCGGTCTGCTCGGTGTGTTCATGGTGCTGACCCGCAATCTGGACTGGTACGGGATCGGCCAGAAACCGGCCAAACCGCTGGAATTCGATATCGGAGCGGTGCAATGAGCCGGTTCGTGGGGCTGCGTGAGGAGCAGCGGGAGGCCGAGTTGTTGATGACGCTGATCTTTGCCTCGCTGCCTCCCGCCCGGCACATCAAACCTTCGGCATCGTCGCAATCATCGACGGCCGCTGGCTCACTTCAAAGAACCAGTTGGCCAGTTGCGGATTGGCGTCACGCCAGCCCAGATCCGGGAAGCGCAGGTCGAGATAACCCAGTGCACAGGCCACGCTGATCGCGGCGACGTCGAAGTGGCAGGTCAGTTCGGCAATCGCGTCGCGTTCCAGCAGGGCGAGGGCGCGGCGGATCTTCTCGCGCTGGGCCTCGAGCCATTCGTCCCAGTGTTTTTCCGGGGCGCGCAACACTTGCTCGTAACGCACCATGACCGAGGCGTCCATGATCCCGTCGGCCATCGAGGCCAGGGTCAGGCGCCGCCAGCGGGCCGAGCCGTCGCGGGGAATCAGCGGGTTGCCGACGTGCTGGTGGTCGAGGTAATCGAGGATCACCCGGCTGTCATGGATGACATTGCCGTCGGCCAGGCGCAGGGCCGGGATCTTGCCCAGCGCGTTGTCTTCGTTGAGGGCGGCGTCCGGGCTGACAGGGCTGAGCACGCAATCCTGCAGCGCGACGCGATCCTGCTGGCCGGTCTCGTGCAACAGCACCATGACTTTGCGCACGAACGGGGACAGGGTGTTGTGGAACAGGGTCATGCTGGGAGCGGACATTGGCAGGGTCTCGGTCAGGGGCAATGACGGGCAGCATAGCCTGTCAGCGCCTTGGCTCAAGCCTTTTGTGGGAGCGAGCCTGCTCGCGATAGCGGACTGTCAGTCAACTGGATTGTGAATGAACAGACGCTATCGCGAGCAGGCTCGCTCCCACAGGTTTTCAGCTTCGCTGCAGTAATCCCTTCAATCCCAGAATTGCCGGCACTCCGAGCCCCACCCAGCTCAATCCATCCCAGATCCCGTCGCCCAGCAGCGCCGCGAACAGGCCCGCCGCACTCAGAAGCGCGATCACCAGCGGCGTGCTGAAGACTTTCCAGAAATTCGACTGACGCGGCTTCATGCAGCGGCCTCCGCCGTTTCCAACACCGGTTTCGCGGCCTTGCGTCGTACCACCCACAAGTACACGCCGCTGGCGAGGACGATGATGGTCAGCACGTCCAATGTGGCCCAGAGGATTTTCATCGGCATGCCGCCGTAGTCACCAAAGTGCAGCGGCTGCGACATGCCCATGGCGTCCATGTACCACGGTCGCTCCGCCACCGCCGTGACTTGCAGGGTGCTGGCGTCGATCAGCACCGGGGTCAGCAGGTGCGAGGTCAGGTGGGTGCCGCCCTTCATGAACACCGAGTAATGGTGCTCGCTGGAGAAGCGCGTGCCGGGGAAGGCGATGAAGTCCGGTTTCATCCCCGGTGTGACGTCACTGGCAATCTCCAGCACACGGGTGGCCGGGGCCAGTTGCGTCAGCGGCGGGGCATCGCGGTAGGGCGCGATCAGGGTCGTCAGGGCTTCGGCCCGCCACGCGGCGATCAGCAGATCGGCGCAGGCGCTGATGACACCGGTCACGCCGACCACCAGCGCCCAGGTCAGGGTCACCACGCCGATCAGGTTATGCAGGTCGAGCCAGCGCAGGCGGGTGGATTTGTCCTGGCGCACCGTGCCGAACTTCAAGCGGCGCATGAACGGCAGGTACAACACCGTGCCGGACACGATCGCGACCACGAACAGCAAACCCATGAACGCCAGCAGCAGCTTGCCCGGCAGACCGGCGAACATGTCGACGTGCAGGCGCAGGATAAACAGCATCAGCCCGCCGTTGGCCGACGGCATTTCCAGGGCTTCGCCGGTACGCGCGTCGAGCATGAAGGTGTGCGAGGAGTTGGGCTCGGTACCGGCGGTCCTGGCCATGATCGTCAGCACGGCATTCGGCTCGTCGTCTTCGAAGCCGAAGTACTGCACGACTTCGCCGGGCCGATGCTTCTCCGCCGCTTCGACCAGTTGCGCCAGGTTCAGATGCGGCGTGTCCGCCGGCATCACCCGCAACTCGGGCGCATCGCCCAGCAGGTGGTCGATCTCGTGATGGAAAATCAGCGGCAGGCCGGTCAGGGCCAGCAGCAGCAAAAACACGGTGCAGATCAGGCTGGTCCAGGTGTGGACGAAGGACCAGCGGCGAATTGTTTTACTTTTCATTTCATGACCTTCAAAAACACCCAAGCCGTCCACGAGGGACGGCCTGGTTGCAGGGCCTGTTCAGCTCAGGCGCTTACCACTTGTAAGTGGCGCTGGCGACGACGCTGCGCTGGTCGCCGTAGTAGCAGTAGAAGCTGTCGCAAGTGGAAATGTAATCCTTGTCCAGCAGGTTGGTGGCGTTGAGTGCCAGCGACGCGCCTTTGAGGCTGTTGTCCAGACGACCGAGGTCGTAATGCACGGCGGCGTCGAACACGGTGTAGGCGTCCGCCTTGCCCAGCCAGGTGTTGGCTTTGTCGCCGTAAGTGTTGCCGGTGTAGCGCGCGCCGGCACCGATGCCGAAGCCGTCGAGCACGCCGCTGTGCCAGGTGTAATCGGCCCACAGTGAGGCTTGCTGATTCGGCATCAGTTGCAGGCGGTTGCCCTTGTCGGCGCCGTTCTGCACTTCGGACTTGGCCAGGGTGTACGCGGCGATGACCTTCAGGTTGTCGGTAACGTCGGAGACGGCTTCCAGCTCCAGGCCTTTGACTTTGACTTCACCGGTCTGGCTGGTGATCGATACGCCGTTGACGAACGAGCTGACCGAGACGTTTTTCTGGGTCAGGTCATACACGGCCGCAGTCAGCAGGGTCTTGCTGCCCGGTGGCTGGTACTTGATGCCCAGTTCCCACTGCTTGCCTTCGGTGGGTTTGAGTGATTCGGTCGACGAGGCGTCGGCGCCAGTGGTCGGCTGGAACGATTCGGCGTAGGACAGGTACGGTACGAAACCGGAGTCGAAGACATAGCTGATCGCCGCGTTACCGCTGAACGCCTTGTCGCGCTGGGTGTTGGTGGCGTCGCCCTTGTTGATGAATTGAGTGCCGGTGTGCACCCAGTCTTCACGACCGCCCAGGGTCAGGCGCCATTGGTCCAGGGCCATTTGGTCCTGGACGTAGAGGCCGGTCTGGTAGGTCTTCTGGTTGTAGTCATAGAAGGCGGTGGAACGCGCCGGGCGCACGATCGGCTGACCATGGATCGGATTGTTCACGTTGATCTCCGGTGCGCTGCCGAAAATCGAGGTGTAGTTGGTGTTGCTGCGCTGGTGATCCAGGCCCATCAACAGGGTGTGGCGGATGTCGCCGGTGGCGAAGTCGGCCTGGAAGTTGTTGTCCACGGCGAACTGGCTGATGTCCTCGTCGACGATGGTCGTGGTACGGCCGACGTTGCCGTCATTGTCCACTTGAGTGAACGGATACGAGCCGACGGTGATGCCCTGGAACGACAGATCCGACTTGGTGTAACGCAGGTTCTGCTTGAACTGCCAGGTATCGTTCAGGCGATGTTCGAAGGCATAGCCCAGCGCGTAGTAGGTGCGGTCGTAGTATTCCCAGTCCGGATCGCCGAGGTTCTTGTGGTGGGAAACCTTGCCGAACGGCATGTCGATCTTGGTGCCCTGCACCGGCAGGAACTGGCTGGTGATGCCGGTATCGTCGCGGGTGAACTGGGTCAGCAGGGTGAATTTGGTGTCGTCGTCGATGTTCCAGGTCAGGCTCGGCGCGATGTTGTAGCGCTTGTTGTCGACGTGGTCGATCTGCGTGCCGCTGTCACGTACCACACCGCTGAGGCCGTAGAGAAACTGGCCGGCTTCATCGATCTTGCCGGTGCTGGCGAAGTTGATCTGGCGGTGGTTGTCGCTGCCGTACTGCAGCTGGATTTCGCTGCTCTGCACATCGCTCGGACGACGGCTGACCATGTCCAGCAAACCGCCCGGCGGGGTCTGGCCGTACACCGACGAGGCCGGGCCGCGCAGCAGGGCGAGGCGGTCGAGGTTCCAGGTTTCCTGTTTCGGGTTGGCGTACACGCCTTTTGGCAGGGGCAGGCCGTCGAGGAACTGGGTCGGTTCGAAGCCGCGTACGCGCAGCCAGTCGGCGCGGGTGTCGCTGCCGTAGCTGCTGGCGGTGATGCCCGGCATGTAGCGCACGGCGTCATCGAGGCTGTGCACGCCACGGTCTTCCATTTGTTGGCGCGTGGCGACCGAAATCGAACGCGGCGCTTCGACCAGTGCGGTGTCGGTCTTGGTGCCGGCGGCGGTGCGGGTGGCGGTGTAGCCTTCGACCGGGCCCCAGGCGCTTTCGAAGTTTTCCACGCCGATCACCGAGGTTTCCGGCAGGGCCATCGCGCCTTCCGGCACGGCGACCAGGGTGTAGGTGCCGGCGCCGCTCTGTTCCAGTTGCAGACCGGTGCCACGCAGCGCCGCGCGCAGGGCGCCGGCCGCGTCATATTGGCCGTTGACCGGCGCCGAGGTTTTGCCCGCCGCCAGCGACGGGTTCAGCGACAGCGTCAGGCCGCCCTGGCTGGCGATCTGGTTCAGGGTGGTCGACAACGGGGCCGCCGGCAGGTTGTAGGCGCGCACGCTCGATGCCTGTTCAGCGGCGATCAGTTGGCTGCTGGCCAGCGGGGTGCAGAGGGCAATGGCGACCGCCAGCAAACTGGGGCGCAACAAGGTGTCTAGCGAACGGGACATACGGCGGCTCCTGAATGGAAATATTTCTCAATTGCCTGTGTGCCGGACGAGATTCGAAAAGTGATAGGGCTGGATGAAAATAATTTCGATTAACGAACGACATGGCTGCGCAAGTCAGCAGAAAGTCCGTTTTCAGGGGTGTGGCAGGCGGCCTGTCGTGGGCAGGCAGTGCTGAATGTCAGGGCTTCGGATCAGCCTTGGCCACGGTCACCCACCATGGCGTGTGCTGCTCGATCTGCACCGGCAGGGTCGGCAGCAGGGCGTTCAGCGCCTTGTCGGTGTCGTGCAGCGGGAAGCTGCCGGTGATGCGCAGGTCGGCGACTTCCGGCGCAATGCCCAGATGGCCGCGACGATAGCGACCAAGTTCATGCACCAGGTCTTCCAGGCGCGCGTTGTCCACCACCAGCATGCCGCGGGTCCAGGCATCGGCGCCGGGGTTGAGCGCCACCACCGAATCCAGACCGTTTTGGCGAATCAGTACTTGCTGGCCTTCGCGCAGGATCTGTTCCTGCGGATCGGATTGCGGATGCGCCGCCACCGCCGACTGCAACACGCTCAGGCGCGTGCCGGCGTCTTCGCGCTTCACCAGGAACCGCGTGCCCAGGGCGCGCATGCTGCCCTCGGCGGTTTCGACGATGAACGGCCGCGCATCGCCGTGACCGGTTTCGACAAGGATTTCGCCTTCCTGCAACACGATCAGGCGTTGTTTTTCATCGAAGCGGACATCCACGGCGCTGTGGGTGTTGAGGTTGAGTACGGTGCCGTCGGCCAGGCGCACGGTGCGCTGTTCGCCGGTGGCGGTGCGTTGATCGGCGAGCCAGTAATCCAGCGGCAGATAACGTTCGCCGGAAAACAAGGCCAGTCCGACCACCGCCACGACACTGGCCAGCCCGCTGCCCAGCTTGCGCACCCGGCGGCGGATACCTTCGCGCGATTGCAGCAACGCGCTGCGTGCCGGGCCCTTGGCCACGCTGAAACGCTGGTCGAGCATGCCCAACTGGCGCCAGGCGCGGGCGTGTTCTTCGTTGGCCGCGTGCCATTTGGCGAACTCTTCGCGCTCCAGTGGCGTGCTGGAATCGAGGGTCAATTGCCAGGCAATCGCCGCGTCCAGCACATGGGCCGGGACCGGTCTAGAACTGGCCGGGCTCATGTTGGCTCACCGTACAGCGCGATGTAGCACTGGCGGATACCCTGGGCTAGATATTGGCGTACGCGCGGGACCGACACGCCGAGTTTGTCGGCGATCTCGGCGTGGGTCAGGCCATCGAGGCGGTTATAGAGGAAAGCGGCGCGGGCCTTGGTCGACAGCTTGCCGAGCATGCGGTCGATGGCCTTGAGGTCTTCGAGGATCAGTTGCTGTTCTTCGACCGAGGGCTGTTCGCCCTCGGGGATCAGCATCAGTTCGGTCAGATACGCCTGTTCCAGCGCGGCCCTGCGGAAGTAGTCGAACAGCAACCCTTTGGCGATCGCCACCAGAAACGCCCGGGGTTCGCGGGGTGTCAGCAACTCGTCGCGGCCGAGCAGGCGGACGAAGGTGTCCTGGCTCAGGTCTTCGGCGCGTTGCGGGCAAGCCACGTTGCGCCGCAGCCAGGCCAGCAGCCAGCCGCGGTGGTCGCGATACAACGCACCGACGAGCTCACTGTGAGGACTTTGGGCTGAAGACACGACGACACCGACTGGGAAGTGTTAACTAACGAGAATTGTTCGCGATTGTGGCAGAGGTGGGAATGGTTAGCAATTGGCCACCGGTCGGGTTGTCGGGCGACAACCCGGATTCAGAACGAATGCGTCTGCTGGCGGCGTTTCCACTGACTCAAGCGTTGCTGCAGATTCAGCGGACTGTGGATCTGCTGCTGGCGTGCCCGGCTGAACAGGATCAGCGCCAGTTCCGCCGTGGCCAGAGCATCGGCGCTCGCATGGTGACGTTCGAACACTTCGAGCTTGAACCAGTCGATCCACTCGTCCAGCCCCGCCTCGCGAATGTGCGCCTGGGGGCAAACCAGCGGGGCGATCTGCGCCACATCGAGGAACACCGTCTGCAACTTGTGCCCCAGATGTTCTTTCAGCGCGCGGCCGAGCATGTGCTGGTCGAACGAGGCGTGAAACGCCAGCACCGGACTGTCGCCGATAAACTCCAGCAGCTCGACCAAGGCTTCGGTGGGCTCGCTGCCGGCGGCAATCGCGCTCGGTGCCAGACCGTGAATCAACACGCTCGGGCCGAGTTTCAGCTCGCGGCATTGCAGGGTGCGTTCGAACTGCTGACTGAAGTCGATCGCTCCATCCTCGATCACCACCGCGCCGATCGACAGCACCCGGTCCTTGTTCAGGTTCAGCCCGGTGGTTTCCAGGTCCAGCACCACCCAACGCTGTTCGCGCAGGCTGCACTCGCGCAGCTCGCCGATGGCCGGCAGTTTCGTCAGGCGCTGTTGCAGGTCGTCCGGCACAACGGGGCTGGCCGGGCGCAGCCACGAAAACAGGCTCATAGCTGATACCGCAAGGTCAGGCTGCTTTGCAGGCGCTGGGCCTGGCGCAGGGATTCACGCAGGATGCGCCGATCCAGATGATTGAGGCTGTCGGGATCGACCCGGTTCGAGTACGGCTGGTTTTCCCGGGTCTGCAGTTGATGCTGCTGCATGCGCGTCTGCTGGATGAAGTGGTAGGCCTCTTCGTACGCGGCGCCATCCAGCCGGTCGATGACTTCTTTATCCACCAGTTGGCGAAAGCGTTCGAGGGTGTTGTTGGCGTCGATGCCATGGGCCAGTGCGAGCAAACGTGCGCCGTCGACAAAGGGTGTCAGGCCCTGGATTTTCAGGTCCAGCGTGGCTTTCTCGCCGTTCTTGCGGGTCAGCACGAACTCACGGAATCGCCCAACCGGCGGACGGTTGCGCAAGGCGTTCTCGGCCATCATTCGCTGGAACAGACGATTGTCGCCGACCTGGTCGAGAATCCCGCGGCGCAATTGCTCGCAGCCCTGTTCATCACCCCAGACCACGCGCAGGTCGAAATAGATGCTGGAGCCCAACAGGTTCTCCGGGGTCGCCTCGCGAATGAACGCGGCAAAGCGTCGGGCCCATTCGGCGCGGGACAGGCACAGCTGCGGATTGCCGGCCATGACGTTGCCCTTGCACAGGGTGAAACCGCATTGCGCCAGGCTGGTATTGATCTGCTGGGCGATGGGCAGCAGTTTGCCGCGAATCTCCGCCGCATGGGCCGCATCCCGCGCGTCGAACAGAATGCCGTTGTCCTGATCGGTGTGCAGGGTCTGCTCGCGTCGGCCTTCGCTGCCGAAGCACAGCCAGCTGAACGGCACGCCGGGGTCGCCTTTTTCGGCGAGGGTCAGTTCGATCACGCGGCACACGGTGTGATCGTTGAGCAGGGTGATGATGTGGGTGATCTGGGTCGACGAGGCACCGTGAGCCAGCATGCGCTCCACCAGTTGGCCGATCTCGCCGCGCAGGGTCACCAGTTGTTCGACCCGCTGGGCACTGCGGATGGTCCGCGCCAGGTGCACCAGATCGACCCGTTGCAGCGAGAACAGATCCCGTTCGGAAACCACGCCGCACAGGCGTCGATCCTTGACCAGACACACGTGGGCGATATGCCGCTCGGTCATGGCAATCGCCGCGTCGAAGGCGCTGTGATCCGGCGACAGATGGAACGGCGAGCGAGTCATGTGCCGTTCGATCGGCTCGCTGAAGTCGCCAACTCCTTCCGCCACGACATGGCGCAGGTCGCGCAGGGTGAAAATCCCCAGAGGCGCCTTGTGTTCGTCCACCGCGACGATGCTGCCGACCTGTTGTTCGTGCATCAATTTCACCGCTTCACGCAGAGGCGTAGACGGGCTGCAGGTCACCGGATGGCGCATGGCCAATTCGCCGAGACGGGTGTTCAGCGAGTATTGGGTGCCGAGGGTTTCCACGGCTTTCTGCTGGACTTGCTGATTGACCTGATCGAGCAGGCTGCTGACTCCGCGCAGGGCGAAGTCGCGGAAGGTGCTGGAAAGGGCGAACAGCTTGATGAACGCCAGTTTGTTCAGTTGCAGGCAGAAGGTGTCTTCGCCGGCCAGGTGTTCGGTGCGGGTCGCCCGTTCGCCGAGCAGCGCAGCGAGGGGAAAACACTCGCCGGTGGTGATTTCAAACGTGGTTTCGGTGCCGCCCTTGGCCGTGTGCGGACGCTCGCCGACCACTCGGCCCTGCTTGACGATATAGAAGTGTTCGACCGGCCCGTCGGCGGGTTTGATGATGCTTTCGCCCTGACCGTAGAAGCGCAGCTGGCATTGCTCCACCAGGTAGGCGAGGTGGGCGTGTTCCATTTGATTGAAAGGGGGGAAGCGCTGGAGGAATTGCAAAGTGCCCTGAATGTTCTGCAACACCGCGGTTTTCCCTGCCTGGGTGAAGGCGTCCGCTTTACTCATAACCATTACCGCAGTCTTTTTCGAATTGTTGTTGTCGGATCGTTGCAGCCATGGTCGACCCCATCGCGCGGGGTGCCCATTGGACGTAAGTCTAGGTTGGGCATGCCGTTGGGGAATTTTCGGATATGCCCTACAAAATCAGTCGGAAATTCTTCGGTTCGCCCCTTGGAAAAAAATCCGACGAAGTGCACATTGAAGCTCTGCCCAGCGATGTCTGACCACTGTGCCAGGGGATCGAATTGAAAACGTAGAGAACGCCATGTCCGACCACGATATTTTGAGCGACGCCGAGCGCGAAGCGCTCAGCGCTGTAATGCTCGAACCCGATCTGCCACCGCAGCGCGTATTGATCGTCGATGACGACAAGGACGCCCGGGAGCTGTTGTCGGAGATTCTCGGGTTGGACGGTATTCGTTGCATGACCGCGGCCAGCGGTGAGTCCGCGCTGAAGATGCTCGAGGAAAGGCCCTCCATCGGCCTGGTGATCACCGATCTGCGGATGGGCAATGTCGATGGCCTGGACCTGATTCGTCAGGTGCGTGAATCGGTACGGGCGGCGATGCCGATCATCATTGTTTCGGGCGATGCCGACGTGAAGGACGCGATTGCGGCGATGCATTTGAGCGTGGTGGATTTCCTGCTCAAACCGATCGATACCGCCAAGTTGCTCGGTCTCGTCAGACATGAGTTGGGGATTGAACCTTAACGCCGAAGCCCCCTCACCCTAACCCTCTCCCGGAGGGAGAGGGGACTGACCGAGGTGAATGTTCGAGATACACCGACCTGAAATATTGAGTCGAGCTCAGGTTCTGAAAAGCCCCTATCTGCTCCCTTTCCCCTCGCCCCCCTTGGGGGCGGTCCGACGTTTCGGGAGGGCTGGGGTGAGGGGGATGGATCTCAAGCCCTACTCAAAACTCAGGCAGACATCACAAACAAAAAAGCCCTGATCGAAAGATCAGGGCTTTTTCATGTCCGGCATCCGCGCAGGTTACAGGCCGTTGGCAGCCTTGAACTCGCGACGGCGACGGTGCAGGACCGGCTCGGTGTAGCCGTTCGGCTGTTTGGTGCCCTCGATCACCAGTTCGACCGCCGCCTGGAAGGCGATGTTGCTGTCGAAGTTCGGGGCCAGCGGGCGGTACAGCGGGTCGTTGGCGTTCTGACGGTCTACCACCGGCGCCATGCGCTTGAGGCTTTCCATCACTTGCGCTTCGGTCACGACACCGTGACGCAGCCAGTTGGCGATGTGCTGGCTGGAGATACGCAGCGTCGCACGGTCTTCCATCAGGCCGACGTCGTTGATGTCCGGCACTTTCGAGCAGCCCACGCCCTGATCGATCCAGCGCACCACGTAACCGAGAATGCCCTGGGCGTTGTTGTCCAGTTCGTTCTTGATCTGCTCCGGGGTCCAGTTCGGGTTGACCGCCAGCGGGATGGTCAGGATGTCATCGACCGAAGCGCGGGCGCGTTTGGCCAGCTCGGCCTGACGGGCGAACACGTCGACCTTGTGGTAGTGCAGCGCGTGCAGCGCAGCGGCGGTCGGCGACGGAACCCACGCAGTGTTGGCGCCGGCCAGCGGGTGAGCGATTTTCTGTTCGAGCATCGCCGCCATCAGGTCGGGCATCGCCCACATGCCTTTACCGATTTGCGCACGACCTTGCAGGCCGGTGCTCAGACCGATATCGACGTTCCAGTTTTCGTAGGCGCCGATCCACTTCTCGGCCTTCATGTCAGCCTTGCGAACCACCGGGCCGGCTTCCATGGAGGTGTGGATTTCGTCGCCGGTGCGGTCGAGGAAACCGGTGTTGATGAACACCACGCGCTCGCTGGCAGCCTGGATGCAGGCCTTGAGGTTGACCGTGGTACGGCGTTCCTCGTCCATGATCCCGACTTTCAGGGTGTTGCGTTTGAGGCCCAGCACGTCTTCGATGCGACCGAACAGCTCGTTGGTGAACGCCGCTTCTTCCGGGCCGTGCATCTTCGGCTTGACGATGTAGACGGAACCGGTGCGGGTGTTCTTGCGCGAAGTGTTGCCGTTCAGGTTGTGCATCGCCGCAAGGCAAGTCACCAGACCGTCGAGGATGCCTTCCGGCACTTCGTTGCCGTGCTTGTCGAGGATCGCGTCGATGGTCATCAGGTGACCGACGTTGCGCACGAACAGCAGCGAGCGGCCGTGCAGGGTCAGTTCGCTGCCGTCGACCTTGGTGTAGGTACGATCCGGGTTCATGGTGCGGGTGAAGGTCTGGCCGCCCTTGGACACGGATTCCGCCAGGTCGCCTTTCATCAGGCCCAGCCAGTTGCGGTAAATCACCACTTTGTCGTCGGCATCGACAGCAGCCACGGAGTCTTCGCAGTCCATGATGGTGGTCAGGGCCGCTTCCATCAGGATGTCTTTGACGCCGGCGGCATCGGTCTGGCCGACCGGGGTGCTGGCGTCGATCTGGATTTCGAAGTGCAGGCCGTTGTTCTTCAGCAGGATCGCGATCGGCGCATTGGCGTCGCCCTGGAAACCGATCAGCTGTGCGTCGTTGCGCAGGCCGCTGGTGCTGCCGCCCTTGAGGGTGACGACCAGTTTGCCGCCAGCGATCTTGTAGCCGGTGGAATCGACGTGAGAGCCGGTCGCCAGTGGCGCGGCTTCGTCGAGAAATGCACGGGCGAAGGCGATGACTTTGTCGCCACGCACCTTGTTGTAGCCTTTGCCTTTTTCCGCGCCGCCGGCTTCGCTGATGGCATCGGTGCCATACAGGGCGTCGTACAGCGAACCCCAGCGGGCGTTCGAGGCGTTGAGGGCGAAGCGGGCGTTCATCACCGGCACCACGAGTTGCGGGCCGGCGGTACGGGCGATTTCGTCATCGACGTTTTGCGTCGTTGCCTGGAAATCAGCCGCTTCTGGCAGCAGATAACCGATCTCTTGCAGGAAGGCTTTATAGGCCACGGCGTCGTGGGGCTGACCGGCACGGCTCTGGTGCCAGCCATCGATACGAGCCTGGAAGTCATCGCGTTTGGCGAGTAGGGCTTTGTTCTTCGGCGCCAGGTCGTGAATGACCTTGTCGGCACCTTCCCAGAATTTGTCGGCGGTGAGGCCGGTACCGGGAATGGCTTCGTTGTTCACGAAGTCGAACAGGACTTTGGCGACCTGCAGGCCACCGACTTGAACGTGTTCAGTCATTGCTTGCCTCACTCTGCTCAGCTATTTCGCTTTTCAGCTCGTCAATTTAACAATGAAGCCTCTGGCCATTTAAACCACAAACCCCTCGACCAGTACATGCCATCGCTGGCGGCTGGGCTGGGACCAATCAACGGCTTGGGGGCCTTGCTGACGGGGCTTTCAGGGTTGCGAACGTGCCTTGGGCAGACATCGATCCAGCGTTATGTAGTGCGCGCTGCGGCATACTACATGATGAGTTGCGGTTGTGAAAATCGGACTAATTACGTCGTTCTGCGACCCCATGACGCATTGCGGTCACGGCGCGGAACGGGATGTTCTCAAAAAACCAATGGATTGTTCCAGTTAAATATAAAAAGTTGTACACGATTTGTGACTTCGAGCGTCTGAGGCGTCTGTGGAACGCTTGCCTATACTTGCTTTTCTATAACAAAAGTCATGACAAGAGGGCTGCGCCATGGATCACCTCGTACTCACCGTCTTCGCACCGGACAAGCCCGGGCAGGTCGAGCGCATCGCCCAATGCATCGCCGAACACGGCGGCAACTGGCTGGAAAGCCGCCTGTCACGGATGGCCGGGCAGTTCGCCGGGATCCTGCGGGTGGGCGTGCCGGCGGAGGCTTACGACGAATTAGTCGATGCCTTACAAGCACTGTCGGCTCAGGGCATTCGCGTGTTGGTGGCGGAAAGCGGTATCGAACAGGCCTGCACCTGGAAACCGATCGCCATGGAACTGGTGGGCAATGATCGTCCCGGCATCGTGCGCGACATTACCCGGTTGCTGAGCGAGCAGGGCGTCAACCTCGAACGGCTGGTGACCGAAGTGCGCCCGGCGCCGATGAGCAGTGAACCGCTGTTCCACGCCGAGGCGATCCTGGCAGTGCCGCTGACCCTGTCGCTGGACGTGCTGCAATCGCGCCTGGAAACCCTGGCCGATGACTTGATGGTGGAACTGGTGCTGCGCACTGATCCATGAGAGCGGAATGGGTTATCCAGTTTTAGCGTGCACCTGCCTGTGGATAACCTGTAGAGACTGAGCGCCAGGCCACGTCCGCTGTGGCTTGGCGAAGATTGACCAAAAAACCGCCAGCATTCAGTGACTTGCGCACAAACGGCGGGGATCACGCTGTGGATAACCTTGGGAAGGAACGATACAGGCCACGAGAACCGTGGCCTGTGGAGGTTTGTGCGTTTTTTGATCAGCTGCGCCGGCGCAAGCTCATCCATGCATCGACGCTGTACACCGCCAGACCGGCCCAGATAAACATGAAGGCGATCAGCGTGCTGGACGACAAGTGCTCGCCGAACAGCAGCACGGCTTGCAGCAGTACCAACGTCGGCGCCAGGTATTGCAGGAAACCGAGGGTGGTGTAGGGCAGATGCCGCGCGGCCGCGTTGAAGCACACCAGCGGCACCAGCGTCACCGGGCCGGCCGCCACCAGCCACCAGGCTTCGGAGGTGGTCCAGAACTCGGCCTGGGCGCTGGTGGCGGTCGGATTGAACAGCAGCCACGCGAGGGCGATCGGCACCAGCATCCAGGTTTCCACTACCAGTCCAGGGAGTGCCTTGACCGGCGCCTGCTTGCGGAT
>Ga0068843_1004788_pt1 | contig 22063 bp, 15 predicted proteins | sample Hof3ISUMetaT_5_FD_73617 | JGI IMG/M metagenome (GOLD analysis project Ga0068843, IMG submission 73617) | Enriched soil aggregate microbial communities from Iowa State university to study microbial drivers of carbon cycling -... | ecosystem: Environmental > Terrestrial > Soil > Agricultural land... | reverse complement strand
CGCAAGACCTTTTCCACCGGATTAATCTCTTGAAGCCGCTCATCGGCCTCCAACTTGTGAGCTGCAACCAAGTAATCGCCACTGTTGCCGATCGCGCTGGCCAGCAGTGCCCAGTCCTGGGGGCGCATCAACAGGAAAGCAGGTGGTACCCCCAGAGCCTGGGCAAGACGCTCGATAGTGCTCAGGTCCGGGTTGGCATCGCTACCTTGCGCTGGTGATTTCAGGGCCCGCAGCGTGCTACGAGCGATGCCGGTTTGCTGCTGGATCTGCACCGCGGACAAAGGCCCGGGGCCGTCGGCATCGTGTTGCGTTTCCCGCTGCGCACCTGCGACAGCGAGAACGGAGGATAGGTTGCGGCTAAACCATTGGCCGAGCGAAACCTGAATGGGTTGAGGCGTGAGGATATTCATTGCCATCATCTCGCTATTAGATGGTGGCACTTTAGTAATATTTTTAGCGTAGCAACAGGCCTAACTGGAGCGCTGTCACTCCATTTTTAAGATATCCCGATGGTGACTGGAGCGTTGTCACTCCATTATTCTGTGCGTTGTCAGGGCGAAGACAACAACGGAGCTCTGTAAATCCAACGCTACGCTTTTCCCGAACGCCGGGCGTTTGCCTTTCTGAGCATTTCATCCAACTGCGCTATGAGTTCATCCGGGTCCAATTCGGTCCAGTTGCCACAATCCGCGGCCACAATCATTTCGGCGAACTCCGGGCTGTACTCAGGTACCCGGTCAGCGACCACGTCGTCGATGAAAGACGTGAAAAACCAAGCGCCCTCCGTCTCTTCACCAACAAGCCGGCCTTCGACTTGCAAGGTGGCCAATTCCCCCAAGTAAGCACCATCGTTCAGGTGTGGGTGAACGGTAAGGACAGCAGATTTGAGCGACGATGAACTAATACCGCTTTTCGCCAACTCGACAATCATGAGTTGCAGCGAGGTCATCTCGGCCATTGGGGCCTCCGATTTAAGTTAGTGGGGGCGCAAGGGCGCAGGACGCCCCCTCGCCTCCTCCAGCAGGGTGACTTGTGAGATCGTTTCACCAAGCAATGGTGGTCAGTCGTTCACCGGCAAGTCATACCCAATACTGAACAGAGCCTGTTCGATGCTGCGAAGTGTTTGTTGGGTTGTTTTACCGACCCGGAAAGGACTCTCAGAACAGAGAGGATGTTTTGCCACTTGGCTGAGCACGTAGCTGGCGTGCATGTTCCAACGTGCGTGATGCGACCCTGAGCGCAGGCGTTTGAACTGTAGACTTCCGATACTTGGGTTACGGCGTTTAGGTGCGAGAGCAGTGGTCGACTCTTTCGCTCCGGCCCAAGGGAAATTAAGCGCCGGCGGAATTTTCGTCAGGCATTTGACATTGCAGTATTTGACCACCAGCAATCCCAATGCAGCGGCTACCCGGCTGTCGTAGATGATGAAATCAGGGCAAAGCAACGAATAGATTTTGGTCATTCCCGAATTGAAGCGCAGCGATTGATTACGAAGAATCGGGGCGTCGGGATCATTGTCTACCAATGCTGTAGCGACATCCGAAATCATCTTTGCAAGGCCAGTCTTGTTGGCTTTCAACCATTCGTTGTTGCGGGAGGTGACACCTCCCCAGGCCATGACGTCGAGGGACGCCTGGAGGATCAACGCATCGCTGCTGCCAGCAGCGATCAAGTCTGCGCGCAGTGCGGACAGCGCCATTTCGTTGCTGGCAGCGCTAACCCCTGGGTTGAACGCGAGGCGGGTATTCCCCGGGTGATTCCAGCTATACGAGGTAAACGCGCCGTACAGGCTGTTACACGACCACCGTACTCCCGAGCGACGATCAACGTACTCATGCGTAATGAGCGTGTCCGAATCAAGATGACCCGCCAACCAGTCGATGAATTCGGAGACGTGATCAAGCTTAGCGTAGGGGTGTTTAGTGTTCATGAATGCTCCTGTGGGCTGGCAGATTCAACGCCCAATTGCGTGCCAGCGGGGCTATGATGCAGCACTACTAGACACTAATTTGTCCGAGTACGAAAATTATGCGAATTACATCAGATGAAACTGAACACCGGGAAAAGCGGCGCAAATATTTGCGAAAGATTCTCCAACGCGCAGGCCGCGCTTTGTCGACCGAGGAGTTGCATCAAGAGATGCTCGAATGGGCGGACGGTACCGCCAATCCGAGAACAACTCGGCGTGACCTGTTTGAGTTGAAGGCGGAAGGGTTTGTAGAAAAAGTACCCGAAGAATCAGGACAGCGACGCAGAGCGCATCGCTGGAAATTGGGCAAGGGCAGTTTTGACTTGGCGCTTTCGCCGCAAGAATCGATGACTCTTAGCGCTATTTTCCAACATGCTGAACGCTTCGGTTTCTGGATGGACACGAAAGAGCTTACAAAGCTGCGCGAGTACGCGGCCTGGGAGCTGAAGTCTCGATCAGCCCGGCATTTGGTCGCCGAGGGTCGCATCATCACTGGCACGCGGTTCACTGTGCTGCAGCATGGGCAACATGACCATGAGCACCTCAAGCTCATACAAGGTGCAATGATCGACGATCATAGTCTGACCGTGCGTTATAGACCTCGAGATGCCAACGGCGTGGAGTGCTCCTACCTTCTGAAACCGCTCGCGCTCGCGTATCAGGACAGCAACATCTACCTGTCAGCATTTGTAGCAAAGGAGACGTGGCATGGAGACGCGCCTGATCCTGGCTTGCCAAGAGGAAAGTACAGCAGCAACGGGATTGGTAAAACCTGTGCACTGATGTTGCATCGGATGGTGGACGTGCGGGTGGCGAGGGATGCTATCCAAGAACCTGAAGGCTATGACGTTCGCTCCATCGAGGTTCAGCGAGACCTAATTTCTGTCCACGCGAACGAGACGATAGAGTTGGTGTTGCGGTTGAAGGAGAACCTTCACAATCGCCTCACGGAAAACGCGCTTGCGGCGAATCAACAGGTCGAAAGAGATGGCGATAGCTGGTTGCTGCGGTGTGAATTGCTCGACACTCAGGGTCTCAGATTATTCCTGATGAGCAATGCCGCAGACGTCGAAGTCGTGTCGCCCCTGCACCTTCGCTGTCATGTCCGCGAGCAACTCGAAACAGCGCTAGCGCAATACGCATGCTGAAATCTAATGGAAAGGCCCGCGACACCTGCCTGCCCCCACAACAACAACTCGATGTGTAGCAGCTAAGAGTGTCATTGAATGCGCCTAGCTTCCTCCGACCCTTCATGCGCTCCACGCCCGGCTAAAGCGACCATCCCGAGGTCGAATTCGACAGTAGTGGCCGCTTAAAGCCCAAACTAAAGATGCCTTGTTTGAACTCAGATGAGCTTTATTCGCCATTGCATAGCCAAGGATAGCGAGGCGGTCGGTTTGCTGGGAGACCATGAAGCTTGTGGTGTTGCTAGGGTGTAAAGCAAGCCTTGTGGGCACTCACAACCAAATCATCAAATTCACCGGTTCGAGCACCTTATCCAGCTACCGGTCGCATCTGTTGAAAGACGATGGTGAGGCCAGCAAAAGTCGTTCGTCGTGCTCGGGAAATGCACCAAAAAAACTAAAAAAAATTAGTTGCGGCCGATATAGGTTTCAGATCCTCCATAACCTAGATTCACAACAATGGAGGATCTACCCAAAACGCGTTGGCACACATCTTTGGATCGATGCTAAAAAATGGCGCGACGTCCCTGCCTTTAAACCTGAGGAGTCACAATGGCGAGCTTTACAGAAGGTCACGAGTATCAGTTCACGCTACCGGATGGGCGCATCATCGTACTTCGCTTCCAGGGATTTGCTGGATTCATGGAGCCAGTTTGGGTTGACCCACAATCAGGGGCTGAGGTCGAGCTTCCACCTTTTCACAGCTATAAGCTCGTGTAGCGCGCTCAGGATCCCAGCTTGTGAAATCTGAGCAGTAGCAGAGAGCATGCCCATGAATAGAAGGATACGCATTGTTCTGGGCGAGGATGCTGGCCCCTGAGATTGGCGATCAGTCGCCAATTTTCACTGACGACATTGTGCCTTAATCGCATCTTGCAACGGATTGTTTCGAGCTTGTCTGTCCTATTCTTTGGTAAAGCCCCCGGATTGCTTACTGCGGGACCATTCACCGTAATCTGTTTCTCGCGTCCACGTAACTATCTCCCATACATAGTGAATGCTTGCACCCAGATCAGACTCCAGTGCCTTTGCAGCCTCGGCGGTGAGCATAGAACAACAGGCGATGGGACTGGCCCAACCATTGGGATGGCTTGGCTGCCAATTCCAATACCAAGAGTTGAATTCACCCACCTGTACATCTTGGGACATCAGAGGAATTCGGCCCGCTGCGGGTACTAGCTCTATTTGGGGCATTGATGGTGTTGAAAACGGGATGTACGGGAGGCAACCGATATAATCACTCTGTAAATAACCCACATTTGAGCCAACAAGCGGCAGAACCGTAGGCGTGAAATCGAGATCGTCCTTCGCCTGCCAGGATGGACAGATAAAAGCACGAAGCCCGTCCCGCATAGGGGAAACTCTCCCGGGCATCCATCTGTGCACGCCCAACCCAAGCTTTGTGTCCGTGATGTCCGCCGAGCTGGTAATTCCAAACACTGTGAGCTCAACGTGACGATGTGCCATATCAGAAACTGCCGCAGAGAGATGCAAAACTCTTTGCTGACCCTCGGCCTCTATCAATCGTAGGCAATCCCGTACAACTAACTCTGGCAGCTTTGAGTCGTCATCAAAGCTCTGGTGGAGATCTTGCGCCCATCGTGGTGCCCGACCGGGCAACAGTTTCAAGAAAAGAGGATCCGCTGGTAGGGCTTTACACGCATATTCGACAGCGAGCGGTTGTGGCATTCCCCATTGCTCAACGGCACAGACCAGCGTTCGTAAATATGCTGATCTCGCCAGGTGCCCCTGGGTGGCGACGAATTGCCCTCCATTGCTACGTTCTCTCCCGAGAAAATAACTCAGATGACCATCAGCGAGATTCTTCACACGGCCACTTAGAACATCGAACTCGAATGCCCATTGCCGACTCAGGGGAATCCCGGACATATCTTCCAGATGTTCCAACGCATGCTGAAAAACGGGTGGTATAAAGGTCCCACCGGCTAACAACTCTTCAGAACTGCGTACATTCACGTGCTGTGGCGCTTTCCCCGAATGACATCCTGTCCAAGCGGAAACGATTGGCGGAACTCCAGATGCTAGCGATAGGAGGAAGTCCGATGCAATCGAAGGACGGCCTATAGCCCCACGGACGCGGTTTAACAACTCTGCTCGCGCTTGCACGATCAAGAAAACCGACAATGCTTCCAAGCACTCTGACTCCAGTTGCCTAGTGCTGATCCAATCCACCAAGGCATCTTCGAACACGCCAGCTGTTTTAGGAGCAGTCAGCGCATCTGCTAGGGCATGCATTACGACTAATTTCCCCGCGGGGACTGGAAGAGCCAAACGTGCCACGCTGATGTCGGCAACCTGCCGTGGAGTCATTTTTCACCCTCTTGCCACCAAGTCGGCCGTAGCAGTGGCTGGCAGGCGAATTCGGCAACGGTAGAATCGATCATGGCGTTCAAGACTGATAGGGCGCGTGCGGGCTGCGCTACCGCCAGCAACAGGCGCACCAACCCTGCATCAGGAATCGTCCGTTTTTTTTCGGTGTAGTGCGGTATCGGCAATGTCGAAAGCTTCAGAAATTCTTCCCATCGTTCCGGATATAGCGAACCGACCAGACCCAAGCGTTGCTGCGAGTCCTCGTGCCCATAGTAGTACTCGCTCCATCCATATCGATACTGATGAGCGCGTGCTAACCACACGAATGCTTTTTTGGGACCATACAGCTTGCGAGACAGGTTGAACGCTGGGTCAAGTAGTTCGGTCCCGCGAAAAAGCGTGGTAGAGCTTTCTAACATTCTCTCGAGTGCGTTAAGGAGCTCTGCCCCTTTCCCTTTGCTTTCCCAGTGCGAGAACCATTCGATGATCAATTTGGAGGTTGCTGTGAAATCGCGCGTGGATTCCAGTGCCTTGATATAGTCGAGTATTTTTGAGGGAGGGAAATCCTCTGGCGCAGGCATTGAGGGTCGCTCGCGAACGGAATTGTCAACAGCGTCATCCTTGTGGCTGGCCCTTATAGGGTCACCGCGCTCGGAACGCTCTGGAATATCCCACAAGCGCACCAATGCAGAGACATCATTGTTGCTCTCGCGGTGGGTGCGGTTTCGGAGAGCAGTCACTGTTTTTTCGCCCGAGGCATATGCCAATGCGGCAGACACTCCCGGCGCATTTACATCAGCACTTTTAACGAACGCTGCGAACGTCTGATCGGCGTAGTACCACTCTCCGCGCGATACCCAATGCTGGTAGTAATGCACATAGATGGATGGTTGAAGTTGCAATAGCAGACCCGCCAAGTCAAACGGGCTAGCTGCGGAGTCTTCCGTCATCGCATCGATCTGGTTGTAAATGGGAGCAAGCCTTTCTATCGCATGACTTGCAAATACAGGCTCAATAGAGGAAACAGCTTCGATAACGTCCAATAACTGACATAGGCTAGGGTCCTTACGCCACCCAAAGCCTGTCACGTATTGATAGCTGCACTCAAGCAGTTCGCGCGCTAGATCAGGGAGACCATAAGCTGTGGCCCAACTGCAAAGGTCGGCGAGCTCGTTAGCTTTTTCGTTGAAGGGGCCGACTGTGCTTCTAATCTTCTGTGCATGGCTCTGTATCTGCAATGCCGCCGTTTCCTCGCTCAGCAGGTGGCACTGACGCATCAAGTAAGCTTCGCGAATATGCTCGAGTGCGAACATTTTCGATTTCTGACACTCAGTCCATTCTGCTGTGGAGATGTACTTCATACCGCTTCGAAGCCTACAAAGCAGAAATAGGTCAGCTGTAATCAAGGCCAAGGCTTTTCGAAATGCTCGAAAATCTGCCCAGCTCTCATGATCGTGATTGGCCGGCCTATCCCCCGCAACGAACCGGTAAGCAATCGGAACTGGTGGTGTATCTCCTCTTGCCAGAATTTTTGCTGAGGCGTTAGCGGCCGCGACAAGCCTTAGGAACAAAGGCGAAAGCCACTCAGAACTCTTGCTAAGAGTCACCGCTTCGTGGATAGGCGCCCCTTGTAATTGGAGGCTATCGGCGACGACTGCAAAAAAAACCGAATGTAGATGGCTTGCGAGACCTGTCTCATCTCCAGCCTCGCTGACAGCAAGGGCATGCAATGGGACGTACCGTGAAGAGGGTTTATTCGCAGACCCGTCGTATAGAAGAGCCCAACAAACAGACAAAGGGTGTTTGGTGAACCTTTCAAACCCGCTCCAAGAGTGAAGGCTCGCCTGCGTCCAACCAGCCACTCGGACCGCTTGAGTTTCCAACACTCGTCGAAGTCTTGCAGGCATAGGAAGAGACGCAAACGCCATGATCGGGCCTAAGTCAGCGTAGCCGCTAGCGCTCTCCAGAAATGCTGCAAAAAGCTTTTCTCCATTTCGATGCGTCAGGAAAAGCTTCAAAACTTTACCGGGATCGTATCGACCGGTCCCACCAACGACCTCCAGGTAATACTCAATAGCGCGCTCGTACTCTTGGTGTTTTATGGTCCGAGCGTGCAACCGATCATTGATTTTGTGCCGCATGCGTTCCTGCACTTCACACGCACGCTCGACTTGTCCAAGCGATAGATAAAGCTGAGCCAATTGTTCTAACGATTGCAGGCTGGATTGGTTAGCACGTGAGGCTAAAAGCAGAGCTGGGTAGGGATCGGATGTCAGCTGTAATGCCGACTTGTACAACAGACTCGCATCGTCCATCTGAAATTCGAGACCATTACTGAGGCGGTGCTTGAGAGCTCGCTTACGAATCGCGAGTTCGTAGTCACCAAACTCAAAAGCAACTTCCTCGGCAGCTTCAAGGATCCGAATGACCTGATTGATATCGAAGGCTTGAACAAGTGCATCTAGCATCCACGCCTTGGTCGTACCGGTTAACAGGCCCGTCTGCTCCCCCCGCCTCGACTCGTACAACCATAGCCATCCCCAGCGCAAATAGGGCGGAGCCTGGTTGTCTAGCCAGACTTCCACTTTCGGCAGCAAAGACTCCAGTCGATTTTGGTGATCGGGTTGTTGAGAAATGAACACATAGAGGCTGCCGTGAAATGCTCTGATCCCTGCATCCACAGTTGCCAGCAGGTAACCAACTTCGGCTTCCAAATTGACGTTATCAAGACGGAGACATCGCTCGAGCGCTCCAGAAGGCCAGATAAAATTGTCCTCCGCTATGAGATGCAGCGCGTCCTTTGCATCCCAAGAGAGTCGCTGCCAAAGCGACTTGTAATAAGCACGTACATCTCCATATGGGGCAGGATCATTCTGACGCACCAACGTCGCAGAGAGCACTCGATGATCGCGAATCAGCTTCATGAACGTATACGTAAGCACCAATGGGTGACCTTCGCTCAGAGACTGGAATGCTTCGGCTAATGAGCCCAGTGTTTTTTCAGATGAAGATTCCGCGGGCAGTTGAAATGCATCAGCGCTGTAATGTGCTTGCAGCCACGCAGTGACAGAGGGCAATTGCATTCTTGGCAGTTCCACCCACTGCTCAGGCTCAACGAACTGGTGCATTTTTAGTGGTAATTGCTCTTCGCCCACTCGCTGCGTGCCCAGTACTATCGTGACCCCACAAGGAGCAGGAAAAAGCTGGGTAAAAAACTCATTCAGAGGTGAAATTCGCTCGTCATTCTCTCGCCAAACATGGTCTAGCCCGTCGACAATCAGTACCAAGCGCTTCCCTTGACCGACACATGCCGCTCCACACTTATAGAGCCAATTTCTTATGTCCTCAGGGTGATTTTGAAGGGGGGCGACCACCTCAGTGAATTCTGACTCCATTTGAGCCATGAGCGATCGAGCAACGCTTTTGAAACTGAATCGATCCGAAGTGTCCTGTAGATCGAGAAAATAGTGGTGCCGGATGGTAGCTACACCTTGGGATCGCAATTGCTCGCAGACATAGCTAAGAAAGGTGCTTTTCCCTTGGCCAGGTGACCCCCACAATACCCGTGTGCCCCAGTCGCGATTCAAGGCTTGCTCAATGAATCTCGATGCAAAGTCGGGATCAGGCGGACAGTAGCCTTCTGGAACGCGAAACTCTTGGTCTAGGGGACGAGGTTGCCTTTCAGATATCGTGCTCCGTAAGACATCCAGCGTAATTCGACCGTCAGGCGGGGGGGCGTTCTTATAGATGCTCCACTCAATTGCACGACGGTAAAGGGTCAACCACCCTTCATGATTGGTGTGCTTCGCTTCGAGTAGTGTTGAAAGCTCCATGGATAGAGATCCATAGCCTACATAGCTATGAGTGAATTCGAACCTCTCGAAAAACTCCTGTGCCTTTGCCGCCCCACCAGCATGCAGTGCCAGCTGCTGACGTAGAGAGGCGTCAATTTGATCCCACCTCACCTTTCCAGCTGAAAGCTGAGCAACGAACTCAGCGTCGGGCCTCCGGTTCGTGATCAACTGAGCCCGGGCAAGGCGGCCCGGGCCTACCCGGAAGAAGGCACCCGTCCACTTTTCGAGAAGGGATGTACCACGCTTCCCCTTCCGAGCCGTCAGCCATTCCCATGACAAGGCATAGTCCGGCTCGAACTCACTGACTGTGAACTTGACTTGGATCAGCTCCATCTGACCGTCCGTCCGCTGAATGACAATATCATCAAGCCCGCTAGCATCCTGCTCGTCGTCAGCCTCGAACTTTATCCACTCATAGATAGAGGGGTTGTCCAGCCAATCGCAAAGAGTCTTTATGCCCACCAGAGTCTGATAGACATAACCACTAGCAGGGATAGCGCTGCGTTTGACAGTCCGGTTCATATCGAGTCGCTTTCCTTGCTAATTGGATCGGGGCAATGCGGTCAAAAAGGATCTTCTTCCCTCTTCCTAGCAATCGCCGCCTTAAGCTGAGTTTGTCATTTTCAACTATCACACATAGCCCTGACCAGATTTTTGCGTATGCACCTGCGCCATTTGGGTATCGGCAAAGTCACCGTAGAATGCGGCGACTTTCAGAGTGTGGCCGTTCATGGAAAAGACACAGTTGCTATTGAGCAAGGCAGGAGTGTTGGTGCAGGAGTCCCAGGCAAAGCAGGCAGCATCTGGAGAAGCCTTCAACCTATTCACTATCACGAAAATCGAGCGAGTTGAGGTCAACACCCACTCAGCGATGCTTGCGGAGATATTGAATCCCCGAGGGCGGCATGGAAAGGGACCGCTCTTCCTTGGGCTATTCCTGTCCCACATGGGGATTGAACACGAGCCTCGCCTGACGGAGGCTCGCGTGCGCAAGGAGGAGACATTCGCTGCAGTGCAGGGGCGCGTCGACATCGTTATTCATTTGACGAACCGAATAATCCTCATCGAGAACAAGGTCGATGCCGAGGATGGGGATGAACAACTCAAGAGATACGCTTATGTCGGCCAGGCGTCAGGCAAGCAGTGGGATCTGCTGTACCTCACCCTGCTGGGCACCGACGCCGATGAGAGTAGTTGTCGAGGAGTTGCCTATCGACGTGTGTCGTACCGGGAGCACATCCTGGACTGGCTTGAGAAATGTGTCGCTGCAGCAGCCGATACATCCGCGCTTCAGCACGCGTTGATTCAATACTCGAACATCGTCCGTAAAATCACTGGAACGTCCATGACCCAGAACACCAAGCGCGCGCTGATCCAGTTGATTTCCGCCGGCAACGACTTCGAATCCGCAGACGCTATTGCTGAGGCGATCCCATTTGCAAAGGGTGCCGCGCTGCAGCGTTTCTTTGACTCCGTAAACCGATCATTGTCGCAGACCTACACGCGTGTACAGGCGCCGGCCGGTTTCCCAGGCTTGGAATTCAATGAGGAGATCTGCTGCGCTTGGTTCAGGGTAAAGGGCCTGAGGCCAAAGAACGTTGGAATGTTCCATGACATCGGTGTCGAAGGCGCATTGCTGAGGATCGAGGTCGCAACGGATGCTCTTCACTACGGACTGGTGCCTGTCAGCAGCGGCAAGCTAGGGTGCATTGAGAAACTGAGGGAGTTTGCTCATCCAATTCCTGGGCACCTGATCTATCGGGAGTGGAGGGCCTTTAAATGGCTGTCGAGCGTCTACGAGGAAAACGTAGGCCGCAACATGGATCGCCTGTTGGCCCCCGACCAGCTGCTTGAGCAAGTTTTTGAAACTATCAAGCAACTGACCAAGGCGCCCTCTGATCAGGTGTAAATGTCACGTCCCGGAGTGTGCCAAGTACTCAGGCAACGACGGAGCGCGCTCCCATTCATTCGGCGGTCGGCGCCAACAAGGAGAAGGCTGGTAGGCTGCCAATTCCAGTACCAAGAATTAAATTCTCCTATCTGTACTCCCTGAGAGATCAGTGGGATCTCGGCACACTGTGGGTGCTAACTCTACCAGTCCTCAGTTGAGGAGCTAAACACCGTACTAAATGCGCCTAAGCCTAGTTTTCTTGCTTCCTCTTCAATTCGGCCAGCCAGCAGAACCTCGTTCTTAGTGGGAAAGTGACGTAAAAGGAATCGAGCATTTTGTCTAATGCGCTCGGGCACTTCCGTATCGCACGCAAGCTCCGTCAGGAAAGCGTGAGTTTGTGCGACTGATCTGGTCCGTTCAAATGGCATCGTCATTTTATCCTCCAACCTTTGTGATCATCAGTCCAATACAAGGCAACTACGTCAGGTCAAATACGTTGGCGGTCCAGCCCAGCTTATCGTCCTAGCATCATCAACATGTGATCCTCACTACCGCAATGTTGAGTCTGAACTCTGGCCTGTATAAGCCGTAGCAACAACTCGGTTGGTAAGGTCTCCGCGTGCTGAAAATGCGCTGAGTAGATCGTCAAGCCTTCTTGTCGCCTTCCGAATGCTCCCGGTATTGATGGGTCTCGGATACAAAATCGATAAAGGCCACTGCAGAGGCGACTGCTAGTCGAGCATGTCTCGACTGAAGGCCGCGATATTGCCCCTCCTTGCCATGTCCAGTGCCGTACAAGCCTCTCAATTGCGCCAGATTGCTCGTAATTTGAGTCAGATTACGTAGGATCAACCGGATGTTCTCCGCGCCCTTGGCGGCTTCGCTAACGCCTTCGGGTACAAGTTGCAGAGCTTTCGTGAGCTTCTTTGTCAAATCGCCCAAGTCATCTGACTTGGTGAAAGCAATGCCGCGCTTGGTGAGAATGGATTTGCAGCAGGTCTCCACCAGCTCCTTGGCCGTCCCAATCGCCAACTCTGGATCACTATCTACTGCCTGTTCTACCCGTTCGATCTGTTTGGCCATCCATCCTGCATTCAACGCGTCCGCTACGGCCTTGGCGCGCAGTACTGACCTGGAAGCGTTGTTCTCCACAGATCGGAAAGCAAAGCGGGGACGTCCTGCAATCAATTCCTCTTGGAACAGCTCCCACCCTGCCCCCTTGAGCTGATCGTTGAACTGATTAACGAGCTTGAGTGCCTCCTCTCGGTCAGGACGCACCAAGGGATGAACCATTTCACACAGGAATCGCAAGAAAACCTCTGCGCCGCCATCGACAAGTTGAAAACGGCTGTCGTTGTAAATCCAACCGCTCTCCCAGTCATCGTTGTTGTATCGATGCTGCCAGATGTCGCCTGCTGCGTCTTTGTAGCGACCATCAGTGGAAGGTAATTTTTCAAGCTCATAAAGCCGGCTCAAGAACTCAACATCATTCATCCGACCGTACCACTGCACGTCGTCTAGCTGGAGGCCGTCCAGGATGTTCTGACGCACCTTTTTCGGAAGACTGGACTGACCAGATCGCCAGTCAGACCGAAATTCTTTGTCAGGGATAATCACAGCGGTATAGCAATCGTTCTCCTCATACTGCGTAACGACCTGGAGTCTGGCGGTGATTTGCTCCTCCACCTGACTTCTTCTTGCACCGAGACGGGCGTAATCCGACGCAGGCATGCTGAACTGGATGACCCAATAGTTGGTACCGCCATTCCAGTTATCGAATCCCGACTGCTCCGCCTTGGCGTGATAACTCCGCACGACATCAGCAGCCTCATCCGCTCCTTCCGCTCGCAGAAGCGTATGCACAGTCGCCAAAAGTGGCTCGATTTGCTCGTTTCGCTCCATACTCCCCTCAAAAAACGCCGGTCCCACTAGTCATCGTAGTCAGTGATTAGACATCTTCACCAGTTCACAGAGGCTGCGAGTGTTCGTCGTGAAGGTCTCTAAGTCAGTTAGTCGCAATAGTGAATCAGAACCTAAGGAAATCGAAACGATTTTGTATAGATACGCTACACTCTCGCCAAAATCCGAAACAGATAACCCTTTGAGCGAATCATTCCGTGGAATACCTCTCAGAAATCTTGAAGATCCTGGACGGAGCTCTCAAGGCGAATGCCAGCATGGCCTCGAATTATGCCGGCCTACTGGCAGACAAACTGGAGAGCGACGGCGACAAAAAACAGGCCCGTATGATCAGAGAGCGACTGGCCAGGGCTCCCGCAGCGCTCGCCAGCGCTCAAGATGCTGCACAGGGTTTCAGCTTCTCAAACCTGCCGACAGACGGCGAAAGCCACCTGCATACGGTGGACGTGAGCAATCCAGCACTCGATAAGGAATCACTACTGCTACCCAGTGCGGTGCAGAGTCGAGTCCAAGAATTTTTATCTAACATCCATCGATACGATGACCTAGCTCGAGTAGGCGCAGCCATGCCTAGTCGCTTGCTGACCTACGGCCCACCCGGTACCGGAAAAACCAGGCTCGCCCGCTACATCGCAGGCCGCCTCAAACTCCCGATGCTGACCGTCCGCTGTGACACCCTGGTGAGCAGTCTGTTGGGGCAGACCAGCCGTAACCTAAGGCGCGTGTTCGAATTCTCTCAACAGCGACCCTGTGTACTGTTTTTGGACGAGTTCGATGCGCTAGCAGGCGCTCGGGGCAATGAGCGCGATGTCGGTGAGTTGCAGCGAGTGGTTATTGCCCTATTGCAGAACATCGATGCGATACCAGAAAGCACCATCCTAGTAGCTGCGACCAACCACGATCAGTTGTTGGACCCGGCCATATGGCGCCGCTTTAGCTTTCGTATCCCCATGGCAGAGCCAGACCTGGGACTGCGAAAGTTGCTCTGGAAGCAGTACCTAGAGCCATTCAGCTCAGAGACTTTGGACCTAGATATTCTCGCTCAATTGTCGGATGGAATTACGGGCGCAAACATAGAGCAGGTATGCCTCGATACTAAGCGAGCAGCTGTTTTATCGAATGCGCTCGGAGTTGACGAAAATCAACTATTCCGCCGTCTTGGTTTAAATCTTGCGCTCACCGGTGGCCGAGTGCTATCTACTATCGAGTCAGAAATTCGGTGGCTTAATGGATGGGCACCAAAGTACTTCTCCCTAAGAACATTGGGGCGGCTGTACGACCTGTCGACTAGGCAAATTACGAAGATCCTCAAGGAGGAGATCGGCAGTGGCCCGCAAGAACATACCCGCGCAACAACAGCTGAATGCGAGGGTTGAAAATCCCTTTCTTCATGTCCCATTTCAGCCCAAAGACCTTTCGTCCATTGAAAGCAATGGTGGCGGGGGCGGCAAAGAACTCGTCGTAGTCGATGCGGCTTACCGCCATGCGCTTTCGAAGTCACTGGCGGACGCCAGCTCAGTGCTATCTCGTGAGCAGGTGCTTCACCCTCAGGCGTTGACGCACCTCGTTCTTAAACTGCGGGAAAAAGGGATCGCGAAAACCCACCGGCCCATCGTACTTGCCGAGGAGGCAAGCCTGCAGCCAGCTGGCCATGCGCAAATTGATGAAATGCTGGTCGGCGCTTCTCCACACAGTCTGAACGCGTTGAACCGGGTAATCCTCCAACGCAACACAAAGAAAATTCGCAGCAATTTGAGTGCGATCGAAGCTATTCAGCCTTGGGATCGCCATCGAAGAAACCCTGAGGGCAGCACACGACTTCTGGAGAATGGGCGTGCGGTACTGAGGCTGTTCCAGTATCAACATGCCAACTTCAACGCCTTCAACTACGAGACGGTGCTGAGGATTCTGAAGTCTCTAGCGCTGCCATTTGTCGAGATCGAGCAAGGCCGTGGTCTGCCTATTATTGGAATTCAGGATCTCGACAAGATTCAAGGCGATGCGCTGGAACTGATCCTGGACTTTCCTGGCATCCGGTCAATTTACGCAGAAAGGGTGTTCCACCCACGGACCACAGTGCTAACGCCCCAAAGCGGAGCGTCCGTAAGCCAGGCCCAACCCACCGAGCAGCCCATACGCCTTCCGACCGTAGCTGTTTTCGATACGGGTGTGAGCAAAGGCGCAAAGCTCATCGAGCACTACGTCCAATCTCGGGACACCTATGTCCTGCCCCCCGACACCAACTATGAGCACGGGACAGCTGTAGCCTCACTTGTCGCCGGCGCTGCTCACTTCAACGATAAACACGCCTGGCTTCCGACAACGCCAGCATTGGTCCATGATGTCTGCGCATTGGAAGTATCCGGCTCAAACATGTGCGATCTGGAGCTGCGCCTCCAATCTGCCGTGCAACGCCGACCGGACGTGAAGATTTGGAACATATCGATTGGCGGCGAGCCCTGCGACGACAGCCTTTTCAGCGACTTCGCAATGACGCTCGACCAATTGAGCGACAAATACCAAGTACTTTTCGTGGTGGCGGCCGGAAATTACAACGACCTTCCACGTCGCCAGTGGCAAACTCCGTCCACGCTTTCCGACAGAGTGAGCTGCCCTGGGGAGTCTGTCCGAGCTCTGACTGTTGGATCTGTGTCCCACATCGACGCAGCTGACGCACTCAGTGCCGCCGGCCATCCCGCACCATATTCGCGGTGTGGCCCAGGACCAGTTTTCACTCCCAAGCCGGATATCACCCATGTAGGCGGGGGTGTACATGCACCTTGGAACGCAGGCTTGGCCAGCCTCAAAGTCCTGGGTCCTGACGATGTACTGCGCTACGGGTTTGGCACCAGTTATGCCGCGCCGCTCGCATCATGCATGGCCGCTCATGCTTGGCAGGCATTGATGGGCCGTCCGACCCTCAATCCTTCGCCTGACCTGGTCAAGGCACTAATGATTCACGCGGCACAACTTTCCTCACCTGACTATGACTCCTACCATCGGCGCTATTTAGGTGCCGGACGACCTGATGATGTCCTGAAAGCGCTTTACGATTCCGACGACAGTTTCACATTGGTCTTCCAAGCCAACCTTGTGCCGGGAAACATGCGGTGGCGAAAAACGCCTTACCCAATTCCGGACGTATTGATCCAGGATGGCAAGTTCCGTGGGGAGGTCATCATAACGGTGGGCTATGCCCCTCCGCTCGATCCTAACGCCGGCAGTGAATACGTACGCGCCAACGTCGAGTTGAGCTTCGGAGCAGTTAGTGGGGACACCATCAAAGGCATGGTTCCGATGGAAAGTGAAGAGGGTCAAAGCGGATACGAAATCGCCCAGATATCCTCTGGTAGCAAGTGGTCACCAGTGAAAGTTCATCGTACGAAATTCCCCAATGGCGCGGCCGTCCAACAATGGGGTCTACAGGCCAAAGCTCGCCTGCGCGCATACGAACCAGAGCTAACAGAAGCCTTGCCGGTCAATATCATTGTGACATTGCGATCGCTTGATGGAGATCCAATGGTTCGGACTGCAGGCCTACGGGCTTTGAGCCAATGTAACTGGGTCCACACCCCGCTTCCTGTGCGAGTACCTATCAGCGTGTAGGATCTTGTCGCCGTCGCCAGTTGGCGGCGGCACCGCTCAATCGGAAGTCCGCACCGACCACGTAACAGGCTTGACTGGAAAATGGATCTAGCCCAAATCCTGCGCCGTTTCCATGGGACAACAAGCGAAAATTTGGAGGTGGGGTCAGTAAGATCTATCATCCAGTGCTACCGCTCGTTTTCTCTACACACTGCCAAACCGAGGAAGCCTGCATGCGAGTCATAAAGGATCAGGTGCTTTTTCTCGACTTTGACGGAGTACTTCATCCGGACGCTGTATACCTAACTCGCAATGGCCCGACCTTACGTGCGGAAGGCGAGCTTTTCATGTGGGCCCCTAAGCTCATCGAAATCCTGAATGAGTTTCCCATGGTTTCCCTTGTATTGAGCACAAGCTGGGTCCGTCATCTTGGTTTCAAACGAGCCGTGAGCTTCTTACCACCAGAATTAGCTGCGCGAGTGGCAGGCGCGACGTGGCACAGCTCGATGGCCAAGGACTGGTTAGGTGATAACAAATGGGATGGACGCACACGATACGATCAAATCAGCCGCTATGCTGCCAGAGCTCAGCTTGCCAACTGGGTTTCGTTGGATGATGACCCAGCAGGATGGGCTTCTACCGCCCGCTACCGCTTGGTGGCATGTGATCCGAGCCTAGGTTTAAGCGACACGCACACACTGCAGGCACTGATTAATTCGCTGAAAGGGATGTCCAATAACTAATTATTGAGGGAAGACTAAGTTGTAAATTGTATATGGAGTTTCCAGCGCGCTACCTACGAGGCTATCAAGTTGCAACATTTATATCGTCTAGATATCTTTGTTTCAAGGTGATCAGTGCTGTGATCCGATTTCGACCATTGGCAAGGATTTGGGCAAGACCAGTATCCTAGACCATTTATAGAATCCTCTTCTACAAAATTAGCAGTTTCTATTCCTCCCGACTGGTAAGTACTCCACAGTGAGTCAATAGACCTGCATTCAAACTCATGCGCTCTAAAATCCCCTAATATATCACTAAATCTTTCATAGATTTTCGCGATAATTTTAGTTAATCCTAGCTTTGATTCATCGTGTCTGCTCGCATTGTTAATCTTGACATAAATATTCAGAGAATCTTGCAGAGCATCCATTTGGTAATGCAGAAAATTCATTTCTTGAGCTGACTCTCCTGAAAGATATTGAATCACCGATGCAGCCTTATCACGCAGAGACTGAATGATTCCCACATAGGACAGGTAATAAGGAGAGGAGCAAATCTCATGAACCATCACTGCGTGTCGTAACGCTAACGGATCATCGTTAGGTAATGAAATAGCTTCATTGAGATATTTCCCTCTGCAACCTTGCCACATTACATCTAATGGGTGCGCGGTTTGCGAAAAGACTTTATTACAGAATGGACAACGCTCCATTAGAACCGTGTTGTGCTTATAGCATACAGTGATGAAAGGAGTGCTGAAACGTCTCCAATATGAATATCCCAATTTCTTGAGGTCATCTCTTACACAGTCAGGACAGAACGAAGCCTTCCAATCACAGAATCTTACATCGTCTCGAATGTACTGCTTTTGTGAGTATGACAAGTCCTGGTTGCTCTTGAATATGAAATCCACAGCCTTCAGCGTGTGATTATGAATCAGACGATTAAATCCGTAACAACCTGGCCACCCCAAAGCAGAAGCGATCATTTTAACCTCAGTATTGCGGAATTCTGGAAATTTTGTTAATTGCTTAAAGGCCTCCATTCCCGCTCCGAGCTGGTTTAGAAAGAGGCTACGCCTCACATAGGAGGTAAGCGATTCGTCGGTCTGTATCTGAGGAAGCATCGTAGAAGATAGTTGCAATGTCGATAGGCCAAATAGTCGAAAGGAGAGGGCCAGCAGTTCGAAGGTAAAGGATAGGTCCCTTCAAATGGTGACTGTTTTTAATGTTCAGATGGCGTTGAATTCATAGGAGGAATTCTTGAAGTAATAGGCGCGGGTGATAATCCCATTTGCGGTCCTCGACTAGTGCCAAGCTATTCTTCTGTTTTCGCTAGGTACCTTTGCGTGGCGATATCGCTTGAAAGACTCAGTCGATCCCTATCATTTTAAGCAGCGTTAGTAATACTTCCCCGGCATCACCTATCAACATAATCTCATTCGCTCCTTCTAATCCCACGTCCTCCAAATTTACATGGATCACTGCCGCCCCCGCAGCCAAAGCTCTCTCTGGAATGCTCGCTGCCGGCATGACAACACCGGAAGTGCCAACAGAAATCAGTAAATCGCATTCCCGCACAAGTCGAACAGCTGATCGCCAAGCAACCTCGGGCAAATTCTCCTTGAACCAGACAACTCCCGGGCGAAGCCTGCCGTTGCAGCGAGCACATCGGGGCGGCTCAATCAGTTGTCCTTCTTCAGCAATTTGAAGCTGCTCAGGCGCCAACTCAAATGGGCGGTGACAGCCAAAGCATTTCACGTTCATTAAACTGCCATGAAGGTGGACCACGTTCTTTGAGCCAGCTCGCTCGTGCAAGTCGTCAATATTCTGAGTGATGACAGAGACTTCCCAACCGGCGCTAGCGAACCGGAGAATGGAGAGGTGCGCTGAGTTGGGCACAGCTAAGCTAACCTGCCGGCGTCGCCAGAGGTACCAGCCCCATACAAGAGCCGGGTTTTCGCGGAAAGCGCTCGCAGTCTCCAGACGTTGTGGATCATGCTTTTCCCATAATCCGGTCAGCTTGTCGCGGAAGGTGGGGATTCCGCTTTTTTCCGAGATACCCGCGCCAGTGAAGAAAGCTATCTTCTTGGCCGAAAGAATCGCGTCTACAGCTCGTTGCATTTCCACTGGACAAGGTCCTCTCCTGCTGCGCTCGTTTCAATCTTACTGGGAGTCCTCAATCGGACTATTCACTTCGGTTTCCCAGGACCTGATGGCGGCGAATGCGACTTCATGTAGTGACGAAACGATTTTTTGAGATCCTCGTCTGTCGCCATAGGTATAGGTGCTCGTCGGGTAGATTTGGCTAGAGTTTTCTCTTCGGGCAAGGCGATACGCTCCAGCACTGAGCGCTCCGTCTCGGTAATCGACGAATCAAAAACCCTCGCCTGTACACGCTGGTCGCGATCTGCCCGAGCGAAGCTCACCACGTTCGACTTAAACTCAACGGGCAACTCAAATGGGCAGTGCAGGTCGCGATTTGTTCGGCTGGTTCCGTTGTTGATGACTTGCAGTTGCAGATCTTCAACATCCCTCGCGTTGCTCGTGTATGCGCTGGACCTGTATGCCTTGTGCAGGTCTTCGACCTCAATCCGATTCCTTTCGGCAGAACGGCATTCGATGTAAGCGAGCTTTATGAGCTGCACAGCGAGTCGCTTGATGCCGAAGGTGGAGCGGTAAAGCTCAGCCGCAAACTTCTCATTGCTTGCTTTGACACGGCCGCCGCTAACCCTCATGCACTCGCGCACATAGTCAGACCAATCTTGGCTCTTCGGATCTTCGGGCAGCATGATCCGTGGTTCGGAAAGCAACCTTTGCTTATCCTCACTGTTACGACGAAGCAGCTTGTGCACGAGACTGTAATTGGACACAAAGATCATCGGCGGTCCGATGGCTGCCATCGTCAGCAAGATGTCGGTCACCTTGGAAGCGCCCATACCGGTATTGATGTGCTGAGTTTCCTCTAGGACGACCATTGAAACACCGTCCCGGTTGGCGCGCCGACGGCACTCAACCAGCAGCTTAGCTAGGTTGCCACCTCGTCCGTCATGGCCGCTACCGTGCACGAAATCCAGGAGAAGTTGCTTGCCACTCGCTTTGCCGCGCGCGCTCGCATACCAAAGAGAAGTCAGCTCAACATTGCCTTGATATAGATCACAAGCCAGTTCTATCGGTGGGGGCAGAGCTCTACGCAGAGCCGCAATCGTCTGGCTCTTACCAACGCCCGCCAAGCCGGTAAGACAGATTGGTGAAACCTCCACCTCAGGAGGCTTGAAGATTCTTGCGGCGTACTCAACCTCACTGCTGAACACTTTTAGATTGTGCAAATACGCCAAGCCGGTCATTTCATGAATAAAATTGAGAGAGAATGCGTTAGGGAGGAAAATCTCCTTTAGCCTCTCAGCGAGATGATCAGCGGCAAGCAAGGGGTGTAGCATCTCCAAATCCTCTACAGGCTCCGGGCGAACGACAACTCGTCTACGGATGTTTTCAATGTCCATATAACCGTCGAAACGAGTTTCGATGGTTCTGTTCATTTCGTAACCCCTCTGAAGCGATTGTAATCGGCGGTGTCGCGAAGGGCAGCACCGCCTTTCGATGGCCGTCCTAGTATCCGTTCACCAGCGTCCCAATCCTCGCCTGTGTTCTGTTTGAATCGGTCGTCGAAAAGTTGCTCGTGCGCAGGCCGCTCGTCTCGAAGATCAGCAGCAGAGTCTCTCCGCATTTTGTCAATATCCTGCAGTTCGCGCAGCGAGATGTCGATCGTGCCCTGGAGCGTACGCGCTGTTCTCACATAATCTAACTCATACAATATCCCTTTAACTTCAATCCATATGTGACGAACGCACATAACCAAAACATAGACTGAAGTTTTGATAACGCCTTTCTGAGCTACTAGATCAAATACTCCAGTCTCTACCAATGCATGGGATCTATATTTCCGACCGTAAAAATAAACACCATCTTTTCTTATTGCTGCGGGTCGCACATCGAGAAATTCCCTTACCGCTACATCGAAAGGAACGCCGATTGAGGAGTCTCGACCACGCATGCTCCAATAACTGTAGATGTTATGTGGCGTCGGTTTAACGCCAGCTAAAATCATCTCCTCGTCCATGCGTAGTTGAGCGTCGGAGATTTTGTTATCCTTCAGCACCTGAAGGATTTCACGCTTGGCCATCTTCACGAAATCAAGCCTGCTGTGAACATAGCTAGGCTGCCCCAGCGTTTTCTTTTTCCTAGGGTGTGAGGCCTCAATGGAGGCTTTGGATTGTCCAGAAAAGACAGGCGTCAGCTCTACCGACTTCAACCAGTTAATCTCTGGTTCCACTTCGTAGTATGCAGCAGGACCTCTATCCAGCACCATGTCGCCTGACAAGCCGGCACTTGGCCATTCTTCCGCACTGATCTCTACGCCATACTGCTCGCATAATTTGACCTTGTCGCATGCCATGGAGTAGATCGCCATGCGATAAGCGGCCATATTTTCCTTTCCTTCTGAAAACCCAATCCCTAGTATCATCCCAGATAGCGCACACACAGCTCGTACGACGCAGAAGCTGTCTACCGCACTACCTTCAGTCAAACCTGAAAGCTTTTCGCTA